>Ga0208821_1001635_pt1 | contig 11661 bp, 10 predicted proteins | sample June2015DPH_20_5_FD_184720 | JGI IMG/M metagenome (GOLD analysis project Ga0208821, IMG submission 184720) | Peatland microbial communities from SPRUCE experiment site at the Marcell Experimental Forest, Minnesota, USA - June2015DPH_20_40... | ecosystem: Environmental > Terrestrial > Soil >... | reverse complement strand
GCACAACTGCCACGGAAAACTTCAAGCCTTTGTGACGTAGCGGATAGTCTATACAACGACAACGGACGAATTATTTCAGCGGTGCCAGCCGCCGCGCCCACCTCCATGCCAACCCCCTTGACCACCTCCATGCCAACCACCAACAGACCTGCCGCCGTACCAACCTCCACCATGCCAGCCGCCGCCTCCGCCAAAGTAAAATGTCACGGGTGGATACCAAGCATAAGCCGGGTAGTAATAATAAGGCTGATAATAAGAATTATAATACGGTTGGGAATAACCAGTTGTATCCGGCCCGGGTTGAGCATACGTCACCGTCGGCGGAACCGTAGCCTGCGAATCCTGTCCATAATAAGCAGTCGAAGCCACCGGCTGCGGTGCTGGCGTTGTCGGCATGGCTACGGCCACCCCCGGTCTGGGCTGGTTCAACATCGTCGTGATGACGGCGTCAGAAATCCCTTGTTGCCGCAGATAAATGATCTGATCTGCGTTCAAACCATAGCTATTCCGGGAATTTTTGATGTAAGCGATGATCGTGTCATCGGCGACTTTCGCCTGTGCGAGTTGCACGATTTGTGACACGCCGTAAGCCAACTGCGGCACGGGCGCGTTGACCGCTGCCGGTTGCACCGTGTTTGCGGCAGACGAATCCTGTGCCAGCGTCGTTGACGCTGACCAAGCCAGAGCCGCAACGGCCATGACCGCCACCATTTTTTGCCAATTTCTTGTTTTCATAAATTCACCTGTTAATCAATCCAACACCGCAACATCGCGTGAGTTGCTTCAACCGTCAACCGCCGCCGTAAAAACCAGTGCTCTGGAAACGTGGTTCGACGGACGGTTTTCAACTCGCCCAGGTCACCTCAGCGGGTTCAAATAATAGTTGACCGGTTGTATAAATAATTTAGCGTACCCCGCGTCGCAAAGAATACGCGATAGAATTATGGGTCGAACCAGTAGTGCCAGAGAAAAGCTTTTGTCCGTGGCCTTTGATCTCATTCACGAGAGCAGCTACGGCTCGGTCAGTGTGGAGCACATCTGCCAACGGGCCAAGGTCAACAAGGGCAGTTTTTATTACTTTTTCAAAACCAAGACGGATTTGGTCGTTGCCGCCTACGAAGAGCATTGGCGTTTAAGGGAACCGAACTATGAACGAATGTTTTCCCGGCAGAATCCCCCGCGGAAACGGCTGCAATTATGGTGTGATTACATCCGAAAAACGCAGCGGCAGCGACAGCGGAAATACCACCATGTTTGCGGTTGTCCCTACACCAGCGTGGGCGGCGAGCTGGCGACCCAGGACAAAAAGGTCCGGCTCGAAACCCAGGCCTTGATTGACCGGTTTGTCAAATATCTGTCGGGCGCCATTACTGACGCGATCAAGGACGGGAGCGCCTCGGCGGGCGATCCGGAAACCAAAGCCAGGCTGGTTCATGCCTTTGTGGTCGGGCTTTTACTGCGCGCCAAAATTTACAACGACCTCAAAATACTGAAGCATCTCGAAACAGGACTGTTTGCCTTGATTGGCGCGGAAATTCCCAAGGGTTGTTCGTGATGAGACGCTTCCCAACCCGCCAATAAGCCCGGTTTCAATGAATTAACCTTTATGTGGATTGTCAGACTCGCCCTTCGCCGGCCTTACACGTTTGTGGTGGCCGCGCTGCTGCTGGTTTTGTTGACACCGCTGATTTTGCTGCGGACGCCGACGGATATTTTCCCGGCGATCAACATCCCGGTCGTCAGTGTCATCTGGCGATACGACGGCCTCGATTCCCAGCAGTTCGAGCAGCGCATCACTTACACGCATGAACGCGCCCTCTCGGTGACGGTCAACAACATCGAGCACATCGAGTCCACTTCCTACAACGGCATTTCGATCGTAAAAGTTTTTCTACAGCCCGGCGCGTCCGTGGATGCCGCGGTCGCGCAGATCACCGCCTCGGCCCAGACGGTTTTGCGTTCAATGCCGCCCGGAATGCAGCCGCCGCTGATCATCCAGTACAACGCCTCCACGGTGCCGATTTTGCAATACAGTTTCAGCAGTCCGAAAATGTCGGAGCAACAACTTTTTGACGTGACCGCCAACCAGGTTCGCATCGGGCTGGCCAGCGCGCGCGGCGCAATGATTCCCTGGCCTTACGGCGGCAAAACCCGCGTCGTCGCGGTGGATTTGAGCCTGCCCGCGCTGAAGGCGAAAAATCTGATCGCCCAGGATGTCGTCAACGCCATCAACGCGCAGAATATAATTTTGCCCAGCGGCACGACGAAAATTGGCGGAACCGAATACGATGTTGCCGTGGATTCCAATCCGCGCCTGATTGATGACTTGAACCGCCTGCCAGTCAAGGTTGTGAATGGCGCGACGATTTATTTGAGCGACGTGGCGCAGGTTCACGACGGCTTCACGCCGCAACAAAATGCCGTGCGCCAGGACGGCGTGCGCGGCGCGCTGCTGACGGTCATGAAGACCGGCTCCGCTTCGACGCTGGATGTCGTGCGCGACATCAAGGCCGCCTTGCCGCGCGTCATGGCCACCGTGTCGTCGGATTTGCACGTCCAGGAATTTGCCGACCAATCGCTGTTCGTGCGCGCGGCCATCAGCGGGGTGCTGCGCGAGGGCGCGATTGCCGCCGCGCTGACCGCATTGATGATTCTGCTGTTCCTCGGCTCGTGGCGCAGCACCATCATCATCGCGCTTTCCATTCCCCTCTCGGTGCTGTGCTCCATCGCCACTTTGAGCGCGCTCGGCGAAACGATCAACTTAATGACGCTCGGCGGTTTGGCGCTGGCGGTCGGCATTCTGGTGGACGACGCGACGGTGGCGATTGAAAACATCCATCGCCACATGGCGGCCGGCGAAAAGCTGGAAGATGCGATTCTCGTCGGCTCGCAGGAAATCGCATTGCCGGCGTTTGTCTCGACGCTGTGCATTTGCATCGTGTTCGTGCCCATGTTTTTTCTGACCGGCGTGGCGCGTTATCTGTTCGTGCCGCTGGCGGAAGCCGTGGTGTTTGCCATGCTCGCCAGCTACGTCCTTTCGCGGACGCTCGTGCCCACGCTGGTGATGTGGTTTTACCGCAATGTGAAACTGCACGGCGAACACATTGACGAAGCCAAGGTTCCCGTCCGGCTCTTGCCGCTGGTCAAATTTCAACGCGCCTTTGAAAACGGCTTCGACCGTTTTCGGAGTGGCTATCGCGCCCTGCTGAAAAGCTGTTTTGAACATCGCCGGCCGTTTGCAATGTTCTTTCTCCTGTTTTGCATCGCGTCCTGGCTGCTGGCGCCGGTGCTCGGCCGGGATTTTTTCCCGGCGGTGGATGCCGGACAATTTTTGCTGCACATCCGCGCGCACACCGGCACGCGCATCGAGGAAACCGAGCGGCTGGCCGGTCAAATCAACCATGCCATTCGCGCGGAAATTCCGCCGCGGGAAATCGCCGGCATTCTCGACAACATCGGCATTCCGAATTCCTCGATCAATTTGAGTTACAATACCAGCGGCGTCATCGGGCCGGCTGACGCGGACATACTCGTGCAGCTCAAACCCGGCCACGCGCCGACGGAAAATTACGTCCGCCAGTTGCGCGAGCGGTTGAACCGTGAGTTTCCCGGCACGACTTTTTATTTTCTGCCGGCGGACATCGTAAGCCAGACGTTGAATTTCGGTTTGCCCGCGCCGTTCGACGTGCAAATCGTCGGACGCAATCAGGCCGCCAGCCATGCCATCGCCGTGCAACTCGCGGAGCAGATCAAAAAAATTCCCGGCGCGGTGGACGTGCGCGTGCAGCAGCCGGACAACTGGCCGCAATTCCGCATTTCCGTTGACCGTTCCAAAGCGGCGGAACTCGGCCTGACGGAACAAAACGTGGCCAATTCGGTTTTGCTCAGCTTGAGCGGCAGCACCCAGGTGCAACCGGCTTACTGGATTGATCCGAAAATCGGCGTTCAATATCTCATCAACGTGCGCGCGACGGAATACGCCATGGATTCCGTGCAACAACTCAACGCGATGCCGATCAGCGCCAATCAGCCGGGCACGAGTGACGCGCAAATTCTGGCGAATCTGGCGAGCATTTCGCGCGTGAACGTCTCGCCGGTTGTCTCGCATTACAACGTCATTCCCGTCATTGATGTTTATGGAAACGTGGACGGGCGCGATCTCGGCGGCGTGTTGGGCGACCTCCAGCCGCTCGTCGAAAAAGTCAAAAAAGACTTGCCGCGCGGTGGCAGCATTGTCGTGCGCGGCCAGGCCGAAACGATGCGCTCCAGCTTTTTGGGTCTGGCCATTGGTTTGATGGGCGCGATTGTGCTGATTTATTTCCTGCTGGTGGTCAATTTCCAAAGCTGGCTCGACCCGTTCATCATCATCACCGCGCTGCCCGCCGCGCTGTCCGGCGTCGTGTGGGGGCTGTTTTTGTCGCAAACGACATTGAGCGTTCCGGCCTTGATGGGCGCGATCATGAGCCTCGGCGTGGCGACGGCCAATTCGGTTCTCGTCGTGACGTTCGCACGGGAAAATTTGCAGCGCGGACTTGATCCCATTGCCGCCGCGCTCGAAGCCGGCGTCGGCCGCATCCGTCCGGTTTTGATGACGGCGCTGGCAATGGTCATCGGCATGTTGCCCATGAGCCTCGGCCTCGGCGAGGGCGGCGAACAAAACGCGCCGCTCGGTCGCGCGGTGATTGGCGGTCTGGTTTTCGCCACCATCGCCACGTTGTTTTTTGTGCCCATCGTTTTCAGCTTCATGCACCGGCATCATAAGCCGCAATCAACCAACCCATCTGTAACGCCATGAACTCAAATTCAACCTCATCCACGCCGCCCATTCGTTTGCGGCGCATTGCCGAAATCGTGGTCGTGCTCGTCATCATCGGCCTGCTCATCGGCTTCGTGCCGCGCTGGATCCACCGTCACCAATTGCGCGCAGAGACGCGCGCAGAATCCGTTCCGACCGTTGATGTCGTTTCGCCGACCCCAGCCAAGGCGGATTTGGGCACGCCGTTGCCCGCCGAAGTTCAGGCCTTCGTCGAAGCTTCAATTCACGCGCGCGCCAGCGGCTATTTGAAAAACTGGTTTGTGGACATCGGTGAGCACGTCACCAACGGCCAGGTGCTCGCGGAAATTGACACGCCGGAATTGGATCAGCAACTCGCGCAGGCCAGGGCTGAATTGGATCAGGCGAAGGCCTCGTTGGACCTGGCCAAAGTCACCGCCGACCGCTGGACGGAATTGCTCAAAACCGCCAGCGTCAGCGAACAGGAAACGGCGGAAAAAACGGCGGATTACACTTTGAAGCAGGCGAACGTCGAAGCCGCGCGCGCGAATGTGCAGCGGTTGGAAGACTTGAAAGTTTTTGACCGCGTCACCGCGCCGTTTGATGGGACGGTGACGTTGCGCAACACGGACATCGGCCAGCTCATTTCCGCCGCCAGCGGCCCCGAATTGTTTCGCCTCGCGCAGACCGATCCGTTGCGCGTCTATGTCCGCGTGCCGCAGCCGCTCGTCCACGCCATCGCACCCGGCCAGAAAGCCGAGCTGGCATTTCAAGAATTGCCGGGCCGCACCTTCGAGGCAATGGTCACACGCACGGCGGGCGCGGTGGATCCAAGTTCGCGCACGTTGCAGGTGGAATTGCAGGTGCCCAATCCGCGCGGCGAAATTCTGGCCGGCAGCTACGCGCAAGTGCGCTTCACTGAAGCCACCGATCCGCATGGGCTGACACTTTCGGATAACGCACTGGTTTTCCGTGCGCAAGGAATGCAGGTTGCCGTCGTCGGCAGCGATAACAAAGTGCAAATGCGTTCAATCAAACTGGGTCGCGATTTCGGCAACACCGTCGAAGTCTTGAGCGGACTGGAAACGAGCGACCGGGCCATTGTCAACCCGCCGGATTCCATTGCCGACGGCATGATCGTGCAAATCGCGCAACCGGCGGCAACCAATTCGGCGAAATGAAAAAATTTGTTTTCATCTGCGTTTTGGCGACTGGCCTGGCCGGTTGCGCCGTCGGGCCGAATTATCATCGCGCCGCCGCGCTGCCAAACCAGCCGTTGCCGAAACAATTCAGTGACAACAATCCGACGAACGCCACCATTTGGAAAATCGCCGAACCGTCCGCGAACCTGCCGCGCGGCGCATGGTGGCAATTGTTCAACGACGCGGAATTAAACCGGCTGGAAACACTGGCGTTGACGAACAACCAGAATCTCGTTGCCGCCGCCGCGCGTTTTGAGCAAGCCCGCGATCTGGCCGCCGCCGCGCGCTCGGAATTTTTTCCGCAACTCACCGCGGGCGGCACGCCGAACGGCGATCTTACGCGCCAGCGCACCAGCGTCAACGAACCTGAGAACGGCCAAGCCGCCGGCGCGGCGCACACTTATGACACGTTCACCGCGCCGATTTATCTTGGTTGGGAAATGGATTTGTGGGGGCGCGTCCGTCGCCAGTCGGAAGCGGCACGCTCACGTTTCGTTGCCAGCGTGGATGATTTTGAATCCGCCAAACTTGTCGTCGCCGCTGAAGTTGCCGCCGATTATTTCAACGCGCGGACTTTGAATGAGGAATACAATCTGGTCTCAAACACCATTGGCGCGTATCAACTTTCATTGGAGCTGACACAAAATCGGCGCCACGGCGGCATTGTTTCGGATCTCGATGTCGCGCAGGCCGCAGCGCAACTGCACACGGCCGAGGTGCAATTGCCGGACATCGAATTGCGCCGCACGCAAACCTTGCACGCGCTCGCCATTTTGTGCGGCCGGTCGCCGGTTGATTTTTCTATTTCGACCAATGCCTCAACGGCCATTGTTCCCGGCATTCCACCAAGTTTGCCGGGTGAATTGCTGGAACATCGTCCCGACATTGCCGCCGCGGAACGCCGCATGGCCGCCGCCAATGCGGACATCGGCGTCGCCAAAGCCGCGTTTTTCCCGACGGTCAAAATTGACGGTCTCGCCGGCTTTCAATCCATCAGTTTCAATTCGTGGTTCAACTGGCCGAACCGGTTTTGGGCGGTCGGACCTTCCATCGAATTGCCGCTGTTCACCGGCGGTTTGAACCGCGCGAACCTCGCCGCCGCCCACGCCGTTTACAACGAAACGGTTGCCAATTATCGTCAGACGGCTTTGAGCGCTTTCGGTGAAGTGGAGGACGCCCTCGCCGCGCAACATCTGCTGGCCAGGGAATGGAACGCAGAAAACGAGGCGGTCGCCGCCGTGCGTCGCGCGCTGGAAATTGCCAACAATCGTTACCAAGCCGGACTGGTGACTTATCTCGACGTGGCGACGGCGCAAACCGCAGCCTTGAATCAGGAGCGCAACGCCGTTCAACTGCAAGGCGCGCGCCTGATGACTTCAGTCAATCTGATCAAGGCCCTCGGTTGCGGCTGGCAGCCATCCGCCGAAGTTCCCCAAGTGCCGGCCAAGTGACCGACTGCCACGATCACCACCAAAGACGGCACACAAATCTACTACAAGGACTGGGGATCGGGTCAGCCCGTCGTATTCAGTCACGGGTGGCCATTGAGTTCGGACAGTTGGGAGTCTCAAATGCTCTTTTTGGCGTCCAACGGTTATCGCTGCATCGCCCATGACCGTCGCGGCCACGGTCGGTCCAGTCAGCCCTGGAACGGCAACGAAATGAACACCTACGCCGATGACATCGCAACCCTCATGGACGCGTTGGACCTGAAGAACGCCGTCCTGATCGGCTTCTCCGCCGGCGGCGGCGAAGTTGCGCGCTACATCGGCCGCCACGGCACGAAGCGTCTGGCCAAAGCCGCGCTGATTTCGGCCGTCCCGCCGCTGATGCTGAAGACCGCCGCCAATCCCGGCGGCCTGCCGATTGAAGTGTTCGACGGCATTCGCGCCGGCTCAATTGCCGACCGCTCCAAGTTTTACAAGGAGCTCGCCAGCGGCCCGTTCTTCGGCTTCAACCGGCCAAGCGCCAAGGTTTCACAGGGCATGATTGACTGGTTCTGGCTGCAAGGGATACAGGCCGGTCACAAGAACACGCTCGACTGCATTAAAGCGTTCTCGGAGACGGATTTTACCGAGGACCTCAAGAAGTTCGACGTGCCGACGCTTATCATTCACGGTGACGACGACCAGATTGTACCGATTGGCGCTGCGGCTCTGGCCTCCTCGAAACTCGTCAAGAACTCGACCCTGAAGGTATATACCGGCGCACCCCACGGCCTGACCGAAACGCACAAGGAACAACTCAACGCCGATCTGCTGTCCTTTCTTAAGGCAGAAAAACTTGTCGGCGCAAGATTCCCCGCGCAGCGTCAATGAAAGGGTGGCGCGCCAAAAAGCAATTTTTTATCAGTGATGCTCAACCAATTTACAGAAAAAACTTGTGCCGGCCCGAATAGTGGTTAAATGAGAGAGATGATTACTTCGATAGCTTCTGAGGGGACGCCAGCCGCAAAACTGGCGGCCGTAACCAGACGTGATTTTATCAAGCGTGCGGCCGTGGGTGGCGTTGCCGTGAGTGTAATGGGGTCTTCATCCTGGGCTGAGGAAAAAGCCGCAAAAGGGATGATCTACCGCACTCTGGGTAGCACCGGCCAGAAAGTTTCAGCCATCGGCCTGGGAGGGTATCACATCGGCAACCCCGTGCTGGAGAGCGAAAGCCTCAAAATCATCCGCAGTGCAATCGACCGCGGCATCACTTTCATGGACAACTGTTGGGACTATCACGAGGGCAAAAGCGAAGTGCGGATGGGGAAGGCCTTGCGGGATGGTTATCGGGACAAGGTGTTTCTGATGACCAAAATCGACGGCCGCAGCAAAACGGGCGCCGCGGCCCAGATTGATGAATGCCTCCGGCGCCTCCAGACCGACCACGTGGACCTGCTTCAGTTTCACGAGATTATCCGCATGGACGATCCGGATAGGATCTTTGCTCCGGGCGGAGCCTTGGAGGCGGTGCTGGAAGCCAGGAAGGCCGGCAAACTCCGCTACATCGGATTCACCGGGCATAAGGATCCGTCAATCCATTTGCACATGCTTCAGACGGCGGCGCAGCATCAGTTCCGGTTCGATACCGTGCAGATGCCCTTGAATGTAATGGACGCGCATTACCGCAGTTTTGAGCACCAGGTCCTGCCCGTGCTGCTCAAAGAGCAAATCGGGGTGCTCGGAATGAAATCGATGGGTTCGGGGGACATCCTCAAGAGCAACGCGGTCCAGCCAATCGAATGCCTTCACTACGCCTTGAATCTGCCCACTTCGGTCGTCATCAACGGCATCGACAGCATGAAGTTGCTCGATCAGGCGTTTGAGGCGACGCGCACCTTCAAGCCGATGAGTTCAACCGACGTGGCCGCCTTGCTGGCCCGGACGGCAGCGGTGGCCCGCGATGGACGGTACGAACTGTTCAAGACCGAACAGCAGTACGATTCGACGGCCAAGAATCCGGAATACCTAAACTGAGGCTCGCTCGCGTTAATGCCGTATTCATGCAAAATCATTTCCTGAGAAACGACATCACAGGTGAAAGGTGTGGTCTGATGCACCCAGTCGTGTGTGTCACAGTTCCTGGTGTCCCCACGATCGCACCATGTTCTGTGTGTCCGGGAAAAAAGAAATCGCCAAGCTGGGCAAAGAGGTCCGTGTAATCCCACCGCGATTGTGAATGGTCGATTAAGCCCAAAGTGTAATGGCTCCCAGCCAATGCATATTCGTCACTGCCAGCAGGTACAACGAACCGGAAAAAATCACGATCCCTGAGAAAAAGCACCACCAGGGTCCGGCCTTCAGTGGCTGGCATTGCGCCAATACGAACAGCATCACAGTATGAACGAAATGGTAGAAAACCGCTTTGTCCCAGATCGCCGCCGTTCCATTTTGCGCCAGCAGTTCCTTCAGTCTATGCGCCCCGAAGGCGCCGAGAGTCACCGCCAGCGCACCTAATGCCGCCGCCATCCGGTTTGCCGTCGTGTTGGTCATGTGCCCCAAACCAGATGAAGGTCCTGGTTCTTTCGAGAGGCAAAATGGCGGCGCAACAAAAATGGCACTCTGAAATTATCAAAGTGCCTTGCAAAAGATGACCAGTTTTACTTCGTGCCGAGGATGGCGTCCTTGGCCGCTTTGGCGACGCGGAACTTCACAACGCGCTTGGCTTTGATCTGGATCGTTTCGCCGGTGGCCGGGTTACGTCCAACGCGAGCCTTGCGATCAACCAGCACCAACTTGCCGAGACCGGGCAGGGTGAAGGTGTTCTGGGCATTCTTGTAGGCCAGTTCCGCGATAAATTCGAGAATCTCCACCGCCGCTTTCTTGGTGATGTTGCTCTTGGTTGCGAGTTCCTCTGCAATTTGGGATTTGGTCAGGGCTTTTGCCATAATTTGGTCAGTTTGTTTTGTTTGTTGATGTTTGTTGATCGGCGGATTATTGCTGCAGCTTCGCCTTCCAGTCGCGGGATTGGGCTTCACCGTCCCGTTCGAATTCCATTTTGCCCTTGATGACGCCGGCCGCGAGCGTGCCGGAATATTTGTTCGTGACCGTATTGTCGTTGAACGAGCGGACCACGCAGAACGAAACGTCCGCGCCGGTGATTTTGCCGTCTCTGATTTCCGAGGTGGTCGTTTGGCCGCCGCGTCCCGGCGCGGTCAGGTTGCCGGTCAGCTTGTTCCCGTCCAGCTTCAGCGCGAGGGTGTTCGTCCGGTCCGGCCCGCCGTTGCGTCCCGGCACGGTCCAGATATAGGTTCCTGTCGGATCCACCTTTTTGTCTTGTGCCTGGGCTGGGACGAGGACGCCCATCACCAGGATGGCGCTGGCCAGGGCGGTTGCGAATTTATTTGCTTTCATGTGTTTGAATTGTGGTTTGATTGGTTGCAGTGGCCCATAAATGCATTCCAACGGCGCACCGGGCTAACTGGCTACCCGTTAGACTGCGCGATTGGCCGGTCTTTGGCTATGGGGTGTAACCCTACCGTGGTTATATTTAGATTTCATGCCCGAACTCAAGTCGGCAGGTTAAACCGTTAACAAGATCGCCTCCATCGGCGGTCACTTCCTTTGTTCAACTTTAATTCCGGGGAACGGCGAAAATGTCACCTGCAAACATAAACGTGTTGCGTGCGCCAGCCCTTTTGCGACGAGAGCGACGTTGGCAACCTGGGCGGCCAAAAATTTACCGGCACGCCTTGATGTCGCGGCGACGTCGAAACTGCTAGGCTTAGCGGAGAATGACATTCAGATTTTGATGGCCGTGGGCAAGCTGACGCCGCTGGGCGATCCCGCTCCCAATGCGCCGAAATGGTTTGCGGCCGTCAAAATGATCCGGCTCGCGGCAGACCAAGATTGGCTGCACAAGGCCACCAAAGAGCTTTCCAAATACTGGCGAAACAAGCGGGAGCGCCGTCAGACTCCTGAGTCAACCGCAAGATTATGGGGTGTTCACCCCATTGTGTGAACGCCGCCTCTTTCTTATCGTCATTGAAGAGTCAAAAAACAAACAAGAAAGAATAGAACAATGAAAACAAAATGTTTGCGTGCGTGTATCCTGTCAATAGCGGCAGGGGGGATTGGTGTGTTAGTGTCAGGCTGTGTAGTTGAACCAAATGGGCGTTTAGCGTTCCAACCAATAGTCGTTGCGGCTCCGCGACCGGTGTATGTGGCTCCGCAACCGGTGGTAGTGGTGGCTCCGGCACCG
>Ga0208821_1001627_pt1 | contig 11753 bp, 8 predicted proteins | sample June2015DPH_20_5_FD_184720 | JGI IMG/M metagenome (GOLD analysis project Ga0208821, IMG submission 184720) | Peatland microbial communities from SPRUCE experiment site at the Marcell Experimental Forest, Minnesota, USA - June2015DPH_20_40... | ecosystem: Environmental > Terrestrial > Soil >... | reverse complement strand
CCCTCAAGATACCCGCGGAGGTCATGAAGCCGGTCAAAACTTGGCATGAGCTCTCCACATAGTGACGGAATAAAATGGCAACCCCGTGTAAATAAGGCATTTCGTTCAGCCAAGCGCGGAAGTTGGGTTAACCACAGGGACACAGCGCGGCATAGCCGCAACCAAAGACCAGGTTTTCATTGCCGATTACTGATTGCCGATTGTCGATTGAAGAAGTGATGTGGCAACTTCCTCCCCTGCCAATCAGTCCCGCCTCGGCGGGATCAATCGGCAATCGAAAATCGGCAATTCCAGCCCGGTGGCCGCAACCAAAACGGGCTTCTCCGTGTTCTCCGACCCTTCGAAGCCTCAACACAGAGACCACGGAGGATCTCAGTGGCCTCTGTGTTGAGTTTTTCCTGGTCACGGAGGACACGGAGCCGAGGGCAGGGCGGAAAGGATGTAGAAAGACGACCGGAAGTTTCTCCCCCCAATCCTGAATCTTGACTGCTGCATTTTGTCTCTTGACAAGCGCAAGAAGATAGGCTAGGATCGTAAGTGGGGTTGTGGAAGAAACAGGATTCAGGGTCCAGGCGCCAGGTGACAGGCGCTCGGGCTGGGGCAGTTCTGAATTGTGAATGGTGAATGGTGAATTGCTTTCTATCTTACTTGCCACCGCGGACTGCTTGCTGCCTACTGCCTACTGCCTGCTGCTTACTGCCTGCTGCCTACTGCTTACTGCTCCGACAGCGAGGGAAGAAAACGTAGTAACTTTAAAATGTGAAGGAGCGATGCGGCAATGTCTATGAAAACAAAGGGTCGGCTTTCCACAGCCCGCGTTGAAGCGGGAATGTGTATGAAAACAAAGGTACTTAGCCCCATGTGGCGGGTATGTTGTTGAAAAGAAAGGTGGTTAGTAGACGGTAGGTAGTATGTGGTAGGCGGTAGGTGGGGAAAACGTCAACTTCCTCCTCCCACCAACCTTCTCCTGTCAGACCTCTGATTTCTGCCTCTTTGCTCGTCCCACCTCGGCGGGTCACTCTTCTTTAGTGTACCACCATTCGCCCACCGTGGTTTTAGCCGGCGGATTTCAGAAGTCTGCGGCGCTCGTAGACCAGGAAAATCGCTTGGGCAGCAGTCAATAGGACAGCGAAAGCCGCCACCAGCGAAATGCCTGCCCTTACGGTTGCAATCTTCGCTACATACCCGATGGCAGGCGGGAGTATTACTCCGGCAGACAGGCCAACGGCCATGAGGATGCCAAAAACCGTCGCGAACAATTTCGGAAAGTAAGTGCTGGCGGTTCCGGCCGTCGTGGGGAAGATCGGCGCATAGGTTAGTCCGCAGATGACGATGCCCACGGTGGCCACCACGACAGAGTGCGCCATGGCAACCACTAAAAGCCCACCCACCGCACCCATCGCGGCGCCCAGAAGCAGGTTGGGCCCGCGCACCAGCTTGACGACTTGGCTGGCGGCGAGTCGTCCCACCATCATGGCAATCCAGAATACCGTCAGGATGGCTTTCGAGGTCTGCGGCGTGGCGAGGAGGTCTTGCTGGAGAAAGGTTCTGGTCCACCCGGCCGTGGAGATCTCCACGGCGGAATAGAAAAACAAGACGAAAGCGAGAATGAGCACCGCCGGATTCAGAGCCAATCTTCGTGCCTCGTGCCAATCAAACCCACCGCCCGCGCTGGCAGGCGGAAATCTCTGCATGAAGGCGACCACCGCAACCCCGGCGACCAGCAGGGTTATCAACCACAGTGTAAGAACGAGGCCTAGACGTGCCGTCATCAGAGCGACCAGCCAGGGGAAAAAGATCGCGCCCACGCCAAAGAAAACGCCCCCCAGATTCAGGGCGGAGGAAGGGTTTTCCGGGTAAAGGTCGGGGATAAGCGTGTTGGAAGCGCTCATGGCAGAGCTGCCTCCCAGCCCCAGCGCGACGAGTAGCGCTCCCAGGACGGCATAACTTGGAACATAAGCAATACCCACCAGAGCCGCTGCGCAGAGAAGGAAACCCCCGGCCAGGATGGGCTTCTTTCCAAAGCGGTCGATCAGTGGGCCTGCCAGAAAAACCATGGGAATCTGGGGGAAATAAAGGAAGCTGAACAGAGCGCCGCCGCGCCCCAGGTCAAAGTTCAAGCGCGTGCTCAGCTCGGGAAGAGTGGCGCCGAGGAAAGAGGTCATAACCCCGAAAGTGAATAGTCCGGCACACGCCGTTGCCATCAAGTATCGCGTGCCTGTCCGATTGAACATGGTCCACAGATTACTCAGATTTCACAGATCAAGCAAGGGAGTCGAGACTCAAGAGTCGACAGTCAGGAGTCAGACGTCAGAAGACACGCCACTTTCCCCCGCACTGTCATTCTGAGCGAAGCGAAGAATCTCCGTAGTTCCGGAACGAAGCAACTGCAGAGATTCTTCGCTTCGCTCAGAATGACATGCAACTGCCTACTGCCCACGGCCGACTGCCTACTGACAACCGACGACTGCCAACTGCCAACTGCCAACTGCCAACTGCCAACTGCCAACTGCCAACTGCCAACTGCCAACTGCCAACTGCCAACTGCCAACTGCCAACTGCCAACTGCCAACTGCCAACTGCCTACTGCCTACTGCCTACTGCCTACTGCCTACTGCCAACGCTTTCGCTATAATAGGGGGCTTCGAACTTCGTCCCGGTGAAAGGACTCATCGTGCATCCCCTTGACTCACTTCTCAAGCCACAATCCATTGCGGTGGTCGGCGCCTCGCGCCGGGCCGGCTCGATTGGCCGCGAGATTCTGCACCAACTGATTGAATTCGAATATCATGGCATGCTTTTTCCCGTCAATCCCAAGGCGGACTTCGTTCACTCGATGAAAGCTTATCCATCGGTCAGTTCCATTCCTGACCAGGTGGACCTGGCGATTATCGTGGTGCCGCGCGAAGCCGTGCTGGCGGTTGTGGACGATTGCGGGAAAAAAGGTGTGAAAGGCCTGGTGGTCATCACGGCGGGTTTTTCTGAGACCGGTGACGAGGGGAGGAGGGTGGAGGCCGAGCTGAGCGAGCGCATTCGGCGTTACGGGATGCGCATGATCGGACCCAACTGCATGGGATTGATCAACACAGCCCCGGCGGTCCACATGGACTCCACCTTCGCGCCCACTTTGCCGATGACCGGGCGTATCGCGTTCATGTCGCAGAGCGGAGCACTGGGGTTTGCCATCCTGAACATCGCCAAACAGCTCGACATTGGCTTCTCCTACTTTGTGAGCCTGGGCAACCGAACGGATGTCTCCAGCAACGATATGCTCGTCTACTGGGAAGACGATCCGAACACCGACCTGATCCTGATGTACCTGGAGTCCTTCGGCAATACCAAGCGTTTCATGCACATTGCTCGCCGCATCTCCAAGCGCAAGCCCATCCTGGCGGTGAAGTCAGGCCGGACCGAGGCGGGAGCTCGGGCGGCATCGTCGCATACAGGCGCACTCTCGGCGCGCCAGGGTCTGGATATCGCTGCGGACGCGCTCCTGGAGCAGTCCGGGGTAATCCGCGTGAACACCGTGGAAGAACTTTTCGATCTGGCGTTGGGCTTTTCCAAGAACCCGCTCCCACGCGGGAACCGGCTGGGGATTCTGACCAACGCCGGCGGGCCCGCCATCATGGCCACGGACGCGGCGGTCAGTCTCGGCCTGCGGCTTGCCGAGCTTTCCGAAAATACACGCCGCGAGCTTCGCCGCCTGCTCCCCCCCGAGGCCACCGTCGGAAACCCTGTGGACATGACCGGCAAATCCGACCGCAGCAGGTACGATGCCTGCGGCAAGATACTCCTCGAGGATGAGAGTGTCGACTCTCTCCTGGTGGTGTTCGTTCCTCCCATGATGATCGACGCCATGGACATCGTGGAAGGTCTGGAGGCGTTGCGGCGGAAATTCGACAAGCCGGTGTTTGGCGTGTTCATGTCCCCCGATGAGTTTTTCCAGGAGTTGAAAGAGAAGCATCCCGGTCACATGGCCATCTACTTGTTTCCCGAATCGGCCGTGCAGGCGCTGGCGGCGTTGGACCGCTATCGGCAGTGGCGGGAAAAACCCATCGGCGAAGTGCGGAGTTTTGACGTCGATCGCAGGGCGGCGGAGAATCTTCTGAAAGAGGTCCGCCGGCAAGGTCGTTCTGAATTGACTGCACTGGAGGCGCAACGGCTGCTGGAGTGCTATGGCATTCCCGTCGCTCGATCTGCGGCCGCCCAGGACGTGAAAGAGTTGGGGGAAATTGCCCAGGGGGTGCGCTTCCCGGTCGTCCTGAAAGCTCTTGCCCCAGGGCTTATCCATAAAACGGAGGCGGGGGGAGTGAGGCTCGATATCCATACGCCGGAGGAATTGATGGCTGCCGCCCGCAAGATGACGGAGGAGGTGAAGCGGCGGCGCCCGCCTTCGGCCCTCGCGGATCGTCAAATGGGTTTCCTGGTGCAGGAGTACGTGCGCGGCGGGCGCGAGGTCATTGTCGGGATGACTCACGACCCCAAGTTTGGACCTCTGGTAATGTTCGGCTTGGGCGGAATCTATGTGGAGACCTTCAAGGATGTCGTCTTTCGCGTGCCGCCCATTACCGATCTCGAGGCGCAAGAGATGATTCGCCAGATTCGTGGCTACCGGCTTCTTGAAGGAGTGCGGGGCGAACCTGCCGTCGATGTGGCGGGCCTGGCAGAAATCCTGGAGCGATTCTCTCAACTCGTCGAGGACTTGCCACAACTCGCCGAGATGGACATTAACCCCTTGATGGTTTTCCCGGAGGCGGAAGAATTTCGCGCCGTGGATATCCGCGTACGATTGGGCGAGAGGCGCTAGTGGTGCTGTCCATAATCTACACCGGGGTTGGGACGATTAGGAGATGACCTCGGCCACCCCCCTAAGCTCCTCCTCCGCTGAGAAGCCGTGAAACAATCTCACGCAAAGACGCCAAGGCGCAAAGACTCGCAAAGACCAACTCTTTTGTCTTCTTTGCGCCTTCTACGACTTTGCGCCTTTGCGTGAAATGCTTTTGCTCATCCAGGGATTATTTCACAGCTTCTGAGGAGGGGAGTCCCACTCACCCAGAGTCTAATTGTTATTGCGAGACTCCATCTGGCGAATCTTCAGATAGAGACCACTAATGGCAAGTACGATGGCAATAAGGGCAATTCCCAAACCCTTGCGGCGGAAATCGCGTTCGCGAAGCGCCGCCACACCAGCCTGGTATGACTTTGCTGCGATTTCAACTCCCGAATCCGTGAGTTTTCGGAGCGCCGAGTCGTCGAAGGTGTGAACGTTGACTCGCGCTTTCACCAGTGCCTCATTCGCGTCCGCCAGTTCCATCTTGGCGCCCGAAACTTCCATGCCGGCGCGTTCCGCGACATCGAGCACTTTCTCCGCGCGCGCCAGCGAGGAGTTGAGATTGGCGAGATCTGCGGACATGGCTTGCGCGGCGGTGTAGCCCTTATCGCCCGGTGCGTGGCAGGTGATGCACACGGATTGTGGCGCCGATCCCACCCAGGCGTCAGTAGGCCGGATGATTTCGTGGTTCGAATGGCACTGCACACATCCTGGCAATCCCAGCTTGGCAAACGCCACTTGGTGCGGGCTCTTCTCAAAAAGTTGAGCAAAGAAGACGTGACAATTGCCGCAGACGCTGGCCACGGAAGTTACTCCGGGCGGCGTGGCGCCATGGTTTCCGTGGCAGGTGCTACAGGTTGGAGAAGACGTGTCACCCTGCGCCAGCATCTCGGCATGGACGCTCCTCTGGTAGCGAGCGGCCTGGTCGGTGGGAATTCCGTAGGCTTTCATGTAGACGGGGTCGGAGTGGCAGTGAGCGCAGGTTGCAGCCACCTTGGCGGGATGGACAGTCGAACGCGTGTCCGAGGCGGGAAGAGTGTTGTGCACACCATGGCAGTCGACGCAGGCAGCCACCTTGCTGTCGCCCTGCTTCAGTCGCTTCCCGTGCACGCTGGTCAGATACTGACTCAACTGGTCCACACGCAATTTAGGATTGAAGCGACGCATATAGGCGGCATCGGAGTGGCAGCGCGCGCAGAAATCCGGGGTCTGATTCTTCTTTGGAGCCCCGCGAAAGCCTTTGGCATGGCTCATGGCGTCCATCGATTCGTCGTTGGGATCGCCACCATGGCAATCCGCACAGCTTAGACCGGCCTGATGATGGACATCACCTTCAAACTGCTTGGTGGGTTTGGCGAGATCCCCCTCGAGCACCGAGTGGCAGGTGATGCAGGTGTCTTTGGGTAGAGCAGCGAAAGCAGGGTGGAGCGAGAAAAACATCAAGGCGATGAATGTCATGGAATTCTTCATGGTGCTCTACCGCAAGGCTAACGCCGACAGCACAACGATATATCCGATCATGAAAATCCCCAGGCCGGTGAAAAAGCGCGTCATGCGGCCGAAACCGATCCGGCGGTCCAGGAAGGGCACTAAGACCCACACCGCTGCCGCCACACCAAATACCAGCAAGCCCGCCAATTCGCCTTCCAAGAAAAGGATTTTGGCAGGGAGATACTTCAGGGTTTGAAACATGAAGAGAAAATACCACTCCGGCCGAATTCCCGCCGGAGCGGCAGCGAATGCATCGGCCTTGGTTCCCAGTTCCCAAGGGAAGATTGCGGCCAGCCCTCCCAGCGCTCCCAAGGCCGCGTACCAGCCGATCATGTCGCGAAGCAAGAAATTGGGGAAGAAAGGCATGGAACGCTGCGCGGTGCGTCCCTCAGCGATGGCGCGCTCCACGCTTGGTGGAACGCTCATTCCCAATCGCTGCACGAGAAATAAATGAATAGCGAGCAGTAGGGTGGCGAGTCCCGGCAACACGGCAACATGGAATCCGAAGAATCGCGTCAAGGTTGCGCCGGTCACTTCCTCGCCGCCGCGCAGGAAAACCAGAAACCATTTGCCGATACCCGGAATCGAACCGGCCATCTCGGTTCCCACTTTGGTGGCAAAAAATGCCAGAGTGTTCCAAGGCAGGAGATAGCCGCTGAAGCCAAAACCTAGCAGGATGAAAAGCAGCAGTATGCCACTAATCCAGGTGAGCTCTCGCGGCTTGCGATAAGCCTTCAGAAAATAGACGCTGAACATGTGAAGGAAAGCGGTGAAGATCATCAGGTTCGCCGACCAACTGTGCACGGAGCGGATGAGCCAGCCGAAGCGCACCTGAGTCATGATGTATTGCACGCTTTCGAAGGCATCGTTGGGGGTGGGCCGATAATAAAGCAGCAGCAGGATGCCGGTCAGGACCTGAATGATGAAGAGAAACAGCGTCATGCCACCCAGGTAGTACCAAATAATGTGACGACTCACCGGAACCGTCTTGTGGCGTAAGAACTCCTCCACACTTCCGGCGCCGAACCTTTCGTCGAGCCAGTTCAGAATTTTGCGGGAGAGAGTGGCCATAGTCAGGTGGTGCGGGTCACCACCACGTCCTCACCCTGGATGTGGACCTCAAAGGTCTCGAGCGGACGCGGCGGCGGGCCGCTGACATTGCGTCCCTCGAGATCGTAAAGTCCGTTGTGACACGCGCACCAAATCTCTTGCAGGTCGGATCGATACTGCACCGTGCAGTTCAAGTGCGTGCACACAGCCGAAAAAGCCCGGTAGCTGCCGTCCGCCAGACGAACCAGCAGTCCCGGCCTGGAACCGAATTTGAAGATCTTTCCGCTGTTGTTCTTGAGCTCGCCCACCTTCGCCGCCACCACAAAACGGCTGGCCGATTCTGCCACGGGCGGGGGAATGATGTAGCGCATGGCAGGATAGATAAAGGAAATGATCGAAGCTGCGACACCGCTCCCTAGCAGGAGATTAACCCAGCGCCGGCCGGGTTGAACAGTTTCACGCGGAGTAGGGTCAGGGGTTTCCAAGCAGGCGTTCTCCTCTCTCGAATCGCGACCCCCTCACCCCCGGCCCCTCTCCCCCAAGGGGGAGAGGGGACAGAAGTCCAATCAATTCCCTCCTCTCCCCCAAGGGGAGAGGGGGAGAAGTCCAATGAATTCCCTTCTCTCCCCCAAGGGGAGAGGGGGGGCAGAAATCCAATCAATTCTCTCCTCTCCCCCAAGGGGAGAGAGGGAGCAGAAATCCAATCAATTCTCCCCTCTCCCCCTTGGGGGAGAGGGGCCGGGGGTGAGGGGGTCGTTCGGCGACCAATCCAATGTTCATTTCCTGACGACCCTAAGTGGTGCCGCGGCTCAATGCTATTTCTTTTCCGGCGCCTTGTACCCTCCCAGAGAGTGGTCATGGTCTTTGTAGTACTTGCCGGTGTCATTCAATTCTTTGGAGCCCATCTTTACATGGCAGAATGTGCAGGGCTTGTGTTCTTTCTTGGCGTATTCCTGCTTCGCCGTCGCCAGTGTAAGTAGGAAACCACAAGAGATTGATATCGCGATCAGAACCTTAAGAAGCCTCATGAATGTTCTCCTTCTGGAATTGTCCTCGCTTCTTTCTTGCCTGCCCTCCGTTCGGTCAACGGGCCGTTTGTAATGATGCCTGAATTCCGCCTTCAAGGGCAAGGGTATTTACTGACTTGGGTAAAGCTCGTGCAGGACCTTGGGGTCCGCCTCGTCCATGGCCAGGAGTGAATGGCAGGCGTTGCAATCTTGCGTAATTTCACGCCCCTCCTTTGACTTGTGATTGCCATCATGGCAGCGGAAGCACCCGGGGAAATCTGTATGACCCAGGTTGTTCGGGTAAGTTCCCCAGGTAATATTCATCTCGGGGAATATATTGCCATTGAAAATGTCGAGCACCGTGGCCGCTGCTTGATCAATCTGGGCCCGCTGCGAATTGTAAAGCGAGGAATAATTCGCCTTGTAGTAGGCGCGGAAAGCTTCCGGCAATTGGGTCTGAGCGGCCAACCTGCTGGGATAGTTCCGCTTCAAAAGCTCAACCGAGAACTTGTGGACGAAAGGCAAAGAAGGACTGATGCGCCCTGCTGCCATCTCGTGGTTAACCGCTGATTCCGACATGTCGAAGGTGTGTGTGGGGCGATTGTGACAGTCCATGCAATCCATGATGCGCGGTTCGTGAGGGGCTGAGCCGTTCTGAGGTGGCTCCGTGGAAACAAACTGTGTGAAAGTGCCATCGGGGTTTTGATAATTGACGGTGGGGATCACCTGGCGCTTATCATCGGCCGCCACGTAAGTCACCAAGCCCAGGTGCCTCCCGTGAATCCCCACCAGTTGACGGTCCGGACTGCGACCGCCGATGTGGACCAGCAAAACCGTCTTGGTGGCGGAGTTCTTTTCATCGTTATCGAAGCTGGTTTTGACCACCAGCTTGTCGCCCGAGAACTTCTGCGGCCAATGGCAATCCTCGCAGGTCTCGCGCGCGGGGCGTAGGTTGTGAACCGGCGTGGGGATAGGGCGCGGATAGAGGTTGAAGGTCACGGCCAGCAACTGGTAGCTGCCCGAGATTTTCGAGCGCACAAACCACGGCGCCCCCGGTCCAATATGGCACTCGATACAAGCCACGCGCGCGTGCGGGGAGCGCTGGTAGGCCGTGTATTCGGGCTGCATCACTTGATGACAGGTCTGCCCGCAGAACTGCACCGAATCCATATAGAGTGTGCCGCGGTAAGTAACCACGGCGAAGAGAGGCACATTGAGGGCGGTCATAATCACTACGAACAACGCCGTCCGCTTCAGGCGCGGGTCGCGAAAGTCGATAGTCGGGTAAGTAACGGGTAGCGTGCCGCGTCGCCGGTATCTGCGGAAATCGCGGTAGATGCCGAGTGGGATCAAGAGCAGTCCGGCAACAAACAACGCTGGCAGCAGAAGGAAAACTAAGATGCCGGCGTAAGGGTTGTACACCACCCCAAAAAGCTGGAAGAGGTAAGCCAGTACCAGAGTCACGCCGGAACTGGTCGTCAGCACCACGCCAAGGCGACTAACCAGATTGTGGCTGAGATAAAATATCGGACGCAGGGTGTTCGCCAACGGCCCCGAGAGGCCACGAGTGCGTGCCTGTTCCGGCCTTCCAGCAGGAATTTCTTGGTTTTCGGGCATGTTTTTGCGTAAGCGATTTTCTGAGGTACGAGAGAAGGGGGCCTGCCGAAATAGGCCCGACCCCCGCTCGACTAACTTCTGCAACTACTTCTTCTCGTCCGCCTTATAGCCCTCGAGTGAGTGGTTATGCTCTTTGTAGTACTTCCCAGCATCGGTAAGTTCCTTGAACTTTCCGGGTGGGTGGCAGAAGGTGCATGGCTTGCCTTCCTTCTTGCCATATTCCGCCTTGCTCATCCCCATGGAGACAGCGATGAAGGCTGCAAGAGTCAATAGTAACAGTGACCGAATGATTTTCACAGATCAGACCCTCCTAAAAGTGCTGTAGTCCCGTCGAGGCGCATTTTCTGCCCCGATTTCAGCACCGACATGATTGTTACAGCATTCTAAATGCCAGGCTTGCACATCTGTTAATTTTTTCACAGCCCGAGTATAGCAAAAGTTAGCACTTTTCTGGGCCTCGCTAGCACCTTGCATTCAAATAAGTTGCGCGAAATTCCAGGGGTTTTGTGGCAAATGACTCAATCCGATCTTTCCTGTTTGTAGCCATGACCACTTGTCGCTTAGCAGCTAACTGGTTGTATTAGCCTGATCTTAAAGGAAGAGATCGGCCGCATCAATGCGTATCTTTTACACGCAACAATGTTGAATTCCTGGCATATCACGTGCCATCTCATCGGCTGTGGGCAGTGTTCGAGCGAGTTTGGGTTCGCCACCACTGTTGGTAGTGGTCTCATTTGCGAGACACGGGCGCTCCAGGCCGCAGTCATTCCCGCGAAAGCGGGAATCCAGTCCGCAAACCTTCCGAAATGCGCTGTCCACCGACTGGATTCCCGCTTTCGCGGGAATGACCGACGTTTCGCAAGGGATGATGTTCCAAATGACGCCACTACCCAACTGTTCCTACGAGGAGTCTGAACCGGAGCAAGGAATCGACCACGAATCTTATCTTGTGAGGAGCCCCCTTGAAGCTGGAACGAATCCTTTGCCCGCTGGATTTTTCAGAGTTTTCCACCAGGGCTTTTGAATACGCGCAGTCACTGGCACGGCGCTATAAGAGCAAACTGCTGCTCGAGCACGTTCTCCACCTGGCATTCTCGGCCTATCCCTCCTACACCAATCCGGAAGCGATCGACAACGTTTCGCGGGGCCTTTCAGCTTTTGCCCGGGAGCAACTTAAGGATTTTGTGCGGAAACACAGTCGTGAGGGAATCGAGATTGAGAGCTTTGTGGACGAAGGTGATGTGACGGATACAATCCTTGCCTTCGCCCAAACGCGAGCCGTGGACTTGATCGTGATGGGTACGCACGGCCGGCACGGCCTGGACCACATCCTCCTCGGCTCGGTCACGGAAAAGGTGCTGCGAAAGGCGCGCTGTCCCGTCCTGGCAGTGCGCAAACCCGCGCACGAATTTGTGGCCGCGGAGGACAGTGTCGAGCCGGTGCATTTGCGGAAGATCCTTTTCGGGGTGGATTTTTCGACTTATTCCGAGCGGGCCTTACTCTATGCGCTCTCCCTGGCTGAGGAATATAAAGCCGAACTGACCTTGCTGCACGTCATGGAGGATTTCCCGCTGCACAAGGATCTCACCGCGGTCACCTCCGAGGTGGTGCAGCAACTCGAGGGCCTGCTGCCACCCTCCGCCCGGAATAGCAATCTCCTTAAGCCCCGTCTGCGAGTCGGCAAGCCCTACGAGGAGATCATCCGCTCCGCCCGTGAAGCGGATACGGACCTCATCATCCTCGGAGTGCGCGGCCGC
>Ga0208821_1001624_pt1 | contig 11767 bp, 13 predicted proteins | sample June2015DPH_20_5_FD_184720 | JGI IMG/M metagenome (GOLD analysis project Ga0208821, IMG submission 184720) | Peatland microbial communities from SPRUCE experiment site at the Marcell Experimental Forest, Minnesota, USA - June2015DPH_20_40... | ecosystem: Environmental > Terrestrial > Soil >... | reverse complement strand
AAATTAGCAAGCCAGGCGGTGATTTCGAATTAGTGCAAAAGGAAATCCCAGAGCCCATCGAGAACGAAGTACGCATTAAAGTGCAAGCCTGCGGCGTTTGCCACGGAGAAGCCGTAGTAAAAGAGGGGACATTTCCTGATATCAAGTATCCCAGAGTTCCAGGGCATGAGGTTGTTGGGACAATTGATAAACTCGGTTCGAATGTTTCTTTCTGGGAGCGTGGCCAACGAGTGGGAGTTGGATGGTACGGAGGTCCGTGCCTTGAGTGCGAAGCGTGTCGAATGGGAGACCCCAGTGCGTGTACGAGCTTTTTAACCACGGGGATTTCATTTGATGGCGGCTTTGCCGAATACATGGTCGTGCCAACACACGCGTTGTCAATGATACCCCGCGAGCTCAACTCGTTAGAAGCGGCACCCCTGCTGTGTGCCGGCAGGACAAGTTTTAGTGCCTTGCGTTACAGCGGTGCTAAGGCCGGCGATCTGGTAGCGATCCTAGGCCTCGGAGGCCTTGGCCATTTAGGGGTGCAGTTCGCTCGAAAGCTCGGTTTTAAAACGGTGGCACTATCGCGCGGCACGGACAAACAAGAGCTGGCTTATGCATTAGGCGCGCACGTCTATATTGATACTGAGTCTTCAAATCCGGCGATGGAGCTCCAAAAACTTGGCGGTGCACGAGTTATTCTGGCTACCGCGCCCAACGGTAAAGCGATCTCGGACGTCATAAACGGGCTTGGTTTTGAGGGCGAGTTGATAGTAGTCGCCTACCCTAGCGAACCGATACAAGCCTTTGCGTGGCAGATGTTAGGCGAACGGCGTTCGATCAAGGGATGGACCGTTAGACCGGCGAAACAAGTGTCGGAAGACGTGCTGGGTTTTAGCGTTATTTCCGGGGCTTTACCGATGATTGAAGTTTTTCCGTTAGAGCAAGCGGCATTGGCATACGAGAAGATGATGAGCGCCAAAGTACATTTTAGGGCAGTATTAAAAGTCGGTGACTAACGGGAGGTCAACATGCAAGACATCTTAAAACTTATCCAGGAAAGGCACTCAGCAAGGGCTCCCTTCGATCCGCAACGCCCCGTAGCGACGCAGGATCTGAGGCAGATTTTGGAGGCGGCGCGTTGGTCGCCTACCGCCCACAACATGCAGAACTTTGAAATAGTCGTCGTTGATGATACGAAGATTCTGGAAACGTTGGGAGAAATTGAATCTCATATCTCGGAGGAGTTCATTCAGGAGAACTATCAGCAGCTCTCGTTTTCGGAAGAGGAGTTACGTCAAAAAAAGGTCGGAATCCTAGGCACTATGTTTCCGCCGACATGGACGGATCCTACTAAGGTGGACGAGGCCGTTCGTGAGACTTCGTTTCTGAACCGAACTATTAGGGGCAGTCCGGTGCTTCTGATCGTGATCTACGATCCAAAGAAAAGAGCTCCTGCTTCGGAGGGTGATGTCTTGGGTTTTATGAGCCTCGGTTGTGTTATGGAGAACATGTGGCTTATGGCGCAGTCCCTGGGGATTGGCTTCATGATAATGAGTGTCTTCAGCGCAGACTCAATAGAGGATGAGGTGAAACGAGTTCTCAATATTCCCGAAAACGTGAAGATCGCCTACGCCTGCCGCTTGGGGTACCCTGTCTCTGCGCCAGCTAAATATCTAAGAGTGCGCCGTGACGCTGAGGATTTCACCCACCGTAACCGATTTGGTGACAGGGAATAGACCGCCGTGGTCCCCTCTTTTCGGCTGCTCGCTCGTCTCGCACAAAAGACATTATAGGCATTTAATAGCCAAAATAGATCAGCTCCTGTGCGTGGAAATTCACGCGTATGTGCTCACGTACCTCGTCAGCCGGGTCTTGTATTTCTTCGCTTTCAGTTCGCGAATATATAGGTTGCGAGACGCGAATTACGGCGGCTGGAAAAAGCCAAAAGGCAACGGTTAAGTCATTGCACAATTTAAAGTACACAGTTGACTGCAGTTTTGAGTGAGGCAGAATGAAATCGAAGACGAAATACGAAGAGGTGAAAAGATGAGCCCGCTTAGGACCATAGAGTTTCTATTATTGCTTTGTTTAGTGGTTGGCTTTGTGTTTCTAACCTACCTGAACGGGTTTTACTGGAGTTACTCAGCCGGTATCGTCATTCCATTAATAGTCATAGTCCTTCTACTCATTGAAGATCCAAAACAATGGCAAGGTATGGCTTCCAGGTCGACAAAAGTTCGCCGTATCTGACCCGTGTCGCTGTAGATATGAAACAAAAGGATTGCGCTCGCAACCCGTTCCTCGCGACGTGCAACCGATTTGTGCGCACAAGATAGGCCCTCACAGTTAGAAGCCGTCTCACGTCGCCCCGATCAATCGGCTGCCGCATGAATTCCGTCGACTGGCCGGTGCCGCTGCGATTTTTGAGACAACGCATAACGATAGACTCGCCCCTCTCGCCGGCCCACTGTAAGCATTAACGGAGCTTTTCAGAAGCTTTAAACGACGAAAGAATCGCAAAAACTACCTTGACATGGGGGGTCACCGGTTCGAATCCGGCCGAGCTCTTCCTCCTCTTTTTCGCTGAGCCCGAACCCAATTAAACGGCGGGTAAGCTCCTCATCACTGGTCATCAGTCATCACAACGTACGTGAATCAAGTAGTAGATGTAAGTAAAGCGTCGAAAAAAAGGCGCTTAGAACTTCAGTGCGGACGTTCTTAAGATCGGCTGATTTGATTTCGTTGCTCTTCGACACGGTGGCAAAACGATTTATCTCTAAATTGTTGTGGTCATCACCAAGGTTATCGGTGTGTCAATTTGCGAGGTTGGCATTGCTGAAACGCCGACAAGCGCATTTCCTGAAAGACCGTACCACAAATCAAGACTGGAATTTCCAACGGTTCCAGGGGCGTACGCGGTGTAACCTTGCGATTTGTACGCGATTATCAATTTATTCTTGAAGGCAAGCGCGTCTGAATAAGAGGTCATAGGGTAAACTTGTGCGTTATATGTCTTTCCGTTCTCCATAAGCGTACCCACGTAGGCTTGCTTACCATTCGCCGTAACGTGCTCAAATGGTGAAACCGTGATGAGTCCGGCACCCAGACCAGCAGTATTCAATCTGCTCGCGTAATCGGGCAGGTTTGACGTCGTTGGCTGTGGTGCTGGTGATGTACTTGGCATCACCGTCGCCGCCACAGAGGCTGATGCTTGCGGTGTCGGCGTCGTCGCACCGACCGACGCTTGAATAGTCGGCGAAGCTGCGGATCTGTTCGCCGTTTGTTGAGACGCAGATATCGCGCCCGCCACGGTAGATAACAATAGAAGGATTAGCACGCCGTAAAGGATATATCGCTTCTTAAACCGCCGCCGGGAGGGCCCCTCAGCCGGAGAGGGGTACGATTGTTCACCGCTCAAAGGCTCTTCCGGCGGAGGTGGGGGAGATGCACTGCTCAATCCCACGTACTGGCCCCGCTCCTCATCGCGTGAAGGCTCTTCCGGCGGAGCTGCGGAAGGCGTCTTGGGCGGTGACGTTGGAGGGGCAATGAACGACTCGCCGCAATCTGCGCAAAATGCGGCGTACGGTTGATTCCTCGCGCCACAGTTCTTGCAGAACTTTTCGTTATCCATACGCGCTCGCAGAGGTAAATCGGTTCACAGAATAGAGCAAGGCCAGTCTATTCTGAGTGTTCCGACAGTTGTTGGTCCACACACAGACTTAAAGATACCTATTTGTGCCGGCGTTTTGGTGTGGCTACGTGCAGATTCATAGAAATGCGTTTCCCTCGTTGAGACAGACCGCGTCAGCCGTAGCTTGAGAGCACGTTCTTCACAAGACTGTATGGGACGTCATTTTGCTATGCAATGCCAACAGTAAGATATCCCTGCAAGCGAGTAGTTTCTCAAAATCCTGAGCAGACATTACGACGCACTCATCGCCTTGACTCACCGCCAATATGTTTAACGGCTCGTACGAGTCTGCGATGAAGCGTTCTTTTCTCTTCGTGTCGCAGTTTCCCATTTCATCACCCTTTCCTGATCATCGTGCCAGATACTCACCATGCGTTGCCCCGCTGCGCGTGGCAAAGAAGGAACACTAGGTACAACACTCGCTAGTACTTCAATAATTTCGCTTAAAAAAGAGCTAGAATATGAGGCCAGACAGAATAATGAACAGTGAAGCGACGTAAATCGGGGCCTGTGCGACAATCTGCGCTGCGAGCGTACTGGTGCGCGGGACTAGCGCAACGCTCTATCGCGCGATGATCCTTGCCAAAAGAGGGTTTGCGCCGTACGAATGGCCAGCCGGTGCCTCCCACGTCGTTAGTACGACCCCAAAGCGTCCAAGTCGTCGGTCTTATTACCTATCGTTGCTAAAGATGCTATTTGCCACAACAATCATGCTTGCTGATCAACCTCCTTGGTAGGTCCGCCCCAGAAGCGCAAAAAATGGAAACGGCAATCATCCGTATATTCGAGCAGCATCTGGACTTCGTGTCAGCAGATGCTGCAATGCAAATTGCTCAGCGATTCACGGACCAGTTCGAAAACATATACACCCGTCTAAGCCAAGAGGACGTGCCCCCAGAAGAATTAAGCAAAGCGCACAGGTTCCTCTTTGAAGAGATAAAACAGTTAGTCCGGCGCGATCCTCGCTTGGATCTGCGTTATCCTGATGAGGCAATAAGTAACGTCGCACTACTGCTGGTCGACGACTTGATGCGAGTCGTTGCGCCCCAGTCGAACGATGCGTTAAAACGACTCTCGCAATAGGTCTTGCCGGCACATTGCGCTGAAGCACTAGGTCTAACTTAAACGCTGAGTTGTTTTGCTGCTGCGTGAGAGAATCTTCTTCTTCAGAGTTTAGCTGGCTTGCTGTAGTGTCGCGTTAAACGTTATCACGACCTCGCCAACTTGGATTATGTAACTGGCAGGAGACGTTGGCTGGTCGCCCTGCATTTTTATATACGAGCTCGTGTTGGGCAGGCTGTTTGTAACACTTAGATAGCTCTGATGCGTATTAGCGGAGCTTGCAGTTGTTAGAGCAGGGAAACCTATCAGTTCGGCAGCTGTTGTAGCGTTGTATCCTTGATTAATGGTGTTGACATAATTGCTTGCATCAGATACCGAGGCGAACTTCGTGTACTGTGCTGTATACGTGAGGCTTTCATTCGTCCCGGCCACCCTGTAGGTCACCATCGCGGTTGTCGCATTGACCCATTGGATTGATTGGTTCAACGTTCGAACCCAAGTGGCGCCGTTATACGCTTGCAGATCATCGCTGATGACGGCCTGGAGCACTGGATCGTGGGTTGTGCTGCTAGCAGATTGCGAGGTATTCTGCGTGCTGGACGTGCAGCCGGCGGCTAGAACACTTGCGATTATCGCTGTAGCAATGAGGATGGCGACTCTTGATTTCATAACAGTAAATAAGCGCAGATTCCCTAATTAATAGTTTTCTATTCGCAAAAAGCAAAGCTGCCCGGCTCTTTTTTTTTAAAAAGAGCATTTTTTAGAGCCTTTTTAACGTCTTTTCAGCTTGAAAGCTCTGAAATGGGGAATAAGCGGCACTAGCCGCTTTTCCGGTGCTGGTCGAGGACGTGCAAACAAAACGTGTCCTATCGCGTCAGGCTCACTCATTCATCGTCAGTCTTTCGTTTGCCTTCCAAACAAGTTCAGGATCTCCATGGGGACGGGAAGCACGATGACAGAGTTGTTCTCCTCACCGATTCGGACCATGGTCTGAAAGAGCCGAAGCTGCAAAGCGGCAGGTGACTTCTCGATCGTCCGAGCTGCTTCCAATAGCCGATCCGCTGCCATCGCTTCACCTTCTGCAAGCGTGATGCGCGCGCGCCTGTCGCGTTCTGCTTCAGCTTGGGCGGCCATCGATCGCTTCATATCCTCAGCGAGCTCGACGTCCTTCAGCTCGACCGATAACACGTGAATGCCCCACGCCATAGTAAACTCGTCGACAAACTTCCGGATGCTTTCGCCGAGCTCGTCACGTCGAGCGAGGACCGTGTCAAGTTCAGCGGTTCCTACGACGTTCCGCAGACTCGACTGTGCGAGTTGGTTTATCGCGTACCCGTAGTTGCTTATCTCGATGACCGCCTTTTCTGCCTCAACGACTTTGTAGAAGATCACCGCGTTGATCTGGCACGAGACATTGTCTTTCGTAATGACCTCCTGCCGCGGAATGTCTAGGGTGTTCACGCGTAAGTCTACTTTCTTGAGCGATTGAAACGCTGGGAACACGTAGCGCAATCCTGGGGCGTAAACGGCTTTGAACGATCCGAAGGTGAATTTCACCCCTCTTTCGTATTGGTAGATCACGCGAAGGCCAGTGAGGAGATAAATAGCGATGACCACGACGATAAAAATCGCGACGTCAACGATAGCATTTAGATCTATTTGACCAAACATGGATGACACCGTTCACCCAAATGGCGCGCGGGGTGATTAACTTTTCCAGCAAAAAAAGCTCTGCTCGGCCACTTCAAAGAAGAAACTGGTACGGATCCCTATTTCGTTACTATCCGCCACCGGGGCATCGAACAAGGCCTTGATACCCTCGCTCACGTCCTGGAATCCCTCTGGCGTCAGCGGTGTATTGCTTGCACACCCTAAACTCGGCCAAGTACTTGTTCGCCGTCGCCCGGGCGTCATCGAGTTTTTTTTGCACGTCGGCGGGCGCTTATCAGCAAAAGCGTAGCGGGCATTTTAGCGCTCGCAATCTACTTAGAAAGTCATTACACTAACAAGATAGCGATCGCGCTACATGCCTAACCAGCCTCGTGAAACTAATAGCGGGTTTTATCCTTAGTGCCGTAAAAAAAGAAGAGCGCAGCGTTCGTGGAAGCTCACAGTACATTAAAAAACCGCATTTCGAATCTACAACTGCGAACAGCCGTTCGAGAGAAGCGACTTTCTATCGCAACAAAAATGTTGCTGGCGCACCGGAAATTTTTTCTTCGTCTCAAAACGGGATACTTGTGCTGTAATTTTCAAAAAAGTATCACTGTATTTCGTATAGGCAGGACTGAACATCCTCTCCAAGTTTTCCAATTGCATCTGCCCGGCACCGCTGGCAATGGCGCATCTGTTTTATATATTTCGCACATTCATCCTGCATTTTACGCTTCATTTCCATTGTAGGCGGCGTAATATCGGCAAACTTGTATTGTGCAATAAGGGGGATAACGTTGAATGTATACACACCCATTTCGCTTACCTTTTTCGCAATCTCCGGAATATGTTTGTCGTTGATGCCTGGAATATAGACCGTATTAATTTTGACGATCATGTGCCGCTTTACCGCCTCTTCGATGCCTTTTAACTGCTGAGAGAGGAGAATTTTTGCACCTTCGACCCCCGTATAGTGTTTGCCCTCGTAATTCACAAACTGGTAGATCTTTGCGCCGATCTCCGGGTCAATGGCGTTAAGGGTGACGGTGATATTACCAACATCATATTTCTGGAGCAGGTCGATCTTATCTGGGAGCAACAGTCCGTTGGTACTGATGCACTTGATAACATTGGGGTACTGCTCGTTAAGGCGGCGAAGCGTTTCAAAGGTCTCTTCATTTGCGAGCGGCTCACCCGGCCCGGCGATCCCTATAACCTTAATGTACCCATATTCGTCAAGTGCTTTCTTAACCAATTCCATAGCGTCATCAGGATTGAGTACTTTTGTTGTTACGCCGGGGCGGCTCTCGTTCACACAGTCAAAGTCACGAATACAGTAGTTGCATTGGATGTTGCATTTGGGTGCTACCGGAACATGACACCGCCCGAATGAGTGACACGCTTTTTCGGAAAAGCAGGGGTGTTCCTGGATTTTGCGCATCTGTGATGGGTCCCACTGGACTTTGCGACCTGCGACATCTGCAATTCTTATTTCCTCAGACATAGTCAACACCGCTACGTGCGTTGTGAATGTATAAATAAAGTTCAATTGTGATAGAGTGAGCCACCTTCATCCTTAATCACTTAGTTCTCCCATTTGTTTGCAAGGTTGCCGGTTTCATTATTGATAAAAGGGATATCCGCACCTCTCAGGCAATTCTGTCTCCATAGAGTCGACCGTGGACGAGTTCAGAATACCCTTATCGCCCTCAAGGGTTCTTTTATGTGTCACGCATTTATTGCTCTCTTCGGTCATTTTATCGACCTGCTAAAATTGCAGCAAACGCTTTACACTGCTTTGTGATGGGGTCCGCATGGTCTCGCTCATTTGTTCAGAAACCAAAAAAAAAGCGGCTGGGCGCTTCGCAGAAGCATCCCAAAAGACTTGTATATATTATTATGAAAACGTTAATATTAAAATGTTTGCTTGATGTGTCCTCATCGAACGCGCACACCAAGCATCAAGGTATTCATCTGGAAGATCGCCGCATTACCAGTTCCTATTCTCCGCCCCAATCTTCTTCAGGAAGTTCGCAGCATTTCCTGAGCGCGTCACGAGCTGTCGCGACAGCTGGCATGCCTGCCGTGACCACAAGGACCCCCAGCGTGTCGAGGACCTCTTCACGCGAAGCGCCCATGTTCATCGCGGCCCGCATCTGTGCGGTTGCACAGGCTTCACAGCCCATTGAGGAAACGACTGCGAGGGCGATTAGTCTCTTTGTTTTTGCCGAAAGCGCTCCGTCGCTCAGAAGCGTTTTGTCCATGTCATATATGATGTCAAACATCTTCGGATGCGACTCATAAATCAGCTTCAGAAGCGCTGGTGAGAATCCCATATCTTTCCTAAGTTCTTTAAGTTCTACATCTCCAATAGGCATGATTTAAACCTCTAAATACTCATAAATGTTATAATATAAATCAATAGGTGAATTGGTGAAAGCGATTTCATCCGGCTGTGGCAGCTCCAGACGCGAAGCTGGCACTTAAATCAAGAACCGCACTGCGCGGGGGGGGCCAACTGGGGTGCGTTCGGGTGGCGTAACGACGGACATTGTTAACGAAAAATGAAAAACGCTGACGAAGAAAAGTTTCCTGAGGACCGCAAGAAACGCGAGCGGTTGAAGGAGCCTGAGGGCTTGCCTAAAGGTGAAGAGTGCCCCCATTATCCCTGCCATTTCAAAGGACAAGTGTGCGTATTTTGTTATTGCCCGAAGTACCCGTGTGAGGATCCCCAGCTTGGTAAGTGGATAGTGAGCTCTCAAGGCGACGTTATCTGGACGTGTATCGACTGCAGACTAATCCACAAGAACAGAATAGCGGAATATCTGCGTGTCCATCCCAAAGCAACGACCGAGCAATTGCAGCGCATTGACGCCGAGTAGTCGTGTGCGCCACAGTAGCGTCTCGCAGAATCCTTTCTTGCACAGTTAGGCAGCTGAGCACTGGTAATATCCCGGTGGACGTGCGGCTTGCCATCAATTTTATATAGAACCGTACGCAATGTAATCACGTCATTTCATGATTACAGGAGGAAAAGTATGGCAGGACGAGGACAACTTGTTAGTGCCGGCGGACAGCCGATTTTGATTCTCAAAGAGGGAGCCACTCGGACGCGAGGCGAGGAAGCCCAAAGCATGAATATCGAAGCTGCGCGCGCCGTAGCAAATGCAGTACGAACGACTCTTGGCCCTAAGGGGATGGACAAAATGCTCGTCGATAGCATCGGCGATGTCGTCATCACCAATGACGGAGCAACCATCCTAAAAGAGATGGATATTGAACATCCCGCTGCAAAGATGATAGTTGAGGTCGCTAAGACCCAGGACGACGAAGTCGGCGACGGGACCACAACCGCAGTCGTGCTCGTCGGTGAACTTTTGCGAGAAGCAGAGGAGCTTTTGAGTGAAGACGTGCACCCTACGGTAATCGCTGCGGGGTTCAACTTGGCCGCGCGCAAGGCGACAGACGTACTTACTGAAATGGCTTTTGAAGGCGATGATGCGACGCTTAAAAACGTTGCGATGACGGCCATAACGGGAAAGGGCGCTGAAATGATGCTCGGCGAGATGGCTGATATCGTTGTCGAAGCGGTGCAGCTCGTCGCTGAGGACGTTGATGGAAAGAAAACCGTAGACCCCGATGACATCAGTGTAGTGCGCCGCTACGGCGCATCGGTCGATGATTCAAAACTCGTGCGCGGCCTCATCATCGACAAAGAAAAAGTGCACCCGCTTATGCCCACGACGGTGAAAGATGCCAAGATAGCCCTTCTTAATGTTGGCTTGGAAATCGAAAAGACGGAGATCGACGCGAAGATTGAGATCAACGATCCAGGACAGATGCAGTCGTTCTGGGATGAGGAAGAGCGGAGGCTTCAATCGATCGCCGACAAGGTGATTGCAAGCGGGGCAAACGTCGTTTTTTGCCAAAAAGGGATCGATGATCTCGTCCAGCATTATCTTGCGAAGGCAGGCATTTTGGCCGGACGGCGGGTCAAGAAAAGCGATATGAAACGCCTCGAAAAGGCGACTGGGGGCAAGATCACCGACACGCTGGAGGATATTGCACAACTCGGCTATGCCGGTTTGGTCCAGGAGAGAAAAGTCGGCGATAATGAGATGATTTTTGTCGAAAACACCCAAAACCCCAAAGCGGTATCCATTTTGCTCCGCGGCAGCATCGAACACGTCGTCGATGAGATGGATAGGGCGGTAAACGACGCCCTGAAAGTCGTCTCGTTGACCCTTGAGAAGAACCAAGTACTGGCAGGCGGTGGCGCTCCTGAGATCGAACTTGCAATGACTCTGCGCGACTATGCGACGACTTTTGGCGGTCGTGAACAACTCTCTGTGCGCGCTTTTGCGAATGCGATGGAGATCATTCCAAAAACGCTTATTGAAAATGCTGGCGGAGATCCACTCGACAAGATTGTGGAGCTTCGCAGTGCTCACGAATCGGGCGATCGAAATGCTGGTATATCAGTGGACGGTGAGGTGAGGGACATGTTAGCTCTCAATGTTGTTGATCCCCTCCGCGTAAAACTAAACGCGGTGGAATCCGCGATGGAGACTGCCAACATGATTTTGAGAATTGACGATGTCATCGCTGCAAGCACAGAAACGCCCGGACCTGGCGGCGAAAGTCCAGAGATGTACTGAGAAGCTGAACTCTATTGATGACTGTGCTTCGCAGTCATCGTTCTCTCTTTTTTGAGGCCACAAATCGCGAATGTGGATCTGGCCTCCGATCTACGACGCAATGGCTGCCCGGCCGCTAACATAACTTATAAATAGACAAGAATTGCTCATTTGAGTGGTTTTCAGGCGAAGATCGGCAGGCGGAAGTTTGCACCACGACAACAGTGAGTCGTGACTTATGCGGCAAAAAGGGATTCTTGCGGTTTTAATTGTTACGATTATGCTGTTTTCGTGTGGCTGTTTGGGGGGCGGCCAGAGCAATAATATTAACACGCCACCTCTCGCGAACTCCTTGCTAGTCGTTAGATCGGTTGAGGTAATGGTAGGCTACAACACGTCTCTTTCTTGCGTTTTGAACACGACGAACGGGCAGGGCCTTGATAATCAGGTTGTTTACTGGTACCTCGACGGCACGCCTCTTGGGCAAAGCTCCACTTACTCTGGATTTGCAACATACAACCTGTCTGTGAGCGAGGTCTCTGGGCTTGCGCTGGGACAACACCAAATTCTTACAAAATACCAAGGGGATGCCGATTATGCGGGTTCACAAGCAGAAGGCGTGCTGCTCGTTATCGCAGCACCGACGCCAACACCAACCCCAACGCCAAGACCAACCGCAACACCAACCCCAACGCCAAGACCAACCGCAACACCAACCCCAACGCCAAGACCAACCGCA
>Ga0208821_1001623_pt1 | contig 11770 bp, 9 predicted proteins | sample June2015DPH_20_5_FD_184720 | JGI IMG/M metagenome (GOLD analysis project Ga0208821, IMG submission 184720) | Peatland microbial communities from SPRUCE experiment site at the Marcell Experimental Forest, Minnesota, USA - June2015DPH_20_40... | ecosystem: Environmental > Terrestrial > Soil >... | reverse complement strand
ACCGTTTCAGTGACCCTATGCACCTGCGCGAGCAACAAGAGGAGGACGAGGAATACCGGCAGTTCCTGCTCAAAGAAGGCGCCGACTTGGTGCCGCCGGGCGAGCCCGAGCGCCAGGAACTTCTCCGCCTGCTCGAAGAGGAGATCGCCAGCCTGCGGGAAGAATTCGCCTATGCGGAAAAGGCGAATGAGGAGAGAGCGGCGATAGAACGGGACGCTTGCCTTGCTCCAGAGGGGGAGACGTGGAGCATGATGCTGCGTCAGGAAGCCGCCCTGGACCACTCCATTGACCGCAAAGTGAGGATACTGCTGAGGCTGCGGAAGGAATCAACCAACCTCCCGAGCGCCCCTCCTGGTCAGGACGATGGCCCGAGAGTGGGGAACATGGAGGAGATCGTCAACAGCGACATTGCGCCCGAGAATTCGCATGGCATAGAAGCGGTAGAACAGTTAAAAATGAACGAACGATCCGGGAATGTCATTGAAAACAAAGGGTCGCTCCGGAAAAGCGTGGTATCAGACGGGAATGTTTATGAAAACGAAGCTAGTTACCCGATAAGAGCGGGAATGTGCTTGAAAAAACAGCTAGTTAGGGGCTGATGCGGTCACGTGGCAGGTGGCAGATGGTGAGAACGGGCACCGAGCAAGTCTTCCGCTTACCGCAAAAATTGACACGCGTGGGTGCGTATGTTACGTTGAAGTTTTGGTCAATCCCTCGATCACCTGAATGTAGGCTCAGGTCTCAGCTAGGGGGTAAGGATGCCGCCGGGACGGCGGCGCTACGACAACGAAGCATGGAGAATCCTGAACGCTTCTTTTTCGACCGCTACGGGTTGACGGAAGCTGGCCTCTCGCGATATCTGGCGGCGGCGCTTTCGGAGGGGGGAGACTATGCCGACCTATACTTTGAACATACTACGACCTCCTCCATCCTCCTGGACGAATCGCTGGTCAAGACTGCTACGGAAGGCATTTCCATGGGCTGCGGCATCCGCGTACTGGCGGGCGAGCAGACGGGCTATGGATACACGGATGACCTTGCGCCGGAGAGAATTCTTAAGGCGGCGAAGATCGCGGCACGAATTGCCAGCGGTCCTGCGCACGTTTCCAGCGTTGGGTTGAGCACGGTTGAGAACGCCCACAACTTTTATCCGGTGACGTCGCCGGCCACGGAACGCGAGCTCGCTGAAAAGTTGGAGCTGGTGTGGAGCGCGGACCGCGCGGCGCGCGCTTACGACTCGCGCATCAAAGAGGTTCGCGTCACCTTTGGAGACCAGATTCGCCACGTGCTGATTGCGGGTTCGGATGGCCGCGTGGTAAGCGATTTCCAGCCGTTGGTACGGCTGGGAGTCTTTACCATCGCCAAAGACGGAAGCAAGTTGCAGTCGGGGTCGAGCGGGGGCGGGGGTCGGGTGGGTCTGGAATTCTTCCACGGCGAGCGTTCTCCGGAGTATTTTGCTGGCGAGGCGGCGCGGCAGGCTATCGTTCAGCTCGCGGCCCGCGATGCGCCGGCCGGTGAAATGGAAGTGGTGCTGGGACCAGGTTGGCCCGGCATCCTGCTGCACGAGGCCATCGGGCACGGGCTCGAGGCGGATTTCAACCGCAAAGGGATTTCCGCCTTCAGCGGCCGCATCGGACAGCGCGTGGCTTCCGAGCTTTGCACCGTAGTCGATGATGGAACCATCCCCACCCGGCGTGGTTCGCTGAATGTGGACGATGAGGGTGAGCCGACGCAGAAGACAGTGCTGATTGAAAATGGGATTTTGCGTGGCTATCTCGAAGATAAGCTGAGTGCCGGCATCCTGAAGACCACAAGGACGGGGAACGGCAGACGCGAGAGCTACGAGCACATTCCGATGCCGCGTATGACCAATACTTACATGCTGGCCGGAAACGACGATCCGCAGGATATTCTCCGTTCGGTAAAGCGTGGTCTCTACGCCGTATCTTTTGGCGGAGGGCAGGTTGACATTACCAATGGGAAGTTCGTCTTTTCCGCCTCGGAAGCGTATCTGATCGAAGATGGCCAAGTGACCACACCCGTGAAAGGCGCCACGCTGATTGGCGATGGCCCGACAGTGCTGACCCGCGTGACCGCCGTGGGGAATGATCTGAAGTTCGACCCGGGAATTGGTACCTGCGGGAAGGACGGCCAGAGCGTCCCCGTGGGTGTCGGGATTCCCACCATCAAAGTAAGCCGGCTGACCGTGGGGGGAACGTCGCTTGGACGATTGCAATCTTTTCAATGAAGAGCAATTCTGAATAGTGAATGGTAAATAGTAAATTATAAATTTTAAATTATAAATTATGAATGGGCTGAGAGGACGGTGCAAAGGAACTCCGATTCACTAATTCATAATTTATAATTTATAATTTACTATTCACCATTTACTATTTACCACTTCTATGAATGGTCTCGAACAAACTGCTAGCGATCTCGTGGATCGGGCAAAGCGCGCGGGCGCTACCTCTGCCGACGTGGTGGTGCGCGAAGCGGATGAATTCTCCACCACCTTAAGGCTGGGAAAGATCGAAAGCCTGAAGGAGGCGGCTTCCAAGGCGTTGGGATTGCGTGTCTTGCTCGGAATCCGAAGCGCCAGTTCCTTTTCGAGTGATTTCTCGGGGCCGTCGCTGGGGCGGCTTGTGGAACGGACCATTGCCATGGCCAAGGTGACTTCGGAAGACCCGGCGAGCGGTCTTCCTGAAGCAAGCCAATTGGGATGCTATCCCGGCGACCTCGCTCTTTTTTCGAGCGACGTTGAATCGTTATCCATCGAAGACCGGATCCAATTGGCGCGTCGCGCCGAGGAGGCTGCGCTGGGGGCCGACGCGAGGATTCAAAACTGCGAGGGCGCGTGGTTCGAGGCCAGCCAGGGGACGATGGCCTACGCCAACTCGCTGGGCTTCGCGGGGAGTTACCGCTCATCTTATTGTGCCCTGTCCGTGTCGCCGATCGCCCAGCAGGACGGGGGCATGCAGCGGGACTACTGGTATTCGGTGGCGCGGGGCGCGGCAGCGCTTGAAACCCCTGAGGCGGTAGGTCAGAAAGCTGCGCAGCGTGTCTTGCGCAAGCTTGGAGCGCGCAAGGTTTCGACCTGCCAGGTGCCCGTGGTCTTTGATCCGGAGACGGCCCGCTCCCTGCTGGGTCATTTGTTCGCCGCCGTGCGCGGGGACGCGATTTATCGCAGCGCCTCATTCCTGTCCGGCAAGCTGGGTAAGAAGGTGGCCAACGAAAACGTCACCATCCTGGATGATGGGTTGCGCCCCGGCGGCTTCGGTTCGCGTCCTTTTGACGGGGAGGGAATACCTTCTTCCATTACACCGGTTGTAGAAAAGGGTGTGCTTCAGAATTACCTGTTGAATTGTTACACGGCTCGGAAACTGGGTTTGCAGACCACCGGCAATGCTTCGCGCGGGATCGCGGGCCCGCCCGGTGTGGGGCTCAAGAGTTTCTATATGCCGGCTGGCCCTTATTCCCCGGAAGAAATTGTGCAGTCTGTGAAGAGCGGGTTTTACGTGACGGAGCTGATTGGGTTTGGGGTAAACACGGTGACCGGGGATTATTCGCGTGGGGCTGCCGGGATGTGGATCGAGAGGGGGGAGCTTGCCTACCCAGTCGAAGAAGTCACCATTGCGGGTAACCTTGCTGAGATGCTGACGCGCATCGAAATGGTGGGTTCAGACCTGGAGTTCCGGAGCGCCCTTGCCTCTCCTACATTGCTGATCTCCGGCCTGACTGTGGCCGGGACCTAGAGCAGAAGTCGAGAAGTCAAGGAGTCGAGAAGTCGAGGAGTTGAAGAGTTGAAGTTGTCGACTTTCGGCCTTCGACTTAAATATCGGAGCGAGGTTCCTCTCAAGCGAACGCGGGATCGGAATGACAAGGCTGGTAGGCGCTTCTTTCATCTACCGCCGAGGGTCGAGAAGTTCGGCCCCTCAACTTTTCAACTCCTCGACTTCTCGACTCCTCGACTTGTAAACGATGCGATTCAAAGACAAAGGTATTTCAACCCTTCGCATAATCCTAATTGTTGGGGCCGCGATGTTGGCGCTCCTTGCCGTAGTCGTGTTCCTTTGGCATTCACACGGCGCCACCCAGTTCTCTGCCAGCGCTATACCGATCGAGGAGCAGAAGGCCTACTTCCGCCAACTCGAATTCACGGACTTGCACATGAGCGTGGCGCAGAATTTTCTTGGAGATAACGTGACTTACCTGGACGCACGGGTGAGGAACGCGGGGACGAAAACCGTGCGGAGGCTGGACCTGGATCTGGCCTTCGTGGACATGCTCAGCCAGGTGATCCTGCGCGAGAGGGCGCATCCCGTGAGCGAGCGCACACCACCCCTGAAGCCGGGTGAAAGCAGGGCGTTCCGCATCACCTTCGAGCACATACCTGTGGACTGGAACCAGGCAGCTCCGACCATGACGCCTGTCTATGTGCAATTCGAGTAAGTCGAGAGTCGGTGAAGCAAGTCGAGAGTCAAGGAGTCGAAAAGTCAAGGGTCGAGAAGTTCGACTCCTTGGCCATGGACTCCTCCACTTCTCGGCTAGTTCGACTTCTCGACTATTGACTCTCGACTCTCGACTTGTTTCACTGACTCTCGACTTCTCGACTTGCTTCACCGGCCGTGTTCGAGCCGCTGGATGAGCAGTTGTGGCAAACCTGCCTTGCGCATTTTCTCTTGCGTCCTGGGCAGGTCATAGGAAGTGCGGAAGTACTCGACAGTGTGTTGCCCGGAATCAAAGATAGCGAAAGCGGCGCGCCAATCACCATCCCGGGGTTGCCCGGTTGATCCGGGGTTGAGCAGATAGCGGCCCTGGTCTTCCAGGGGGAAAGCGAGGATGAGTCCGTCTTTCTTTAAGGGGAGGCGGATGGTTTGAAAGCGCGCCTGGGGGGAAATCATGAATCCGCCCTGATGGTGCGTGTGGCCGAAGCAAACGATCCGAGTTTCCGGGCTCCTGAGCAAGGGGAATGCTTGGCCCGGCCCGAGGATGTAATCATCTTCATCGAGTGGAGAGCCGTGAACAATTTGAAAGCCCTCCAGTTGGACCGGGCCGGCGGGAAGGCGTTGAAGGAAACCAAAATGCTCGGGCGTGAGCTCATTCCGGGTCCACTCGGTGGCAAGGCGCGCCAGGGGGTTGAATCCCGCGGCGACGGTGTGGCCCGAACAAGCCCTATCGTGATTGCCGCGAATGATGATCGAGGCCAGGGGCCTTATCTTTTCAATCACGGCATTGGGGTCGGGACCGTAACCGACCAGATCGCCCAGGCACAAGACTTGCTCGTACTTTCCCTGCGCCAGCTCGAGGCACACCTCCAACGCTTCCAGATTGGAATGTATGTCGCTGAGGAGAAGATAGCGCACTATCAGATCCCAAGATGGCGTCGGCTGGCTCTGAGCCTAGCCGCAAGCAACAAGGCCTCCGCCGCGAGAGGCGCCACAGAGAATGGCCATCACCGCGGCGGCAAGCTCCATTATAGTTCCTGACGGACCCTAAAGACTAGCAGGGCAGGACCGTAAGGGGCGCAAGGGAGGGGATTATATGGTTCAAAGCCCACCAGACATAAGACTGAATTACGACCCCAAAGGCGATGTCCTTTACTGTTCGTTTGGCGAACCACGAGAGGCGATCAGCATCGAGAGCGAGGAAGAAGGGAAGTTCTTCCGCGTTGACCCTGAAACGAACGAAGTGGTTGGGATAACCGTCGTCGATTTCTCAAAAAGATTCGCAGCGCATCCCGGTAATACGATTACACTGCCCATCCAGCAAAAACTCGGCGAAGCTCTCAGCCCATAGCGGAAAGCTGACTGGCTGCGCCCCCCGTTCGCCGCTCCCTCAACGGTTCACACTTGGCTCGTGACACCTGCTGCGTCTGTGGGCGTAACCCTCAGCCTGCCATGAATGCGGACGAAGTCGTAATGCGCGAATGAGATCCTGTTACCCGACTTTTGACCGGGTCGCCCAATTTCGCTTATATTACCAGAGTGGAGACGTTTCCTAACGGAACGTGCGAGTGAGGCGATGCTACGTTTTCAAACCGCTGGCGAATCGCACGGGCAAGCCCTGGTGGCGATCCTGTCTGGAATGCCTGCGGGCTTGTGCGTGGACTTCGATTACATAAACAGAGAGCTCAAGCGCCGGCAGGGAGGTTACGGGCGCGGGGGGCGGATGAAAATTGAATCAGATACCGCCCAGTTTCTCTCCGGGGTTCGCCGCGGCCGGACCATCGGTTCACCCATTACTCTGCTGATTTCAAATCACGACTGGGAGAACTGGAAGGAGGCCTTGGCAGTCGAGGACAGCCCTGAAGCCCGAGCCAGGCATAAGCCCCTCACCCGTCCACGTCCCGGGCATGCCGACCTTGCGGGATGCCTTAAGTACAATTTCCCCGAGGCGCGTTACGTGCTTGAAAGGGCGAGCGCGCGTGAGACTGCGGCGCGGGTGGCTGCGGGCGCCCTTGCCAAACTCTTCCTGAAAGAATTCGGCTTAGAAGTTGCCAGCCATGTGGTTGCGGTGGGAAGCGTGCTCCTCGAGCATGAGTCGGTTTCGTTTCAAAAAGTGCTGGCGCTGCGCGCGGTTGAGGACATCATGCTGGGATGTGTAGACCTGGCAGTGGAAGCCCGCATGAAGGAAGAAGTGGACAAAGCTCTGGAAGCCCGCGACAGCGTGGGAGGAACTTTCGAAGTCATTGCCCATGGCGTGCCGCCTGGTCTTGGCTCATGCGCTCAGTGGGATGAACGCTTGGATGGGCAATTGGCCCAGGCGCTGATGTCCATCCAGGCGGTCAAGGCGGTTGAAATCGGCGGCGGGATCGAGGGCGCTGCAAGCCCCGGGTCCCGCGTCCATGACGAAATCGGATACGACCGAGAGAAATCCCGGTTCACCCGCAAATCGAACCGGGCGGGGGGGCTGGAAGGCGGAATTTCGAACGGGGAAGACATCGTTGTACGGGGCTATGTGAAACCTATTTCGACGCTGCGTCGCCCCCTCGAGTCTGTGGACTTCGAGACCAAGGAGACAGTGAAGGCGGCTTACGAGAGGTCCGACGTTTGCGTGGTACCCGCTGCCGGTGTTGTCGGTGAAGCCATGGTCGCCCTTACGATCAGCCGGTCATTCCTCGAGAAATTCGGGGGTGACTCGATGGGGGAAACAAAACGGAATTTTCTGGCCTATATGGAGCAAGTGAGACAGTTCTAATGATTTATCCAATTGTTAAGTACGGTCAAGAGGTGCTGGAGAGGCCTGCGGCGCCGGTGACCCAATTCGACGGAAGTCTGGAAAAGCTCGTGGCTGATATGATCGAGACCATGTACGCCGCCAACGGCGTGGGACTTGCCGCTCCACAGATTGGCATCTCTTTGAAACTCTGCGTGATTGACGTTTCATGCGGCAAGGATCCCAATGCAAAATTGGTGCTCGTGAATCCGGAGATCATTGCCGCGGAGGGCGAGCAGGTGGAAGAAGAAGGCTGCCTGAGCCTTCCGGATTTCCGTGCCAAAACATCTCGTCCGTTGCGCGCCACGGTTCGCGCCCAGGATGTCGGGGGCAGGGAATTCACCCTTTTAGGTGAGGGCTTGCTCGCGCGGGCTTTCTGCCACGAAGCCGACCACCTGGGAGGGAAGCTCTTCATCTCTCATCTCAGTAGGCTTAAGCGGGACTCCATCAAACGCCAGGTCCGAAGGATGGTCAAGGCGGGGGAGTGGTGAGGGAATGGTCAGTTGTCAGTGGTCAGTTGTCAGTTAAAGCGGATACGTCATGTGGACGCCTTCTGCGCCCTGTGCCGGTCCGATGGGAACCATCCCTGCGGGTTTGTTAATTGTAAGTCGCAAGTTGGAGGAACCAATCAAAGGACGACGGACAAAGGATGACGGACCACGGACTACGGACCACGGACTACTGACAACTGATAACTGACAACTGAAAACTGAAAACTCCCCATGACCCTCATTTTCTGTGGCACTCCACAATTCGCCGTCCCCACCCTCGAAAGGTTGATCGCGGAGAAGCATGACATTGAGCTGGTGATGACAAACCCCGACGAACCAAGCGGTCGTGGTTACGAGGTGAAGGCGTCACCGGTGAAGCTGGCGGCCTTGAAGGCGGGCCTGGAGGTCTTCCAACCGCTGAAGCTCAAGGAAGATTCAACTGCCGGGTTCCTGTCAAAGTTCCGTCTGGACTTCATCGTGGTTGTTGCCTACGGCCATATCATCCCGAAATGGATGATCGACCTTCCGAAACACGGATGCATTAACCTGCATGCGTCGCTCCTGCCCAAGTATCGTGGAGCGGCGCCGATTCAATGGGCGATTATCCGGGGAGAATCCGTAACCGGCGTCACCACCATGAAGATTGATGAAGGACTCGACACCGGGGATGTTCTTCTCGATAGAGAAGTCCCCATTCAAGACGATGACACAACTGAAACCCTCTCCGAGCGTTTGAGCGGCGTGGGCGCAGATTTGATGGTGGAAACCTTGCCCAAGCTCATTCGGGCCGAGATTCAACCCCAATCTCAGAATCATGCCCAGGCTACCTTCGCCCCGATTTTGAAAAAGGAAGATGGCCGAATCGATTGGATGCTCCGGGCGGAGGAAATCCGGTGGCGCGTGCGTGGACTAAGACCATGGCCCGGAGCTTATACAACCTTTCGGTCCAAGAATCTCCACATCTGGTCGGCCGCTCCCGTCCTGGGCCAGGCAGGGCCGGGACATGAGCCTGGCACGCTTCTTCCCGATCGCGGGAAGCTGCGCGTGGTGTGCGGCCTGGGAACGCTCCTGGAAGTCCATGAGCTTCAGCTCGAAGGCCGAAAACGTCTGCTGGCGCGAGATTTCCTGAACGGTGTGCGCCCCTCATCCGGCGAAAAGCTGGGGGTTTAACCGAGGCCATCCTTGCCGATTTCGCCCGCCCGAACAACTGCCTATCGTATTCTCCGGCGCGTGCAAGCGGGCCGGGGGTTTGGTGTGGACCTGCTTCAAACCCAGGAAGTCTCAGCGCTCAAAGAAGCGGACCGGCGACTGGCGACTGAACTCGTGATGGGCGTTTTGCGCTGGCGCGGGGAGCTGGACTTCCAGATTGGAGAGGTTTCTGGGAAGGCCGTGGAGCGCCTTGACCCCGAGGTCGCGACCATACTGCGCATGGGGGTTTACCAGATTCAGTTCCTCGAAAGAGTACCGAAGGCAGCGGCTGTGAATGAAGCCGTGGAGATGACGAAAGCTGCTCACAAGCGGTCAGCGGCGGGATTAGTCAATGCGGTGTTACGCCAATGCCCGCCGGGCAGAAGCGCCATAAGGCCGCGACGGTTCGATGACCTGGACAAAGCAATGCGGGCCAGTGTGCGGCGCGCGACTCCTGCCTGGTTGCTGGAGCGCTGGGCGAATAATTTTGCGCAGGCGGGGATGGCTGGAAATGACGTGGCCATGCGCTTGGCCTGGGCGAGCACCCAAGTCCCTCCTACAGTACTTCGCGTGGTAGACCTTGCACAAGACATTCCCGGCCTGCGCGAGGAGTTGGCGGCGGGGGGAATAAAAACCAGGCCGGGGAAGTTCTCGGGTCGCGCCCTGGTGGTTGAATCAGGGAACGTGCAGGCGTCCCATGCTCTGAGGCAAGGGCGGTTGGTCATTCAGGATGAAGCCTCGCAGCTTGTCGCAGACCTGCTGGCGCCGCAAGTGGGGTGCCGTGTCTTTGATTTGTGCGCCGCCCCGGGCATTAAGGCCGGCCAAATCGCGCAGGCGCTGGGGAGCGGCACTCTCGTGACCTGCGATCTGAGTGCCTCTCGGCTGCACACCATGGCAACGCTGCTCCCGCATTGGCTTCCGAAAGAGGTCCAGTGGCTGGCGATTCGACTCGATGCGACGCAAGCGCTCCCCTTTCGCTGCCCATTTGAGCGAGTTCTTCTGGATGCGCCTTGTTCGGGAACGGGAACGCTGGCGCGCAACCCGGAGATCAAATGGCGGCTTCGACCGGCGGAATTGAGCCGTTTGGCGGAAGCTCAGGTGAAGATGCTCAAGAGTGCGCTCGGCTCTCTCTCCTTCGCGGGGCGGCTGGTTTATGCCACCTGCTCGCTGGAGCCGGAGGAAAATGAAGGCGTCGTCGAACGCGTACTTGAAGAATCTCCAGAGTACCGAGTCGTTTCGCCGGCAGAGCTCAAATCTGAGTACCCTGCGCTCAGCCCGCTGTTTGATCCTCAGGGGTACTTGCGCACTCGCCCTGATTTGCACCCCATGGACGGCTTCTTTGCGGCTGTGATTGTGAGGAAGAGTCAAACGAATTTCTCCGTGTCCTCTGTGCCTCTAAAGCCTCAACACAGAGAACGCGGAGGGTCTCAGTGACCTCTGTGTTTGGCCTTTTCTTGGCCACAGAGAACACGGAGAAGAAGCGTACAGGGCCAAAGGAGGTCTTACATGACGTGCGATAATCTGCGACTCGCGTTTGCCGTTCGATTTTGGGCACTTTGCGCTGTAATGGCAATGGCTATTCTAACGCTCCCGATATGCGTCAGCGCGCAAACTCCCACGACCGAAACATTTCAGCGCGATCCTAAGCAGGCCATCGACGAATCCTACACGCAGCTAATCAGGAAGTACACCACCGCGCCGGCCTTGAATTCGCCTCTTACCGATTACCTTCCGGCGTCCAGTTCCATCCCAACTCCCGCGAAAGTATTGGGGGACGTGGCCGGTGCGCCCGACGTTTTGCCCTATGCGGAAGAGATTTACCGATATTTTCGATTGCTTGCGGCTGCCAGCCCGCGGGTGAAGGTCTTCACTATCGGCCATACCGAGGAAGGGCGCGAGATGATCGCCGTCGCGGTTGCCGATGCGTCGTTGCTTACTCAAGCCAAAGAGAACGGCGCACGCCTGGCGCAGCTTGCCGATCCCAGGAGCCTGCACCTGGATGACGCCAAGGCGCAGGCCCTGATCAGCCAGTCGTTTCCGGTTTACTACATCACCGGCGCCATCCATTCGCCGGAAACCGGTGCGCCCACCGCACTGATGGAACTGGCTTACCGGCTGGCTGTAGACAACGCCCCCTACGTGCAATACATTCGCTCTCACATGATCACACTGATCACACCGGTGGTGGAAGTGGATGGGCGTGACCGCATGGTGGACATCTATAAATGGCATAAAGCGCATCCTGGCCAGAACTGGCCGCGCTTGGTCTACTGGGGCCACTATGTCGCCCACGACAACAATCGCGATGCCATGGCCATGACGCTCGACCTTACGAAAAACGTTCTGAACACCTATCTCGAGTGGCATGCGCAAGTGCTTCACGACCTGCACGAGTCCGTGCCGTTTCTCTACGACAACACGGTGGGTGATGGACCTTACAATTCGTGGATCGATCCCATCCTGACTGACGAGTGGTCGATGCTCGCTTCCGACAACATGGCGCGCATGCAAAGTTTTGGCATGCCGGGCGCGTTCACACATGGAAGCTTCGATACCTGGAGCCCCGGCTACCTGATGTTCCTGGCCGGCTTACATAACGGCATCAGCCGCCTGTACGAAACTTTCGGCAACGGCGGCGCGGACACAGAGAAGCGCGTGTTATCACCCGATCAGTATTCGCGCACGTGGTACCGGCCCAATCCGCCCTACCCAACCGTTTTGTGGTCCCAGCGGGACAACAATAACTATGAGCAAACTGCGCTGCTTTCCACCCTCTCTTACTTTGCGCACAACGCAAACCTCTTCCTGAACAACTTCTACTTGAAAAGCAAGCGCTCGGTCGAGAAGCCCGGCAATGCGGGGCCTGCCGCTTACGT
>Ga0208821_1001622_pt1 | contig 11771 bp, 6 predicted proteins | sample June2015DPH_20_5_FD_184720 | JGI IMG/M metagenome (GOLD analysis project Ga0208821, IMG submission 184720) | Peatland microbial communities from SPRUCE experiment site at the Marcell Experimental Forest, Minnesota, USA - June2015DPH_20_40... | ecosystem: Environmental > Terrestrial > Soil >... | reverse complement strand
CCACGGTGAGCATCGAATCCTGGCTCCGAACGACCCCAACTCTCCGGTTTATGTGGCCAACATTTCCCGCGTAACCTGCTCGCACTGCCACGCGGACCAGCGGCTGAATGCGCGCTTTGCCCTCCCAGCGGGTCGCGTGTCAAGCTATGAAAACAGCTACCATGGCCTGGCGGCGCAGGCCGGTTCCCAGACGGTTGCCAATTGCGCGTCCTGCCACGGTGTACACAACATTTTGCCCTCTGCCGATCCTCGTTCCACCATCGCCAAGGCCAATCTGCCCCGGACCTGTGGGAAGTGTCACCCGGACGCGGGCAAAGAGTTTGCGCTGGGGCTGGTCCACGTGCTGCCGACCTCGGCGGCTGAAAGTCGCTGGCTTTTCTACGTGCGGCTGTTCTATCTCTTTACCATTCCCACCGTCGTAGGGTTCATGCTGCTGCACAATCTCCTGGACTGGCTGCGAAAGCTGCGCCGCCACGTCGCCCGGTACCGCGCGCTCCATACACCTCTCCGCTTTACCCTGAGCGAGCGGGTTCAGCATGCGCTGCTGCTCATCAGCTTCATTACGTTAGTGATTACGGGCTTCATGTTGAAGTTCCCGGAAAGCTTCTGGGCGGCGCCGCTGGTGAGGTGGGAGAAGGGCTTGCCCATACGCGGCCTTGTGCATCGCATCGCGGGGGTAGTGTTGATCGGCGCGGGCTTCTATCACCTTCTCTATCTCGTCTTCACTCCGCGGGGGCGGCGAGACCTGCGTGCCATGTTTCCCAAGGTCCGAGATATGCGCGAGGCGGTCCAGACCGTGGGCTATAACTTGGGGTACCGCCGGGAGGCTCCGACTTACTCCAAATTCAATTACGCGGAGAAGCTCGAGTACTGGGCGCTGGTCTGGGGGACCGTGGTCATGGCGGTCACGGGCATTTTCCTTTGGGCGCACAACTTCGTGCTTGAATACCTCTCCAAGGTCTGGCTCGACATCGCCACGGCCGTCCACTACTACGAGGCCATCCTGGCCACGCTCGCCATTGTCATCTGGCACTTCTACGCCGTCATCTTTGATCCGGACGTCTACCCCGTGAAGTGGACCTTCGTGAGCGGCCGCGCGCCTGAACACGAGGTGAGAGAAGAAGAGGAAGAAGCCGCGCCTCAAACTGCTCCGAAATCAAAATAAGTCAGTTGTCGTTGGTTCTTGCTTCGCTTGTATCTACCTTCTGCGGCCAGTCCATGTATAATGAGCGTATGGGTAACCGTGTGATCCACATCTCGGCCACGGCAGCGGCAAGCAATTTTGCCGCGTTATTGGATCATGTACGCGCTGGCGACGAAGTTGTCATCGAGCACGATGCGCGTCCGGTCGCGGTGCTGCGCCCTGCCGCGCCGGCGCCCTCCCTTGACAAAACCTTCGCGGCCATCGCCCAAGACGTGCCGGACGAAGAATGGGAGCGCGTCCCCAGGGACCTCGCTAAGAACCTCGATCATTACCTCTACGGAAATTGACCATGGAAGCGGAGGGGATTGGATCTGCCCTGACCCACGATCAGCACTTCGCCCAGGCTGGTTTCAAAGCTCTGTTGCGTTGATTGCGCCCGAAGTCCCCGCTCGTCAATCTGAAACCCTCAACTAACAATCGTCAATTGCTAACCCCCTTCCGGAACCTCCAGTAACCATTCTTGAATCTGAAATCGCCGATTCCCTAGTCCCGAGTTCCGTGTCCCGTATTCCGTGTCCTGTCCTGGCTTCGTAAGGGTCGCCGACATAGAAGGCGATGTCGGCGCCACCCGCGAACACGTGCTTTGTCGTCTCTCCCGGGTGTTTCTTTAGTGCAACTGATCTTCCGGGATTCGACATCCGCCGCCCATCAGCAGAATCAGGCCGTCGGCGAGAGTGCCGCGCCAACTCAGGTAATCGTGCCCACCCGGGAATTCCTGGTAATGGACTTCGTAACCCTTCGCCAGCAGCACATCGCGCAGGTTCCGGACGTTGAGGAGGATGGATTTGTCGGGTCCGGACAAGTCTATCTCGTCGCTGCCAGCATCCAGGTAGAACCGGAGCGGTAACCGCGGGCTCGCGATGAACTGTTTTGCCATCCAGTTCGGTTCGGCATCCGGATCAAAATCGGAGGGATTGCAACTCTTCGGCGGAGTCCACCAGTAGGAGCCGGATTGTGAGAGGATGTTCCCGAACGTCTCTGGGTGACGCAGGCCCGCGTAGGCAGCCGCCAAGCCGCCTAAACTCGAGCCAGCAACAACTGTCTGGTGCGGATCGGTCGTCACGTTATACAAACGCCGCGCCCAGGGGACAAGTTCAAAGTTCAAGAAGTCCGCAAAATTCGGATTGCAAGCAAGGTCGCGGGAGCGCGCGCCCGGCGCATTATCGACGAGGACCGCGATCATGGGCGGAATGCGCTTCTCCGAAATCAGGTTATCGAGGATGGTCGGCGTGGGCACGAGGATCCCGTATTTTTTGTCGCCCAGGTACGCCCCTTCGTCAAAGAGAACCATCAACCCATAAGGTTTCTCACTCTTCGAGTATCCCGGCGGAAGATAGACGGCGATTTCGCGCTCGTTCTTCAGCAGAGCACTCCTGAGCTGGTGCTTTTCAATGCTGCCTGTGGGGACACCCTGCCTGGGAGCCAACCATGGCTGCACGGGCGCTTCGGGCATCTCGACGGCGGAAAACCCCTGGTACTGCGGAGGGTTGACATCCGCCGGGTCGACGCCCCAGCGCTTGGGGTTCAAGGAATCGGGCTGCCCTGCGGCGCGAGTCATTGCGAACACATCGTCGTTAGGACCCTCCGGAGCTCCGCGCGGACGAGGAATGTTTGGTGCGAGCCTGTACATGAATCTCTTCCGCTTATCCACCTTCACCGTCTTGTACCAGACGTCGGTTTCGCCCAGGCGCGTCATGTGATAGTCGTCGGGGCCGTCGGTGAAAGGGAACCACAGCACGAAAACGTTCTGCGTGCCCGGCGTTCCTTTCCAAAGAAATGTAACCAGCATATTTTTCTCATCGCCTTGGAGTGGCTCGATCAGTGGCGCGCCCTTCTTCTTCACCTCGTCCCAAAAGGCCGCGGCGCTTCCCCGCTTCCCGCTCTCGACAGCGGCGCGCAAGATCTTGATTCGTGGACTTTCGTATTTCGCTGTAGCGGGTGCTAGACGGTCCGCTAGTGTCACGATTTTGTCGAGTGTAATCGTGTATGTCCCCTCCTTCGCCTTTTCCCCAGGGGTAACTTCTAGCCGGTATCGGCCTGTGGTCTCGGCCACGAACGCAATTTTGCCGCCATCGGGACCGAGCTTGGCTCCGCGGGCCTTGCTGCCCGACGGGTCATAGGCAATGATGACCAGCTCCGCTCCATGGGGCTCAAGCTCGACTTCGACGAAATCCCAAGCATTGAGCATAAGAGCATAGGATTGCGGCTTGCCTGCGGCCAGGGCGCCCTCCTGCGCCTTCCCGACCGCAAGTTCCGTTTCGGTTGCTGCGGGGGTGGCGGAAGAAAGCATCAGAATCAGAAACGCGAATGTGGAAGTTCGTATGGCAGACATGGTAGAACTCGTTAATTGATTTGCACGGGACCTGTTCTAACAAGAGCCCCAGAGCAGTCCTTCGAGACCCTACGTCAAAAAACTAACCTCAAAGAGAGCTGCAGCGACCGGGGACCGCCTTCTTGGAAAAGCGGGTTCAATCCTCCCAGCCCTTGGTTCGACATTTCGGTCGATTGCAAATATGTTGGTCCGTACTCGATGTAGCCTGCTGGGTTTGTAAAATTGGGGTGATTAAATAGATTGAAAGCATCCGCGCGAAACTCAAGATTGAGCCGCTCGGTGATGGGAAACCCTCGATTAATTGAGAAGTCCAGCTGAACCAACCCGAAACCTGGAATGTCGTCGCGTCCCTCTGTTCCCTGCCGGATGGTGGTTGGGAGCGAGAAGGCTGCGAGATTGAGGATTTTGCCTCCGGGCGCGCTCGAGTTCGAAGTCCAGAAGGGTTCTCCCGCCACGAGATCGGGCCGAGACGAGGCATACCCTTCAGGATCCGGCGATGTCGAAAAGACAATGGCATTAAAAGGAAATCCTGTCCGGGCGACAATCACTGTCGCCATGGACCAGTCTCGTGTCAGGCCAAAGACAGGACCCGACTTCGCTGCGGGAGGAACTGCATACGTAAGCGCCCCGGAAAAACTCTGACGAGCATCAAAACTGGAAGATGCATGGTCATTGGCGGCTGTAATTACAACATTCGAGAGCCCCGCGACGACGTCATTTGAGGCATTGTCCAAGGAGTGGGACCACGTGTAGTTGAGAAGTCCCTGGAGGCGTCTCGACATGGGTCTGCGATATTGTAGTTGCAAGGCGTTATAGTTTGAACGCGCGCCGTTTTCTGTCAAGAGAAACTCGCCTTGGAAGCTGGAATTGGGCTGGTAGAATGCCCCCTCCCTCAGGAGATCCCTTCCGGTTTGCCCCACATAAGTTGCCGAAATCACTTGCTTCCCTGCGAATGACTTTTCCAGAGCAATATTCCACTGATACGAGCGCGGCAACTTTAGGTTCGGCGCAAATGCGTAAGTTCCGTCGGGGTAGGGAGGCAGAGGCGATATTACAGGAAGATAGGGCGCCGCCGAGCTGATGGGGACAGACGCAGCGGGGAAGAATCCAGTGAGATAATTGGGGAACGTTGACGCCAAATGCGCGGCGGCTCCCAAGCCGGAGTCATAGAAAATCCCAGCACCCGCTCGCAACACGAAATCTCCTTTTTTTGTGAGTGCGTGGGCAATTCCAATCCGTGGAGCAAAGTTTCCATATGTGGCACTCCACACGGGAGTGCCGAAAGGCGCCAGAGCAATCTGGGCAGGAGTGCTCACATTTTCCCAGGCGGCCAGTTTCGTCGTGCCACGAGGAGATGGCGCCGGACTCAGTTCCCATCGAAAGCCGTAGGTGAGGGTCAGCCTTCGCGTGACCTTCCAATTGTCCTGCGCATAAAGCGAGAGAGAATTGGTGAGTAGTTTAGCCGGCACGGCAGTCGCCCCAAACACGCTGCCCACACCAGTCGATACAAACCCCTGGACCGTCGGCGCAGCGAAACTCACGCCGTAGGTGGGAGAAGCTTGATCCAGAAAGAGAGGGCGGTAGTCGATCCCGAACTTCGGTAGATGCTGGCCCGTCGTCAGGGCCAAGTCGTCAACAAGATTCATCTGTCTCGTCCGGTTCCGTACCTGAGGACCCGTGGAAAGAGACCCAATATCATATGTTTGGAAGGAGGCAAAGTTGCTTGCGCTGGGCAAAGAGCCCAAGAGCAGGGAGGGAGATAGTGGGACAGCGCCGCCGAATGTGTCTAAGCTATCCGTCAAAACGGAATATTGGGTCGAATAGTTACCGCGAAGCGTGTTCGACAAGCGGCTGCTCAGCAGCATCGTCAAACCCACAGTGAGCGTCTGCGTATTCACGGGCGTGAATTGGAGCGTGCTGAGACCACCCACCCTTTGCGTCAATTGCGATGGCGCATAGTTGTATCGTCCAAAGATCAAGTACCTGCTGTTGAACGCGTGGTCAATTCTGATGCTGGTTGCATTCAGGGTTGCTCGGTTCGCATAAGTCCCTGTAAGCTGCGCCGCATCCGGGTCGGAAGCATTTACAGGTCCATTGGGCAATGGGTAAGCGTTCAAGAAAGGAGCCAGCGCCGTCGGAGCGCCGGTTCGGGCGCCAGCGGAGGGGACAAGAACGATTGTCGTCTGAGGAAGGTCCAGCCGCGCCCCTTCGTACGAGAAAAAGAAGAATGTCCTGTCTTTCCAGATGGGACCTCCCAGAAAGCCTCCAAAATCGTTGTGATGCTCTGCCGCGCGCGGCAAACCGGCCTGATTTGCGAACCAATCGTTCGCGTCCATGACTGTGTTGCGAAAGTAATCGTATACTCCCCCATGAAAGTGGTTCGTTCCAGAGCGCGTGGTGAGGATGATCTGGCCGCCCGGCGACTTACCGAACTCGGGAGCGAACGACGAAGTCTCGACCCGGAACTCTTGTAACGCCTCTACCGATACCAAACTGCTTGTGCCTCCTAGGGCGCTCAAGGCTTGGGCCGTCCCAAGCCCTGACTGCCCTTGGAAAAAGCTTGGCGCGACTCCAAAATTTGCCGAGACACCGTCAACACTAAAATTGTTAGCGTCTGTCCTTTGGCCGGAAATACTGAACTGCCCGGACGCTTCGGCATTACTGATCTGTGCTACGACAACACCGGGAGTGAGTTGTAAGAGTGTGTTAAAGCTGCGCCCGTTCAGGGGAAGATTCTCAACGAACTGTCGGTCGATTATCGTGCTAACGGACGCATCCGTCGTGTTGACGTTGGGGGTATTCGCAGTGACGGTGATGGACTCTGCCGACGAGCCCAGTTGAAGGACGAAGTTCCGGGAGAGGTTGTCCTGCACGTTCAGGGTAATGCCGGTTACCGAAACGGTCCGGAACTGCTGCTTGCGGACATTCATCAAATAGTTCCCCGGCGGAAGAAACGGGAAACCGTAGAATCCCTCGCCGTTGGTTTTGGTTGTCTGGGAAACGCCCGTGGCCACATTCTTGATCTCGACCTCGACGTCGGGGATCACGGCGTCTTGCTGGTCGGTGACCCGCCCCGAGACGGAGGCGGCTTCGGCCTGGGCAAAAGCGCAGGGCGGGCACAGGGCTTGGCTTACAGCCAGCACGGCGAACAGAACTGCCAGGGTCAGGCAATAGCGGCGAATTATCGTTGTCACGGTCGCGTCCTTACTTGGTTGGGAGATTTTCTGCCACCGTCAGCGGCCGCTCGCCACTGCGGTTTCACTGGAGTATTCCCGCCGCGAACACGATTTGTCCCAGCGCGCCAATTTGAAATTTCTATGAGAAGGATAAGAACAACAGTGGCTAGTGGTTAGTGGCTAGTGGCGCGTCATTTTCGATTGCCGATTGCCGATTGTCGATTCAGGCAAATGGCAACGCGCGCGTGGCAATCGACCATCGAACATCGGCAGTCTGACGCTTGCCATTAACCACTAGCCACTAGCCACTGCTTTATGGGTGGTTGGGTTGTCCGCGCAGATAGGCGTACATCATATTCTGACCCTTGGGATGGGCCGGGTCGCTATTCGCGGGTTCGAGGGTTACGAAGACGGAATCAATCTCGCCCAGAATCCGCGGGTCGTTACACTTGAAAACCCATCGGCGCTGCGACTTATCGTCGGAATAGAAGATACCCAGGCTTCGGATCTGCTTATCGCCACCCTCCTGCTTGGCCCAAATTCGGTATTGATAGTTGGCCTTTTGGATTTTCGCCTCGTTCAGGTCGTAAGCGTAAAAGACCAGCGATTTGCCCTCCGTAAAGAAAATGCGGCCAAAGGCAGGCCGGGTTTTCCCACGCGGGTCGGTGTCAACCACGTCCACGATATGCAAGTTACGGGCGCCCATCAGGTCGCTCACATCGTGGCCCAAGGCGAGGAGTTGCCGCTCCTTGTCGAGCGCGGCGGACTTCTCCGCCAGCTCGTCGGCGAGGTCGCTCATTTTCACCCGGTCATCAACCAGCACGGCCTCCAAGCCGCTCGCATGGTCGCGCTGCTGCGCGGCGTCCCGCTGCGCGGTGGCGACGAGGGCCTGAGACTGCGCGAGCGCATCCTGGACCGATTTCAATTGCGCCTCCAGCGCGGCCTGGGTGGCCGCAAGCTTTTCGCGATCCTGCGCGGTCGCATTCAGGTCCGTCTGTGCACTGCGCAATTGCTCGCCCGCCTCTTTCAAGGCGGCCTTCAAGCTGAGGATTCCCGCTTCCAGCCGCAGGTTGGTGGCGGTCAGTTCGGCGATCTGGTGATTCAGGGGGGCGGAGAGATTCGAGGATTCGGAACTCGGCGGCGATGAGGAGGGGCGTGTGGTGAACCGTGCCCAATTGGCGCTATCGCGGCCGGACGACCGCCTGCCGCAGAAATAGCCGGCCGATAAGGTCAATCCGAAGAGAACCGCCGCGGCCACGGCCTGCGCCGGGAACTGCCATCCCGCCAAGCGCGAGTGAGGTAAGGGGAGAGGCATGGGCGCCAGCCGCCGCACGTCGCGACCCACCTCGGCCGAGAACTGGATGCCTTCCCGCTCCGCGCGCTCGAAGAAGCGCCGGGTGAAGAGTTCCGAGTTCAGCGACTCCTTGGCGCCGCTCGAAGAGAACGCCGGATTCTGATTCGCCCCCGCGTATTGCCCGGCGGCGAGATTCAAGAAATCGAAATACGCCTGGCTGCACGGCTCACATTCGGCCACGTGCTTTTCCAACTCGAAGAGCTCTTGTGGCGTGGCCTGCCCAATGCTCGCGGCGGCACAGATCTCGCGATAGTGGTCGTGCTTGATTAAGTTCATGCTTCTCCCGATGGAACGCCAGCCGGGCTGGCGGCTTGCTGCGAATCGCCAATCTCCAAGTATTGGCGAAGCCGCTCCAGGCCCCGGTAAAAGTGATGGCGAACGTTGGCGAAATTTTCATTGCGGCGACGCGCTATTTCCTTGAGGGTGATGCCTTCATAGAAATACATCTGAATGGTTGCGCGCTGCGGCTCAGGCAGAACGGCCAGAACTTGCTGAGTCAGCCGAGACGTTTCCTGCGATTGCAAGCGGGTTGGGGACCAATGGCCGCTGCCCTCCTCCATTTCGCTCAGCTCCACCTGGTTGTGAAATTGGCGGACCAATAAGTAATTTCTCCGCTGCATGCTCCGGCTATAGGCAAACTGAAGGAGCCATACCTTAAGTCCCCCTCTGGCGGGATCGAATTGTCCCAACCGCCGGTAAATTTCCAGGAAAACTGTCTGGGTCAAATCCTCCGCTTCGCCCGCGTCGCGAAGGATGTTCAGAGCGGTGACGTGCACCAGCCGATGGTAGCGTTTGAAGATGACGGCGAAGGCGTCCGTGTTGCCCGCGAGAATCTCCTGCACGAGCCGCTCGTCGCAGAGGTTCTGCAAATCCGCGTAAGAGACGCGGTCGCGAGGCTCGCCGAAATCAGATTCTGAGGCAGACATACAACCTCGAGAAAGGTCCATTCTATAGCACAGTCAAGGGAAAAAGGTGACGGCAATATTATTTTCTTTGAGTGGGACAAAGGGCTTTTTCGGCGGATATACTATGGATGTGGTTTAGCTCACTGCGATTTAGCCTAACCTTCGAATTGGCCCCTTGGTATCTGATTCAGCCAGAAAAGTCCCTGCCTGGAAAATGGCCGCCAGCCAATGTTGACCCAGTGTAACGCCGTAGTGTTGACCTTACCGATCAAGTCCCGAATGGTCGCCTATTCGTAAGCAACTGTCTGTGATCCCGTCTCAAACCGGCGGCGTTTCTTCGATGTCGACCTCCAGACCAGGGAGCTTAAGCCCGAATTCGGCGGGCTGGCGCCCCGACGAGTCGGGGCGATCTCCCGACTATCGGATGGCGCGGAGGGCGGCTTCGGGTTCGCGGCTGATGATGGTTAACAAGATGCGGGCTGCGCCGGTGGGCTCGCGTTCACCGTTTTCCCATTTACGCAGCGTCGCCGGACTCAGGCCAAAGGTGCGAGCAAACGCCTGGCGGCTCAGTCCCACCCTCTTACGGGCGGTTTTGATATCCGCCGGTTTCACGGCAACGCGGACGACCCGCGCGGCGGCAGACTTATCACCGCGGCTGTAGGCGAGGGCTTCCTCCAAACCCTGCATGATTCCCTCAAAAGATCGCTTGCTCATATTTTTGTCCTTCCAAGCCGCTGTTTGCGTGGCGTGTCTCAACGACCGTCTGCATCTTTAAATTGTGCCCCATTGGGGCCAATTCGTCAACGACGGATTTGGCGCGAGGCGTTCGTTTCCCCATTCAACGGAGTCCTCGCGAACCAGGCCGCCTGTGATGTACTGCAATTGGTTTTGGGATATGCCAGCGCCGGGTCGTCCGTCACATATAAAATGTACGATGGTTTCTCAGGTACGCTGACCGAGTGGGCAGTGTCTCGCAGGGAGGACTGCCCGCATTGCGCGACCATGGTGGGATCGGGCAACCCGGTATGGTCGTAGCCAGAAGGCCGTTACGAGCGGTGCTCCAGGATTTGCCCGCTAAGGATGACCACAATGACATTTTGACCGACATGTCGTCCCTGCTGCGCCCCCAGCCCCGACTTGGATCAAACGACCTATGCCGAAAATCCCACCCCTTCACCGAATGCAGTGGGCACCGAGACTCTCTGCCTTATTTGTAGGCAAAGATCTCGGCATAGAGGATGAGGGCGATGATGCCGAGCCCGACCGCCAGGGCCGTGAAGCCGAACCGTCGCCAAAACTGAACGACGACCGGCGGCGGAGCGGGCATCAAACGCTTTTCCAGTTCACCCCGATCGAGCAGTTCCCGGTACTCGCGCGGCCGGTCGAGCTTGAACTTTTCCAGCGGCTCGCCGCCCGTAAACACCACCGTATCGATGGGAAATCTTTCCGGTCGGAAGTGCGTGTTGAAGAAGTGCACAGTGAAGATGAATCCCACGGCCAGCAGCGCCTCGTCACTGTGGATGATGGTGGCCACGTTGATCATCGAACCGGGCAGCAGGCGCGTGAAGAATTCCGGGAACCAGAGGAATAACCCCGTGGTGCCGATCACCGCCACGCCCCAAAGCACCGCGAAGTAATCAAATTTCTCCCAGTACGTCCAGCGGCCGTATTCGGGGCGCGGGCCTCTGCCCGCAAACCATTTGAGCGAAGCGACGAACTCCCGCCAGTCGTTGTGAGTGAACACTGTACTCTCGCGATTGAAGATGAATTGCCGCCAGCTTTTAGCGCTCGCCCGGCGCTGACGGGCCACGTCCCAGAGGTGCAAGCCGAAATAGGCGAAGGTGAGCACAGCGCAGAAGCGGTGGATGACCCCGGCGGCCTCGAACCCTCCCAGCAAGTGTGACAGCACCTGCGCCCAGCGCGTATAGGAGAACTTCAGCATCATGCCCGTCAGGGCCAAGCCCAAGAAACTGGCGATGACCATGAGATGCAGGTTGCGCTCGAACGGCCGGAAGCGGCGCACGTAGGACGCGCCCTTCGCATGGCCGTTGGCCTTCAATTCCCGGCTGTACTGCAGCGAGCGCGGCAGCCAAGCCACCGTATGTATACCGGCTACGACCAGTGTGCCCATCAACAGCGAGGTCATTCCCCAGAAGGTGAGGAACAAGATGGGATACTTTTTGGGATCGTGGTGAGTGGCGTGCGTCAGATATCCCGCAAAGCGGCGATTGGAGCCTGGATGGCACTGGCCGCAGGTCTTCACCACATTCGCGCGGCTGAGCCGGGAGGCGGGGTCGGTAACCGCGCGGACGTCGTGAGCTCCGTGACAGTCGTAGCACCTGGCGGTTTTTACGTAACCCAGCTTGGAGACCTTGCCGTGGTAGGTCTCGAAGTAGGTCTTGGCGATGGCCTCATGACAACGACCGCATTGCTCCATGATGTGGAGGCGGAAGTCCGAGAGGTCGGTCCGCTTGATGGTGTGCGCGGAGTGGCAGTCGCTGCACACCGGTAGGGGCTTGGCCGTTTTGGTCACCGCTGCCGAATGGACGCTGGCGGTGAAGGCCTCGTAGATCCCCTGGTGGCAGCGACCGCAGGTGGTGGCCACATTCTTGGGATTCACGCTGGAGCGTGGATCGCTACGGGGCAACTCATCATGAGGCGTATGGCAGTCGGCACAGTTCGCCGTCACGGTCAGGCCACTTTGCAGCAAACCCTTGCCGTGGATGCTCTCCTCGTAATTTTCCACCACGTTGGTTTGCGTCCCTTTATAACGGACCGCCGCCTGCTGCCCCGTGCGATG
>Ga0208821_1001621_pt1 | contig 11772 bp, 10 predicted proteins | sample June2015DPH_20_5_FD_184720 | JGI IMG/M metagenome (GOLD analysis project Ga0208821, IMG submission 184720) | Peatland microbial communities from SPRUCE experiment site at the Marcell Experimental Forest, Minnesota, USA - June2015DPH_20_40... | ecosystem: Environmental > Terrestrial > Soil >... | reverse complement strand
CCACCCCGATCCCAATCCCGTCTTCCTCCGCCAAGTGCTCGGCCGCTAGCGTCGGCCCAAACCGCTGCCCCGGCTCTCCCCCGTACTTCTTCCGGATCAGACGCAGCACCCGGCAGCGCAAACTTCTCGGCTTGGCCCGGTTCGAAACCCGCCCCGCGTTCCCATGCACCAACCCCGCCGCCCCTTCGGCTCGATATCGTTTCCACAGCCGCTTCGCCTGCCGGTAGCTCACCTCCATCCGCTCCGCTGCTTCCAGCAGCGTCCATCCTCCCTTAACCACTCGTGAAAATACTGCCGCACGCCTTAATTCCCGCTCACTCATATATGTCCTCTTCACTTTGGCCTCCCTGAGAGGCCTTCAGTTTAGGGGACATTTCTAATCGGGCCAAAAGGGGACATTATCATCGGGGCACAACACAGGAAAATGGACGCCAACAACCTGCCAACACCGCCTCGCTCCCGGCAGCAGGAGATGACTCTCCTATTAAGTCCGAGGTTCATCACAGGTGTTTCCCCGTTGTGGTGACGGTCAGTTGGCCATGTTTAACTCCCCGCAGGCTCAGGATGCGATCAGCCAGGCTCTTAACCTCCCCACTTCGGCCTTTCAAGATGACTACTTCGAGGCAATGGTGGTGGTCCAAATGCACATGCGTGGCCGCCAGAACCTTGCTTGCGGCCTCATGCTGGGCCTCAATCAGCTTGGCGGAAAGATTCGGCTGGTGGTGGTCGTAAACCATGGTCAGCGTTCCCACGATTACCTTGTTATCTTCGACCGCCTCCTCCACCAGATGCTGGCGAATAAGGTCCCGTATGGCCTCCGACCGGTTTTGATATCCCCTGCGGTTGATGGCCGTGTCGAACCTCTCGAGAAGCTCCCTTTCCAGGGAGAGTCCAGTTCGAACCAGATCACCCATTGTTTGCCCCCCAATCGGAATTCGAAAATCGAAAGTCGAAACTCGTGTGGTAGCGCATCGATTTGTTATGTATGCGCCCCAGAAATGTGCGACCCCCTCACCCTGCCCGCATCCCGATGAAGTGCATCGGGATGCGGGCCACCCTCTCCCCCAAGAGGGAGAGGGCTGGAACTCAAGGGTCACGTGCAACCAAAACCACTCAATTTACCACCCGCGAATTTCGAGTTTCGAATTTCGAGTTTCGATCGTGTGCCCTACCTACTTCAGGTGCTGGTTGAACCATTCGATGGTGCGCTTGGTGACATCCCGCTCATGTTCGGGCTGCGAGATTACGTGGCCTTCATCAGGGTACACCACGAGCTGGGTTTCCACGCCGAGGGTTTTTAAAGCGTGCCAGAACTCGAAGGACTGGGGCGCGGGGCATTCGCCGTCGCGGTCGCCCACCAGGATGAGCGTAGGGGTTTTGACGTTCTTGATGAAGGTGAGAGGAGAACTCCTGGCATAGACGTCCGGGTCATCGTAGACGGAGGCGCCGAAAAAGGGAATCATCCACTGGTCGATATCGTTTTCGCCGTAGTAGCTCTGCCAATTGGCGATGCCTGCCCCGGACACCGCGGCGCGAAAGCGATTTGTCCGGGTCACCGCCCACATGGTCATGTAGCCTCCATAGCTCCAGCCTGCTATCCCGACGCGGCGGTCATCTACGGGAAGCGTTTTCACTACATAGTCAACGCCCGCAAGAATGTCGCGAAAATCGCCGTAGCCGAAGTCCTTGACGTTTTTTGCGGTGAAGGCTTCGCCCTGGCCGAAACTGCCGCGCGGATTGGGGAAGAGGACGAAACAGTCTTCGTAGGAAAGCAACGCAAGGTTGAAGAACGCTCCCGGCCAAGAGGGTTTTTCGCTGGCCCCGGGCCCGCCGTGCACGGACACCACCATGGGGTAGCGCTGGGAGGGATCATAATTTACCGGGTAGAGGAGCCAGCCCTGGATTCCCATCCCATCATTCGACCAATGGATGCTTTCGGACTTGCCCCAGCGTGGATGAACTCCGGCGTTGTGGCGCGTGACCTGCTTCCAGGCCCCGACCTCTCCCGCCCAGATCTCCGGGGGTTGCTGGAATGATTGGCGGACCAACGCGCAGGTCTTTCCATCCCCTGCCAGGGATATCCCAAAGTCCCACGAGGTTCCGGTTGAGATGGTTTCGGGGCCGCTCCAGAGGGTTTCGATTTTCCCATCGCGAGCCTCAACCGTGGCAATGCCGCTCGAGCCGTCGATTTGTTCTGTGAACAGGATTCTTTCCGAGGAGGGGAGCCAGGTGAGGGTGGCGGGCGAAGCCTTGAGGCCGGGCGTGAGGTGGCGGGCTTCGCCGCCGCTGGCGGGAATGGTGTAAATATCGCCTCCGGTGCTCCCTTCATCGCTCATGATTCCTCCGATGAAAGCGATGGTCTTCCCGTCCGGCGACCAGTGCGGTTCGGCAATCTGGAGCGGCGGCTGGTAAATGAACCTGACCTCGCCGGAAGCGCTGTCGATGGTGCAGAGCTGGGCGATCCACCAGTTGGCGTCGCCCGCGCCCTGCGCGGCGGTGGCCACGAATCTCCTGCCGTCGGGCGACCAATCGTACTCGTGGATATAGAGGTCGGCGGGCGATACCTGCCGGACCTGGCCGGAGGCCACCTCAACGGTCGTCAAGCGCTGTTCGTAGACGTGTTGCTCGATGGCCCCGGAGGGTGGAGTCATGGGCTCGAGTGGGCCGACCGCGCGTGGGGCGTTCTCGGTGAAAAGCAGCGCCAATGTCTTGCCGTCTGGCGACCAGGACGGAGAAGCGAGAAATCCAGTCAGGCTGGTGAGTTGGCGCGCCGTGTGACCGGGGGCGTCCGCGATATAAAGTTCAAGCTGGCCCGAACTCTCCCTGTCCGAAAGGAAAGCGAGCTTCTTGCTGTCCGGAGACCAGGAAATGTCGTGCTCGTCATACTCAGCACTGCCCTCGCCGGCTGAGACACGGCGCGGCTGTTCCGAAGAGCCGAGCGTAGCCACATATATTGCGGAGTTGCCCGTCAGCTCCTGTTTTTCTCCCCTTAAGGACTCGACCCAAGCAACCCTTTTGCCATCAGGTGAAATGGCGACCTGTTTGAATGTGTGGACTGCGAAAAGTGAGTTCAGAGCATCGTCAATTGAGGACTTCTGGACGGCGTAACAGGTCGCTGCGCTGACCATCCATAACGCCAGGGCAAGCGGCAAGCGGGTTTTCGAATGCATGCACAGTCTCCAAAAGGGGAAGATCAAAACTCACAAGGATAACAGAAAAGTTGTATACTCAGCGTAGATACATATGAACGCAACGACAAAGACGCAGCTTGCAAAATGGGGCAATAGCCTTGCAGTCCGGATTCCTAAGAGTGTCGTTGGAACTGCCCGGCTGCGGGAAGGGGACGAAGTCACGCTGGCCGTGGGCAAGGGTGGAGCGATCGTGATGAGACCCGCGCGGCGCAAGTACCAGCTCGACGAGTTGGTTTCGAAGATTACAGCCAGAAACCGCCACGATGCGACGGATTGGGGGCCGCAAGTGGGGAAGGAAGCTTGGTGACCCGCAGTTACATCCCGAACATAGGTGATTTGATCTGGCTGAGTTTCGACCCGCAGGCGGGACGGGAGCAGGCGGGACGCCGCCCGGCTCTGGTTCTTTCACCCGCTGCATACAATGAGAAAACCAATCTGGCCCTGGTCTGCCCCATCTCCAGCCGCGTCAAGGGCTATCCTTTCGAGGTATCTCTGCCTGAGGGTTTGGCAATTTCGGGTGTCGTGCTTTCGGATCATCTGAAGAGCCTGGATTGGAAGCAGGGGAAAGCCGAGCTCGCGGCCCGCGTTCCCGCCGAAGTAATAGCCGCGGTGCTCGCCCGCCTGGCCCCACTTCTTGGCTTCGGGGACGAAGGCCCCATCTCCCCCTCGAAAGGGCTATGATTGTCTTTTCACGCGGCGCGACGCGGTGCGGCGGATGTGCGCTATAATCGGCGCTTTGCAGCCACGCCAGCAAAAAGGAGGAAGGGCGCTATGGGCACGAAGGACAGCGATGAGGACGCGGCCGAACGCGAAAAGAGGATCGCCGAATTGAAGCGTCAGGCGGAGGAGCTGGCGGGCGGGAAAATGGTCGAAGGGGAAATGGAAGAAACCCCGCCCGAGGTAGCGGAGGGATTCTGGCAGCACGTGGTCGCCTATGAAAAAGCCCCCTGGACCACGAATTTCAAGCAGCTCGAAGAAGCCGGCATGGAGTTGCCGGCCCCTGAGACGCTCAATGATGAACAACTAACCAAGAAGCTTTGGGAAGTGATTCACGGGCTGGCGCTCCTGCGCGTGTTCCTGGATGACACAGACCACCTGAGCGACCGCGAGCTTTATACCGAGCTTTGGTCAGACATACTGCGCGAAGAGGTCAAGGCGGTGCCGCCGGACGAGGACGGAGCGTACCACGTGAGTCCCTTGGGAGGCTGCAGCGAAGAGGATATCCAATTGCAGATGAAATACTACGCCGACGAAAACTGGCGCCGCCAGTGGCAGGAGGATTTTCCAGACTTTCCTATGCCGGACCACGAGGACCCTCCTTACGACCGTGACCGCTTTCTTCCCCAACCGGACTACGGTCCGCCCTCCGAGCAAGGGCCCAACTGAAAGCAAAAGGCAGAAAGCAGAAGGCAAAATGCGGAAAGCAGAAACCAGGATCACTGGAGCAGACAGGGAGTGATCTCGCATCGGACGGTGACGACAAGCCTGGGAGCGAACCTTTCCGCCTCGATCCCCGTCATAAGCCCTCGCTGGTGCAGGCCTTCGACCGTGGCATGCAGCTTCTCGCGCTCGGATTCGATGATCTCGCCGAGCTGGTGTTGGTAAGCGGCCTTGTCGGTCCACACGATGGTAAAGAGCTCGACCGGCTGCCAGCACATCTCCTTGTCGTGGACGCCGAGCCAATACGCGATCAGCCGGTGCCGCGTCGAGGGATTGAGCCAATCGACGCCATGGCACGATCCCCAGCCAGGATGCTCCTCGATGCGCTGGAAGGTGATGCGATCGCCGTCCAGATCGACGACGACTGGCGCGCTTGCGTCCGAATCATTCTCGACGAGGTGGTAGGCGTAAACCTCCGGCCATCCGGGGGTGGCGTTGCCGCCCCAAGAGTCGCCGCAGGTGGCGCTCCCGCCCAGGCCGCGCACGGCGCTGGCGGAGCTGACCGTGATCTGCAACTCCTCCTCAGAGGCCGCCACGACGCTGGCGACAAATCCCACGACATTCCCATTCCACATTCCTTGGCTCGGTTCCGGATCCTTCGCCAGCATCATCGACGCGATGCGCGCAAGGGTGCGTCCGCCCCAGGCTCCCGTCGCTCCATAGGTCCAGTCTTGCAGGGTCAGTCGCGATTCGGTCAGCGGGAGGCGGCCAATCAGGATGGCGGCCTGCGCCGGAAAGAACGGTACGACCAATTTGATTGTCCTAATAGGGACCTGAGCGTTCTCCTGAATGAGGGCGTCGAGAACGGCGCCGATGGCGTCGCCCTGTGCGGCTGGCGGCTCGTCGCCGCCATAGGCCAGCGGCATTGTCGGTATGCACGAGGAACTCTGGCATCTCGGCCAGGATCTTCGCGTCATGCCTGCGGCGGGCGAAGTCGGCGGCCCAGGCGATCAGGCGTGGGTCGCCGCTATAAAGCCACTGATGGAGGGTGCCGGAGTCGATCGGCGTCTCGGGAGTGATGAGCGGTTCCTGCGCGGAAAGCGCAGCAGCCAGTGCAAGGAGAAACAGGGGCGTCAAGCACGAACATCTCATGGGCGCTCCGGGAATTGGATTGTCTCGCCGTTGATTTCGTTGCCCCGTGCGTCGCAGAAGGCAGAAGGCAGAAAGCCATCCCCAATTAGCAGTGGGTAGCATCAGGCTCCTTACGTTCAAAGTCTGCGGCGCAGAATCTTGAAAGACGCAAACCTGCAAGAGACCCCAGGTCTGCGCCCTCGCTTCTGCTTTCTGTGTTCTGCCTTCTCAGGTAATGTGGGCGCCCTGTGTATCGACGTAAACGGCATAAAGGGACTGGCTGGCGGCCATGAACAGCCGGTTGCGCTTACTTCCGCCGAAGCAGAGATTGGCGCAGATTTCCGGCAGCAGGATCATGCCAATCCGTTCGCCGGTGGGAGCGAAGATATGCACGCCATCGTATCCCTCACCGACCCAGCCGGCCCCCGCCCAGATGTTGCCGTCCTTGTCGGCGCGGATGCCGTCGGCAAGCCCCGTGCCCTTGCCGGGCAGTTCCATGGAGGTGAAGGTCCGCCCGTGGCGCAGGCTCTTGTCGTCTACCACGTCGAAAACTTTAATGATTTTGGGAGCCTGGGGGTAATGCGTGGCGCCCGTGTCGACCATATAAAGCAACTTGTAGTCAGGTGAAAAGCAGAGACCGTTTGGCTTGTACCCTTCATCGGTGACGAGGTCGATCTTCTCTGTCTTACCATCGATTCGGTAGATGGCTTCCTTGAGCTCGAGCGGCGCCACCTGCCCTTCGTAGTTCGTCAGGATGCCGTAACCAGGGTCCGAGAACCATATGCCCCCGTCGGGATGCACCACGATGTCATTCGGGGCGTTGAACGGCTTGCCCTGCCAGCGGTCCGCCAACACCCGCACCGACCCATCATGTTCGTAGCGGACGACGCGGCGGGTGAGGTGCTCACAAGTGACCAGGCGGCCTTCCCAATCAAACGTGTTGCCGTTGCCGTTGTTGGAAGGGCTATGGAAGACGCTGATGTGGCCATCCTCCTCGAGCCATCGCATATGCACATTGTTGGGAATATCACTGAAAACCAGGTAGCGCCCGCCGCCATTCCATGCGGGCCCTTCAGCCCAAAGCATTCCCGTGTACAGTCGCTCGATGGGTGTGCTCTTGATCCTGTACTTTTCGAACCGTTTGTCCAGGACGATGATGTCTGGATCGGGGTAATGAATGGGGTTCTTCCCGCTCCAGTCACGTTGCCCGGCAGTCGCCGACGCCGCCGCGGTGGCGCCGGCCAAGGCGGTGGCGAGGAAAGAGCGCCTGCCGACTTTCGGAAGTGTGCTTTGCTTGGATCCGCTCTTCATAGCTTGGTTGATTCTCCCTCCTCTCCCGAGCACGATGTTACGCGAAAGTATACAAAACTCAATAGAGGTATCTCCCGGACTGCTTAACCTCCTTGGGCAACAGGGGGGAAAAATCCTGGAGTTTTTGCATCAAGGGGGCAGTTTCCGACTCGTCCACGGCGTAGATGGAGACAGTATCCCCGCCCGCCACAACGTTGTCGGGGAGCGCCCATTGGCCGACCCAGACCCAATCGCGCGGCAGGCCGCCGATGGGTGTGTACCAATTATCGTAGACCAGGGCAACCTTGACTCCGGCCTCCCTTGACAAACGGAGGATGTCCCGGGTGTGATACTCGTGGTGGTGCATTAGTTTTGTGACCTCATAGGTCCCCAGCCCCCACAAATCCAGGCAATGGACATCCGCAAGGAAATTGACGGCGCCGATGTCGTTCAACGCGATGGTCGAACCTTGATAATACCTCTTAATGAAAAGTCCCATTTGATATTGTTGTTCGTAAATGTTTTTCGAAGCCTGGGGAAGATAGATCATCGCGGCGCCCGCCCGCACCAGACAGGGGTAAATGAGGAGCGCTGCCAGGACCACGCCGCCCGCGTGCTTGGGGACAAGCGCGCGATCGGCGGGCGTTCCAAAGAGCTTCTCCGGAATCTGGTCGGCGAGCTGAGCGACGATCACCACAATCCCGAGCGCGACAAGGTAAGCCTCGTGCCGGAAGAACAAGGCGACCATGCAGAACTGAATGTGCGCCAGAGCGATCGCTACAAAGATAGCCGTCATCACTTGCCGGCTATCCCAGAGGGCTTTGCGTTTATCGGAGGCGTAGAGGGCGAGAAAGAGGGAGCCCAGCACCAGAACGACCAAGTGCGGCCCCATTTTGACGTTGAAGTAAGCCGGGCCGAACACGGAGTCTAACGCCGTGCCCAAATCGGTGAAACGGGGGAAATTGCCTTTCAAGAGGATAGAGCTGGGTAGCCACGACCAACCCTTCGCCAGCCCGATAGCTCCGTAAAGAAGGATCGAGGAGAAACCCGCCATCCCAATGGCCACGCCGGTCGACCATCGCCCGCGGAGCAAAAAGAGCGCGCAGATTACTAGGATCAGAAACATCCCCTCATAACGAACGACAGTAAGAATCGGGGAAATCGCCAGGAGCAGAACAAGGTCGCGCCGGGTGGTCGAGGGACTTTCCTCGGAAAGGAGCCGCGCCGCGAGGAAGGTCAGGAGAATCGTCAAGGCGGCGTGAAGGGGATGTTCCGAGCCGATGCAGATCAGCAAGGGCAAGGGCGTGAAAAACACCAAAACCAGCAGGGTCCAGAAGGTGAGCTTAGGCGAGAGCTTATACCAGCGCAGGACACAGTAAGCGACCCCCAACACCAGCGCGCCACAAAGCAGGCTCAGGTAAAACGGGGACATTTCGCTGACGCCAAAAACCAAGTAGCTGACAGCGATGAGGAACGTCCACAAAGGCGAGGAGGAGGCAGAGGTGAATCCGAAGCGGGTGATCCCCCAGACGCCATGTAGCGCGAAGTTCTTCGCCATGGCCATTTGAATGTAGGGGTCATCGAGAGCATAAACCAGGTGCCCATTTTCCCGTAGGATGAGGAGGGTTGAAATCACTCCCGTGCTGACGCACAAGATGATAACGGCGGCGAACAACGGCCAATGCTTGATTAAGATTTTGCTCATAGGCGAACACCTTATTCCGGGTGGTCAAGCTACCGACCCTCACCTGGCCGCCCGGCCACGGCCCCATTCTACTCCAAAACCTTTTTGATCATGCGCTTTCCATCCTGAATTTCCGCCGCCAGCCAGTCGCAGATCACCAAGATCACCAGGGACTGATAAGGTATCGCATATCGCCCATTCTCGCCAAACTCGACGAGTGCCTGGATAAGGCATCCCGAAACCGTGAGGGCAATCGGCAAGCACAGAAACTTGAAACGGCACACCTGCCTTTGAATCAAAAGAGAGGAAAGAGAATGCAGCGTCGCCAGGAAGAAAACAAAATACATAAAGATCAGGAATGGCCGCTGAACCGACCAGATCATGGCGAGCGCTCCCTTCACACTCGCTACGTTGGCCCTCAGAGCCGGTTGATAGAATGCAGGCGCCCAGAAAAGCCTAACGGAGAGGCCCACATGGCGGGTATAGAGCAGGGGGTGATGGACGAAGAGCCAGAGGGAGAGCCGGGTCAGTTGCCGGGAGAGCTGAACGTAGGAGTACCCTGTAGCTTGGAGGATGTACGGATACGCTTTCCAGATCGTCCCTGTATTGTTGCCGAGGGCGGCAACCTGGATTCTCCGATAATGGAGGTAGAGGTCGCGGATGGTGGCATAACGGTCAGGAGCCAACTCCATGAAGGCCCCGCTATGGTTCGTCAGGCTGTAGCCGCCCAGGGCCGTGAGGCCAAAGTAGCCTGCCTCAACATAATTGAAGGCGGACCAGCCCAGGACCAGCAGCAAAGCCGGAAGCGCGACTCTTGCAACAAGGGAAACCCTCTGCCGTAGGCGCGATTTCGTTTCAGCCGATTCATCCCAGACATAGGCGCCAAACACGATGGGCAGATATAGGAACAGGGGCCGCAAAAGCGCCGCCAGCCCGAGTATAACACCCAGATGCAACAACAACGTGCGACTGCCTCCCCGGCTGGGGTCGCAGTTTCGGCAAAACCTGAGGCAGAGGAACAGGGACAAGACCAGGAAAAACGCGGCCAGCGTCTCTGTCATGAGGAACGGCTCAAACATCAACTGGTTAAGAAAAATGGAATTCGACGCGCCAGCCAAGAATGCGAGCCCCCGCTTACGGGTCCGATCCTTCGCTGCGGCGTAAAGCAACAGGGATGTGGCAATCCCCAGGATGTTTTGAATGAACCAGACGGCGTGGTAATCGAGTCTTGCCGCCAGCAGCAGAAACGAATAAACAGGGGTCCGGTCCGCGCTGTAGTTTCTGAAGTCATGGGTCATGAACCGGTAAGCCAGCGCCGCATATTCTTCGGTGTCGGCTTGCCGGTTGGTAGGTAAGCAGACCGTCCAGGTGATTACGCGGACGAGGATGCACATCAGCAGAAGGGAGACCATCATCCAGTCCGTGCCGGAAGTCCCCGGATGCAGGTGGGGAATAGGAGAGTCCTGCCCCTCGAGCACAACCTCTCGCTGGTCCGGCTTCAGTTTGTAAGATCCTGCCATGGAAATCGCTATCGGTTCATGGAAGAGCAATGCTGACCGAGTTCAAGCTGCCGGGCGCTGGCGCAAATCGCGAAGTTTTGGCGATGTAGTGCCATGCTGGCCCCGTTTAGCAATTGCCTTCCAACAATCTGCCAACGGGGACCTTCATCCCGGAGTCCGCGTAGCTGCGAGTGTACACACCAAAGCCTCCCTTCAAAATACTCCAGCTCAATCTTCCGTGCCAGCACTCCCTCAAAAGCCGGAACTTGCTCCTCACCTGAAGTCTCGGACCCGAGTCTGCTCGGGGCGGGTGGCGCAGGTCCCGCTTTCCGGGCCTGCGGCTTTTCAAGGTGTCTTTCGAAAAGCCACTCAAAGATCATAGGATCTAATATCGCGTGCCGCACCACCAGGATCCAGATGAGGAATCCTCTTTTCAGTGAGGCGTCTTTAGGCTTCGCGCTTTCCAGAAAAGCTTATCACTTTACGGGTCTTTGTCAGCAGTTTCTCTGGCGTGAACGGCTTTTGCACGAATGCGCCTGCATCGTTAAGTGTCCCGTGCTTGACCACGGTACCGTTGGTTCAGCCGGACATGTACAAGACCTTCATCTCGGGATGTGCGGCTTGCAGAGAACCGGCGAACTGCCTGGCGCTGATCGGTGGCCGCCTTACTGGTACAGTGAGAAACTTCGGCAGGATAACCTCAAAACATAGGCGGGAGGGTCCGAATCAGGCGTGGAAAAGAAAATTAGGAATATTTTGAAGAACCCCTTGACAACTGTCCAATGCCTGCGTAGAATAGATAACTGCTCTGCAAGCTAAACAGCGTACAGAGTAAGTGCTGGAAAGACCTGCCAGGCAGATAAGAGAAGCCTCAAGCGTAAGCTTTCCAACTTTCCCCAATTGGGGGACCCCGCCATCGGCGGGAGACAAAGCTCTTTGACAATTGAGTTGAGCATGCCACGTCAAACGGACTGAGTCCTTCGAGGACTTCGGTCCAAATGCTGAGCGACACGTTCTGCCCCGCTGGCAAACCCTGGACCGTACAGTTCAGGACAAGGGGTGGAACGATATACTTCTCCCGGATTCGATTCGGGAGGAGAACTCACAAGTCAACGCTTGCAGGCCGATGTAGAGCCGTCCATAAGGGCGGTACAAGACCAGGTTGATTTCTTCCGATTCAATCGGGAGGCCTGGAACTGCAAAGTCTGTGAGCGAGCCAAGTTTCAAACGAGAGTTTGATCCTGGCTCAGAATCAACGCTGGCGGCGTGCCTAACACATGCAAGTCGAACGAGAAAGCTTGGGTGTAGCAATACATCCGGGTGAGTAAAGTGGCGAACGGGTGAGTAACACGTAGCTAACCTACCCTCGAGTGGGGGATAACCTGGGGAAACCTGGGCTAATACCGCATAACATCCCGATGACGCAGGTCGTTGGGATCAAAGGCCTTGCAAGGGTCACTGGAGGAGGGAGCTGCGGCCGATTAGCTAGTTGGTGAGGTAACGGCTCACCAAGGCGATGATCGGTAGCCGGCCTGAGAGGGCGCACGGCCACACTGGCACTGAAACACGGGCCAGACTCCTACGGGAGGCAGCAGTG
>Ga0208821_1001620_pt1 | contig 11785 bp, 16 predicted proteins | sample June2015DPH_20_5_FD_184720 | JGI IMG/M metagenome (GOLD analysis project Ga0208821, IMG submission 184720) | Peatland microbial communities from SPRUCE experiment site at the Marcell Experimental Forest, Minnesota, USA - June2015DPH_20_40... | ecosystem: Environmental > Terrestrial > Soil >... | reverse complement strand
GTTTCCCCCCTTCAGGGCCCGGGTATCCGTTTGGGTCCCATTGACCCAGGCCGTTGGCCTGGGCTCTGTTAGATCGCCCCTTTGGGGCTCACCTGCCCACCCTCTCACCCGCGGAGAGGGAAACCCACGACAGGTTGTTTACGCCTCGCACACAAGAACTGGCGCCATGGGATCACGGGTCGTAGAGGCTGAGTACGAGAAGGGCATGCTCGAGCCGAGCACGCCGTTGACGCTTCGTCCTGGAGAGCGTGTCCATCTGATCGTGATGCGGCAGCCGGATCCGAAGCGATGGGACCTGTCCCGTCTGGCCGAGAGCCCCGCGGCCCATGAAGCGGTTCTCGCCGAGCAGGGCCTGGAGGGCTGGGCGGCGAACCTCGATGCAGAGGATCGCTAATCAGTTACGTGCAATTCCCCAGCCCGTAGCGCAGACCGCCGGGTTTGCGGTCTGCGGCTCTTCGCTCTCCAGAAAAAATCCGGGACTTAACCGAAGAGGAAACGGCTGAACTCGAACTGGCCACCGACGAGGCTCTCGGTAGGGTCGAGCCGCCACCCAAGTAGCAGCACCTAAACCCCGGTGGGAAGAGAGAGGGTCCCTGACACCGTTTTCCTCCCAAGGCATCAATTCGGCTTGACGGATGGTGTCCAATGGAGTACAACAAGGTTGTGCAGACGGTCGTTGAGACACCTACTTACCTCGCGATTGCCAACAAGCTTTTTAGCGAGGAAGAGCGTGCGGACATCGTGGCAATGCTTGCGGCTGACCCGGAATGTGGAGACCTGATCCGTGGAACGGGGGGATTTCGAAAGGTCCGAGTCGCCCGCAAAGGAATGGGCAAAAGTGGGGGGGGCAGGGGTTGTATATATCTGGCGCAACCAGAGATTTCCGGTTTTTCTTATCACGGTTTTCGCAAAAAATCAGAAAGAAAATCTGTCGATGGCAGAGCGCAACACGCTCAGGAAACGAGCCAACAGTATTTTCGAGCCGTACGGGAGCTAGCATGAAAAGCCAATTCGAACAGATGATGGACGGCCTTAACGATATTGAGGCTTTTCTCGCTGGGGAGCGAGAAGGGTTCAAGGTACATGTGCCGCAGGAAGTTGACGTGAAAGCGATCCGAAATCGACTTGGCATGACACAAGCCAGATTCTCGAACACTTTTGGGTTCAGCCTTAACGCGATCAAGCACTGGGAGGGAGGGCGGAGGACCCCAGAAGCGCCGGCTCGTACTTTGCTCACCGTCATCGACAAGAATCCCGTTGCCGTGCTCACCGCACTGAATCCCGGTGCGTTCGCTGCCGCTGTCGGCTCTCCCAGACCCACCACCCTGCACCTCAGGATCGATAGAAAGCGTCAGACATCTCGTGACGTTACAAGCCGGAAGGCTTATTCTGCCGAGGGCGGGAAGAATCCCGCGAAGTGAAGAAGAACGGCTTCGCCTGGCGCCGGAAGAAAAGCGTACCTGACACCCTTTCGCCCCCCGCGTGCCAGGCCCCATCGCCAGGCCCCATCGCCCAGGCACGCGGAGAACCCGTTTATTCAATTGGCGCATCGGTGCTTGATTTAAACTGATTTACGGGCCATCATAGAGGCGATATGAACGCCATTGAAAGAACCGGGATTGTGGATGCCGAGCACCAGTTGCGGCTGGACGAACCTCTGCCCATTCCGGGGCAAAGTCGCGTTCGCGTGATCGTGTTGGTGCCGGAGGCGGAGGACATTTCGGAGGAGGCCTGGTCAAAAGCGGCGTCGGCCAGCCCGGCGTTCGATTTCCTTAAAGACGCGGCTGAGGACGTTTACACCGCCGCCGATGGCAAGCCCTTCCATGACCAAGGGTAAAATCGTTCTTGTTCCGTTTCCGTTTGATGATCTGACCGCCGAGAAAGTCCGGCCCGCCCTTTGTTTGACTGACCCCATTGGACCTCATCGCCATCTGATCGTGGCCTTCATCAGCAGCCAGGCGCCAACCTCCGTCTCTCCCACGGACATCGTGCTCGATTCACGCCAGAAGGATTTTGCGGCAACGGGATTGCGCGTTCCCTCGGTTCTTCGCTTGCATCGGCTGGTCACGTTGACGAGCGCCTTGATCCGGCGGGAGTTGGGCCAGTTGTCCCCGCGTTTGCAGCGTGATGTAGATCGAAAATTGGCCGCTCTGTTTGGGCTCAAAGCCTAGCGTGAAATAAAATGGTTCCTGACACCATTCGCCTTGTGCAACAGGTCCAGTACGACCTTGCGCAAGTCCCCCGCGACCGCATCAAGCTGAAGAAGCTGCAACCGGCTTAGGGGGAAGGGTGTCATCCTTTCAGTTACGTGCAATTCCCCAGCCCGTAGCGCAGACCGCCGGGTTTGCGGTTTGCGGCTCTCCGCTCTCCAGAAAAAATCCGGGACTTAACCGAAGAGGAAACGGCTGAACTCGAACTGGCCACCGACGAGGCTCTCGGTAGGGTCGAGCCGCCGCCCAAGTAGCAGCACCTAAACCCCGGGGAGGAGAAAGGGTACCTGACACCGTTTCCCTCTGACACCGTTTCCCTCCCCGCGGCATCAAATCGTTCAAATTAGGACCAATTTGCTTTCATGATTTCACGTTACTGGCCTTGGCTGCTGCCACAGCTTTTACCTTCTTTGTAAAGGGCTCGGTTCGGATGCTATCCCTCCTGAAATCACCCGCAGCGGCCGCTGATACCACATCCACAGCACTCAAGATAAGCTGCTCGCCTTCTGTTTGGTTCCACAGTATCTTAAGCAACTCCTCGGAATACGATGCCATTGCATTTGAATTCGTTCGAGGGGGTGGCTCCTTACTGGCCATCAGCCGAATTGCCATTAAAATGTGAAACCTAGCTGGCTTGTACTTCGGCTCAATCCGTCGCAACCTGAATAGGGACTCAAGCCTGTAGTACGCGAGTGCCGCAGTATAGTATGGTTCAAGGCGGTGCCCCTTGCAGAAAATCTCTTTACCTATCTTATCTCTCAGGCTTTTATAGTTTCTTGTTGTTCTGTGTGCGTCGTCTAAAAACATGGATGCGAAAGACCGTACCACATTAGGCTCAGTAATCACCCGAGCCTTCTCGATTGGAAGCCGGTCGTACTGGCACATCCTGCGTTCGTAATACAATTTCTTGTTAGGCTCAGCGAACGTTTGGAAATAGTGTTCAAGCTGCTTTGGGAATTCCTGTAGTGCAAAGAACTGTTCCTCATTAACCTCAGTCTGACGGTTGGTAGCCCTTACAATAGCGTTGATGACGTTTTCGTCGTCCGTTCCGATTATTCGCACCGGGACCATAACCTTGTCCGTCAACAGTGCGCGGTTGTCGAATAGAACGTGGCTCGTCTGACATCCGTTGACTATTTGAAAGTCGGTGATGCTAAGCCTGTTGCCTGACGGGACTATTTTTCTGGCGATCACGGTAATCCCGTTGTTCATAAGAACAAACATATCGCTGCTATTGGATTTCAGGGTTCCCTGAATCTCTTTGTTCACTTCGTTGTATCCATGCCAATCTCTAACATTGCTATCGAATAAGCCGGGGAGCATCTCGCCGCTGTCCCTGGAGATAAGCGTTACAAATTCAGTGGACGGCAAAAACCCAATATATGCATCCTTGATTCCGCCGATGTCTCCAACTGCGATCTTGTTTGGGAAGTTAAAAGTTTTAGAAACGGCGTTCCTGGTCTGCCTGTACAAGGTTTGCAGCCGCTCGGCATCAACCGGTATATAGTCCACGCTGGAAAACAGCACTGAGCTACGAAGGTCTTCTTTTACGATGTCTATGCGCGCCTGCAAATGCTGGTCTCCTACCCATTTCCCATTCGTTACGTAGTATAGCTTGCAAGAAGGATTGCCCTTATCGAACTTGCTGCTTAGGTGGTAGATTTTAGATTGGATCTCCGCCGCGTCCGCAATGCGAGAGTTCCGGCTTAACTTTGGGGACTCACTAAAAAAATCGACCACACCAGCACCAAAATCCCCAATCTTCGACGAACTGAAGCTAGGGCTGCGCTCCGCCTGCACAAATATAAACTGCACATCGAGGCTTCCGCTGGCGCTGGAGTATTGCTCCAGGACGTCAATATCAGTTATCAGTGACCCATTAACAATTATAGCGATGCCGTCGATTCCTGTGTCGCCACCCTGATTGCCCTTTTCCTTGTCGGCATTACCGTCTCCCGTGACGACGTCCTCTGTATCGAAATGAATATTATGATGCTGCTTAACAATTGAAAAGCAAGCGAAATGCTCAAATCTCTTCGCCTCATTAAGACGAGCAAGCCCATGCTCATTTGAAAACTCGCCGAGGTACGTTTCAGTGATGCGGTCCATAGTGGTGCGACCTCCGCTAACGTATGGCCGTGTGGTAAATAATGTTGCTGGGGTGATCGAGCAACCCCGCTAACATATTGACCTCGCTGGGTGGGCGAGTCAAGCAGGTAGCGCAGCGGGGCGGAGCTACAACCAAACGACCAATCAGCAGGTAGGTTGGACCTGTCGTTCAGGTCCGCGCCTTTTTGTTATCAATGGGGGTCGTCTAGCAGACATTCAAAACAGGTCTGCGCCAGCCCGTGGGTTCAAGTCGCCAAGTCGAAGGGCAAGTCGCTTATGTCTCGAAGCCTGCGGCCTTGGACGAGGGTGTCGAGCATTTCCTTTTGATCCTCGTTCCCTAACTCATCAATGGCCTCGCGGAGTTCGTTCAGCGCGCCATGGTAAACGCAATCTAAATCGCCCGTCCCTAAGGCAATCGATGCGATGCGGGTTGGCAGGGGCTCAAAGACAACTGCTACAACAATAGGAACCTTACCTTTTCTATTTCTGATAAGGTTCAGGGCCTCTGTCCGAGTGTTCTGTGACCTGTCGCTTCGAATTGTCCACTTGCACGAAACACTAGCGTGCAAGATGCTCTTCGGATTTACGCTGGCGCGTAACGGCGTATATTTCCCGAACTGCTCCGCTTCGCACACGAACTTTTCCACCGAGTTTATCTCGGCGTCATCCACGGGTTGGCGTGATATCGTTATGTCGGGCACGACCAAATAATCGCCACCTAGCGTGGCACGAAGTTCAGGGTGTTTCTCGATGACAGCCTGCAAGTCAGCAAGATGTTCGTATTGGAAGTGTTTCGTTATGCCCTCCTTTTCTTGGCTTGTAGAGAATGTCCAGTTTCCGGGCCGAAGATGGTGGAGGTGCTTGAAGGCTTTGTCCAGAAAGTCCTTTGTTAAGGATGCAAACACGTTTCCCACAGTCTGCTCTTTTGGCGGACTTTGGCAGGGTTCTTGACCCGTATTCGTTTTTAACTTAAGTGCCACCCGCTCAGACAGGGCTATACTCCCGGCATTTCCTGAATCGGCATTTGAGTAATAGAACTTCCCCTCCTTCTCCCCCTTCTTTCTTCGCCGGCCCAGGATATTCTCAAGAATACTCGCGTGGTAGTCTGAGCGGAGCTCATCCAAAATTGAAGGCTGCGACAAGTGGACCCCCTGATTATTGTCCCTTCACAAGCCCGACAACAAATTCTTCATGCATGCGTTGCTCTATCATCGAATCGCCGTTACGCCCGAAGCTAATTGGAAGCATTCTTCGGTCTCGGTCTATGTTCCGCTTTTGAATGCCCGCGACTCGAAATCCTAAGGTCTCTCCAATTTCAGCAAGGTATTCATGAGTAGCGATTTCAAGCCCTCGCATTATTGAAGGCCCTACCACAATAACAGCGGCTTTGCCGGGCTTCAAAACCCGGTTCATCTCAGAAATGACTTGTTTCATCTCGAGTAGGTACTTCCGGAGAACCCTCGCCTTGCTGGCGTCCTTATGCGCAAGGCTTTGAATTGCTGCCTGGGCCTTTGGCGCTAGGTCTTCGGAGTATTGCGGATCGAACTTTTCACTTCCAATGTATCGACCTCGTAGGGCACTGAGGGCACCCGTGGTGTGTCCAAACCATACCAAGCTGAATTTGTGGGCACGCATGTAATCGATAGCATTCGCATATGGGGGAGATGTGACTATTAAGTCGATAGACTCGGTTGGTAGCGGCACATCCTTAGCGGTTCGCTCCGCCACAAAAACTCGTTTCGTGCGCTGCGGTAGGTTTTGAAATTTCTTGAGGATCTTACCTAATCTGAGCCGAAATTCTATGATCGCATTGCGCGGCTTCTTTTCCATGTCACGGTGAGGCCGGGAGTGCGCGAGGTCGCGCGCTAGCGACACCCCCCCCGTCTTGGCGATAATGGCAGAAGAGAAAACCAACTCGAAAAAGCCTCTCACGGGAAATTCTGTCGTTTTCTCAATAGTAAGGATTAGTGACAGGAGCTCAAGTTGAGTTTCGCTTAGAAACCAATAGTCAAGGAACTCCCTCGTCTCCGGGTCAAAACGAGCTTCGAGTTCACGCCGTAACAAACGTTCCGAATTGGCAGTCGTTGTCGCACCCTGTATGATCTCCAGCCCCTTCTTCCCCAGCTCCTGCGGGTCCAGCCACGTCGTCTTCACGGTGCAAAGTCGAAGCGCAAGCGGATCGATGTCAAAACCAAAGGCCTCTCGTTTCAGGAGGACCGCTTCGACAATTGTTGTCCCCGACCCTGCCATGGGATCTAGCACGGAGTCGCCGCTTTCAGTAAGTTCCTCGATGAACAGACGCGGTATTTGGGGGGGGAATTTCGCCGCGAAGGGGTGAATCGAATGCGATGCATACCCGCTGTCGGAGGAACCAAAGTCCAAGTTCTGCCGAAGCAAGGCGGATAGCTTTCGATAGGCGTTCTCGGTTGTCTCTAAGGTGGAAGTTGGCAAGCCTGCCTCAATCGCAATTGAGTCTCAGTAGAAGTATAAGCAGTAGGTTCCGCAGTGTAAAGGCCCGCGCGCGAGGTCGGGCACGCGCTCCTTGAATTCGTCAACCGCCTCTTCAAAGCCTTCGATATCCGGCTCGGTGTGTGAGAAGAATTGATTGAGGAGAGCGGCCAGTTCCTTGGGGTTGCCGAGAGGGGGAAACGGTGTCAGACCGTTTTCTTCCTCCTAGGTGGGATTGAGGGCAGAACCTTGGCGGCTCGGCGAGCGCTTTCCGCGGTGCGGGGATTTGTGCGGCGCGCGGCTCTTGGGCAGGAGCCGACCGGTGGATCGACGACTCTCGCGCACCAGATCCAGAATTTCTTTCCGGGAGAGACCCGCATCGATGCCCGGCACGTCCAGCGGTGAACCGGAACGCGCGGCCGGGCGGACCAAAAAGGCCTGCCCATCGCGGCGGCGAATCTCCACTCCCCCTTCGCGGCTGGCGCGGTTCAGCAGTTCCGCCAGTTGCTGCCTTGCTTCCGAATAGTTATATACTTTCATCTAAAAGCTTGCTGCACGTCCGCCGCGGATATCCGCTTGCGACGAACCCCCGCCACCAGGGCATTGGCGATCTCCCAAGGTAAGGAGGGCGCCCCCACCAGACTGTATCCTTCCGTGGCGTTAACCAGCGCCCGCCGCGTGGGTTCGTTCAGCAGCACCGCGAGCAGGACCGAAGTATCAACGACCAGAGAAGCCATACCGTACAATTGTACGTTTTCTGATCCGGTTTATCAAGCCCCGCGAAATTCAGGTCGTGGCGCAGTTTGAAATCGTAGCGGCGAGTTTACCTCGCTCTATGCCGGCGTCCCGATAAAATCGGGACAGGTTCCGCTGCCGCCACGTAAAACTGCACTACCACCGGGAACGGAGACAGATGGACCGCCTCTGCGTAGGAGAAGCGTTCGGGATGCGGAAAATCGGGAGGTGGGAAAGGTGTCATTCCCGAGGAAAACCGGGACGAGGGAAACCGGGACACCAAATTTCCGATTTACCGACGTCATAAGTTCGGTCGCCCGCCTCTTCACGGCCGCATCGTGGTTGTGACCATAAGATTGCTCCGTTGGCAAGGCCTCGGCTCGTAACCACCCCCGGCGCGAACGCGCCGTCCCCCTTCCTTCACTGCGTTCAGGACAAGCTCTGAATCAGGAGGGGAACCCGTCCGCCCTTCCGTCCGCCCTGGCAGCCTGTGGCGCGGAGCATCCGCCGGTTTTCCTCTGTGCCTCCGTGGTGAAGGTTGGTCTGGGGGATTGGGTAGGTCGCCCCTTCAGGGCTCGGGGGTTGATGGGGGTCCCGTTGACCCAGGCCGTTGGCCTGGGCTTTGTTAGATCGCCCCTTTGGGGCTCAAGGACCACGGCGGACTTTGCCAGACTTGGGTTCGTCCGCGCTACATTTCATTTCCCATTGAAACGCGGCACGAAACCCATTGCAGCCAGGAGCTAAGCAATTCACCTTGGCGGTATACGGCTTATCCGTAGAGATGCGACCCCTGACTCCCCCGAAGTCCCCTTCTGGGAAGTTGGAAGTTAGGGTCAAGCTTGCCGATTTTCGCCCGGATGAAGGGTAACGGTCCCCCGGCACAGGGATTGTGCCTTAAGTTAGCGTTTATGCCCCGTGCCCCTCTCCCCCAGGGGGAAGAGGGGAGGCGTTGATCTGATTTTACTACTGTCGTCCCCTTCGGGGAGGGGGGGTTAATTTGAGTTTACTAACCTCGGTCGCCGTGGCGTTTGTCCCCCGGCGGCGTAGCCCCGTGGGGCGAAATTCGCGGCTAGGGCGAAGTGAACTTTAGTGCCGGCGCCGGGGGCTCGGGGGGCTTAGCGAACTTCCCGTTGTCGATGGGGACGTTCTGCTGGATCTGGTCCACCTGAATGGTGAAGCGCCCACCGGGCCGAGCAATCGTCCAGCGGAAGGGGACCTTGATGCCCTCGGCGTCGCGATAGTCAGCATAGTCAATCTGTGTGGGGTTGCGCCCCAACGGCGTCTCGACGTAGCGCACCAAGCGTACCAGCAGCCCTGACTGCTGGCTGAGGTACAACCTCACAGGCGGCTGACCCGGATTTTCGCCGCGGAGGAGGTAGGTTTCCTGCTCGCCGACCTTTTCCGGACGTTCCACGCGAAGCTGGCTGAAGACCTGTCCCATGTGCAGAGGGAAATAGAAGTCAGCGTCAAGCCTTGCGCCCTCGAGTTCTCCGCCGCTCATCTCGTGTGGCGGCCTGCCGGAAATGCCCAGCCATCCCACGCGACCATCATACGCCGTGATGCTGTCGCCGTTCGGCAGGTGCATCACGGAGAGGCGTTTGTCCGGGGCCTTGGCGAAAACCTCGATGGGGAATTGGCGGCCGCCAAAGCCTGTGAGCGTGCCCTTCTCGACACGGCTCGAGATCTTCTGGAGAGCGTCCGCGCCGCCGACCGCCTGCACGAACTTCTCCAGGAGTTGATCCGCGGTCGGCATAACGACGGGATTCGTGCCGCCGGCGTTCGTGGCCCCGCGCGGCTCCGGTTTTGGCTCCTCGTCGGCAATGAGGGGGGTTCCGACCGGGTCGGTCGCGCCGTGGTGACAGGAATAGCAGGTGACTTCGCGATGGCCATTGAAGTTGTCTTTGTTGATGGCGAACATCATCTGAATCATCTTGCGCGCCGTCTGCTTCGGCTTCTTGTCGTCCTTATCAAACGCGCGCTCGACATGGCAGTGTTCGCAATCAACACCCAGCGAGGCCGAGATGAACTGCATTGCCGGAATCACCTGATCGGCGGGAACACCCTTAAAAGCCTGGATGTTCTTGTAAGCCTCTTCCGCCGTTTTGGGTGCGGGGCCTGCCGGGACTGACTGTACCGGTCCGGACTGCGCCTGCGCTACCAGAATCACTAAAGCAAAAGGCGACGCAAGCCCCGCGACAACAAAGACCGTTCTTTTCGACCCCGTATTCATGTGTGCTCCCTGTTTTGAAGTTAAGAGGGAAGTATATCAAAAGAAACTGCAGGGATTCTTCGGCCCCAAAGAACGGGGGCCTCTCCAGAAACTCGACGCATTACTCGTTTCCATTGAGCAGCTTGGGCCCAGCCTGCCTGATCCGTCCTCGCCCCGCAACTAACCCCTCACCCGGCCCGCGACGGCTGGTGAAAGCGCCGTCGCGGTCCACCCTCTCCCCTTGGGAGAGGGCAGCATGCGTCAGCACTGGGAGAGGGCAGACCCACTTTGCGGTGCGCTCCGTTTCTGATACCACGGATAGCGCTCTCCGGCTATCCTCGCTCAGAATGACAGGGGCCAGGCGCTTTACTCATTTTGGTCACGCGATGCCAACGCCTGGTAATGGGTCAATTTGATGCTGTAGCGGCGATCCCGCTTCGAGCGGGATCGCCAAATGGCGGCGTAAAGCCGCCTCTACATCAAATTGACCCGCTACCCAGCGCCTTGATACCCGCGAGGGTCTCCGCCGCTGATCGGCCCGTGATGCGAATGAGCTTCCGGCGAGATTTTCGCCCGGAGATAATGCTCACACACGCTTGCGGCAAGCGTAATGCACGTGCGAAAAAATAGATACAGGCCTCGTTGGCCTCACCCTCGGTGGGTGGCGCATGTAGCTCCAGGCGGAGTTCTCCGGTAGAGTCATAGGCCAAGCGCTCGCGGGCGGAGCGAGGCTTAACCTTGAGCCAGAAAGAGACCGTTTCTTGTTCGACTTTAAAGTCCGGCATGGTCAGTGGTCAGTGGTCAGTCGTCAGTGGTCAGTTGTCAGTGGTCAGTGGTCAGTCGTCAGTGGTCAGTCGTCAGTCGTCAGTGGTCAGTTGTCAGTGGTCAGTGGTCAGTCGTCAGTCGTCAGTGGTCAGTGGTCCGTTGTGGTGGGAAGGCAGGCCGTCGGTGGGTGAAACACGCCCTGCTGCCCACTGCCTTCTGCCTTCTGGCTCCCCGTCGAACTAGCTCCTCGCTCCAAAAATAGCGGTTCCCACTCGGATGATGGTTGCCCCCTCTTCAATAGCGACTTCGAAATCGTGGCTCATGCCCATCGAGAGCTCCTGCATGGAGAGGTTGGGGATGTTTTTCGATTCAATCTTCTGAGCCAGCTCCCGGAGGCGCCGGAAATAGGGCCGTATCAGCTCGGGGTCGTCGAGGAAGGGCGGGATAACCATCAGGCCACGAACTTCGAGCGTGGCAAGCTGACTAATCTGCTCGGCGAGTTGGATTATTTCTGACTTCCCAACTCCCGCCTTGCTCGCCTCTTCGCCCAGGTTGACTTCCAGCAGCACCGGCAACCGGCCAGCACCCGAGGCCGCCGCCTGGTCCAGTTTCTGAGCAAGTCGAAAGGAGTCCACGGAATGCACCCAGTGGAACAGTTCTCGTGCGGCCTTGGCTTTGTTGCTCTGAAGGTGGCCCACCAAATGCCACGTGATGCTCAAATCCGAAAGCACCGGCCGCTTGGCCATAGCTTCCTGCACGCGGTTCTCGCCAAAATCGCGCAGCCCAGCCTCATACGCCGCGCGGATACACTCCGGCGGGAAGGTTTTTGAAATTGCCAGCAGCTTCACGTCGTCCGGCCCGCGGCGGCTACGCCGGCACGCAGCGGCGATTCGCTCCTGCACTTGCGCCACGTTTTCCTTAATACCCATCATGACGACTCTCAAGGATCGATCCGGCAGCATCCAACTTCTGCCCTCAACAAATACCATGCCGCTTTTTCAGCTTCGGTTTGGTTGCGCCGCAATTCGCGGACGGGTTGGGTTGGGATGCGCACGGGGAGAGTATAACAGCATTGCGAAGGCTTAGCCGGGCACAACAACTTTGCTTGGGCACGGAAGTAACCCCTCACCCGGCCCGCGTCCCGATGAAGTGCATCGGGAACGCGGTCCACCCTCTCCCCTTGGGCTGATCATTACCCATATCTTCGGCTGGACACGGGGGGCGAGTGACCAGGATGAGCGAAGACTTTATAGGTCTCGGTGATATCGTCGAGGCGCTGCAAACCCAGCCAGAGCGTTTGGGTGCCCGG
>Ga0208821_1001612_pt1 | contig 11831 bp, 10 predicted proteins | sample June2015DPH_20_5_FD_184720 | JGI IMG/M metagenome (GOLD analysis project Ga0208821, IMG submission 184720) | Peatland microbial communities from SPRUCE experiment site at the Marcell Experimental Forest, Minnesota, USA - June2015DPH_20_40... | ecosystem: Environmental > Terrestrial > Soil >... | reverse complement strand
TGTTCGACATTAAGGATTGGCTCCCTCCGGTGAGATGACGGCCAACTCGGAATTCCTTTGCGGGCCGTCAATCCGTCATCCAGCGGAAATCGGCAGGCTCTGCCTGGAATTTGCAACTTCCCAGAAGCCGACTTCTGGCCCGCGTCACTTAGATTCTTCCCAGTTTCATAACTTCCGATTTGCCCGTCAACCGCTAATTGGGCAAAACTTTGCAACTGAGATCTTCGGTCGGAGTTCGGCGAGAAATAATCCGTAATGTGTTAGCATTTTGTTCGAGGCGCCGACTCAAGAATCTCTTCGTCCTCCCGCAACTTGCGAAGCTGTGTGCGAAGGCCTCGAACGTCACGCATGAGGGCGCTTTCCGAGCTATAATTCACACACAAAAATGAGCCTCCGCACTGGCACCGTACTCGGTCCCTACGAGATTCTCGCGTTACTAGGCGCCGGCGGAATGGGCGAAGTGTACCGGGCACGGGATGCGCGGCTGGAGCGCACGGTTGCAATCAAGATCCTGTCCGTCCGCGAAGCTCAGAAGTCCGAAGCGAAAGAGCGTTTCGAGCGCGAAGCAAAGGCCATCTCGTCTCTAAATCATCCCAACATCTGTCACCTCTACGATGTGGGCCAGCAGGACGACATCAGCTATCTGGTAATGGAATATCTCGAGGGCGAGACGCTGGCGGACCGCCTGCTCAAGGGCCCGTTGCCGCTCGACCACGTCCTCAAATATGGGACTGACATCTGCGCCGCATTGGAAGAGGCGCACCGCCGGGGGGTGGTCCATCGAGACTTGAAGCCCGGCAATATCATGCTGACCAAGACGGGTGTCAAATTAATGGACTTCGGGTTGGCCAAATCCGTGACGCCTACCAGTTCCACGCTCACCGAGACCCTGAGCACGCCGCAACAACCCCTCACCAGAGAAGGTATCGTGTTCGGTACCATCCCCTACATGTCTCCAGAGCAAGTGCAGGGCAGAGAGGTTGACCGGCGGAGCGACATATTCTCGCTCGGTGCTGTCCTCTACGAAATGGCGACCGGCAAACGCGCGTTCGCGGGCAAGAATCAGCTCAGCATAGCGTCGGCGATCCTCGAAAAGAATCCCTCGCCAATCACGTCGCTTAAAGCCTCGATGCCGCCGGCACTCGATCATGCCGTAGCCACCTGCCTGGCGAAGGACCCGGAAGAACGCTGGCAGACCGCCCGCGACCTGGGCCTCGAGTTGAAGTGGATCGCCGAAGTTGATTCGGTCACGGGCACGCCTGCGCAAGTAATTTCAAGGCAGAAGTTCCGCGAGCGGTTGGCTTGGGCGGTGGCGTCAGCGATTGCCATATCGTGCGTGGCGTTGTACATCATTTTCTTCTTCGTGCGGCCCGTACCGCAGCCTACACAAGTGTTGCGTTCGTCTCTATTGCCGCCGCCAGGTTCGTCCTTTTTGCCGTACAACTTCGCGATTGCCCCAGATGGCAGCCGCCTCGCCTTCGTTGCCCTCGGTCCGGATGGCAAAACTACTCTGTGGGTTCGGGGACTTTCCTCTCCTAATGCACAACAATTCACCGGCACAGAGGGAGTCACATATCCGTTCTGGTCACCCGACAGCTTGCATATTGGTTTCTTCGCGCAAGGTCGACTCAAAACCGTCGACCTTCTGAATTCGGCAGTGCAAAATATCTGCGATGCCGCACCCGGCTTCGGCGGCACCTGGAATCAAGACGGAATCATCGTGTTCGCTCCTGGCATCACGGGACCTCTTTACCGGGTCTCCGCCGCGGGCGGTGCTCCCGAGGCGGTCACCAAGGTTGCCCAGGGCAGCAGTGAAACGCATCATTGGCCTTTCTTCCTACCTGATGGCAAACATTTTCTCTATTTCGTCAATTGGAGTGGCCCCGCCAGTGCCCGGCACGATGGCCTTTACGTCGCTTCCCTCGACGATGACACACCTAAGCTCATCTCCTCCGAAATTACCGGCAACGCCTTTTTCGCCTCCGGCAGTCTGCTTTACGTCCGCGACCGGACTGTGATAGCCCAACCGTTCGATACGAGCCGGCTTCAAACGACCGGTCCCGCAATTCCGCTGACGCAACCGGAAGTTGACAAGTTCTTTGACTTTTGGCAGTCCGGTTTTTCCGTATCCCATGACGGAAAATTGGTTTTTCAGTCCGCCGCCGATGCCCCATCGCGCCTGGTCTGGTACGACTCGGCAGGAAAGGAAATGGGTCAGTTCCCGGAGACTGGTTACGAGGGACCTCAGTTTTCTCCTGACGGACGCTACTTGGCGGCATATTCGGATGATGAACACAACGGCAAGCACTTTATCCGTGTCTACGACTTGCAGCGCGGAATCAGCACTCGTATCACAGAGGGTGGGAATGAGAGTACCCCCGTGTGGTCCCGCGATGGCAAATCCATTGCCTATCGCGATGCTTCCCAAAACATCGAAGAAGTTCCCGTAGATGCGTCCGGTCCTTCGCGACCGGTTGTGAACGGCACTGACGTCATTCCTTGCGATTGGTCTCCGGATGGCACTTTGATTTACATGAGTGTCGGTGAGGGAGGCCCATTTCCCAGCCTGGACGCCTACTCTCCGGTTGAGCAGAGGTCGAAACCGTTCGCGAGATACGGCGCGGAACCTCAATTTTCCCCAGATGGCAAGTGGGTTGCCTACATCGAAATGCCGAAGCGGGAGATTGTCGTACAGCCGTTTGCCGGCTCTGGAGCCCATATCCAGATAGCATCCGTTGGATCAGAGCCGCGCTGGAGCCATGACGGCAGAAAGATTTTCTTTTTTCAGCCGGATCGAAAGGTGATGGTCGTTGCTTTCGACCCTATCAAGAAGTCAGCCAGCGCGCCTCGCGTTTTTGCCCAGACCCGCATCGTCACCACGTCGTTCGGCTGGTTTCAGTACGCCGTCAATCCTGACGGTCGTTTGCTGGTGAATTCACTCCCCACGAACAATTCATCCCCGCTTACGCTGGTCGCAGGCTGGAACACACTTCTAAGCCACCGCCAGTAGCCTGGTCGAGTGCCTCCGGAACAGATGCCGTTTCGGTTCCGGGCGTATCGTCGGCAATCCGGAAGTTATCCAGAAACGGGCTTCGGGGACATCTCTGGATGATGTTCTCGAAGAGGACTTCTGGACAGCGTCGTTGAGAGTCTGTCCCGGGCATAACTTCCGATTTGCCCATGATCCGACCGGAATCAGGCAGACGCCGAGAATCCGCGTCACTTCGGCGTCGACAGTACGTGTTCCAAATGTCTGCGTCACAATAAACTGGGAGCGATGAATCTGAACGGTGGGTTACGAAACGCATTGGCAGTCCTGTGGCACGCCTGTGAGAGACTTGAAATCGATCACGAGATTGAGCCGCTGATGAAACGCAAACGTGCCTGCGCGCAGGAGCAATTCCAATCTCCAACAGTCTTGTTCTGGCCAGACTTTCTGCTGTACTCAGACCGGGTTGGGACCTCTAGTCGCAACCAGCACCTCCAGCAAAGTGGCCGTGTTGCGCACGTTTCCTGCGATTGTTATGAGTGGTTCTGACAGGCACGGATGTTGCTCCGCCAGTGCCTCGAGACGCGTGCTGACGTTGTGGAGTTGATCGACTTCGCGCAAGATCGCATGAAAAGACATGGGCACACCGCTCTCTCGCTGGAACGCCTAAAGATGGGAAAACTTCAGATGGACTGGCTTAGATCAGAAGACCTGAAAGAGGAGAAAGTGGTAACCACCCCGGCGTCACTATAACACGTTAGAAAGTAATGTGGTTGCTCCATGATCGGTTCGCACCCGTGACATCATGGGGGCTGTAGGTAAGAAGAAAACCAAGAAACAGTTCTAGTCGTGGAGAACGACACTTAGAAGTGAACTATGAACTTGCAGTCCACTTCCGCCCTCATAGGCAATGAAGCCTAACTTCCTGAACCTATTCATGAAAAAGCTGACCCGCGACCGGGTTGTGCCTATCATTTCTGCCAGGGTCTCCTGACTGATCTTTGGGATTACAGTCTCGTGTACGCCTTCTTTACCGAAGTGAGCAAGCAACAGCAGAATCCGAGCTAGCCTCTTTTCGCTGGAGTTGAAGAGTTGGTCAACCAAATCCTCCTCGTATCGGATGTTCCGTGCCAGCAGATACGCTACGAACAGGTCGGAAAATTCGTGTTCCCGGTGAAGCGCAAGCATCATTTCTTTCTTGTTAATGCGCAGGAGTTCGCAGTCCGTCATTGCGGTCGCAGACCCCATGCGTAAAGGCTGTCCAGCCAGGCCACCTTCTCCGAAAAAGTCTCCCTCACTCAAGATGCCCAGGGTTGCTTCCTTGCCAATCTTGGACACGACAGTTAGTTGAACCTTGCCTTTCTGAATATAGAAGACAGCGTCAGATGGGTCGCCTTGTGAAAACGCGACGTCTTTCTTCTTCAGATAAACGATTGTCTTGCCGACGCCGGCTGTTGCGAGGAAGGTCTCAGGGTCAAAACCCGGGCTCAACTTTTTGATCCCAACCAGAGAAATTCCCGAATTTGGTGGTGGGCGGCAGACATTTAATATGGCTCTCATGGCTTTGTTCTCCGATCGCCGTTGACCAGCTTGTGGCCTGGGTTCGCGGGGGAAGCTACACTTTTTGAGCTTGTACAATAGTGTGCAGCCCATGCAATAAGCGGGGTATCGGGGATGCTGCTAATAATGAAGGGTTTTGTCCGGGAAAACCCGGACAAGAGGCGCATGTACGCTAAATATCGGGGCAGAAAAACCCTAAAACACGATCCCTACCGAGCCGAGCCGCCCGGCTCACTCTCCAGCGTTTCTGGGGTCAATAGACCCATTTGCACCGCAAAACGAATTACATCACTGCGCGTCCGAAGCCCGAGCTTCTCAGCAAAACGTGAGCGATACGTCTCGACGGTTTTCACACCCACAAAAATCTGTTTGGCTATTTGTGCACTGCTGTAACCCTGCGCCACGAGTCTGAGCACCTGCAGCTCCCGGTCGCTAAGGATGTTGACCGGCCGTGTGGAACCAGCTCTTGTTCCTCTCTTCGCCAGCACGTCCTGGACAAGAATGTTGACCAAACGCGGATCCACGAAGACCCCTCCGCGATGCACCGCTCGTATGGCCGCAAGCAGCTCCGCATCCACCGCCCTTTTCAACAGGTAGCCAGAGGCCCCGGCAGCCAGTGCCGATCGTAAGTACGCGGGGTCATCGTGCATCGTGAGGACGAGCACCCGGGTTCCGCGCCAGTTACGCGCCATCTCCTGCAGCGCCTGCATGCCGCCAACCCGAGGCATGGTGAGGTCCAGCAAGGCCACATCCGGTCTCGTGTCCCGTGCCGCTTGAACCGCCTTCTCTCCATCGGGAGCTTCCGAGACAACTTCCATATCGGGCTGGGCATTGACCAGCATTTTCAGTCCGGCGCGGAGGATGGCGTGATCATCCACGATCATGACCCTGATCTTGTGCGGTCGCGCCGGCATTTCAGGTGCTCCTCCGCCCCACCAAGGGCTGGGCTTCCTGGTTGGCAAGTGGAACTTGCACCAGAATCTTGGTCCCCTTGCCCTGTGATGTGAAACTGAGCGTTCCGCCCAACATTGCCGCTCTCTCTCGCATACTCTGAATCCCCAGGCGGTGCGAGGAAACAGCCACGATCTTAGCGTTAAAGCCACATCCGTTATCGATTACTGCTACCTCCAAAGCCGCGGCCAAACGCGCGAATCGAATGCTGACCGCCTTGGCTCCCGAATGTCTGGCCACGTTGGTCAGAGCTTCCTGGAGAATGCGATACAACCCGATCTGTGCTGCCGGCGGCAGGGCGCTCAAATCAAGCTCATTAAGTTTGAGATCCACAGCTATGTTGTGGGTCTTTGTGTACTCGGTAACGTATCGGCTGAGGGCAACACCCAGGCCATGGTCATCCAGCACCGTTGGGTGAAGCCCGCGGGCGAGCCGACCTACCTCGTCGATAGCCTGGGCAGCGATTTCCCGCAGCCGTCGTCCCTGTGCCTTAACATCTGCCAGCTTTCGAGCGTCTTCCAGGGTACGCAGCCCGACCAGAAGAGAGGTCAGCAATTGGCCGGCTTCGTCATGCAATTCGCGCGCGATCCGGCGCCGTTCCTCCTCTTGCGCCGAAAGCTCGTGTTCCAGAAGGAGCCGGTGCATCGCTTCGGCCTGCTTGATTTCCGCGGCCTGCTTGCGTTTTTGCTCGCTCAGATCGGTTATCACCATGCCTAGCGCCTGGCCCTTATATCCACGAAACTGGTTAAGAGACAAATAGACCGGAAGCAGACTTCCATCGGTGCAACACAGGTTGAATTCGCCTTTTGCAACCGTCTTCTGAGCCTCGGCCAGCAGAGTTTCAAATCGGCCTCGCTCTGTTTCTGCAACCAGCGACTGAACCGCAATTCCGATAACTTTCCCAGCTGGCCTGCGAACTAGTTCCGCAAACCTGCGATTGCAATAGAGCACGGCGCCATTCCGGGACAGAGTCGCTGCGCCCTCGCTCATGGCCTCCACCAGCATGCGGTAAGCGGGTTCGCCGCCTTTCAGAGAAACCACCTGCTCTCCGCGGCGACCGGAGACCATCAAAGCATCCACTTCGCCGGACTGGATGGCGCGTAGAGTTTCCTCTGCAGTTTTCAGCCGAGCGAGGAGCTCTGTTTCCTGTTCCGGTAGCGCTGATGACGGCTGTTTACGTGGAGAAGATCCGAGGCTTCTGCGAGCAGCTTTCGGCGCGACTTTGCCGGGCAAACGTGCTTGGAGGACTCGGCCATCGGAACGCGCTCGCCTGCTAGACATCTGCTATTTGACCCCTTTCTTCAGCGTAACGGCTGAAGATCCAACCCCACAATGACACTCTCGGTCTTGGAGAGGTTGCCAATGATTTTCTTGACCGGCGGCGGGAGCCTTCTTACCAGGGTCGGAATGGCGATGATCTGATCGCCCTTGGCCAGTTGCGGCTTCTCCAGCAAATCAACCACTTCGATAAGGTACTTGCCCCGCAGCTTGTCCTCACAAATCTTCTTGAGATTGGCGATCGCAGTGACCGAATTAGGGGTTTGGCCCGCTATGTAAAGCCGCAACCGGTAAAAGTCACTCCGGCGGGTCTTGGCTGGGCGGCGCTTCCTTGCTGAACTCTTCTTCATGTCGGTGCTCGGTGTCTCTGGCCTGGATGGGCCACGCTTCCTACTTGGCGGACCTGACTGCGCTTGGACCCGCGACGGTCGTGCCCAGCGTGTGATCAGTCAGTACTTTACCCAATTCGATGCCTTTCTCACTCACGATTAGCTCGCGAGGTTCGCGCGAATGCGCCATGCCGCGGGATTTCAGAACAAAAAGCTCGCGTCTCGGACGTCCATTGGGTTTGCTGTCCCGCAACACAATCCAGGCGTCCATGAGAGAGGAGACGCCTGCCGCTGTTCCCTCATGAGGGTCGCCTGCGAATGTCAGATTCGTGAACATCGACGTGATCTGTTCCACCTTCAGAAAATCGACCAGGCGCATGAGCATCGATTTGATGTCATACGTGCCCGAGGCCGAAACCAGGTTCGTAATCGGGTCGATGACCACGACCCTTGGTCGAAGCTTAGCGATCATTTTGTGAATAGCGGCCAAGTGTCCTTCCAGGCCGATGCTCGTGGGCCGCATCGCGTGGAAGTGCAGTAAGCGCTTTCTTACCAACCGCTCCAGATTAAGGCCAACCGAGCGCATGTTACGGAGAATCTGGCTGGGTGACTCTTCAAAAGCGAAATACAGGCAATCTTCGCCGCGAGCGCAGGCGGCGCTGGCGAAGTTCGCCGCCAGGCTGGACTTCCCAGTTCCCGCCGTGCCCGACACCAGCACACTGCTTCCACGGAAGAACCCCTTACCTTCCATCATCTCGTCCAAAGCCGGGATTCCCGTTGACACGCGGTCGGTCAGTGCTTTGTGGGCAAGTGTCAGCGAGCTGAGCGGTACCACCGAGATGCCCTCACGATCGATCAGGAACGGATACTCGTCGGTGCCGTGGGAAGTGCCCCGGTACTTGACAATTCGCAATCGGCGCGTGGAAATCTGTTCCGTTACCCGGTGATCCAGCGAGATCACGCAGTCGGCGATGTATTCCTCCAGCCCGTGACGCGTCAGCGTGTGCTCTCCCGCTTCGCCGGTAACGACAGCGGTAAGCTTGTGTTGTTCCAGCCACTGAAACAGTCGGCGGAGTTCCGCTCGCAGTATCGTTGAGTCAGTTAACCCTGAAAAAAGTGCTTCGATGCTGTCCAGGACAACGCGCTTGGCTTTGATCACTTTGACCGCGTGGCCCAACCGGATGAATAAGCCCTCGAGGTTGTAATCTCCCGACTCAGCAATCTCGTTTCGTTCAACGGCAACGTAATCCACCAGCAGCTTCTTGCGTTTGGCAAGCTCACGCAAATCAAAGCCCAGCGATGCGACGTTGGCCCTCAGCTTCTCCTCGGTCTCTTCGAAGTCCATGCAGACGCCGGGCTCGCCGTATCGAACAGCGCCGTGCACCAGAAATTCCATCGCGAGTAAGCTCTTGCCACATCCCGCGCTGCCACAGACCAGCGTGACGCGACCTTTCGGCAAACCTCCGCCGGTGACTTCATCCAGCCCTTGGATTCCCGTCGGGGCTTTGGCGAGCAAGGTGCGAACGACTTTCGGCTTGGCGCGGGGCATAGCAAGACTCCTGAAAATCAAGTCTTCTTCGTTTGACTGCGAAATATATATCGTATCGTAGCATGTGGGGTTTCTGATGGTGGCCTATGCCGCGCAGTTCGCCTGCTCGCTAGCAACTGGAGGCTGAGCAGCTCAAGCAAATGCTGACGTGTTCATCTCTGTTTTTGAGGTATTGGGATTTCGCCGCGGAAGCTAGTCGTGGAGAACGACACTTAGAAGTGAACTATGAACTTGCAGTCCACTTCCGCCCTCATAGGCAATGAAGCCTAACTTCCTGAACCTATTCATGAAAAAGCTGACCCGCGACCGGGTTGTGCCTATCATTTCTGCCAGGGTCTCCTGACTGATCTTTGGGATTACAGTCTCGTGTACGCCTTCTTTACCGAAGTGAGCAAGCAACAGCAGAATCCGAGCTAGCCTCTTTTCGCTGGAGTTGAAGAGTTGGTCAACCAAATCCTCCTCGTATCGGATGTTCCGTGCCAGCAGATACGCTACGAACAGGTCGGAAAATTCGTGTTCCCGGTGAAGCGCAAGCATCATTTCTTTCTTGTTAATGCGCAGGAGTTCGCAGTCCGTCATTGCGGTCGCAGACCCCATGCGTAAAGGCTGTCCAGCCAGGCCACCTTCTCCGAAAAAGTCTCCCTCACTCAAGATGCCCAGGGTTGCTTCCTTGCCAATCTTGGACACGACAGTTAGTTGAACCTTGCCTTTCTGAATATAGAAGACAGCGTCAGCCGCATCTCCCTGCGCAAAGATTGTTTGGTTTCTTGGGAACGCCACGACTTTTCTGCCCTCGCCGATGGTGGCAAGGAACGCCCTCGGGTCGAAGTCGCACTGTTTCATGGCAAAACTGGTTGGCGGTGCCATCAGTGGCTTCTCCCGAAGCGGAGCTATACTCCCGACTATCTTGGCAGAATCGTAATCACCGAAGATGTTCACTCCTGCTCATAATTGGAAAAAACCGCTGGCTGAACCAAAATGGCAGCTGGCGCTTGGCTAATGTATTGAATGTGAGCAATATTGAGCATCTTTTCCGTTGTGGAACGTTGCAGTATGCGGTTGTGAAGACCAAAGAACTCACCCCGAAACAGATATTGTCCGTGCCTTGTAATACCTGTGCCGCAGCGATCGGAGAGGTTTGTGAATTACACACAGGCGCCTCTCGCACCGAGCCACACCGGGATCGGAAGTTTTCAGCAGCCGACGCCGTGGAAACGAAGCTCGGCAAAACGATAAACAGCCGGTGAGCCCACGGCGCTTCTTTGCATAGACAGACTATCCCGCACCAGACGGTTATTGCGGAAGGTGCCTCACTCGGCCGGTCCGATCTACCATTCGACCATTCCCGTATCGTCGGCAAACAGGTAGTTATCCAGAAACGGGCTTCTGGGAAATTGGCACGCCACCTCAAACCGCTTAAGTTAGCGCTTGTGGGGCGTGGCCCCCGGCCTTCTCTTACTTCGATCGCGGTTTCAGCTGTCGGCTGATTGCAGCCTGAACGCCCGGTCCCAAGTTCACCCAAATGATACACCCAGACGGATGGCGGTATCGGACGGATGTCTTCAGTTTCCGGGCGTTCTCGAGAACCCACGCAAACGTCTTCCTGTAAGGCAGTGGTCCCGATATCCCAGACTTTTTCAAGCCGAGTTTGCGGGTATTGGCGGCAAGGTCTCGAAGGGTGAGCGGTCCTGCAACACCGACCAAATCAGCCACCCCGATTACAGTCCCGGTTCCGCTTTGAATCAGGGCGATGCGGCCTCGCTTTGCAGTGGAACTCCCGCGGATTTCCCAGGTCTTAGAGCCGGCAAGGATCCAATCGACGTATGGGGAACGAATCAGAAGACCACTAAGCATTCCCGGTGGCTCCTTTTGGCGTATCCACTCTGAAGATCTGAGTTAAACATCGGTTAACACCATCGGGGTTGAGTAAGACGAATTCTGCACCATCCCCGAAAACGACTGCAATCTTCAGATCACTGGCCAACCGGAGTCGTTTCTCGTCCAGCTTCTGGTCAAGAAACATGATCAGGTGTGGAGGCTCCGGGAACAACAGGTAGCTGTACTCGAGCAGCTGCCCGAGCGCAGTGCGAAACGCCTGGGCAAGGGTGAGATTACGAGTGACCTTGATCTCCCCGATGAAGCTCACTCCGTCCACTGAAAACGAGACATCCACAAAATTCTTCTCCATCTCGGCCGTGACGCCCCGGTCCTTGAGGTACTGACTGAGGCGGACCTGGTAATTTTGGTGCTCGGGAACGACCGTTCTTTCTGCAGTCCCCAGGACGTAGCTGTACGCCTTCCGCAATTCGTCAAAGCTTGAGGGAGCACGAGAGTGGCCCTTCCCAGGCGTTGTTTTTCTCGCGCCGGCACCCTTGGCTGTCTTGGGCAGACCGAAAGTCAGTTCCTGATACAGGGGTTCGGGAAGTGGGTTCTTGAGGCGCCAGACATATCGCATCTGTGGCCGCCCGCTGGAAGGATCTTTGAAGGTCGTGTGTTCCAGGTACTCCAGTTCACCTGCGTACACGAAGTCCTCACGAGGAGTGGTCCGGATAAATAATGAGACTCGCGTCTCAGGCAGCCTCAAATTCACATAGTCTTTGTGGTCTTCCGTGACATCCCGGCGAGTGACCCAGATGAACTGGTCAGCAAACAACTCATCCGCATAGTTGTGAGCAGGATCAAGTTCTTCTTTGTTCAGTGTTATGAAGATGAAATAGCCCCCATCCTTGCACTGAGGAGGCAGCCCGACGTTGAGATGCTGTTGCTGCGGGGCGTACTGGATCCCCACCGCGGCGAAGGCCTCTTTGCGGCCGTAACGACCGAACAACTCTAGTGGCAGCCGTACCGCAGCTGCCTCTTTGGGTACGATCGTGAATCTCAGGCCCTCCAGAACCGCATTCGCCTGCCCTGAATGCGTACCTCCTGAGAACTCTGATTCCGGCAGGTCGACGCCGTGCTCGATCTTCACCGCCCGAGTTACAACCACCTTCGGAGGAAAGCGGCGCCCCTTCCAGAGCACATCGTATTTTGTTGACTCGTGAGGTCCGGCCTCAGCGATCACCCAAAACCGGCCAATGAGTATCACCTGAAAACCGGCCAACGAGAGTAGCGTCCGGGACATTGATTCCCGCGGAGGCTTGTAGGCTCCGGGGCCATGGCCAATGTCTTGAACGAA
>Ga0208821_1001611_pt1 | contig 11842 bp, 12 predicted proteins | sample June2015DPH_20_5_FD_184720 | JGI IMG/M metagenome (GOLD analysis project Ga0208821, IMG submission 184720) | Peatland microbial communities from SPRUCE experiment site at the Marcell Experimental Forest, Minnesota, USA - June2015DPH_20_40... | ecosystem: Environmental > Terrestrial > Soil >... | reverse complement strand
TACAAGGATCGCTGGGAAACCTTTATCGGCATGGCCGGAACCGTGTTTTCGTTCGGCCCCAACGATCACACAACCGCCGAATGGCTATCACGCCGCGCCGGTGAAAGAACCGAAGTGGTCAAGGGATTCAATCAAGGAACATCGACCGGCGGCCAAGGCAGCTCAAATACGGGGGTGTCCGTGCAACAGGTCAAAGTGCCGCTGCTCCCGCCGCACAAATTGTTCGGCATGGCAACCGGACAAACCCTCATTGCGATTGCAGGACTCAGCAACATCGTGTCGGGCTATGCGCCCGGCTATTGGGAAATCGCGCGCTGCGTCGAACGCGCGCAACGCAACCCCTATTTTCATGGGTGATCGCCTGAAATTAGCGGCCACCTCTGCCGCCGCGCCCGCTTGCAAAATTGCGGGAATTGCCCGGATCGTGGGTCGGGTCAAAATCCTTGTCGCGCGACGGATTGTTGAACATCCGCGCGAACCGCTCGGCCTTCGCATCCGTGATTTCGCCGCGCGGCGTCGGGCGCTCCGCGTCTTTTTCCGATGACGAACTGGCTTTTGCGATGCTCGGTTCTTGTGGTCTGTTCAAAACATCGTGACGAGCGAAACTCGGGCGGTTGTCGGCGAGCTGGCCTGCCCGGTCGATAGCGGCGGCGTTGGTCTGCGCCTTTCTCTCGGCGAGAAGGGCGTTGAAACGCTGCATCGCGTTCGGAACCGGCTCCCGTTTCGCCGCTTCCCGCTTCTCAAGCTCCCCAGCCTCGCGCTCCTTTTGCTCCCGCGCCTCCAATTGTTGCTGCTTTTCCAGCTCGACCGCGCGCGCCTTCTCGGCTTCTCGCTCCGAAGCTTCCTGATGCTTGCGCTGCGCTTCTGTGGCTATGTGGGCGTCGTGTATGACTTGGTCGTAAAGGCGACCGCGATCGGGCCCTGAGACTTGTTCGAACGTGATACTACGCTTCGCAAGCTCCTGCGCGACAAGAGCGGCGGCCAAATCTCGCACCTGCTCGCTCCCGTCAAGGCTGGTATCGATGCGAGACTCGATGTCTTTGGCAATGCGCGCGCCGTGCTCTTCTTGGATGCGCGCTTGTCGTTGATCCTGTTGCCTTTGCTGTTCTTCACGAGCGCGAAGGAAAGCGGCCAGTCGTTGCTCTTCCCGCGACGCCTGCCGTTGCAGCGCATCGGGGTCGTTGTGTTTATTAGAGGGACTGTCGCTCATGAATCCATTCCCCTGGGAATGGATCACCGTATCATGAGCCTTTCTTTTCTCCATCCGCGCCGGGCACGATTTTCAGGGCGCGGAGCTGCTCGTCGAGGCGAACATCCTGCTCCAAGCGGTCGGGGAAGACATGATAATAAACCTGATTTAATTTTTGCAGCTCGCAGCGGGTTTCATGCAGCAAAACATGCATGGCATCGATCATTTCCTGTTGCCGTTTAATGATCGAATACAAATTGTCCTGATCGCTCTGAAGCATTTTAATGTCGATTGAAAGCATGATCTCTGTCGGACTGTAATCCTCGGCCCCTTTCTGGGCGAGGACTTGCTTCGCAATTTCATCGGCTCTGGCTTTAATTTTTTCGTCCATATTGCCTCCGCTTCAAATAGTTAATCTATAGCTTGACTATGCCACAAGCGAAGCCGCAAAACGAATACTTTCCTAACAGGCGCGCGGCTGTCACGAAGGCCGCGCCATAGGCGGAAATCCTGCCCGCTCGCGCCCCGTTGCCTCGCGCGCGGCGATGCGCGCGCCATGCCCTCGCTCCCGCGAGGCCTTGGACGCCACGCCCTTCCGGTCGGCGAGCGCCCGAAACGCCGCGCTTTGTTCGTCGAGAATAGCGCGAATGGCGGCGGATACCTCGCGCGCGGGCAGGCTGCGCCGCGTCGCCTCGATCTTCGCGCCGTAAAACGCTGACAGCGCCGCATGCTCGCCATTGAGGGACGAATCCGGCGCGCCGGTGTCGGCGCTGGCGCGATGCGCGGCTAAACCTGTGGCTTCACCTCGAACCGGTCGCAAGCCGTCATATCGGCCAAAACCGGCTCGCCGTGATCGAGCAGGCACACCGTCCGCACCCCGCCCTCTTTGCCGGTTCGCGTCCAGCCATACTTGCATTGGCGGCAATGCGTGACCGCGTATCCCGTTGGCGTCTGCCATGCGGGATTGTTTCGTGTTGTCAGCATAGTCGTTTCCCTTCTTTGTTATGGGTTGTTGTTGCCTCCCGCTCCTTCTTCTCTCGCCTGCCGCGAGCCAGCCCAGCAAATCTTTCGACGGATCGGCGCACAGTTCAAGATAATCCTCGACGATCGCCTGCGGCGTGGCGCGGTCGCCGTCGCCCTTCCCTGTTTTTCGTCGCTTGCGCGGCGCGGGCGCGGGCGCGGGCGGCTCCCGCTGCGTCAGGCTCCGCGCGGCACCCCGCAAGGATGCGACCGCCTCGCCTGCACGTTGACGCGCGGCAAGCGGGTTTTCGCGCCGCCGAAACGGTGCGCTTGTCTCGGACGGCTCAACGCGTTCGCCCCCTCCCGCCGCGTCCGCGCGAAGGACTGTGGCTATTGTCGTGATCGTGGCTGTCGTCGTCTCCGGCCTTGCGCGCGAACATTTTCTGCAACTTGGCGAGGCGTTCGGCTTTCGCGTCGGTCATTTCCGCCTGCGTGTCAGCGGGCGCGGGGGCTGCGGACTCCGGTTTACTCACGGACGGCGTTGGGGTCGCCGTGGAGTCTCGCAACGGCGCGGATAGCGGCGGCGTGAATGATGCGGCAAAAGGCGCGGGTATCGGCGGCGGGACGGCGGAACGCATCGGCTCCGGTTGCAGCGGCTCCGGCGGCTTCGTAGCCGCTGCCGATCGCGCGACGCTCTGATGGGACGGGGTTTTTTCCGACTCCTGCTGCTTGTCGGTCGTCGGCTCCGGCGCTTTCGCGGGCGGCGTGAAAAGCGACGGCATGACGCGCGGCACGGACGCGGTCTTTTCCGGCTCCGGCGACTTGGCGACGGTTGGCAAAGGCGCGGGTATCGTCGCGCCGATCGTCGGCGGCTCCGGCGGCCTCGATGCCGCTGCGGGTTGCGCGACGCGCGGCGGGGACTGGCTTTTTCCCGCCTCCTGCTGCTTGTCGGTCGTCGGCTCCGCCGCTTTTGCGGGGGGCGTGAACAGCGGCGGCATGACGCGCGGAACGGAAGCGGTCTTCTCCGCCTCCGGCTGCCTCAAAGCCGGTGGCGGCGCGACGTGTTGCGCCGTCTTTTCCGGTTCCAGCGGCGTGGCGATTGGAGCCTGTGTCGGCTCCGGCGCTTTTGCAGGCGGCGACGCGACAGGCTGCGCGGTCTTTTCCGGCGCGGGCGGCGTGGCGGTTTTGGCTTCGGCGGGAACCGCGCGCCCTTGTTCGGCGGCGACGCGGCGAAGGTTGATCGTCGCGGCCTGTTGCTGCGCAACCAGGCCGCCTTGGTCTGTCGAGTAGAGGCCGCGCGGCGGCGGCGCCTTGTCCGGCTGCTGCGCGGTCGGCGCCGATGTCGGCGCGACAGGCGGGGCGTTCTGCCGCGCCTTGTCGAGCTGCTGCGAAATCCAATTGTTGAGACCGGCAAGCGTCTTGTCGAGCGCGGCGGCGGACGGCGGCGCGTCTGCCGGTCGCGGCGTCGGCCTCGGTTGGGTTTGGTTGGCGGCAAGCTCGTTCGCCGTCACGGTTCGGGCGGGTTCTTGCGCGCCGGTCGCGTGGAAATGCGACGCCGCCCGCCGCTCGTCCACGCGCGCCATTTGGCGGGAAAGCTGCTTCAAATCCTCGGCGGTGTTGCGCGCCACGAAAAGCGCGGTGCTGTCGCGGTGCCGCGTCAATCCGACATAGGACGCCGCCGATCGCCAATGTTCGGAATGGTAGAGATAGGTTTGGTCGAGGGTGCGCCCCTGCCCTTTGTAGATCGTGCCCGCGTAGCCGTGGCGGAAGTCCTGAAATTCCTTCGCGTCGAATTCGACCTGCTTGCCCGCCCGCCCGTCGAGCCGCACGGCGATAACGTCGCCCTCGATGCGCTCGATCGTGCCTGCCGCGCCGTTGGTGAGTCCCTTTTTATTGTCGGTGCCGGTGAACTGGATGCGGTCGCGCGCCGCGAAATCGGCGCGCCCGTGCTTGGTCTGAAATGCGCGCGCGTCGCCTTCAAGCTCGCCGCGCTGTTTGCGCACGGCGCGAAGGTCGGCGTTCAGCCTGTCCACGTCGTCGTTGGTGTAGGCGAACACGAAACGGGACTTGTCGGGCGCGGTGGCGCTGTCTTTCGCCCATTGCGCGACAAGGGCGTCGCGCGCCTCGTCCTGATTGCGCGTCCAATGGATCGCGCCCTTATCGTTGTAAATCTCAAGCGCGCTCTGAAAATTCCCCTCGGCCAGCATCTCGGCGGCGCGGCGCTCATCGGGCTTGCCCTGCCGCCGCACCTGCGTCAGTTCCGCCGCGCCGTGGCGGTCTTTCAAGACGCCGAACATGCCGCCGCGATCGATGCTGGAAAGCTGCCGGTCATCGCCGACCAAAATAAGCTTCGCCCCCGCCTCCTGCGCATGGCGGGCGAGCTGCGCCATGAGCTTGGTGTCGATCATCGCGGCTTCGTCCACGATGACGGCGGTGCGCGCGTTCCACGCGGTGCGGCCATTTTTGAGCGCGAACAATTCGCTATGGATGGTCGCGGCGCGGCTAAACCCGTCGCCGCGCATGTCCTCGGCGACGGCGTTCGTCGGGGCGAGGCCGATAACCCTGTAACGCTCGGCCTCGTAGGCGGCGCGAATGGCGCGAATGGTGAAGCTCTTGCCGGTTCCGGCCTGCCCGTCGATCAAAGCGAGGCCTGCGGCTCCGGTCGCGTGGCGGTAGGCCAAGGCCTGTTCGCGCGAGATGCCCTCGAATTCCCTCCGGCTTAAAACCGCGCGGCGCATCCCGTCGCCGACGGCATGCGTCGCGTTGCGCGCGAGGCCGGCGGCGGCGCGCAACACCTCCCCCTCGGCTTCCAGCACGGCCTTCGTGGTGTAGCGGGTCGTTTGCCCTCCGGCCGCGTCGGACAGGCGCACGGCGTCGGGATGGCCGAGAATCTTCTCGGCGAATTGCGCGCGGGTGAATGCGCTCTTGATCTGCTTGGCTAGAACGCTTTCCAGCTGCTTGCCGGTGAAGGTCGCCCGTTGCTGCACCATCAATTCCAGCACGGCGGCGGCGTCGCGCCGCTCGATCGCCTCCCGCAGCTGGTTGGATTCGACGCGCCGCGTGCAGACAATGCCACCGCTAAAATCCCGCTCGTAGGACTCCGCCCATTTCGACAGCTTCAGATAATTGCCCTTCATGTCGTAGGCGCGGCCGGTGTCGGGATTGATCTTCGACGCGACAACGTGAACGTGGCTGTAATGCTCGTCATTATGGGCGACGAAGAGGGCGCAGGCATTTGCCATGCCCAGCGATTTGAGCGCCTGGTGGGCGGCTTCCTCCATCTGCGCCCGCGTCGGCTGTTCGCCAGGCCGCCAGCCTAGCGACAGGTGGACGCAATCCTTTTCGCATTGTTTCGTCGTGCTGGTCTGGTTCTGCGCCGCAAATTCCATGACGCGGCGGGCAAGCTCGGCGCGCGCGGGGCTGTCGATCGGAAAGCCGAAACCGGTGCCGCCGATCCATGCCACGCGGCTCTGGTCGTTCTTCGGTTCGCTGCGCGGTCTGCCGGTCGCGGGGTCTTTGCCCTCCCCCAAGGCATAGCGCACGGCTCCACTCACGCCCCGCCCGATCTTGCAGCGCGGAATCACAGCGCCAGAATCCGCGCCACGGCGGCGGCGATCAAATCCGTCGTCTGCCTCAAGGTCTCCTGCTGGGGCGCGGTGCGCTCGGTGTTGCAGTGATAGCTAAGCTGGTTGAGATTATTCCCGATCGCCCGCAGCTCGTTTATCAGCGCGGCGGATTCGGGATTGCGACGGGCTCCGGCCACCCTCGGCGCGCCGCCAGAACGGCGCAGGCAAAGCTCGCGGGTGTGTTCGCTCAGGCTCGCGCCGCTCTCCGCCGCGCCCGTTTCCAGCGCCGCCCGTTCGTTCGGCGTCAGTTTGAGCGTCACCTTCGCCGTGCGTTTTTCACCCTCAAATGACCGTGCATAGCGCGACATGGCGGTGTTTTCCTCGGCGAAGCCGCTTCGAATTGTCGGACAATTCGCTATCTGGCTACTGCTCTGATTCTGGAGTCTGAATCCACTATCCAAAAAAGGCAACACCGGAGACGAAGATCGAAGACAAAAGCCGAAGGAAGAGCCAAAAAACTATCAAAACAGATGGCGGAGAAAATCATCGGAAAAAGAGAACAATCCAACCGGCGGCGAGACACAACGGCAAAGATCAAGTTTCTGAGCCCCCTGCCCCGCCGCTCGGAAATCCGCAAAGGGCGACGCGCGGCACCGGCCTGAGCTCTTGGCGACGGGTCGGCGCGTGGAGCAAAGCGCCCCTGCCCCGCGTGAGCCAAAGGACGCGCGAGCCAAAGCCTTGCCGTGAGACTGAATGATGGTTTGCTTCCCGCCGCCCGCCGGTCGGTCTTCGTAAACGGTAAGGCGACGCTGTCGGCGGCTTGCGGCATGCCCTGCCCTTTCGGATGGCAAGGCGCGCGATCTACGTGGGAGGCCGGAAAAGCGAGTTGGAGCGCGAAGGCGCGCAACTTTTTTAGAAGGCGGGGGCTCTGCCCCCGCGCCCCCGGGATATTTGAAGGCAAGATGATGGGCGGGGGTGGGCGGTTAAAAGGCCCCTACGCGCCCAATCCTGCCCCGCTGGTGAGCTTAGGCTTTATTTCCTTGCCCAACCACCAGCCCGCGCTAAACTCTGTTTTACGGTACAGGCTGGGAAGCCGATGACCGTGCAAGGTGATGGGGCTGGCGAGGGCGAAAGCCTTCCCAGCCCTTCCCGATTTCCTCCCCCGCTCTCTTTCTTCCCTTCGATCGTTCCTTGTTCGACGCGCCGCAGGCGTGGCGAAACTTAAAGACGTTCCTCGTCCCGACGCCTTCAGCGTCATCACCACGCGCAAGGCGAGTCACCCGAAGGGGCGAAGCGGAGCGAAGCACGGCGAAGCCGTTGACCGCCTGAGCATGGTGATATTCTTGAACGGCAAGGGACAAGAGAAAATCCCACACAATCACCTTGCTCCAAATATCCTCGGGGGTTCAGGGGGCAGACAGCCCCCTGCTTAAAAAAGTTGCGCGCTTTAGCGCGCTCCGCAGAGTCGAAAGAAGTTGCCGCGCCTCTGGCGCGGCTCCGCTTCTCTTCTCGATGCCGGTCGACAATTCACAGTCTGTGAGTGTTAAATATAGTTAGATTCTTGTGTTAAGGGGCTTTTCGAGGCATGTAACGCATTGAAATAAAAGAGTAATCAGATATGCCCGGTGTGTAAATACACGTTAGCCGGTGTGCAAATACACGAAGTTTGGTGTGCAAATACACGATAGCCATTTTCGTGTGTGAAAACACGAAAAGTGCCCGTCGGTGTGTGATAACACGAAACTTGACTCTGGTGTGTGAAAGCACGAAACTCCGACTCGGTGTGTGATAACACGAACATTGGCCCTTTATGCAAAACGACATTTCAAAGCGCCCTCCCCTGCTCCCGGATCGCCATCCGATTCAGGACTTTTTCATCTGCGACGTGACCGATGCCATTCCCAAAGATGACATGGGATCAATGGAGCATCCGATTTTTTCGCTCGCGACGAAACCCGACACAAGCATTCGTGAGTATGAACACAACGGCGTCAAAATCTCCGTCATGCCGAGCGTGCTTGGCCTTGCGACAATTCATGACAAGGACATTCTGATTTATTGCATCAGCCAGCTCGTCGCGAAAATGAATACGGGCGTTGCGCTTCAAAAAACGCTGCATCTGAAAGCCCATGACCTGCTTGTGTCCACCAACCGCAACACGGACGGACGCGGCTACGAGCAATTGAAAAGCGCGCTCGATCGCCTGCGCGGAACCAGCATCCGCACCAACATCAAAACCGGCAATGAAGAGATTACCGAAGGCTTCGGGCTGATCGATAGCTGGCGCATCGTCCGGCAAACCAAGTCCGGGCGCATGACGGAACTGCAAATAAACCTGTCGGATTGGGTCTTCAACGCGGTCGCCAACCGCGAGGTGCTGACGCTGCACCGGGATTATTTCCGCCTCCGAGGCCCTCTTGAGAGGCGCATGTATGAGCTGGCGCGCAAACATTGCGGCAAGCAGGACGATTGGACGATTTCGCTGGAGCTGCTGCGGAAAAAATGCGGGTCGGCGTCAAGCGATAAGGAATTCCGGCGTCTCGTCGGCGTGATTGCCCAAGAGGATGCCCGCCACAGCCATATTCCCGATTACGCGGTAGCGATCGACGGGGACAAGGTGCGGTTTCTCAACCGGAACACCATGCCGAAACCCCTGCCCGAAACCGAAAGGACGGTCTTTCCGGTTCTCGATCCCGAAACCTATCATGACGCGCGCGGGGTCGCGCCCGGCTACGATGTGCACGCGCTCGAGCAGGATTGGCGCATGTTCTGGTTCGACAGCGGCAAGCCGGAGCTAAAAAACCCCGACGCCGCGTTCATCGGCTTCTGCAAAAGCCGCTACAAGCGGCAACCAAACCCATAGCTTTATGAAGTCATGATATTATAGTCTCATGCAATTATAGGAATATAACCCTATAGAGTTACGATTTCACAGGCGCATGAAGGCGCGATTTCATAACATTATGATATCACGCCATCATAATGTTATGCATTCACAGGATCGTGCCTTTATGATTGTCTGATATTGCGCCTTCATGATATCTTAACCTCTTAGCGTTATGCGTTTACGCAATCTTGATTGCATACCATCATCAGAGGATTCCAGCCATGAGACCCAACCGTGACGCCGCCGCTTTGGCGGCCTCGCTTACGAGCGCCGCCGCCGCTCCTTTGCCGCTACCGGAAAGACCCGCCGCGTCCGTCGTTGCCATGCCTCAGCGGCAAGAAGCGCCGCCCAAGGCGCAAGCTCCCCAGCCGAAGAAGGCCGGAAAGGCCAAGAGCGCGGCGGATACGGTCGGAATCACGTTGCGGCCTGAGCGCGAGCTTTTGACCCGCTACACGAATGCCGCCGCCGACCGCACCAAGAAAGAGGGCAGGGTGGTTTCGGCGCAGGAAATCATGCTCGAAGTTCTGGAGCGAGGCCGCCCACAGGTGCAATCATGAAGTCGGTCGCGGTGCTGGGCGGGAAGGGCGGAACCACCAAAACGGCCTCGTCGCATCTCGTTTGTTTGGGCGCGTATCTGCACGGGATTCCCGCCGCCTATGCCTTGACCGATCCGATGCGCAAGGTGCGCGGGGAGGGGCGTCCCTATGCGGTTCTGGATGGGCGGCTCCCCGAGCAATTGGCGTTGATCCTCGATTCCAGCCGCAGCAATTTGAATGGCTGGCTGATCATCGACGGCGGCGGCAACCGGCCCGAATTCGACATTGAAGTCTCAAAACACGTCGATCTGACGCTCATTCCGTTTCGCGCCTCCGAAGAGGACATCGACACGGTTGCGCAATCGCTCGCCGCCATGCCGAAGGCGCTGGCGTGGCCGAGCGCGTGGCCGACCAATGCTTTCGCCGTCAACTCCGCTCAGTATTTGCTGGAAGGCTTAGGCAAGGCGTTTCCGCAGCGGATTGTCACGCCGGCGATTCCCTTCGTGAATTCGATTTCCGATCTGCTCTCGTCAACGCTGGCGTCGCCGTCGACCTCCGTCCGTCACACGGCGCGGCGCACCTTTGAAACCGTGTCGGATTATTACGATGCGCATGCCCCGATCGAAAAACGGGGCGCTGAAGAATTGATGAGCGCCTAAGCGCGGCGGCGGGGCAGGGCAGGGGGCCCGACCGGGAGGGAAGCCGCTATTCGGGAGTCCATTCGATCTTGGTCAGGTCGCGCGCTCCATCGACGATCCGCACCACTTGCGCGCCGTATTCCGTCAAGCGGTAAAGCGCCAACCAGCGCTCGATAACCAGCGCCCGTGCGCCTTCGGCAATTTCGGGGCGCGCGGGGCCGAGTTGCGGGTGATCTCTCAGTTGCTCGCAAGCCCGTTCGATGCGGTCATAGATTGCATCGGCGACGGCTTCCGAATTTCGGGGAGCAATGTAAATCCAGATATCCAAAAGGTCTTGGCGCGCGTGGCGTGTAAAATGGAGTTTCCCCATGCCTTCACGCTTTAGACGCGAGCCGCGCCCGCGCTTCCCGCTTTAATGCCGCGAAATCCATCTCGCCCGCGTCGCCGCTGTCGATTCCTTCTTTCCATGCCTGACGCAGGAAATTCAGCTTTTCGGCTTCCTGCTGCTCGGCCTTTTCCATCAGGCGCAGCGCTTCGCGAACAACCTCACTTGATGAGGTGTAGCGTCCAGTTGAAACCTTGGTCTTGACGAAGTTCGCCAACTCGTCGGTCAGGGATACGTTCATGTTCATGGCTGTGCCTCCATAATGGATATTATGACAGAAATGCCTAACTTTAGCAATATTAGACATAGCCAGTAGCAAAACCATCACCCCTGCGCTTTTTATTGGGGCAGGGGGCTCGTCCGGGAGGGAGGCCCCGCGCGCGTGGCGAACTCAATGGACAAAAACGCTATAATCCTGTATATATTAGACAGTTATGAACCTGCGCCGGTAAAACCGATGACGATTACGATTGAATTGCCTCCCGAGATTGAAGCCGGGTTCGCCGCCTTAGCGGCGGCGCGCGGTGTAACCTTGCAGGTATACCTGCAACATCTGCTTGAAGAGCAAATCCCGGCGCGGATAATTTTGCCAATGTCGCCCGCCGAACGCGGCGCGGCATGGCGGGAATCGGCGAAGAAATTCCCTCACACGCCGCCGCTTTCGGACGAAGCCATAAGCCGAGAAAATCTTTATGCCGAGCGCGGCTAAATGAGTGTTCTTGTCGATACGAATGTGCTTCTTCGCCGAGCTCAACCTGACCATGCGCACAACGCCGCAGCCGTAGAAAGCATCGGGCTTCTGCTCGATAGCGGCGAGCCTGTACATTTCACTTTGCAAAACATCTCGGAATTTTGGAACGTCGCAACGCGGCCAATTGCAAACAACGGCCTTGGCCTTTCCATTTCTCTCGTCGTCAGCGAAGTCGAAGATATCGAACGGCTCATGACGTTCTTGCCAGATACGCCCGCGATCTACGCTGAGTGGAAGCGGCTCGTGACAAAACACAGCGTCCGCGGCGCGAAGGTACATGACGCGCGGTTGGCCGCGGCAATGAATGTGCAGGCCGTGCGACGCATTCTTACGTTCAATGGCGAGGATTTCGCGCGTTTCGGGGTTGAAGTGCTTCACCCTGCGGAGGTCTGCGCGCAAGACAAATGACCGGGGTGCATGGAATCCGGATAGCCTAAAAAAGCGGGTCTTCGCGGATTTTAGTGGGTAAAAAACCTGGGTGCGATGTCGCAATGAGCCATAATTTTCAATGGCTTTCTGGGGTTTTCAAAGGGCTGAAAACTGGTCACGATTTCGGGCATGAAAAAACAGCCTGAACCCACCCCGATCAAAACGTTGCGTGACGCATACAAAGTTCGTGGTTTTCGGGTGCTCGCGACGCTCGACAGCTATGACCTCGAACCGCCGGTGCTGGTCCTCACGCTCAGTCGACGCGCAAAAAAACTATGTGCGGCGGCTGCGGGCAAATTTGCCGCAGCGTTTACGACAGCCGCTGGCGGCGCGCACGCGATCTCAAGTGCGGGGATCGCGAAGTTTATGTCGATTTTGAAATGCGCCGCGTCGCATGCAAAGCCTGCGGCGTGAAAAACGAGAAGCTCGCGTTCCTGTCGAGCAACACAAAATACACCTTGCGCTTCGCCATGCAGATCGGCGGCCTGTGCCGCGTGATGA
>Ga0208821_1001605_pt1 | contig 11867 bp, 12 predicted proteins | sample June2015DPH_20_5_FD_184720 | JGI IMG/M metagenome (GOLD analysis project Ga0208821, IMG submission 184720) | Peatland microbial communities from SPRUCE experiment site at the Marcell Experimental Forest, Minnesota, USA - June2015DPH_20_40... | ecosystem: Environmental > Terrestrial > Soil >... | reverse complement strand
CGGACCCACCAGCGCTTGCCCTTGGGGTAGTAGTCTTCGACGCGCATGGCGACGACCGCGCCGATGCGGGCGAAGGCGAAGGTCATCACCGAAATCAACGCTCTATCTCTCAGCCCGACGACGGTCGACGTGTCGATGCTGTCCAGCAGCTCGCGCGCTTGTTCGCCGGTCAGCACCGTGGTCTTGCCGGTTTTGACGACGTGCTTGGGGCCGCGCACCGAATGGGCCGGATTGGTGGCGACGACCTGGCCTGTGACCAGCCAGTCGAACAGCATGCGTATCGCGGCGAGATGCTGCTTGACCGTCGGCTTCTCGAAATCCTGGCCGAGCGCCTCGACATAGGCGGCGACATGCAGCGGTTCGATATCGGCGATTTCGCCGATCTTATGTTGGTCGCACCAGGCGAAGAACCGCGCGGCGGCGCGATAATAGGCCATGCGGGTATTCTTGTTCCTGATCGTCGCGGCGAAGAATTCCAAGAACCGACGCGCCGCCTGGTCGCCGGCGGCGGCGATGACGCGCGGCACCAGCATGCCGTCGCATGCGGCGACGACCAGGCTCCGGGACTCGATGACGACGACGGCTTGGCTCATGCTGGTTAGCGTAACATAATGGAGAGCGTTTTTAGCTTGGCGGCGGGCGCGCGTGCGTTGCAGTGGGAACAAGCCTGCCGGCCCGCGCCGGTGAGCTAAAAACGGATTGGACTAGACCGCCGGCGCCCTACCCCGGCCTATGGGCATTGAATGGGTTGGTCTGCGTTTTCAAGACGAGATGATCTGTCGCGGAGATCAGGCGCAGGCCATCATTGATGCGGCGGGAGATGACTGAAGCCCTTACCGTAGACTGGTTTGATGCTGATCGGCGCCACGGCCGGCCGTTGCGCGAGACCATTAGACAATAGTTCCCCGTTCGCACGGTGTGGCTGCGCTCGCAGAGACAGCAGGATGGGGTGGGGTTGGTGGTCATGACGTGTCGCAGACGCATCGGCGGTTGTTAGCTCGCGGGAGAACCTCGATGACGAGCATATGCCCGTGACCGCATACGGGACATAGCTTCAGCGATGTTCCGGTGAGGGTTTCATAAAGATCCCGGTAGTCTTCGGCTAGACAGGGGGCTTGCGCCGGTTCACTCTGCGGCATGCCGAGCAAGTGACGACAACAGGCGAGTTTGCTCTCTCGCTGGCGATTGCAAAGAAACCCATAGTAGCGGATGCGTTGAAAGCCGTTTGGCAGGACGTGAATCAGGAAGCGGCGAATGAATTCGTCAGCCGTCAAGGTCATCGTCCCGTGATGATCGCCGTGACGATAATCTTTCCAGCGAAAGCGGACGTTGCCTTCGTCGATGGACACCAAGCGGTTGTTGGAGATGGCGATGCGGTGTGTGTATCGCCCGATATAGCCGAGAACCTGCTGCGGTCCCGCGAAGGGTGGCTTGGCATAGACCACCCATTCCACCGTGCGCACGCGAGCCAGATGACGTAGGAATGCGCACCGTTCCTGTAACGGCTGCAGGGAGGAGAAGAAGTTTAGTTGGCCGGCGACGAAGGCCTTTTCCAGGTAGTGAAGAAACAATCGGCGGAACAGCCGAGACAGAACCCTGACGGACAGGAAGAAGCCAGGCCGGCAGGCAATCCATCGGCTGCCGTCCAGCGATATCCCGCCGCCGGGGACAAGACAGTGCAGATGCGGGTGATGCAATAGGTTCTGGCCCCATGTGTGCAGCACGGTCAGGAAGCCGATCTCGGCGCCGAGATGGGCCGGATCGGCAGCGATGGTGCGTAGCGTCTCGGCAGCGGCGCGGAACAGAATGTCGTAGACTGCCGGCTTGTTCTGGTAGGCGATGACGGCGATCTCGTCCGGCATCGTGAAGACCACATGGAAGTACTGAGTGTCGAGCAGTTCCGCCTGACGATCTGCCAGCCACCGTGCGCGAGCGAGTGACTGGCACTTGGGGCAGTTTCTGTTACGGCAGCTGTTGTACGAGATGCGCGTCGCGCCGCAGTCGTTGCATTGCTCGACATGGCCGCCAAGCGCCGCAGTGCGACAGAGTTCGATCGCGCTCATGGCGCGAAGCTGCACGGTCGAAAGGGATGCGCCGTGCTGCTGACGGTAAGCAACGCCGTAGCGGCGGAACACGTCCGCCACTTCTGGGGCGCCACTGGCCATTGTCCCGGCCATCAGGTGCGTGCCGGGACGATCTCGGCGAGAGCTGGCGCTTGCAAGAAATCCAGCGGGCTGGCGGTTGCGCACACCTTGTTGGTCGCGAGGCGCAGGTATCGGGCCGTCGTGCTGAGGTTGCGGTGACCGAGCAGAAGCTGAATGGTGCGCAGATCTGCGCCGGCCTCAAGCAGGTGGACGGCAAAGGCGTGGCGCAGGGAGTGGGGTGTGACTGGTTTGGCGATATTGGATTGGCGCCTCGCCTTCCTACAGGCGTGCTCTACTGCGAACGTCGAGATCGGTTGTCGGGGTAGATCGCCTGGAAACAGCCACTCCTTTGGGCGGGCGGACCGCCAGTAGCTTCGGAGAATGTCCAGCAGCTTGGGCGAGAGCATCACGTAGCGATCCTTTCGCCCTTTGCCCTCCTCCACGTGGATGACCATGCGCTGGGGGTCGATCGCCGCTGGAGTCAGGCGGACCGCTTCGGAGACCCGCAGCCCAGCCGCGTAGCAGATGGTTAGAATGACGCGATGCTTCAGATTCTTGACGGCGTCGAGAAACCGGTAGACCTCTTCCTGACTCATCACGACGGGAAGCTTTTGCGGCTTGCGGCAGGCAGGGATGACCTCGTCGACGCTCCACCTTCGCTTGAGCGTGACTTTGTAGATAAAGCGGAGGGCGGACACCGCGACCAAGATCGAACTGGCCGAAAGTTGCCGATCTCGGGTCAGATAAAGCTGATAGGCCCGGATTTCGGCCGGGCCTAAGATCTCTGGCGACTTGCCGAAGTGACACGCAAACTGGGTAATTTGTTGGAGGTAGGCGCGTTGCGTGTCCGGTGCGAGGTTCCGAACCTGCATGTCCTCGATCATGCGGTAGCGAAGCGGGCTCATTGACGGCTCCTTTGCGAAATGGAGCGCGCAAAAGTGCGCCACTCCATCAAACCGCAATTGGAGCTGTCAGAAGATAAGTGAGGGGAAGCATGGCTGTTCTGGCCCGATACATCGGAGCCGATTACACACCGCTCGGCGTCACACAACTACCGCGAAGCGGTTTAGTCCAACGTGCTTTATGTTACACTAAGTTTTATCAAAGGCTCGGCTTTGCCGGAAATGGTGGTGCGTTTCGAAAAGACGATTGGTTGTGCGGCGTTCTCTATAGGTTCTTGCTTTTGGCGCCACTTTGGCACCTAATCCGAATCATGAGCTCTACCGCAAAGAAAGACGATCGGCCCCGCCAAAACGTCCGCCTCCACCCGCAAATGTGGGAAGCGATCGACGACGTGCGCACCAAGCGCCCGGGCGTCGTGTCGCGGAACACCTGGATTGCCGAAGCCATTCTCGAAAAGCTCGCCCGCGAGCAAGACACCGGCGAGCCGCCCTCAGGAACCGAGAACGGCCATGTTTGAGTTTTTAGAGTTTTTCGCCGGCGGCGGCATGGTGCGAGCCGGCTTGGGTAGTGACAATTGGCGTTGCCGTTTTGCCAACGATTTTGATCACAAGAAGAGCTCCGTCTATCGCGCGAACTGGGGAGACGCGGCACTTCGGACAGCTGATATCAAGAGCCTTTCGTCGAAGGACATCGACGCTGAAGTCGATCTCGCTTGGGCTTCGTTTCCTTGCCAGGACTTGTCGCTTGCTGGCGGTGGTGCCGGCCTCAAAGGCGACCGCTCGGGAACCTTTTGGCCCTTTTGGGGAATCATGAAGCAACTGATCGCCGAAGATCGCGCGCCGAAAATCATCGCTCTTGAAAATGTTTGTGGCACCCTCACCTCGCATCAGGGCAAAGACTTCGCGGCCATTTGTTCGACCTTCGAGCAGGCCGATTACACGTTCGGCGCTCTTGTCATCGATGCAGCCCTTTTCGTTCCTCAATCGCGTCCGCGCCTATTCATCATTGGCGTGCGCAAGGACCTCGTCATTCCGTCCGCGCTAACGCAGGAAGTGCCGTCGCCCCTCTGGCATTCACGCGGACTACGAACCGCGCACGAGAACACGCCCCTACGGGGGCGCCGGAATTGGGTGTGGTGGTCACTCCCCGATCCGGCCGCGCGCAATGAGTCCTTCGCCGAACTTATCGAGGATGATCCGGTCGACGTGGAATGGCACACGCCCGCGAAAACCCGCGCGCTACTCGACATGATGAGCGACGTAAACCGCGCCAAAGTCGACGCGGCGAAAAAATCCAAGCGCCGCCAGGTCGGAGCGATCTACAAGCGCACGCGCTTCGACGAGAACGGCGTCAAAGTGCAGCGCGCCGAAGTGCGCTTTGACGACGTGGCCGGTTGCTTGCGGACGCCGGCGGGCGGGTCGAGCCGCCAGCTCATCCTTGTCGTCGAAGGGCAGAAAGTTCGTTCGCGCCTGATTTCCGGCCGCGAAACAGCGCGTCTTATGGGGCTATCCGACGATTATCAGCTTCCGACGAACTACAATGAAGCCTACCATCTCACGGGCGACGGCGTTGTCGTTCCCGTCGTTCGACATTTGGCCGAGCATTTATTCGAACCCATTCTTAAACAGCGGCCTAGCGCTGTGAAAGTCGCTGCATGACAGTCATTCCCTGCGAACAAAATCAACAGTTGCGGCAACGGATCGAAGAATTTGCGGAGACGCTGAAGGTCGAAGCCCACAAGCTTGGAACGCATGGTCTTTCCGAGAAAGAGTTTTACAACAGCGGGCTTTTTCGCGGCGCGATCGAGCGCATTCGCGGCCAGTATTCTGCGACGATGCGCGATAAGCGCGACTTTGTGCGGCGCGTCCTCAACCACATGCAGGATGGGGGCTTCATCAAGGATTGGGATTCCGCCGGCGACTCCAACCGCCACGACTATTCAATCCGCCTGCCGAGCGGCAAGATCGCCGTGATCGAGCTCAAGGGCTGTCTCGACGGCAACAACACCAATATTTTTGAACGCCCGCCGCATGCGCAGGAGTTTATCCTCTGGAGCGTGTGCACCAACCCCGGAGCCGATCCGCGCCATAACGCGTGGTCCGGCATTCACACGCGCCTTAGCGCGGAAATCATTTTCCGCGAACAGCGTGTCGACGGCTTGATTGTCTGGGATATGGTGTGCGGCACGATTGGCCGGCCATGTCCCAAGCTTGCAGCCGATGCGGCGCGCGCGACGATCATAGGCCCCTATTCTCTGCCGCCGCCGTGCGTTTATGTGTTTCCCGCAACGATCCCCAGTCCGCGCAATAATCCGCATCCTCCGGCGCAGGCGATCGATGACGTGCAGATTTTGAAAGCCTTCCACGAGTGCTTTGGCGGCCGTCCCGCCGAGATCAATCAGGTCACCATCGCGGTTGAACATCGTGGCGCGGAGACCGTCCGCACAACGCGGATTGTGCGTGACGGCGTGGTGGCGGGCGAATCCAAACCAACTCCGATTCAGAGGTCTTAAAAAGAAAACGCCTCGTGGCTCTTGCTAAAGCTCGACTAAGTCATTCTGGCAAAGGTGTTTCGTGGCGAGTTGGTAACCCTTGATAGCGCGTGCACAGAGAGGTCGAAATGGACAGAGGGGCTCATTATTACTGTTGTGACTTTCAGGTCCATACACCACGCGATCGGCAATGGAGTGGTTCGGCGCGTGTTACTGACGACGAACGCACTGCCTATGCCAGCGAGCTAGTCGAAGCTTGCCGGACAAAGGGGCTCGACGCTATTGCGATAACCGACCATCACGACATGGCCTTCGTGCCTTACATTCGGCAAGCAGCCCTTACCGAGACCGATGCGAATGGGCTGCCCGTGCCGCCTGAGAAGCGCCTTGTCGTCTTTCCAGGGATCGAGCTTACGTTGGCGGTTCCTTGCCAAGCCATCCTGATCTTGGATGCCGACTTCGAAGACAATCGTTTTGGAGCGGTCCTAACAGCTCTTGCCATCAATCCGGCGGCCGAAGCCGATCCCAAGACTGCCGAAACTACGAGACTAGAAAACATTCAGTCGCTGAGAGCTCTCAAGGAGAAATTAGACGAGCATGTGTGGCTGCGTGACCGCTACATCGTCTTTCCGAATGTTACTGGCGAAGGGAAATTCTCGCTTCTGCGCAATGGCATGATGGTAAAATATAAAGAGATGCCATTTGTTGGCGGATACGTTGATGGTGAGCTTGGAAACTTGAAATCTGGGCCAATCAATATCTTGGCGGGCAAAGATAAAAATTGGGGCAACAAACGTATCGCCTGCATTCAAACGTCCGACAACCGCCGTGAGGACCATGCCGATCTTGGTAAGAGTTCGTCATGGATCAAGTGGGCCAGACCGACGGCCGAAGCGCTGCGGCAGGCCTGCCTCGCTCAGGAATCCCGGATTAGTCACGAGGAACCAAAGCTTCCATCGGCTGTGATTTCCGGTATCAGCGTGAGCAACAGTGCGTTTCTAGGCCCCATCGAATTGTCATTTAATCCACAGTACAACGCTCTAATTGGCGGTCGTGGCACCGGAAAGTCCACTGTTTTAGAATATGTTAGATGGACGCTTTGTGATCAGCCGCCGCTCTCTGACGATCAAGATGCTCCAAACTACCAGTCCCGCCGCAGTCGGCTAATCGAGAATACGCTTAAGCCCCTTGGAGCCACGATCGACGTGAGCTTCATTGTGAATGATGTGGTGCATGTCGTTCGGCGCGATAGCAAGGATGGGTCACTTCTGGTTAAAATCGGAACCGATGAAATGCGGCTTTGCACTGAGGCCGAGGTGCGCGCCCTTCTACCGGTGCAGGCTTACAGCCAAAAGCAGCTGAGCGACGTGAGCGTGCGCACGGACGAGCTGGCGAGATTTATCACCGCGCCGGTCCGCGCGGAATTGGGGCAGATCGATCGACAGATTGCCGAAAAGGCGGAGCGCTTGCGTCAGACCTACGCGACCCGGCGGAGACAGCAAACAATCACGGCTGAGGTTGCCAAACGCGCGCTCGAAGGACGTTCGCTTCAGGAGCAGGCTGACAGTATCCGCAAATCGCTTTCCGGACTTTCCGAGGCTGATCGCGCCCTGCTAGAGCAGGGCAAGGTTTTCGACGCTGCCGACGCTGCTGTTGGCGGGTGGTTCGGTGACATTCGAGCGTTGGCAGTCAGTGTCGGTGAACTCTCCCGCACAATCGACGTGAATCTCGCGCAAGCCGTGATGCCTCCAGAAATTCCGGAACCTGATATTATTAAGGCAGCGCACGCGGACTACGTGGCCGTCATGGCGGAGGCGAAGTCGGCACTGGACGCAGTTGTCCTACGTGCAGGAGCCGTCATCGATTTGCCGGATACGGAACCGACTACGCCCTGGTCGCTGTGGCAACAGAAGCTTGCGGCATTCCGAGGTGCATATTCTGCTGCGGTCATGAGGTCATCGGCTCACAAAGAACGGATGCAGCAGCTACAGGAGATCGAGTCGAAACTCGCAGCTCATCATAAAGAGACCGCTAGACTCAACGAAGGGCTGAAGGCGCTGAAGGCCGCCGGGGATGCATACGCGGCCGAGCGCAAAACCTGGCAGGATACACTGGCGGAGCGAGATGCGCTGCTAGACAGACAATGTCAGAAGCTTACGGAAAGCTCAGTTGGAGCTATTCGTGCACATATCAAGCGGCATGCTGATGCCAGTGATTTTGTTGGACGTCTGCGAGAGGCGTTGGCCGGTTCGAGTGTTCGTCGTGAACGCATAGAAATGCTCGGTTCGGCGATCATAGATGCGGAGAACCCGCAGGATCGCTGGAGCCGCCTTCTCGAAGACCTAGAAGTCCTTGCGACCTTTGACGTGGATCAGGAAGGGTCTGAACGAAGGCCAGAAACGCCCGCACTCGCAGCAGCAGGGATAAGCGCAACCGATCTGGATCGCATTGCCCGAAAACTAACGGCCGAGGATTGGCTGTCGCTCTCTCTGATCGAAATAAAAAGCGACCCTGTGTTTGAGTATCGTTCACGCGAAAGCGATTACATCCCATTCAGCAATGCGTCCGCCGGCCAACAGGCGACAGCATTGCTCAAGACCCTCCTGAATCAGGCAGGCCCGCCCCTCCTGATTGACCAGCCGGAAGAAGATTTAGACAATCCTGTCATGCAGGAAATTGTTGAACAGATTTGGCAGGCTAAACAAAAGCGCCAGATAATTTTCGTCAGTCACAATGCCAATCTTGTGGTCAATGGCGATGCAGAGCTGGTCGCCTGGTGCGATTACAGGAAGGCCGGGGATCAATCCGGCGGTAAGATTGCTGGAGAGGGAGCAATCGACATTCCAGATGTCCGCGAAGCGATTAAGCGCATCATGGAGGGTGGTGAAGCCGCTTTTAATCTACGTCGGGAGAAATACGGCTTCTAGCTTGGCTTTCTTGCAGGGGCTAAAATGCCCTTCAAGCCTTTTAACCCACGTCTCTCACAAACGACTGTACTTCAGAGACTCGCACCCAAGACCGCAGCCCTGCCCCATCGGCACCGAGGGGCAGGCGACGGTTAATGTGGTCAGTCTTTCCATTGAGTTTTAGCCCATTGGAGTAGCTTAGACGCTCTCCCTTCGACTACCGTCTTGCCCCATTTTTCTTTCTTCAACAGTTTCGCGACCTCAATCGAAGATCGTAAGCCGCAGGTTTCGTAAGTCTGCAACTTGAGTTCAGGGTCTTTGTCCTTGAGTTTCGAGTTTACACCAGGCGGCAGCATCGTGAGATTTCCAAGGTGATGGAGGTAACTGACTGCTGACTTCTGTGGCTTTATGTGCTCAATAGACTTTGCTGGCTCTTCCAGCCATATTTTATTCCACTGAGCCTCGTTTAGCTTTTCACCAGCCGCAACTGCAAGGTGTTCATCGTATCGATAAATGAAATAGCGCAGCTCCTCCCCCCAGTTGTCGTAACAATTCGACGGGTCAAATCCTTCAATGACTTCGCCTATGGGGTAGTCCTTTCCGATTTCAGAAAGTCGTTTCAATATCTCTTTACTTGAGAGCTTCTCGTTTATAATCGACCAAGCAAGTCTGGTGTATTCTCCAACCTTGGTCCGAGCATCCTCCCCCGCGAAGCCATAAATTCGGAAACTGACGCGTTCCCATCTACCAAGTACCTCAGACTCTTCAGCTGCTGGTAAACCGCGAAGCAAGACGGCTATGGCAACAAGTCGCGCTTGAAGAATACGGGTGACCGCGCGCCAGCGTGGATGAGCAAGTAGCCTGTCTTCCGCTTTGGTTATTGCGTGTACCCATTTTGCGCAATCGATGATTTGCTTTGGCTTGGTGCCCGCCAGAGCGACCAATGTTTGAACCGATTTTTCCTCGTCCGTCGGACGAGACGGCAGAGATTCGGCCTTTAAGGTTCCAGCGAACCGGACGGTTTCCGTCATCAGATGACTTCGCTTCGCGATGGTGGTAAATATCTCTTGCCAGATTAAATGGAGCTCCTTGATCGCTTCTTCGCGGCCCAAATTTGGGCCTAGCTCGAAAACCTTTGCCATAAGCTGGCTCTTGAGTTTGTCGATCCAACTGACATCGAGTCCACGGCTGTTCAGAACCTCAAATACTCGGTAGACAAGGCCTTCATCTTCTATGGAGAAAAAAATCATATAAAGTCGGTTCCGCAATATCCCGATAAGCTCGACAAGCGAGCCGATTGACTCCTTCCATTCCGATACAAAGGTCTCACTAGAAAATATCGCATCTAAAATATTTTGGTCAGCAGACGTGGCTATGTCGCCAGCGGGAAGAACTCCTTCTCTAATATAATCTACAAAAATATGGCTTGTGTCTTGGTTTGCCTGAAGCAGCAGCAGTCTGTGTTTATCGCCTTTTATAAGTAAGTCATTTAGCTCATCTGCAAGCTTCAATTCTGTTTTATCTGTACGATTCAATGATTTATGAATTGCCTTGAGAAGGATTATCAATGTTGTCAGGCGCTGCTGGCCGTCCACGATATCCACGACGGCGTAACGATCAGCAATGATGGTTGTCGTTTCACGGGTGAGGCCGACTACAGTTGCCATGAAGTGGTCTTCATTCGAGGTTTTCACACGCTTAATATCGGCAAATAGGTCTTGGCGTTGCTTTTTTCCCCATGCGTAAGCTCTTTGATATTCTGGAATGCGAAAAAGGCGACCACTCATAAGGTTGTTCATGCTGAGAAGAATCGGCTGAAGCTGCATTTGGAAGCTCCGGAAAATGGAAAACGGCGAAGCGTCGCATCGTCACGCGACGGTGATCATTTTCGATCGTATCTTGGAAAGTGAAAAACGGCCAGATTCATGCGATCAACCGTAAGCGAAGGATTTGCGCCGATCTTGGCATTACCGATGCGCCGCGCGCTGACCATGCGCAATATCTCGACCATTGGCTCTCCGTGATGAAGGCCGACAAGAAGGCCATCTTCACCGCCGCCTCGAAGGCTTCCGAAGCCGTGGCGTTCCTCGCAGGCTTACAGGGCGCATGAGCGCCCTTTCCCCTTGCCGGGCCGTATTCCCGATTAATTTATATTCCGACATCACGGAGATTCCCATGAGTCTCAAACACCTCACCCCCGACGAGCGGGCGACTTATCTTCTAGGCCTTGCCGTTCGGCGGGAGCTTGAAGAGGCTCCACGCGATCCTGATCCTGAGACAGTCCGCGAGATTGCCGCCGTCTGCCGCTGGCTGGAGCATTGGCTCAACGAGCGGGAGCTTCTGCTTATCGCGCAGGGAACCGGCCCTTGTTTCGGCGATGAAGGCGACGAACCCGCCTTGTTTAAAACAACGCCGATCAGGCGCGACACCCCTGCCCGTCCGAATCCTGACGCCGCGCGCTACGACCCCGAAATCCCCTTTTAGGCGTCCGGCTTTTCAGGTCACCGCCGCTCCGCAACGGTCCGTCGTAAGCCGTTTCGTTTGATCTTTGTTGCCCCTGTCCTTCGCGTTCCGCCGCCAAGGGCCTCGAATTCATGCGGCTTCTACGGCCATCCCCGCCGCCTATGCGTCAACCGCCTTCCACCCAAAACGCGAAGAAAATTGCCCGCGTCGCGGATCAATTTTCTTTCGTTCCCGGTCCCTGCGAAGCCCGTTGACGCGCGCCGTGTCTGTCCGAGGCCGAACCGCATCGAGGCCCCATGTCGGGGCGTCACAGAAGAGAGGACAGAACCATGAGCAACAATCAGTCGAAACATCCCACGCACAAGGTCTATGCGGTGACGAAGGGCAACAAGCGCAGTTTCTGGCGCGAGATCGGGGCGGCATGGGCGCATGCCGACGGCGAAGGCTTCAGCCTGAAACTCGACATGTTGCCGCTTAACGGCGCGGAAATCCTCGTCCGCACGCCGAAGGCCGAAGGCCGAGAAGGAGGTGCTCCATGAGCGCCCCCAAGACCTACCGCGTGCGGTTTGACGAGATTACGACTTACGCGCTCGACGTGACAGCGGATTCCATGAAAGACGCGTTCAATGTCGCCGCCGTCAAGTTTCACGGTCTCGGTCTCGCGGATCGGGCCGCTGTCCTGCTCGTGGACCGCTATCTCGACGGCTTCGACATCGAGGAAGGGTGTGATTGAGGCTCGATGCAACAGCGCCGCTCTCCGCAAGGGGAGCGGCGTAGCCGCCTACAGCGTGCTGTAGGCGCAAGGGCTGCGAAGGAGAAATCCGACGCGGCCTTTGCTTTTTTGGCTCTTCGCGGATTTTAGTGGGTAGGTTTTGGGTAGGTTTTACAATTCTGGCAGGCCGGATGTGAGGATTTTGAGTTTGAGATATTCCTCGTCGCGCAGGCCGTAGGCGCGGCGTT
>Ga0208821_1001590_pt1 | contig 12014 bp, 10 predicted proteins | sample June2015DPH_20_5_FD_184720 | JGI IMG/M metagenome (GOLD analysis project Ga0208821, IMG submission 184720) | Peatland microbial communities from SPRUCE experiment site at the Marcell Experimental Forest, Minnesota, USA - June2015DPH_20_40... | ecosystem: Environmental > Terrestrial > Soil >... | reverse complement strand
CACGCCCGAACCTTTGCTTCGCTCCCTTCTACGCCCCCAGTTGCTGGTGATGGTGGGATTCTACTTTTTGCTGAATAGTGGAAACTACGGCTATCTCTTCTGGCTGCCGAGCGCCATGGAAAAGGCTCAGAAGCTCAGCAGCGCGCAGGTCGGAGGCCTATTCACGCTCCCTTATTTCATGACCGCCGTGGGGATGATTATCGTCTCCCGCCATTCAGATAAGAAGCGCGAGCGGCGCTGGCATGTGGCGTTCGCGATGGCGTGGGGTGGGGCTTTCATGCTGGCCAGCGTCCTATTGATTCGTTCCTTTCCCTCCCTCTCTTTCCTTGCAATCTCTTTCGTTGGGGCGGGGTCCTACGGGGCGTTAGGGCCCTTCTGGGCTATTCCTACCGAGACGCTGCCCCGGTCCGTGTCGGGGTCCGCGATGGGCTTGGTGAACGCCCTGGGAAACCTGGGTGGGTACTTCGGCCCCCTGGCTATAGGGTACATCAACCAACACACGGGGAATTTTGTTTACGCCTTCGGCCTGCTCAGCGCTGCCTATTTCTTGAGCTCAGTCCTCATCCTTTTTCTGCGCGCTCCAGCCGCGCCGGGGTCTTTGAAAGAAGTGAGTTAGAAGAGCGCCACAGCTCGGACGGGCGAGCCCGAGCCCGCGCGGATCTTAAGTGGCAAAGCCACAAACACGAAGAAATCCGGTAGCTCTCCCAGGTTCGTGAGGTTCTCAATAATCAGGAGGTGCTTCTCCAGCACGACGGGGTGGACAGGATTGGCACGCAACGCTTCCGGCGGGTCAGGGGAAAGCGTATCCACGCCCATGGCAGCCACTGACTTGGAGATAAGATACTCTGCGGCTTCCATGCTGACCCCGGGCCAGTGCTCAACGTAGGGCTGATCATGGGGACGAAGCCCCCAGCGCGCCGACCATCCAAAGTCGAACAGCACGATGTCACCCTGCGCAATCGGTCCGTGTCGAGATTCCCAGTTGATTATCTGCTGGCTCGAGACGTAATCGGCTTCCTTGCAGGTGCGGCAATCGAGGTGAACGCCCCGGCCGATCAGACACGCGATGGGGACTTGGTCGATGGTGAGGTGGGCATCGGGCTTCGCCTCGCTGATGAAGTGTGCCGGCGCATCCACGTGCGTCCCGTTGTGCTCGTGCATCACCAGTTGGTAGCTCAGCGAGCGCCCGCCATGCCAGTATGAACCCCAGAGGTTGTGAAAGAACATGGAATGCGTGGGGAAGTGGGGCATGTGCTCTTCCAGGGTCTGGCTAAGATCGATGATGCGGGCGCCGCGAAGGCTGTTGAGCAGATTGGATACGTCCATCGTTTTGGTTTTACTCCGCTGTGGCGAAATAGCCTGGTTTCCAGCGGTAGGTGACGCCTTTGCGCGCCAGCAGGACGCGAATGGTTCGGTAGGTGCCGTCGAGGGCGCTATTGGTGGGCGTATATCCTATCTCGTACTGCGCTCCCAGCTCATGACCAATTGATTCCATCGCATCGGCAATTCGAACCAGTCGTTGCGCGGAAAATGTCCCCGTCTCGGCGCCCAGTCCCTTATTCTGGGATGTCTCCCCAACCTGCCCGTGGGACAGGTAGCCTGTGGCCAAGTCAGTGCCGGGCGCCTCCCGGAGCGGAAAAAACGCCCCACCGCCCGTTCCCTCCGCAAGCGCTTCCAGGATCTCGTCCCCCGCATTCTCATAGCCATAAGCCGCATTACCGATGACATAGATCATCGTTTCGGCCTTGCGCGCCATGGAGATAGCTTCATCCAGTGAATGCTGGCTTTGGGCGTCGCGGCCGTCGCTAATCAAAACCAGGATCCGCCGCGTACTCTCGGGCTCTCCGGCGTGCATCATTTTATCCTTGCACGCGCTATATATGGCGTCAAAAAAAGCCTTCCCACCACCTGCCTTCAGCCCTAGAATCTTTTCGTTCAAGAGTTCAGAGTCGCTGGTGAAATCCTGGATAAGAGAACTGGAAGCATCGAACGTCTCCAAGAAAACTTGGTTCTTTGTGTTCCTCCCCTCCAGCATGCGGAAGATGAACTCGGTCGCCGCGTCCTTTTCGAAGCTGAGTTGGCGGCGCGCACTGTTGCTGGTGTCCAGCATGACCCCAATGCGGAGTGGCTGGTGGGACTCCTGGCTGAAGTAGCGGATGGCCTGGGGCCTCCCGTCTTCGAAGACCTGAAAATCACTTTGCGTCAAGTCGATGATGGGGAGACCGCGCTTGCCGAGGACGATCACCGGGACGTTCACTACTTCGACCCGCACGCGAATCTTGTTTTTGCTTGCCGGGAGGCCGGCTTGGTCAGGCCGAGTGGAAGTCTGCGGAGCAGGGTTGTTGCCGCCGGACGCCGCTGAGCCGGGAGGCGGGTTCTGCGCCCGATGGAGATCGACCGTCAGAGCACAAAGCCAAACCAGAAGCACCAGGGCCGGCAACTTTCGCCAAACACTCTTCTTGGGGCCATGGCGCCGCGCTGGGCTTCTGTTCGCTTGTCCCGGGTTGAGGGGGCGCATACGATCAGTCCTTCTTTGTTTCCGAATCGGAATTCGTCCCCGAATTCGCCAATTACTATCTTACCTCAAACGTGTCACGGAGTGTAGCGGGGCGCATGTACTTGACGATTTTGCCCCAAGGTACTATTTGTGGTAGAAGGCGGAAGGGCGGTACTTGAAACCGAAACGCGCCGGCGGAATCCAATGGATTGTAGTGACCGACTCAAGGTTTTCCCAGCATTCCGCTAACAGGTATTCTCATTTGTTCCGACGAAAATAATGCGAGTCGTTTTTCTGATATCACTATCGATGGAGGTTGAAAATGCCGCACCTGTTTGATCCTCTCTTTCTGCGGGAAGTGAATTTAGGCAATCGAATCGCCGTCTCTCCCATGTGCCAGTATTCGTGCGTGGATGGGTTCCCGAGCGATTGGCACCTGACTCATTTAGGCAGCCGCGCGGTAGGCGGGGCGGGCCTTGTGCTCACCGAAGCGTCAGCGGTTGTCCCCGAGGGGCGCATAAGCCCGGAGGACCTGGGCATCTGGAGTGACGACCATATCGAGCCCTTGGCGCGCATCACGCGCTTCATCCATGAACAGGGAAGCGTGGCGGGCATCCAGCTTGCGCACGCCGGTCGTAAGGCGAGTACCTACCGCCCGTCGGAGAAAGGGTTGGGAACGATTCCCGCAGCCGAAGGCGGCTGGCCACCGGTCGCCCCCAGCCCCATGGCGTTCGACCAAGGCTATGCGGTACCCGAGGCGCTCAGCGAAGACGGCATTCGCGCGGTTATCAGAAGGTTCGCGGAGGCCGCAGAAAGAGCGCGTCAGGCTGGTTTTCGCGTCGTGGAGATTCACGCCGCGCATGGCTACCTTCTCCACCAGTTCCTTTCGCCCTCGAGTAACAAGCGAACTGACCATTACGGCGGGTCGTTCGAGAACCGCACGCGCTTGGTTCGCGAAGTCGCCGCCGCCATCCGCGAGAAGTGGCCGGAGCGGTCTCCGTTGTTCATACGGATTTCTGCCACCGACTGGGCGGAAGGCGGTTGGGATATTGAGCAATCCGTCGAACTGGTCCGCCAGCTCAGGCCTCTGGGTGTGGACCTGATCGACTGCTCGTCGGGCGGTAGCGTTCCGAGCGCGCGAATGCCCATCGGTCCCGGCTACCAGACGCCGTTTGCCGAACGCCTTCGTCGCGAGACCGGAGTGGCCACGGGCGCCGTCGGTATGATCACGTCGCCTGCACAGGCCGATCACATCATCCGCACTGGCCAAGCCGACCTTGTGCTCTTGGCGCGCGAGTTGTTGCGCGACCCTTACTGGCCTTTACGCGCGGCGCGGGAACTGGGCCATAAGTTTTCCTGGCCAGTGCAGTATTTGCGCGCGGCGCCGGATGGCTCGCCGGCGCGCTCCGCAACGCCTTTCGGGGAGCCCGAGTCCATAGATAATGACAATTTCAGGGGGAATAAACGGTGAGAGTCGGATTCATTGGATTAGGAAATATGGGGCTGCCGATCGCACGCAATCTGCTCCAGGCGGGCCATGAATTGACTGTCTACAACCGGACACGCAGCAAAGCTGAAGCGCTTGCCTCTGCGGGGGCCACGCTGGCGAATTCTCTCGCAGAAGCCAGCACGGCCGAAGTCGTCATGACCATGCTGGCTGACGACCACGCAGTTGAGCAGACAACTCTCGGAGACGGAGGCATCCTTAACACCCTGGCCAGCGGAGGAGTTCACCTCTCCCTCAGCACCATCAGCACGGCGCTTTCACGGCGGCTTACCGTGGCGCACACCGCGCGCGGTCAGAGTTTCATTGCCTCCCCGGTTTTCGGGCGTCCGGATGCTGCCGCGGCAGCGCGGCTGGTGGTGGTGGCTGCGGGTCCCGATGAGGCGGTCGAACGCGTGCGGCCGCTGCTTGAAGCCATCGGCAGAAAACTCTTCGTTATCGGCTCAGAGCCATACTCAGCAAATACCGTCAAACTCGCGGGGAACTTCCTGATTGCCTCCATGCTGGAAACCCTTTCGGAAGCATTTATACTGACCCAGAAATCCGGTGTCGAGCCAGCGAAGTTTCTGGAGGTCCTCAACGGTTCTCTGTTCCAATCGCCCATTTATGAGAACTACGGCAAAATCATTATGGCGCAGAAGTTTTCGCCCCCAGGGTTTGCGTTGCGCCTGGGCCTTAAGGATGTCCGGTTGGTGCTTGCCGCGGCGGATGAAGTTGCTGTTCCAATGCCCGTGGCCAGTGTGATTCGGGACCATTTCCTGAGCGCCGTGGCCCGGGGATGGGGCGACATGGATTGGGCAGCGCTGGCTCGAGTGGTGGCGGAGGACGCGGGGCTGTGACAGGAGGAAGACGATGAAGGCAATTCGCGTTCATGAATTCGGTGGCCCGGAAGTAATGAAACTGGAGGACGTGCCGGACCTTACGCCTGCCCCGGGCCAAGTGGTTGTGAGTGTGAAGGCGGTTGGTGTGAACCCTGTGGATACCTACGTTCGCTCAGGCGCTTATGCGGCAAAACCCCTGCTTCCCTACACGCCGGGCATGGACGCAGCGGGGACTGTGGAGGCCGTGGGTGAAGGCGTGGAGAGCGTCAAGGTACAGGAGCGCGTGTACGTTGCCGGAACGCTGAGCGGCGCCTACGCCGAGCAGGCGCTCTGCGACGCCTCACAGGTTCACCGCTTGCCGGAACGGGTGAGCTTTGCGCAAGGGGCCGGTGTCAACGTTCCCTACGCCACTGCCTACCGGGCGCTTTACAACCGCGCGCACGGGCAGCCGGGGGAGACTGTGCTCGTCCATGGGGCAAGCGGCGGCGTGGGCATAGCCGCAGTGCAGATGGCGCGGGCGGGTGGGCTTACAGTCATCGGGACGGCAGGGACGGAGAAGGGACGAAAGCTGGTGCTCGAGCAGGGCGCGCACCACGTAGTGGATCATCGCAAGGAGGGCTACGCGGAGGAAATCATGGCGTTAACGAAGGGCCGCGGCGTTGACGTCATCCTTGAAATGCTGGCTAACGTGAATCTGGCCAAAGACCTCACCCTGCTCGCCCTGCGCGGCCGCGTGGTGGTGATCGGAAATCGCGGCAGCATTGAAATCAATCCGCGGGCCACCATGCAACGCGACCTGAGCATCCTTGGGCTTACGTTGATGAATGCCACCAAGGAGGAACTGGTGGGCATCCACGCGGCGCTCATCGCGGGCCTGGAAAGCGGAACGTTGAACCCGGTCGTCGGTCGCGAGATGCCGCTGGCGGATGCCCCGCTCGCTCATCGGGCGGTCATGGAACCCGGAGCTTACGGCAAGATCATCCTGATCCCTTAACGGTCGCTTTCAGTGAGGAATTCCGCAACCAGTGAAATGATGCGTATGTAATGAGGGCTCAACGGGCGCGGGCGAGAACGACGGTCACGTCATCCGGTTGTTCGGCGCCGCCGATCCAGTCCGCCACGGAGCCGGTGATAACATCACCGATGCGGGAGAGCGGCTGGTGGCGATGCTCCTGGATCAGTTCGATCAGGCGTTCCTCGCCGAATTCGCCGGATTCGTTCTCCGGTTCGGTGACGCCGTCGCTGAATGCGACGAAGATATCGTCCGGTTGCATCGCGATCGTGGATTCGTCATAGGTCGCACCATCAAAAAGACCGACGACGGTGCCGGAGGTTTCGAGGCGGGAGACCCTGCCATTTCCCCTCAGCATAATTGGCGGCAGGTGGCCGGCATTGCAATACTTCAACTCGCGCACGGTCGCGTCATAGCAGCCCAGGAACATGGTCGCGTACTTCTCCGGCGGGGTGCTGCGAAAAAGCTGATAGTTCAAGGTGGTCATCAACATGCCCGGAGCGAGTTGCGATTGGGTGGTGCCGTCTCCCCGGTAGTACATGCGGGGATCACCATTGGAGAGCGCTCTAACTCCCAACGCCGCCGGCGTCAATACCATATCCGGCTCCAGCGAATACGCGCGAACGAAGGCATGCACAGTGGCCATCAACAGAGCAGCCGAGATTCCCTTTCCACTAATATCGCCCACCGCCAGCACCAGCCTGTCGGCGCCGAGGGGAATGAAATCGTAGTAGTCGCCGCTTACCGAGCGCGCCGGACGGCAGACGCCGTAGACCTCGAGTGAGGCAAGGTCCGTGAACTTGTGGGGGAAGAGCAAGTCCTGCACTTCGTGGGCGATGGCGAGTTCGCTCTCCAGCCGCTGCTTCTCCTTCTGCTCAGCAACGAGCTTGGCCAGCGATTCAGTCATGGAGTTGAACGACTGTTCCAGCGCCCCCATCTGGTCGCGGCTGCGGACCTGGATGCGATGCGCGAGATCGCCGCGATTTACATGCTCCGTGGCGCTATAGAGTTCCGCCACAGACAGTGTCATGCCGCGAGACAACCGCATGCCGATGTAGAGCGCCACCAACTCAATCAGTCCGAAGAAAATCGCGATGCCGAGAAGTGCATCCCGCAAGATTTCCGCCTCGTCACCCCTGGCGAACGAGGTGGTGTAAAGCACCGATGGCCGGGTGACGACAATCATTGCAGCAGGTTGTGATTTCCCCGTTTCCCAGTCAACTACATTGAAGAGCGTGTAAAAGCGAAATGCCGGGTCGAACCTGTTGGAAGGCGGCGGAACGCGCCCCCCGTCCACGCTCTTGCGCGCGGCTGGACTGGCTGTGGCCGGAGGTGGGACTACAATGTTGCCTTTCCGATCGGACGGAATCAAAGTCACCCAGCCCAGGCGTGAAGTTGCCGTCTGAAGCAGTTCCGGCGTGATGGGAACATTGGAGATCACGGTGAGCTGTAGGCCGCCGTCATCGTAGCGCTTCAGCGCGCGCAGATGCAGGCTGTCCCCATCAGTAACGAAACCGCTGAAATTTCCCTTGATAACATCAGGCACTTTAGCGGGGCGAGCCTCGAGGAGCGCACCTCCGGTGGAGAGTATGAAACCCTTTTCGCCTCGCCACACGGTGACGGTCCGCTGCGGGAAATTCTCGTGCGAAACGGCGGTGAGCTTCCCGGCGGTCTGTTCATTTAGTTTGCCGGAGCGCTCCAGAGTGCTCAATTGCGCTGCCAGGGCATCATTCGCCGCTTCCAAATGCTGCAACGCCGACTGCAAATTCGAGATTGCGATATAGGTGGCAAATTGCCCAGCAAACAGATAGCTCCCGACACCAGCCATCAGCAACAGCAGCACGATGGGGATGACACCGATGAAGATATAGGTGACGATCAGTCGATGGCGTAGCCGCCACATGAGATGCCGCCGGGCCCAACGGAAGGTAAGCAACAAGGCACAGAATGTGAAAACAACGGCAACGAACGTCGCCCAGCCACTCAGCTTCGATCCTGACGCAGAACCGGTGATCCAGCGCAGAGCGATGAGGAGGACGCTCAATCCGCCCATCCACAGCGTGGTGCGGCCCAACTTGGTGCTTGGGCGGAGGAGCCGCCGGGCCCAACGGAAGGTAAGCAACAAGGCACAGAATGCGAAAACAACGGTAACGAACGTCGCCCAGCCACTCAGCTTCGATCCTGACGCAGAACCGGTGATCCAGCGCAGAGCGATGAAGAGGACGCTCAATCCGCCCATCCACAGCGTGGCGCGGCCCAACTTGGTGCTTGGGCGGAGGATCCGCATCACGCCAGCCCTGACAGCGCTAAACTCTGGAAGCTTGATCATACATATCCGGAATTCCCATTTTGGACTCTCGGGTCCTATTCATTTTACACCCAGCCGCCCTCCTTCGACCCTGCGGGTGTGTCCTAGGTTGAAAGCGGAACGTTGAACCCGGTCGTTGGCCGCGAGATGCCGCTGGCGGATGCACCGCGTGCCCATCGGGCGGTCATGGAACCCGGCGCTTACGGCAAGATCATCCTGATCCCTTAACGGAGCATCCAGGGCCAAGCACGAATGACCTTGAGAAAACCTGGTACTTGGTCAGTTTCCGGTTAGGCGAAACGATACAGGAGTTGAGCCACTTCGCTCTACCCTACGGCGTTCCTCGCGGGTAATCGTCGAGGACAGGTTCATCTAGTGCGATCCTGCGCGGGCGAGGGGCACTTGTACGGGTAGGCCAAATACGTCCAAGTGGATTGCCTCCGGGGGCGCCGCGCTGATACCGTTGGATGGGTACGTGGTTGCGACCGGGGCACGCCGAGTCGGGGTGCGGTCCAGCAAGGCTGGATGTCCGCGCCATGCGTGCAAAAGCGTCGGCTAGCATCGCTGCATACTACCTACCGCCTTCCTTTTCAACAACATTCCCTCTATCAATGCGTAACTATCTCTGTTTTGCGTAGGATTCCCGCTTTGCTTCCCATTCTCCAAACCCGATCCTTTGTTTTCAATAACATTCCCGCGTCGTTCGTTCATTTTTAAGCTCTCGACTGTTTCCACACTCTGCGAGTGCTCGGACACAATGTCCCTGTCGGGGACGTCCTCGATGTTCTCCATCTTCCCGCCATCGTCCTGCCCAGCAGGAGCGACCGGGGGGTTGGTAGATTCCTTCCGCAGCCTCAGCAGTATCCTCACTTTGCGGTCGATGGAGCGGTCCAGGGCGGCTTCCTGCCGCAGCATCATGCTCCACGTCTCCCCCTCCGGAGCAAGGCAGGCGTCCCGTTCGATCGCCGCCCTCTCCTCATTCGCCTTTTCCGCGTAGGCGAACTCTTCCCGCACGCTGGCGATTTCCTCCTCGAGCAGGCGGAGAAGTTCCTGGCGCTCGGGCTCGCCCGGCGGCACGCAGTCGGCGCCTTCTTTGAGCAGGAACTGCCGGTATTCCTCGTCCTCCTCTTGTTGCTCGCGCAGGTGCATAGGGTCACTGAAACGGTGCAGCAGACTGAAAATCAGCCCCGGCCGCCACCCCATCATACCTCTGTAAAGGGATTCCAGTACGGCGTACTGGCGCTCCCGGAAGGTGCGCTGCTTGATCTCCTCCCGCACGAGCTCGAGATAAGAAAGAGTCTTTCTCAACGCCACCCCTCGATCTGTAGACTCCGGCAGATCGACATCAAGGATCTCGTGCTGGGAGGCGTCGAAGGTGACACGAGCCATCTCCTGCTGGCGGCGGTGTTGCCAGTCCTCGATGGCCTGCGAGGCGCGCCGCCTGAGGCCGTCTTGCGCCCGCTCGAGCCTTTCGCGGCGCGAGTAGAGCCAGGTCAAGTCCTCGATCTGCTTCTCCCAGAGCGCGTCGCCGGGACCGAAGGCGCTCATGAGTTCCTCGGTGAGGGTTTGGAATTGTTCCGGGTCTTCGCCCAGCGCCAGCATGGACTGGCGGCGATTTTCGTCCGCGACGTATGCGCCGTGCTTCAGGGCATTGAGCTTGGAATTCTGCTTGGCGGCGGGGCTGCGCGGTCCGGTGGAATGCCGGGCATTCTGGCGCGCGGCGGCGAGCAGCGCGGGTGTAAGTTCGGGTGATTTGCGTAAGGACATAGTTCCTCCTGGGACGGAATGTTGGGATAGCGGGGAAAGGACTTCCCCGCGGGTCAGGCTATACACATTAATAGGCTATCACAGGGGCGGGGCGTTGTCAAGAGAAATATTGACAGGTGTAGCCCAGGACTTCTTCAATTGACTGATTGATTCATTGGGTCATTGGGTCATTGAGTCATTGAGTCATTGGGTCATCGGGTCATTGGGTCATCGGGTCATTGGGTCATCGGGTCATTGAATCATTGAAGAGCAGACTTGCCTCGTTTTTTTTCAATGAATCAATGATTCAATGGATCAATGGGGCAATCTCTATTGACTCATTGAAGAGCGGTTGAAGGGCAAGAGCAACTATGAATTATGAATTGTAAACGGAGGTTCCACGACATGAACATCTGGAGCCCGAAGAAGCGAGATGAGAAATTGAATTACATGCACAACAATGCAGTGAAACGGGGGCTGGCCAAGCACCCGGGCGACTGGCCATGGTCGAGTTGGAGGTTCTATTTCTGGAATGACGCTTCGATCTTGGGCATGGACAAAATGCTATGATCGACACACCGAGGGGCGCATACATCCCGACAAAGAGAAGCTGTGAAAAAATTGAAAATCGCCAACTGCCACTCCTTCATTTTCAACGGTTTAGAGCACGCGCAATCGCCCGTTTTCGATTTTTTTCACAGCTTCAGACCGTCGGGACGTATGCGCCACCCGCGGTGGCAGTCAGCGGCGGGGGCTGGATGCCCGTCCACTTGACGACCTTGTCAGGCGGTCGGTGGTCGCTGATATTCGCAGCAGAGATCGGAGGGCCTGACTTACCGCCGCTGAGCTTCGAAATACCTTAGCGACGTCCGGCTCCAGGTAAATGGGGATGCTGAGTTCAGCGTCGGGATGGTAAAACTTTCCGCGCTCGCCCTTGGAAAAATCATACTCTTTCTTCATGGCTAGGTTTCCTCATACTGCTTGGTCTCTCGCTTGTTCGCTTTCCGCGCCGAGATGATGCGTATTCTGCACTCTTCAGCCGAGACCTCCAAAAACGTGTGGATAAGAATCAGGACGCTTCCGCGTCGATCCTTCCCAATGCTCACCCACCGTTCCTCATCTTCGCTGTGCTCCTCGTCAAAGATGGAGACAGCCAGTGGGTCCAGAAAGACCTCCGCCGCGCGATCAAAGCTCATCCGGTGTTTTTTCAGGCTTTCCTTGGCTTTGATCGGATCCCACTCGAAAGTGTAGCGCAATATTCACCCGCAGATTGCAACAAACAATGCCCACTTTGCAGAATTCTTTGGCACTCAACCACTATCCTCGCAATAGCGCCGATTTTCAAGCCGGCAGGTGGAAAGCACACTAAGAGTGTCCCCAACTGTAGTTTACTCGAAAACGACCCTCCGCAACCCGCCGCCACATTGACGGTAAGACCCCATAACCGGAAAAACGGCCCATCACGTGCGGATCCCCGGATAACGCTCTTGCCGGAAACTGACCCACTAGCGAAAATCTTCTCACCATTGAATCAAGAGGCGCGGTAAGATTCTATCTTTCCCCAAGTCTAAAGGGCCTCTCCAGTTGCCGAGAGAAAGCGAATGCGATACCTTGCAGCCCTAGCCGGCATTTTCCTCATCGCGGTTATCCTGTGGGACGGGTTCGAAACTATTATTTTGCCCCGGCGGGTCACGCGCCGTGTACGGCTGACCAGGCTTTTCTATCGCTGCACCTGGATTCCCTGGTCGGCTGTGGCCAGACGGATAAAGCCCGGAAAACGCCGGGAAGCACTTCTCAGCGTTTACGGGCCGCTCTCTCTTTTGCTGCTCTTTTTCATGTGGGCAGTGGGATTGATCTTCAGTTTCGCCTTGCTCCACTGGGCCGCCGGGTCCGCAGAGGTTTCGTTCCGTGAATCGTCCACCTTTTGGACTGACTTGTATATGAGCGGGACGACCTTCTTCACGCTTGGGCTCGGCGACATCACCCCGCATACCCGGGCGGCGCGGTTCATTACCGTGCTTGAATCAGGAACAGGCTTCGGCTTCCTCGCCATTGTCATCTCTTACCTGCCCGTGCTTTACGGCGCCTTTTCGCGGCGAGAAGTGAATATCTCGCTTCTGGACGCG
>Ga0208821_1001584_pt1 | contig 12094 bp, 16 predicted proteins | sample June2015DPH_20_5_FD_184720 | JGI IMG/M metagenome (GOLD analysis project Ga0208821, IMG submission 184720) | Peatland microbial communities from SPRUCE experiment site at the Marcell Experimental Forest, Minnesota, USA - June2015DPH_20_40... | ecosystem: Environmental > Terrestrial > Soil >... | reverse complement strand
CCCGTACCCATGCATTGAGCGTCGAGTCTTCTTCTGGGGACAATACAATGGGCCTTGCAGTTCTCATAATGCCTTAGCATACAAGAAGCCATATCATAAGTCAAGTTATTTATGACGCACTACACTAGACTGTGTTTTCAATCGCCTTCACTTTCGCAAAAGAATTTCTTCCAAACGAAACTCAAATCGCTCATCGTCTGCGGCTGTCCTCTTCTTCGGCCCTTTTGTTCTGCCGCCTCTTCGGCGAATTTTCGCCTTAACCTCCCGCTCTTCCAATAGGAACCCAATCCTTTCCGGACGAAACTCCCTGCCCGTCGGGTTCAGACATTTTGCTTCCTTTCCCAGCACCATAGCTGCCAATCCCCAATCCCCTGTCACGACCACATCTCCTGCTTCAGCGAGATTCATTATTTTCATATCCGCCTCCTGAAAACCGTCTCCCACCACAAAATGATGATCGGATTCGATACGGTGGTTGAAGCTGGCTACGGTCCAGACCGGGATATGGCGCTTTCGTCCAAGTCTCATGCAGATCTGCAAAACGGGTTTGGGACAAGCATCAGCATCTACCAAAATCTTCATAGAATCAAAGAAGATACTACCCTTTCACGAGATTTTTTAAAGATCAAGCCTCGATGTACCCTTCGGGGTTTACCTAACAAAAAGGGGCAGAATCAATTGCCTCTGCCCCTTCATCTCAATCCTCTCCGTCCCTCTCTTGTTATTAAGGGAGTAGGAGGGATTATGACTTATTCACCAGATATTCATGAATCGAATTGGCCGCCTTCCTTCCTGCACCCATGGCCAGGATGACAGTGGCTGATCCTGTCACAATATCTCCTCCTGCCCAAACCCGCGGCTTCGTGGTCTTTCCTGTTTCAAGGTTAGCCACGATATATCCTCTCTTATTAAGCTCAAGACCAGGCGTTTGAGTAGGAAGAAGCGGGTTGGCACCGGCACCAATGGCGACCACTGCCATATCGCACTCCAATTGAAATTCTGAACCCTTAATGGGAACCGGTCTGCGTCTCCCTGACTCATCAGGCTCTCCCAGTTCCATGCGAAGGCATTCCACACCGGTTACCCAACCGTTATCGTCTCCTAAGAATTTCGTAGGAGCTGTAAGAAGATAGAATTGAACGCCCTCTTCCTCTGCATGGTGAACCTCTTCGATACGAGCTGGCATCTCATCCCTCGACCGGCGGTAGATGATCCGAACGGTGTCCGCTCCTAATCGAAGAGCGGTCCTCGCTGAATCCATGGCTACATTCCCTGCTCCAAAGACCGCCACATTTTTCCCCCGGGCAATCGGCGTATCATATTTAGGAAAGAGGTATGCCTTCATCAGATTGGACCGCGTCAGATATTCATTGGCTGAATAGATACCGCAATAGTTCTCCCCGGGAACGTTCAAGAACTGGGGAAGCCCTGCCCCTAAACCTAAGAAGGCAGCATCATATTCTTTAAGCAGTTCATCGACGGTCTCAATCCTTCCGATGACACAGTTACACTCCACCTTCACACCCAAACGCTCTAAATAGTTGACCTCCGACTGGACAATGTCCTTGGGAAGACGAAATTCTGGAATACCGTAAATCAGAACACCTCCGGTTTTATGGAGGGCTTCAAAAATGGTGACTTCATGTCCTTTAAGGATGAGGTCCCCTGCCAGGGTCAAACCGGACGGTCCGGATCCTACTACCGCCACTTTTTTCCCAGTGGCAGGAGCTTTCTCAGGAATCGTCACTTCCCCTTTTGTCCTCTCCCAATCCGCAGCGAACCGTTCCAATCTGCCGACGGCAACGGGTTGGTCCTTCTTCCCAACGATGCACACCTTTTCACACTGGTCTTCTTGAGGGCAAACGCGGCCGCAAATGGCAGGGAGACTATTCCGCTCCTTCAATTTCCGGGCCGCACCGGCAAAATCCCCCTCTTTGATAAGCTTGACAAAGGCCGGGATCTCGACTTCTACCGGACACCCCTCAATGCATTTCGGTTTCTTGCATTGAAGGCAGCGACCCGCCTCCAGCTGGGCCAATGCGGGCGTGTATCCGAAGGGGACCTCATCAAAATTCCTCGCTCTCACCTTGGGGTCTTGCTCGGGCATCTTCTGCCTTGGCACTTTTGTTTTCTCTTTTTTCTCTTTTTCTTCCGCCATCTCAACCCCCCCGTTTTCCCGCCGTCGCAAATTGTTCCATGGACACCTTCTCCTCTGTGAGATAGGCCCTCTGCCGTTTCACCAGTTCATCATAGTCAACCTCGTGGCCATCGAATTCCGGGCCATCCACACAGCAAAATTTCGTCTTGCCTCCCACCGTGACCCGGCAGGCACCGCACATTCCTGTCGCGTCTACCATGATGGGATTCAAGCTGACCATCGTCTTAACTCCGTATTCCTTCGTCAATTTGCACAGAAACTTCATCATCGGGACGGGGCCGATCCCCACGACCAATTTCACATCTTTCTGTTCATCCAAAATCTTGCGAAGGACATCGGTTACAAATCCGTGATGACCATAACTCCCGTCATCCGTCGTGACCCGCAGGTCGTGACTGGCTGCTTTCATCTCCTCTTCCAAGATCAGGAGGTCTTTCGTTCGAGCGCCAATGATCGCGATGACGTTGTTTCCCGCCTCTTTGTAGGCTTTGGTAATCGGGTACATCACGGCCACGCCCGTTCCGCCTCCGACACAGATGACCGTCCCAATTTTTTCAACATGGGTCGGCTTTCCCAGGGGCCCGATGATATCCTGGATGGAATCGCCCACATTGAAGGTTCTCAGGAGGGCCGTGGACTTTCCAACCACTTGAAAGATCAAGTCGATGGTCCCGGCAGCCGGATCCGTCCCCCCCATCGTCAGAGGAATTCTCTCGCCAGTCTCGCCGGCTTTTAATACGACGAACTGCCCTGGCTTTGCCTTCCGAGCAATTCTGGGTGCCTCGACTTTGAGATGACAGACCGTTTTCTCGGCCATTTCTCTTTTGTATGTAATCTTATGCAAGCGCCCCCTCCTTTCCGATAAGTCTTTTACAAGGTTCATCCGATTTCCTTTAGTGATATAAATGAACTGAATTTAAATGTCAAATTTTTATCACACTCAGAATTTCACTTGACAGACGCTCAAATTTAGTTCATAAATGAAAATATCTGAACTTTTTGAGTTCTTGAGACCTCCCAGGCGCTTTTTGGAAAGTCCACGGAGTTTAAACCGGATGAAGGAGAAAGAAGATGAATTTAAAACTTTACGTAGGAAATCTCCCCTTCGGAGCTTCGGAAGAAGACCTCCGGAAGCTCTTCGCTGAAGCAGGAGCAGTTCAGTCGGTCAAAATTGTTACCGATTCTTACTCGGGGAGGTCCAGAGGATTTGGTTTTGTTGAGATGGCTTCCCAAGCGGAGGCGGAGAAGGCGATCTCCCTCGTCAATGGAAAGACCTTTATGGACCGGGCCTTGATCGTCAGCGAGGCCAAGCCTCAGAAAAAAAGGGATGGCGAGTTCAAAGGCAGAAGGGATAGCAACAGATAACCCGATGTAAGAAAGAGGAACCTGCTCACCGCAGATAGAGGAGAGGTCATTGGAAGTTAAAGTTCAAGACAACCAGATTGAGAATGCGATTAAATCCTTAAAGCGCCAACTCGCCAGGGACGGAATCTTAAAGGAATTGAAGAAAAGAAGGTCCTACGAAAAACCCTCCGTAAGAAAGAAAAGAAAACAGCAGGAGGCGAGGAGGAGAAGGCAGAGAGCAGCTCGCAGATTTTCAAGATAAAGAGTTCTTCTCTACCATTCTTCAGCAGGCGGGGAGACTAACCCGTTATTCTCGGCGGGTTCATAGCGATCAGGAGTTTTCCTTCTTCTGTCTGGAGAAGGCCCTTTCTGGAAAGCAGGGCGATCGCTTCTGAGGAAAATGCTTCAACATCTTTAAAGTCAAGGATGATCTTTTGTATTTTAACGTTTAAAACCCCCTTCAGCCTCTCTACCAGCTCTCTTGCCCCCTCCCGATCCATCGATCCTTCGAGTCTGACGAATAGGGTTTTAAACCGCTCATTATAAATAGAATAGAGTTTGAGCGTATCGGTTGCTTTTTGACCAATCCGAAGTTTCTTCTCTGCGATTTTCTCCCCCACCCGCTGAATCAAGTCCCGAGTATTTTGGAGAGGGATAGTATCGTTCATCTTCTGCAAAATTCGCGAAAGGCTTGGAAGATAACCCTCCGGTGTCCTCTGTGCGATGCTTCGGTAGGCGATATTCGAAAGGACCCGAGTGAAGAATCGTTGTTGGGGATGGCAAACCCTCTTAAAGATGGAACCCCAGGAATAGCCCTCTTTACATGCCCAATTAAACCCCCGCTGAAGCGTCTCTTCGGTCATCAATCTCGGTTTGAAAACAACCGTGGCCCCATTATATTGACCCCAATCCTTATGCAGGAGCCTGCCCTCTGACTCCATCCTTTGAAACAAAGCTGTCCCGGGCAAGGGGGTGAGAATGAAGAAACTGGGCAATTCAATTCGATTCCGTTCACAAAACCGAAGCGTCCTTTCAAAGACCCCTTCATCATCATGGTCCAATCCAAAAATGAACCCGGCCACGATCAAGATGTCGTGGTCGTGAACGGCTTTCATGGCTTCCTCAAATTGGTGGACTTGATTAAAGCTCTTATTCACATCCTTCAAGTTTTCCGAAGAGAGGGATTCGACCCCGATGAATAGAGAGACGCAACCGCTTTCTGCAGCGAGCTTCAGAAGCTCGGGGTCCCGGGTCAAGGTCATACTGGCCTGGCTGGCCCATTTCTTTTTGAGGGGCTTCAATCGGGTGAAGAGCTCCTTAGCATAGCAGCGGTTCCCGGTGATATTGTCATCGATGAAAACAAGAAAATTCCCTTCTAACCGCTTCACCTCTTCAATCACTTCATCCACCGGCCGACAGCGATAAGTCTTTCCAAAAAAATGGGTGACATGGCAAAAATCACATTGATGAGGGCACCCTCGGGTCGTCTGAACACAGTTGATCGTCATGTAGGCTTTTTTGTGAAGGAGTTCAAGCCTCGGAAGGGGAAGTTTTTCCATCGAGCAGAAGGACTCTGCCTGGTAGAAAGGTTTGAGGCATCCTTTCTTAAAATCTTCAATCAGCCCTCCCCAGACATTTTCCGCTTCGCCGATGACCACGGCATCCACATGCTCCTTGGCCTCGAGGGGAAGGCTCGAGGCGTGAGGCCCGCCCATGACGACCGGGATCTTTCTCTCACGAAACCTTTGCGCAATCTCGTAGACTCTTGGGGCATGCATCAACATTCCGGTCACGCCGACCAGATCCACGTCTTCTTCAAAGTCAACGGGCTCAATATTCTCATCCGTGATTTGCACTTCGACACCCGGAGGAGTCAGCGCAGCGAGCGTGGTCAGTGTGAGGCGGGCAAACCAGATGTTTTTGATCACCTTTTGTGAATGGCTGATGTAAGGGTGGTCATAGGCTGGATCGATTAATCGAATTTTCAAACAGGGTCTCCCATGAAACGATCCCTTCTGCGGTGAAACAGGTGACGAGAGGGGATAAAAAATGGCGAGGGTATATCTTCTTTTATTCCATATAACTTAATTATTGGGGGATGTCAACGAGTTTCGACTCTATTCAGGGTTCTCCGACACATTGTAGTAGTTTGCCTTGCAGGAATCCCTTAAAAAGGCCAGAGAATCTCTGACCTCATCAAAAGATTTCTTCAAGGTTCCGTACTTTGTCTCCAGATCCCTGTTCAGGGCGAGGGCTTCCTCCAATTTGGATTGCAGCTCTCGATTTTCCTCGGAGAAAAGGGAGACCTCTCTTTCTCTCAACTTTCCTCTGATTTTAGCGACCTCATTCTGTTCCATCTGGGACTCCAGGTCGCGAATTCGGTCCAAGGCTTCCTCTCTTTCTCGAGTAGCCTGGGTCAAAGCTTCCCTTATCTCCCTTAGTTCCTGTTGAAGGGCTTTGATTCTCTCCAAAGCGTCTGCATTCTCCTCTTGGAGGTAGATCGACTCAGACTGGGACTCTTTGAGCCTCTGATGCTCTCTGCTCAGGGTCTCCACTTGATGACGTAATTCTCGATTATCCTGGGTCAATTGATGCATGCTCTTTTTGTAAGAAGCCAGGTCCATCTCCAGGGCTCTCTTGGTCTGGCCCGACGCGAGAAGCTGAGCGTGAAGGTCTTCGATCAGTTTCAGGACATCCAGACCCTGTTCGACCTCGACCCCTTTCTTTGGAGATTCGAAGATCACCTTCCTCTCCGCCTGCTTCTCTAACGTTCTCACCTCCGGCATGGGCTCGAGATGGTCTTCCTCCAGGACCTGAGGCTCCACTTCCGATGGCGAAGGAAGGGGTTCCTCTAGCTTTCTGATTTTCGGCATCTTTTCAGCAACATTCGTATCGAACCCGTCGGCTGTGATCACCTGACTCCTTGGTTTCATTCTGTATCCTCCTCAGCCATCCGGCCCTCCTTCCCCCAACTCTCTGAAAAGGGGGAAGAGATCATCTGATTCGTTCTCTCATGTATTCATCCATCACCCTTAGCATCTCAACGATCTTCTCCACTTCAGTCTTGACCCGGGTCACCTCTTCCAGAACTCGATTGGCCTTCTTCAGGTCGAGTTCCAGGGCGGACCGCACGGTCAAGGAAGAACGAAGCTCAGAATAAAGCGTATCGATTCGTTCGGTCAGACTATCCTTTTTGAGTTCCTCCACAGGCTTCCTCAAAGGAGAGAGGGAGCGGGCTTCTGCAACATCCCAAGGCTTTTCAATCGGCTCTTGGTTCAGTGTGTTGGGGAATTTCTGTGCAACGTTGTTGGTGAATTCATCCGACATGATCAGCTCCTTTCAGTTCCAGTATTTCATCGATCAGGCTCTGTACATCCACTGCACCCTTTGACGATTGGGCGAAAAGGAAGATCGGGGTCCCTTGGCTCGTCGCCTCTGCAATCTTTGTATCCTGACGGATCACCGTGCTGAGGAGGTATTTGTCGTAGTGGGTTTCCAGCGCCTTCTTCGAACGTTTGCAGATTCGATGGGATTCATTGTAACGGTTCAGGAAGATGAAGATATTCTCAAAGACAAAGGAAAAATCCTCTTCGATCGTGGAGAGGGTCTCGAAAAGAATCTTGAGTCCATGGTAGGAAAGGAAATCGGCTAAGACGGGGATGATGAGATCATTGGAGGCGAGGATCGCGTTGAGGTTCAAAAGTCCGATGCTGGGTGAGGCGTCCATTACGATCAGTTCATACTGTTTCTCTACGGAATTGATAAGCCTCCTCAATCGAAACTCTCTTGAATTCATCGAAAAGAGTGAGAGTTCAACGGGCGAGAGGTTGAGGTTTGAGGGAATGATATCCAACGTCGGGAGGTCGGTTTTGACGATGATCTTCTCCATGTCTTCCTTTTCGATGAGGGCACTGAACAGGGTTTTGGGAAACTGTTGACTGTTGAGGCCCAGGCACTGTGTCAGGTGGCCTTGTGGGTCCAGATCGATCATGAGCGTCCGGACCCCCATCTGGGCGAGGCGAAAGCCATAAGAGGCAGAAATCGTGCTTTTCCCTGTCCCCCCTTTGAAGTTGAGAAAGAGCTGTTTTCGGATGGACTTAAGGGGGGAAGGAAGGCCCAAGTAGTTCCGATACCTGCTGACATCCTCTGGCCTGTAATAGCGCTCCCGGCTGGAATCCCTCTTTGCGGGAGGGAAAATTCCCTTTGCCTCTTTCTCAAGGAGATCGTTTTTCGAAATCCCGAGGAACTTGGAAAAGGCCGTCGGCGAGTAGACGGTATCTCCCAGGATCTGAGCCTTTTGAATAAGGGGTAACGAGTGAGCCGCCATCGATATTTTTTCCGTCCTCAGTCTTGTTTCACATGAGAAGCCCTTTTTCTCTTCAGCGGGCTGGCCGCTATCTTCTCTAAAATTGTTTTAACCCATTCTCGGAGACTTTCGTCTGAATCGGTCAAGGCCTCTATCAGGCGATCTTCGCTCTCGTCCGGATAAACCGTCGTCAGAGAAAATAGAGCCGCCCTTCTCACCATTGGGTCGTGATCTCTTGACAGTTCCACTAGGATGGGTAAGACACCCTCGACTTGTTCCCACCCTAACAAGGTGGCTACTTTCCGTCTCACCCATGCCGATTCATCGCTCAAGCATTGGAGCAGGATGTTCGCATCGATTTTCTGCTGATATTGAAACATGCCTCGAAGGGCAGTGATCCTAACCCATGGGTCGCTGTCTTTAAGATATTTTTTTAACAAAGGAGAAATGATAGAGCCTCGAAATTTGATAAGGGACTGGAGCGCTTCAGCCCTCACCCTCGGGTCCCGATCAGATAAAATCTCCTGAAGGACGGACAGGGGAATCGAGGGGTAGGTTTTCTCTAAATAGTATCTTATTGCCAATATTCTCACCTTCGAATCGGGGTTCTTTAGATCCGCTTTCGCCTGTTTTAGAATGGCTTCGGAGGAAAAGGTATTCGAAAGATCACGTTCCGGGAGAGGGGAGAAGGAACTCGTCATTTTTCTGGAATCATGCGATGAAAAAGATTCAGCAAGGTCGGATCTTTCTATTCCAGTTGATTTTAAGTAAGCCAATCGAAACCGCTCTGCCACGTTACCTTTCCTCTCCAGCCCTGAGACCCCCTAAAAGAGATTACCCTTTGAAGTACTCCTTAAATTCGAGCTTCAACTGTTCAGAATATTTCTCCAAAAGCATATCCAAAGCCTCCCTGACATAAACGGACTGGGGGACCTTGGTCTTCTCAGACAATCTCTTCAAAGCCTCCATTTGTGCGTCTTTAATGTACATGGTGCGTGCAACCATTTTCTGTGTCAACAAAACCCCCTATATTTGATTTAAAACACAATATAATACAATAGGTTTATGCTGTCAAGGACAAAATATGAAACAAAATGGTAAATTTCCACTTCAAATTCAATGGGTTATAATTTTCCATGGATTTCCCGGTAATTTCGAGATTTCCTCCAGTACTCTGCTTATTTTAGCCTTGGGGACCTCAGTCTTCGTCCTCATTTTTTCAGAGCTCCCTCCTCAACTTCCATTTTTTTGACTAACACGCTGTTCAGGAACCTGGGCCATTTCGCGTATCGGAGGAATTATTCACCTTTCGTCCATCCAACGATAAGTTTCTTCTGAAAACGTGCTTTCTTTCAACCCATTAGCCTTGACGGTTTCACGCGGCAAATCCATTCCCTTAGATTTAAGCCGATTATAAGAAATCCAGAAGTCCCTGAGAATCACTTCAATCTTTCTTTGAGATCGGTGTTATCAAAAGGGCATGTAGCCGTTTTTCAGGGTATTTTCTCTGAAAAAAGACTTGACATTTAAAAAAGAATTTTTCATAATGGGGCCATAGTAAGTTGTAAGGAGTAGTTGTTTGGATAGCAAAAAAAGCCACAAAAGTCTGAGTTCATGCTTTTGTGGCTTTTTTATTAAGGCCAAGGGCTATTACAACTTACGGCAGTTCAGACAAGAGGGGAGGTGAGTTGTAGTGGCCAAAGGTCGTGTCAAATGGTTTAACGAGAAGAAGGGCTATGGATTCATTTCGAGAGACGACGGCGGTGACGTATTTGTCCACTTCTCAGCCATCAAGAAGGATGGATTCAAAACCCTTTACGAAGGCGACGAGGTAGAGTTCGAGATTTCAGAAGGTCCAAAGGGCCCGCAGGCGACAAACGTAACGGTTTTGGCTTAAGTTGTATTTGGTTAAGGTAAAGAGAAAAGAGACCCCGGGTAAAACTGGGGTCTCTTTTTTGTCTGAAAGGAAAATCCATCCATGGGAGAGATCAAATCCACCTTAGAACTCGCGATGGAGAGAACAAAAAAGTTTGCCATCTCCGACAAGGAAAGAGAAGAGATGAGGCAAAAGGAGGTACTGCAGAAGGCCGCCAGCCTCTTTCATCGGTACCGCAACGGACTTCTCTCCTTGCACGAAATTCTGAAGCAGATCGATAAAATGGAAAAGGGGACAGCGACCACCGTGAAAGAACTTCTTCTCTCTCAATGGATCGATGCCCTCTCTCTCGACGATGAAGAGGAAAAGATCTTTGAAGGGGTTGAATTATTAGAGCAGAGAAATATTGACGAGGCGAAGCAAGAGTTTCGTTCTTTGCTCTCCCGATATCAAAGGGAAAAGGAAAAGATCAAAGAGAAGGCGAGGCTCCAATTGATAGAAGATCTGCGCAAAGATGGGATCGGCGGAAGCGCGGTCGAGCCGACGTTCGAAGGGAACGAACTCTGGGAAAAAGAAAATGAACGATTGAGTCACTCCTTTAAGATGGCGTTGGAGAAAATCAAAGAGCAATTGAGGGTTCATAAATAAGCGAAGAAGCTCTGGCGGATCAACTCGAAGTTCTGAAGCACCCTCTCCTTCCCTACCACCATCTCTCCGTGACCTGGAAGCAAAAGTTCTGTATCCAAACGGGACATCCGTTCAATACTATCCTTGATTGCTTTGGAATTGCCTCCCTGGAAGTCTGTCCTTCCGATGCCCCCATTAAAAACGAGATCGCCAGTGAAGAGAACCTTTCTCTCAGGCCAATAGATCGAAAGCGAGCCAGGGGAGTGACCCGGGGTTTGGTAGATATGAAAGGTCGACTTCCCCAAATCGAGCTCCCCCTCCTTCAGGTAGAAATCGACTCGAAATTCAGGCACGGGTTTCCCCATCATCTCAAAGAGGAGTTTTCCATTCTCCTTAAGGTAGCGCGCCTCCTCTTGGTTCATCGCGATCTTGATCCGTCTGTCCTTAAAGGCCTCGAGGCCTTCAACATGGTCCGGATGAGAATGGGTCACGATGATTAGATCGATTCCCTCTCCAGAAATCCCATCTTCTTCCATCTGACGAAAGAGATTGGGAATATGACGGGAATGGCCAGGATCGATGAGGACCGTTACCTCTCCACGGATCAAATACGTGTTACAGTTATTTTCATAAGCACTTTGCCAGAGGTAGGCATAGAGGTCTCTTTCAAGTTTCATCCAATCGAGCTCCTTCTCATTTTCTCAACCTCCTGAGTCGCATTCTCTTCTTCCATTAAATGATAGAAAGGCAGTTGTCAACAAAAAGTTGAAGTTTCCTGGCCCATAAATTATAGTATACGACGGTGTCCCAGAGGGGGAGGCAGACCATGGTGGTCAAACAATATGAAGTTGGTAATTTCGCGGTATTCTGTTATCTGATTGGAGACGAGGAAAGCCGGGAAGGGTTGTTCATTGATCCTGCCGACGATGCCAAGAAGCTTCTCGCGGAAGCGAAATCCCATGGTTTAGATAAAATTAAATATATCGTCAACACCCATTCTCATGTGGATCATATCATGGGGAACGCGGAGATGGCAAAAATAACTGGAGCCAAGATCGTCATTCATGAAAAGGACGCAAGAGATCTCGTTCGAGTCCCTCCCTATCTGATCGAGATGTTCGGCGCCACACCCTCTCCTCAAGCCGACATCCTGGTCAAAGAGGATGATGCCATTCAGGTGGGCCATATTAAACTGAAAGTGATCCACACACCGGGGCATTCCCCGGGAGGAATGTCACTCTATTTAGACGGAATGGTATTTACGGGCGACACCCTCTTCGTGGGCTCGGTGGGCAGAACCGATTTCCCCGAAAGTTCATGGGACGTACTGGAGGCCTCGATCCGGCAAAAACTTTATGTCCTACCCGGAGAGACAAAGGTTTTCCCCGGTCATAATTACGGATCCGCACCCAGCTCAACCATTCAAAATGAGAAGCGATATAATCCCTTTGTCCGTGGATAAGAACTCAATCCTCCCTCGTTCGTTAAGGATGTCCATTTTCTCCTCGGTAAGAATATATATTCGAACCTTGGGGAAGCACCAAATGCCAAGCACCAAATAACAAATAAACTCCAATACTCAAATTCCAAGCTCGAAACAAGTTGTTTTGGGTATTTGAAATTGGAACTTAGGATTTATTTGGGATCAGTAGTGTCCCAACGTTATTTGAATAATTTTAGCTGGTTGGGAAAATCGTTCTCAGTTTGTTTAGGATCAATTTGTGAAAGTAGTTGTAATAATGGAGTTTTCTCAAAGAGAGTCACACTTAAAATCTGTAACATG
>Ga0208821_1001580_pt1 | contig 12108 bp, 12 predicted proteins | sample June2015DPH_20_5_FD_184720 | JGI IMG/M metagenome (GOLD analysis project Ga0208821, IMG submission 184720) | Peatland microbial communities from SPRUCE experiment site at the Marcell Experimental Forest, Minnesota, USA - June2015DPH_20_40... | ecosystem: Environmental > Terrestrial > Soil >... | reverse complement strand
AATTCGTAATATCTTCTTCATCACTGGCTCCTTTCTTGGTGGCTTTTCTCTCTCTCCTGCCGGATTAAGAGATTACCCCCATTTTAGGAGCCACTTCTCAAATTTCAACTAAATTTAGCACACTCTCCTCCGGTGTCATCTATAAAAAAGTTGGCGCATTATTAATTAAACAGATAAACCCAGGGAGGAGGATGGGAGACATTATTCACGCGTCGCGAATCAAGATCGTAAGGGAGAAAGGCCCGATAGAATAAAAGGGGGTAACTGTCAATTCTTTCCGCACCCTCAAGGCATCTGTGATGCTGAACTTGATGTCGTAACATCACGTTCTGTCCGGTTGCTCAGTTCCCCGAGTGATAAGATTTTTGGATGAGATATCCGCTACAGATAAGATATTTCTTTTGTGCTCAGAGAGATGTTAAAATTAAGTAGTCGTCAATTAAGCCCAAGCGAGAAGGAACCGTATGATGAGGACCGAGCATGTATGAACAGGGAGTGATCAGACCGCCGAGTGAGGCATCGAGCCTTCTCATCCGTGTCACGCGCAACTGCCCATGGAATCAGTGTCTTTTTTGCCCTGCTTATAAGGGCGTGAAATTCTCGAAAAGGACCGTGGAAGAAGTGAAGAAGGACATTGACAGCATGGCCGCAGAACTCAGTGGATACTCGGGCGTCAGAACAGCTTTTCTGCAGGATGCGGATAGTCTGATCCTACCCGCGAATGACCTCGAAACGATTCTGAATTACCTTAAGGAGAAATTCCCTAAGATCGACAGAATCACAACTTACGCCCGTGCTCGCACGTTGAGTCACAAGAGTATCGACGATCTCAAACGCCTCAAGCAGGCAGGTCTGACAAGGATTCATACGGGCATGGAGAGCGGATCCGAAAGGGTATTACAAATGATCAAGAAGGGAATGACGCCAGAGGAAGTGGTGACCGGGGGCAGGCATGTGATGGAAGCGGGGATCGAGCTTTCTGAATATATTATGCCAGGCGTCGCAGGCCAGGCCCTAAGCGAAGAACATGCGATCAAGACAGCGGAGCTGCTTAACCTCGTCCGCCCTCATTTTATAAGGGTGAGAACCTTTGCCATGCATCCCCAGTCGCCCATGCAGAAGATGGTTATGGAAGGGACGTTCGTCCCGCTGACGGACGACGAAATCGTTGTTGAAATACGCCTTCTCGTTAATCACCTCGACACCATGCACAGCTACTTCTCGTGTAACGATTTCAGTCTGAACCTCCTCATGCAAGTAGATGGCTTTTTAGATGAGAAGAAAGAGGATATGCTGAAAGAACTCGACGCCTATCTGTCCATGACGAAGAGAGAGAGGCAAGCCTATACCTTACTCCACTATGCCGGTTACAGTCGCTATCCATTAAGCGTTGTCAACGATCGGAATGTCCTGGATCAGGTCGTTCCAGAGATAGAAAGATTGGAGAAGAGCGGTGGAGAACACGGGTTCGACGAGTATGTACGGATGCTCAAGACCTGCCAACTCCCCCAGCCTCAGACCAACGATTGGTGTTAGTGATACTGGTAAATGTTCTAAATCCGAAATACCAAGACCATTTGCCTTCGAAGATTTGAACATTTGGATTTCGGATTTGTTTCGCCTGCCCGCGTGTAGTCCCGCCTTGCGGGACGAAGGCAAGGATTTCGATATTCGGATTTCGAATGTTTCAGACTCCCAAGACCCGTTTGGTTCCGCCATGCCGGGTTAGGGTTTGTAATACATGAGCTCCCGGGCATGGGAGGAGACATTCCTGATCAGTTCCAGAATCTCTCTTCCAGTCATGGGAGAGAAGGACTCCGCTAACTTTACATTCTCTTCAAGCTGTTCCACGTCATCACATCCAATGACCGCAGTCGTGATAGGCTGAGAAAGAGCAAAGCGGAAAAAGGGCTCCACGGTTTCAAACCACGGCAATTTATCTGCGAATCCTCTGAAATAGACCTTCATGCCGACAACACCCATCCCCTTCTTCTTTGCCGAAGGAATGACTTCTGTCAAATAGGTTTTGTAAGCGGGTTCCGCGGGATTAACAGGAATCAGAACAGTATCGAAGTCGAATCGCTGGAGACACCGTTTGGTGATGAGAGGATCGTGATGGCCTGTCACACCGATAAACCGGACCAGACCCTTGTCCTTTGCTTCAACAAAGGCTTCAAGTGCCCCATTTGTACCGAAGATCTCCTCTATTTCTTCCTCTGTCCTCACGTCATGAACTTGCCACAGGTCAAGGTGGTCTGTCTTCATGTTTCTGAGCGTTTCCTGGAGATGGAGCAATGCTCCTTTCTTATTTCTCGCATGGGATTTGCTGGTGAGGAAGATCTCCTTCCTCCTCTCCCTCAAAGACCTGCCATAATAGGATTCGCTCCCGGAATAGGCCCTTGCCGATTCAAAGTAGTTGATCCCGAGATCGATGGCCCGATTGATCAAATCATCCGCCTCTCTTTCATAGCCATAAGTCCTGAGGACCCCTTCTCCTCCAAGGCCCAGGATCGTAACGTCCACTCCGGTCTTACCCAGTTTTCTCTTTGGAATATCCATGAAGCCATTATATCACAAAAAAAAGAATATCTGAGGATAACGGCAGTGTCCTAATCTGACATTTGTGGATTTCAAATTGATAAAATGAACACGAAATCCATAACAATCCATCAATGGCGAATTATGACAAAAACTGGACATGAGTGGGTCAAAGTCCCTCCCCAGATCTTTCGAGGCTCTTGGGTCAGGCCTGCAATATCGCAATTTAGGGAAAGGCTTCCAATAACTTCCTCATTCTCTCCGATAAATCCAGGTCCGCTTGGAACCTTCTCTGTAATTGGTTCGCTGCTGAACTTAATCGTTCGTCCGGGCTGTCCCAAGCCACAGCGTTTCTCCCAATTTTACCAGGATCCCCGCGCAAGAGTCTTTCCTGAAGTTGTGATTTCTAAATTTGGCTTTTTAATGCATCATTTGTGATGTAAGTCAATTAAATCAAAGCGCTACAAAGGTTCTCTTGACATCGCTTATTAAGAATCCTATAATATTTTATCTGTAGTCATCTTTCTTCATCATAATTATTCATTTATCATCAATTCGTATATTGGAGGCTCTTAGATGCACGATAAAGCAAGAGTGGAAATAGACATGAGGAACGACTCATTGAAACGGGAGGTTGCATTTCTGCATCCAATGCAAAAAATGAGAGAGGAAATGGACCTGGCGTGGAAGGACTTTTTTGAAAAGAATCCGGACAAGAATGAGGAGGACGTTTGGCGACGGCTTGGGGAGCGGTCGAGAAGCAAACAAAATTCGAAGGATGAGGAGAAGGAAGCATATGCGTTGAGGAGGAGAGAGAAAAGTACGCCATTGATTCATAAACGAAGAATTTGGTGGGAACCCGTACCCGAAGCAAGCAGTTACAGAGTGTATGTAAGTAAGGATAGAACCATTTTTGAGCCTGATCACTTTTCGTGGGAGACAACACCGGGGATAATTTCAAAACCGGTCATTGGAAAGACAGAGTTGATCCTACCGGATGAGTGGCTTGAGTTCCCCACAGAATCGGGAACCTACTATATCGGAATTACTTCTAGAGATGACTTAGGGAATCAAAGTGACCCCTTCTTATTATCGGGGCTGTTCAAATTCCTTGCCCCGTCGGCTCCGTTGAGAGGTGGGATCGAAAATCTTTAATTAAAAGGAATGTATTAAGTGATGTGATGCCCTGTGTGAAAAGTATTTTGGACATAACTTTCTCCGGAAAGATTTGGCAATAAGGCAAGGTCAAGAATGGCCGTGCTTTTTTATTTATTCTTTCATTTAACCTTTCTACCAGTAATCCTCGATCATGCGATCTTACCTGCATAAACATTAGCAGGTGAAGTTCGCAATCTTCTTTTCCGAGAACTTCTTCCTGAAGTCATTCGTTGACAGGTTTCGACTGTGATGCAAGGTTTCATTTGGTAATCGTTATCTGCAATACTGGCCTGAAATCTTCCCACATATCTCAATGGTCATCTTTTGTATTGACTTACAACTCCCTTTTTCATATAGTTTACCCACCAAAAAGCGAGTTGTTATCATTATGTCTCCAAAAGCGTCATACGTTCCTCGGCGATCTGCCAATCCGCCGCGTCACTTAGCTACCGGGTTCTTTCCGGGGGGGGGCTATGGCCGCAGGCTGGTCTTCGCGGCAGCTGTGGTGCTGCTCGCTTTCTCGTCGACGGGTTGCGCCGTGATAATCAACAAGGTGGGAAAGGCTTTAATCAGTGGCAACTCCGTCTACGCCACCGACGATGATCCGGACTTTGTATGGGAGGCGGTGCCTTTCGGATTGAAGACCATCGAAGGGCTGCTGGCAAAGGCGCCGAAGAACAAGAATCTGTTACTCGCCGCGTCAAGCGGGTTCACCCAGTACGGCTACGGTCATCTTCAGCAGGATGCGGACTTTGTTGAAGCCAATGATCTGGCCGCCGCAACGGCACTTCGCACTCGGGCGCGTAAAATGTATCGGCGAGCCCTCGATTACGGGCTCAGAGGTCTTGAGGTCGATGTCCCCAACTTCCGCGCCCTGATTCGGAAGGACCCGCAGGCGGCCCTCAACAAGCTGCGGAAGACCCACGTGCCTCTCCTTTACTGGACCGCGAATGCGTGGGGCGCCGCGATCTCGATCTCCAAAGATGACGCGGAACTAACAGCCGATCAAAACTTGGTGGAGGCGCTGATGCGGCGGGCACTCGCACTCGACGAGGCGTGGGAGCGCGGCTCGATCCACGACTTCTTCATCTCCTACGAGGGAGGGCGCGGCTCCCTCGGTGGATCGCTCACGAAGGCACGCGAGCATTTGGAGCGTGCGAGGCAGCTCTCGCAGGGCGCGCGTGTTGCGCCTCTGGTGAGCTACGCCGAAACGGTCTCCGTCTCCACTCAGAACAAGAAGGAGTTCCAGAGCCTGCTCGAAGAGGCTTTGGCCTTTGATGCAAACAAAGCACCCGAGACGCGCATGGCGAACCTCATCGCGCAACGTCGGGCCAAATGGTTGCTCGGCCGGATCGCCGAGCTCTTTGTGGAGTAGAAACAATGCACTTACAGAGGGTGTCATCCATCATGAAATCTGAATTTACACGGAACTCGCGTCTGCGTTACAGAGTGCTGGTAGCGACATTCGCCGCCGCGGCGGTTGTGCTGGCGACAGTGCTTCTTATCCCACCGGCCGGAGCTCAGATCACCATCAAGATGGCCACGCTGGTGCCTGAGGGAACTTCGTGGGCCACGATCATCAAAGAGGGCGGCGAGAAGTGGAAGAAAATCTCTAACGGTCGCGTTACCATGAACATTTATTGGGGCAGCGTCGCCGGTGACGATCCTGATGTCGTCCGCAAGATGCGGCTCGGTACGTTGCATGCCGGCCTGCTCACGTCTGTCGGCCTGGCCGAGATTGACAAGTCGGTCTACGCCCTGAGCGTTCCGATGATGTACGCCTCTTATGAGGAGGTGTATGGCGTTCTCGAGAAAATGCGTCCCAAGCTGGAGGCGAACATCGAGAAAAAGGGCTTTATTGTGCTGAACTGGCTTGATGGGGGCTGGCTCCACTACTTTACCCAGAAGCCCGTTGCCACCCCCGACGATCTCAAGAAGCTGAAGCTCTTCGCATGGGAAAACGACACCGATTCGGTAGACATCCTGAAGAGCATGGGCTTCAACCCGCAGCCGATGCCGACTGCCGAAATCGCCACTGCACTGCAGACGGGACGCATCAACGCGGTGGCGCTTTCTCCGCAGGCGGCGGTCATCACCCAGTACTACAACTATGCGAAAAACATGACCGACCTGAACTTCGAGCTCCTACTGGGCGGGACGGTTATCGATAAGCGGGCCTGGAACAAGATTCCGACTGACCTGCACGCCCCGCTGCTCCAGATCATGCAGGAGACGGGTAAGAAGCTGCGGGACGAGATCCGCAAGAGCGCCGAGCGCGATGTGGATGAGATGAAAAAGCGCGGCCTGAACATTGTTCCGATCGATACCAAGGCACGCGAAGCCTGGGTCAAGGTGTCTGAGAGCGCTTATCCGAAGCTCCGCGACCGGATTGTGGGGGCCGAGGCCTTTGACGAGGCGATGAAGTATCGTGACGAGTATCGCAAGCGCGCCGCGACTGTGAAATAGCGTGAAACTGGATGCTCTCGCCCAACGCCTTGAGCAAATACCTCTCGTGGGTGCGCTTGCCCTGGCGGCCCTGCTCCCTCTTATTGATGCCGCCGGAGGCCTCCTCGGCGGCTTCCACATACCCGGCTCGTCCGCTTATGTCCAGCAAATGACCCTCTGGCTTGCATTCGTAGGCGGCCTTGTCGCCACGCGGGAAGGGAAACACCTCACCCTGTCCACCGCGGAGCTCTTCGGTGACGGCGTCGCCCGCAGGGTGGCGCGGGTGTTCGCCTACTCCGTTGCGGCCGCGACAGTCGCCGTGCTGGCCTATGGGAGCATCGCAGTCGTGGCGGTAAACAAGCAGAACGGCAAACTCCTCCCCATCGGGGTGCCTGAATGGGTGAGCGAGTGCATCATGCCGGTGGCTCTTGCCCTGATGGCGGCACGGTTTGCGTGGCAGGCATCCCCGCGGTGGCGAGGCCGAACCATAGCGATGGCCGCGGTGGCGGGCGGGTTCGCCTTGAGCCTGCTTCCGGCGGAAGCCGTGGCGCACGTCTGGCCCCTGGCGCTCGCCGTGATAGCGGGCGCACTGCTTGGCGCCCCGGTATTCGTCGCCATGGGTGGCCTAGCGTTGGTCCTGTTCTTCCGCGATCTGACGCCGGTCTCAGCCGTCCCGGCCGAGGTCTACCGGCTGATGTATTCGCCCACGCTCCCGGCAATTCCGCTCCTGACCGCCTGCGGGTATGTGCTCGCGGAAAGCCGGGCGTCTGCCCGCCTCGTGCGTTTTTTCCGCGCCCTGTTTGGCTGGATGCCGGGCGGCATTGCGGTGATGGTGGCTGTGGTTTGCGCACTCTTCACCACGTTTACGGGCGGATCGGGCGTGACCATCATCGCCCTAGGCGGGTTGGTCTACCCGATTCTGCGGAAGGACGGATACTCCGAAGGATTCTCGCTGGGACTTGTCACCGCGTCCGGCAGCCTGGGTCTGCTCTTCCCGCCCAGCCTCCCGGTCATCATCTACAGCGTCGTGGCCAGCAGCCGCAATATGAGTGTGCCGGCGGATTCGCTCTATCTTGCGGGGCTGGCGCCTGGGTTGTTGTTGGTGGTCCTTGTGGCAGTCTACGGCATCTACGTCGGAGGCCGCAACAAGGCCAGCCGGCAGCCGTTCCACTGGAAGGAGGCAGCCGCCGCATGCTGGGAAGCCAAGTGGGAGCTGCTATTACCGTTCCTCATCATCGGTCTGTTTGAAAGCGGGCTGACATCCATGGTCCAGACGGCCGCCGCGGCGTTTGCTTCCGCGGTGGTAATTGAGTGCTTCATCACGCGCGACATAGCGTTTTTCCGCGGCCTGCCGGGGGTGCTTCTGCGTTCGGCATCACTCATGGGCGCCGTGCTTATCCTGCTGAGCATCGCCATGGGGCTGACGTCCTATCTGGTCGACGCGCAGATTCCCGCCTTCCTTACGAGCTGGGTAACGACACATATCCACACGAAATTGGTCTTCCTGCTTGTGCTCAACGTGCTTCTGCTCGTGCTCGGCAGTGTCCTGGAGATCTACTCGGCCCTTATCATTCTGGCACCGCTCATCGCGCCCCTGGGCGCTGTGTTCGGAGTCAACCCAATCCACCTGGGCGTCATTTTCCTCGCGAACTTGGAGTTGGGTTTCCTGTTTCCCCCCGTCGGCTTGAACCTCTTCCTTTCGTCATCACGCTTCGGCAAGCCGCTGCCCCAACTCTACCGGCACGTCGTCCCGTTCCTAATCATACTGGGCATCGGCGTGCTGCTGATCACCTACATCCCAGCGATGTCGGTCGGAGTTCTGAAGCTGCTCGGCAAGAACTAATGTGGGTAAAACGTCCGAGGGGCGAAACGGGTATTTTGCGATCATCGTAGACTCGGGGCCAGCCCTTGACACGGGACAAATGCAGAACTAAAGAGGTGTCATGCATGAAAAAGTTGGCCCTGGAAACGAAAGATCGCAAAGAGCATGGCGCATAGAGCATAGCGTAAAACACAAACCTCAAAGCTTGCGGAATGCGGATTGCGGAGGCCGGAATTTAATTGGAAAGATAAATTGAGGAGGTGAGCATGGGAGAGATCGTTCACACGTCGCGAATCAAGATCGCAAGGGAAAAGAGTCCGACCAGAAGAGCCATGGTTGAGGAATAACGGTGTTGAAATCCTTTACCTTTTTATGGTATGGTTTTGAAAAGTTGTAGAGGTCGAGGAAGAAAAAAGTGAGCCGGGCCCTAATTTGATACGCCTTTCCAAGGATAAGCCTTTCTATTTTCTCTTACCACGAACAGAAGAGAGTCACTCCTCCGGTAAGATCGGCGTTCCGGCGTTGCACAAAACAGAATTAAGCAAATGGAGCAACCGCTGAAGAGTGGCTGCTACCCATCAAACGGCGTTGGGCAAACCAACGCAGAAAAGGAGAGGTTAAACATATGGCTAAGAAACTATTTGTAGGGGGTCTGAGTTGGGACACGACGGATGACGGTCTACGCCAGGCGTTTGCGTCTTATGGGGAAATTACTGAAGCCAAGGTCATCACACAGCGCGATACGGGGCGCTCCAGGGGCTTTGGATTCGTGACCTTCGCTCAGGATGACGATGCTAAAACGGCGATATCAAAGATGGATGGCACGAGCCTTGACGGCAAGACCATTAAGGTTAACGAGGCGCAGGAAAAGAGTCCTCGCTCAGGCGGCCGGTCTGGGGGCGGGTTTGGGGGCGGTCGTGGCGGCGGCCGCGATCGCTGGTAGCCTATCTCTGAGCAGGAAAATGGTATCCGGGGTCAGGTCTTGCAATATTGCAAGAGAATCTAAATAAATAGAGCCGTCCCCTTTATTGCTCCTCATGCCTTGTGACTCGATAGCAATGTGCCAATAGGCTATAACCTGCCCAAGTGAACTTGCACAAGATAGAAGAGCACTCCGTATGCTTAAGAAAAAAGATTCGAGCGGCAAACATCTGCCGAGAGGGTTAGAAATACTCTACGAGGATAGAGATATCTTGGTGGTAGATAAGCCTGCGGGGCTATTGACAGTGGGGACGGAGGCCAATAAATTCAAGACGGCTTACTACATTCTAACCGATTATGTACGCAAAGGCTGTCTAAAGTCGCGAAACCGAATTTTCACTGTTCATAGGCTGGACCAGTGGACATCCGGCGTACTGATATTTGCAAAAAGCGAAGACGCTAAGTACCATTTGCAGGCTCAGTGGAAAGGCACGGAAAAAAAATATGTTGCGGTGGTTTATGGTCAGTTCGCCCAAAAAGAGGGAATGATCACCTCATACCTGTCTGAGAACAAGGCTTATGTCGTCCATTCCACAACGGATATCACAGAAGGCAAACTGGCACATACTGCTTATAAGGTGCTTAAAGAGACCAAGCAGTTTAGTCTGCTGGAGATTGCTCTTTTGACCGGCAGGAAGAATCAGATACGCGTACATATGGCTGAGAAGGGACATCCGATCGTAGGCGATCGTAAATATGGTAAAACCAACGACGGGTACAGGCGTTTGGCGCTTCATTCCAAATCGATTTCCTTCAAACACCCCATCAGCGGCGAGCAGATGACTTTTGAAGCCAAAGTGCCAAATTATTTTAATACGCTGATTGACCACATCCATGCCTCCAGGGTCAGGTCCCAACAATCAACAAGTTAAGTTTTTAGAAATTGACCTCTGGAAAGGTAAGGGCGCTAGGTCCACACTATCGACAAATCATTCCACTTTGGCATCTTGCTACATTCATTGAACCAGTTTAGGATAAGGAAAGTGACAAAGGATAAAAATGAAATACTAAGATTTCAAAAGAGGCTGTTATATAAGTGTAAAGTGTAAACCTGACATTCTAGTGGGCTTCCAATTCTCATTGACACCCTATTTAGAATTCAGTACTCTTCAATTGAGACAAAAGTTATCCGTCGGCAGGTTGATTTTTTAAGGAAACTCGAAGCATGGATGAGATTACCATCATAGAACAGCTCGAGGAATTAATTAAAAGCTTTGGCATACAAATCCGCGATGAAGCCATAAAGCAAGATGAAGATTTGGTCAAGGTGGTAGGAGGTCTGTGCCTGTTACGAGGAGAATATGTATTAATAATCAATTCTAGGGCAACGACGATGGATAGGATTAGGACCTTGGCGACGGCGTTGAAGCATTTCGACCTCGATCAGATCTATTTACGGCCAGTTCTCAGGGAGCTATTGGACAAAATACCCGAGCAAAGACCATTCAGGCAAGAGCGGTAAGGATTGACGGAAAAGTTGATTCCAGGCTGGGGAGCAACGATCGCCCTTCTCCTACGCTGCAAAGTTACCTATTGGCAGAACTCCTCCTTTCTATGGTAATACCTATTTGTTGTAGGTAATGGAAGGTAGTTTGAAAAATCCATTTCAGTAAAGAAAGGAAGGAAAATGTATGCCCAGCTACGACTATCGATGTGCGAAATGCAATAAGAAGTTTACCGCTCTTCTTAGCATCGGAGAGCACGATGCTGGGAAGGTGAAGTGCCCAAAATGCGGGGAGAAAAAAGTGGAACAACTCATCACGGCTAATACCTGATAAAGTCCTGAAAGAAATCTTTCCCGGAAAGCTGAACAGGGATTAAGCATCAGAAAAGGTGTAGGAGGTGGCGGATGGACATAAAGACACGGTGGAAAAGAACTAAAGGCACTCGTCTCTTATCTACTAAGGGAACTTTTTTACCGCTCCCCCCGCCTGCTGAAGACCTCACCTTAGAAATTTCTGCATCCCCTGACACTTGGCGTACACTCTACATAATGTCTTTTGCGAAACCTGAGGATATTGTAAGCATGATCCGTAACCTTTCGAAGACCACCTTTGATTATGTTACTTCAAAACCTGGTAGAGAAGATTTTGTAGATAAGATGAAGCGATATGCCGCTTACGTTTATTGCTGGGCTGAATACTGGTTGAAGAAACCACAGGATGAATGGCCAGAACCTCTAAAAGAACTTGTCAGACAATTGAGTAAATATACATATCACGGAAGGAGAGAAAGGCCCAAACCACCAAGAGTAACAGCTTATATTATGGAGATGGATTTTGGAAAGGAAAGAGAAAAACATCACCTAAAAAAATGGACAAAAGATCCTGACGCTTTCGGGAGAGCATTCATTTCAAATAACAAATACGCAAAATTTGTCAAAACGATTTGCAGGAGTTAATAGCCCCACGAAGATAATAGCTATAGCGAACCAGAAGGGCGGGGTAGGCAAAACAAGCTCTACCAAAGACATAGGAGGGGCGCTTACTCGGTTAGGGAAGAAGGTTTGGCTTATCGACCTTGACTCTCAGACTCACCTTAAGAGATTATAAGCATGGGATGAAAGAAATGCTAAGAGAAGCCGGAAGAGAATTGGTTAATGAATTTTTATCGAACCTAAAAACTGCTTTGGAACAAAAGAGATTTAAGTTCGATTTGAAATTAATAGGAAAGCATTTACAACTTTATCGCTTTTACGTTAAAAATAGAACTCATTTCTTGTTTATTCATGCGAGTCGGGACGAACGTTGGGAGATACCCCCACCTCGGATAGAAATTCCTCATCCCATTTCCTCAGAAAATATGGATTGGGCTGTAGTTCTTCTGAAAGAACCCGAAGCCAAAAACCACCTGCTCGGGTTCCTAATCCTCGGTGATGATTTTATAAAGATGAAGGCAGGCTTCAGCATGAACCGTATGGGCCTGATAAAAATAAGGGAAAAAGATTTGTCATTAAAATATCAATTTAATAATTGGGATACTTTTTTCCAATTACTCAACCTAAAATTAGAGGTAGGTCTCCTGGGGTCGGCCCTTGACAGTCTGTTGAAAAACTAAGGATTTATCAGCCATTTTGAAGAAAATATTGAGTTCGATGCCTGAAAAGAGTCATCAAACAAAATAATTCAAAGAATCTCTTTGAAAGAAACGATTTCCCAAGCCGT
>Ga0208821_1001578_pt1 | contig 12114 bp, 11 predicted proteins | sample June2015DPH_20_5_FD_184720 | JGI IMG/M metagenome (GOLD analysis project Ga0208821, IMG submission 184720) | Peatland microbial communities from SPRUCE experiment site at the Marcell Experimental Forest, Minnesota, USA - June2015DPH_20_40... | ecosystem: Environmental > Terrestrial > Soil >... | reverse complement strand
GATGAGCTGGCTCAAGCCTCCGAACAGCGAGAGCCCCAACGCTAAAACCCCTTGGGCGATGAGACTCTTATACGGCGTGCCGTATCGCGCATGAAGGCCGCTAAAAAAACGTGGAAAGAGACCGTCGAGTGAGATGGCATAGGCGAGTCGGGCCGTCGACAATGTGCCCGACTCATCGGACCCAGAAACGGATATCAGTGCGCCGATGCCGAGTATGAGGCCGCCGACCAGCGCCAGCGTGGGCGTGAGCGAAAACGCCACGCTACCAGCGGTAGCAAGAGGCGCGGGATCGAATTGAAGCGACGTCCAGTTAACGACGCCGATAATGACGAAGTTCGTCGACAGGTAGAAGAGTGTGACTATCGCCATTCCGACGATGATGGCCTTGGGTATCGTCCGCGTCGGATTTTCAATCTCGTTCGACGGAATAACGGCGAGTTCAAATCCGGCGTACGCCCAGAAGATCAAAACGAGTGCCTGTCCAAAGTGAGCAAAGCCGAGGGGGGCAAAGGGCACGAAGTTCGCGTAGGTTGACGCCGGATTAAACGTCATGTAGATCGCCCCCGCGACGATCAACAGCAGAAGAGGGCTTAGCTTCGCAATCGTGAGAACGTCATTGGCTCGTCCTGCCATCTTCGTCCCGCGTACGTTGACGTACGTGATCAACGCGATAAAGAGCACCTTAATGACTACGCCCTGAACGGTGGTGAGAGTGGGGAAAAAAAATGTGAAGTACCGCACGAAGGCGACGGGAAAAACGGCGAGCGCCGCCACTTCGGCGACCCAGAGCGGCCAGCCTACCATAAACCCAGCGAAATCGCCCCACACCTCCCGTGCGTACGCGTAGGCGCCGCCGACCCGTGGCACGAGCGTTGCGCACTCAGCAAAGTTGAGCGCTATAATAATGGCAATCAGCCCGGCCGCTACCCACGCGACGAGGCTTGCCGGTCCGAGATATTGGCTTCCTAAGGAGGCGACGACATAGATGTCGGCGCCGACGATCGCCCCGACGAGCAAGTTGGTAACGTCAAAGAGACTAAGCTTCTTCAACGTTGGGCTGGACTGCATGCCTTAGTCTAACAAACGGACGCTACCAGTAGTCCGAACCATCAACCACCGGCATCGTGCAAGGAAGGCAAGCAGCTGCATTTCCATATATTTATTGATTTGCTATCGCCTTTCACCCGTGCCAACGACGGTCGCATTCAGCCGTAGCGCAATGGTTCGTCATTCACGCTTTTTTATGCGTTCCAGGGCCGTCCGTGCCGTCTCGTGAATAGGGGCGAACTCATCGCGCAGAATAACTTGTTGTAAAGCGGCTTCTGCCTCGGGGGCTCCTATCTTTCCGAGAGCGTCTGCTGCTACCAGTCGAATCATGATCTCCTCGTCTGGATTATTGAGTAGCTTTATGAGAGGCACGACCGCATTTTCGTCCTGGATTATTCCTAGGGCTTCTGCTGCGCTCCATCGAACATTGGCGTAGTCATCTTCGAGCGCGTGAATAAGTGCCCCTTCAGCTTGGGCATCCCCTATCTGTCCCAACGCCCACGCTGCTCGCCATCGAACATCAGGATCGGCATCTCTCAACGCGCGAATAAGGGAATCGACGGCTGCTGCGCCCTTTGACCGTCCCAGCGCCCATCCCGCCCGCCATCGGACGTCGTGATCGGCGTCTCTTAGGGCAGCGATGAGTGGTTCCACTGCTTGTTCGCCCATAACTACCAGAGATTCTGCTGCGCTCCACCGGACGTTACAGTCAGCGTCTTTCAATGCGCGCACAAGAGGGTCAACAGCCCGCTCATCTTTGGTCCACCGAAGGACCCGTGCTGCGTGCCACCGAACGTCGCAGTCGTCACTTTTCAGCTCTTCAATAATTCCGCTTACGGTCTCCATTTGCGAATCCTCCTCTGCTGTCCGTATGTGTAATCGCATATAAGCTTCTTCTCCTTGCTCAGGTTCCTTAGCCGCAGCCGATGGCTGCGTTAGTAGAAGTGATTGCGCCATATGCATTCGTCGCTCGTGGCAGTCTAGTGTACCTCATCGCACGTGCATCCTGCTGCCAAAAGCCCCAATTGGCGCGCGACGATCCGCCGGGCACAGTTCAAGTCCTTGTGCGCGTCATAGGAGTGTGAGTAGGTCGCTGAGCGACTCTATGGCAAGCTCGTAGGTCGGCGGGCCGCGATCGTCTCGAAGACGACATACCGTGTGCATCCCCAGTTGCGCCGCGGTCTCCAGGTTTCGCGGCTGGTCGTCAACGAAAACGCACCGATCTGGTGCAACGCTGAGTGACCGCAGAAGAACGTGATACAGGCGGCGGTCAGGCTTCCTAAAGCCTTGATCGCCGCTGATAACGACTGACGCGAACAGCCGGTCGAGGCCGAATCGCCTTCTCAGATAGGTGGACCACTCACTCACGTCGTTCGACAGCATGGCAAGCACATAGCGCTTCTTCAGCCGTTCAGCGACGGTGAGAAAGTTAGGGTCGAGCGTCAGTTGCGTGTCGAGGTACTCTCGCTCGCTGGCGGGATACGCACACCCAATCCGCGCCCAGAATTCCCTAGACGATATCTGGCCTAGACTCGCCGGCAGGTACAGCTGTCGAACCGCGTCCCCGTTCGTGCAGCCGCACTTACGCGCGACAAAAGGAATAAGCAAATTGCTGACGTCGTCACCCTCTACGAAGGTGACGCCCATCGCATCGAAAACCACGACATCGATGTTCCTGAAGCGCATCGCGTGCTCCCGCAACATACAGAGAGCGCATCCTACTTGTGTTTCACGACGTTAGCGCCATGCGCGCAACTGACGCTTGCTCCCTCAATAGAGAGCACGCAGAGCTAATAGGGGCACTCACTAATTGTTCCTTTGTGTAACGCGGGTCTGCCGGTCACTCGAAGCGCCTCTAGTTCGTCCGATTTTTGCACTGCGGGACGGTCCTGAGGCAAGGATTTGCGCAGATGAAATGACACAGCACAGAGCTGCCGCGATAAAAAGCACCGTGTTGAACGGCGCGGGACTGAGGATTCCTGCAATGAGGAGCGCTACCCGCTCAGGCCTCCCAAACGTAGTGAACACATGGTCCCTCCCGTGCATCCGACCATAGATCCGTGCGAATAAGAGCGTGAAAGCGCCTCCAATCACTAAAAAAGCAGAGGGAGGCACACCTGCTCCAAACACGGCACCGGCGACGAAGAAGAACTCTGAGAACCGATCAGATACGCCGTCAAAGTACAATCCGAATTCCGTTCCACGGTTTGTGCCTCGCGCAACAGAGCCGTCGAGCGCATCGCAGAAGACAGCGACGGCAAAAAGGATGATGCCAATGTAGAGGTGGCCACGGAGCGCCGCGAGCCCTGAGGAGAACGCAAGGCACAGTCCGATCGCCGTGATCTGATTGGGGGTAACGCCAGCGCGGTCTAGTCGCGTAGCGACGCGCAAAAGAACTGCATCTTTGCGTGGCTTATAGCGGTAAAAAAGGCTCATGTTGTCGTGATTGTCCGTTCGCTTGTTGATTCACCAGGCCCTCCTCGTAACGACGTATCACTGAGTTGATTCTTACATCTTCACTCAGCACATATAGGTGTCACGTATAAATATCTCAACCGGACGTGGGTTCTTTTGAAATAGGCCTGCGAAACCTGAGACGTTCTGAGCACTACTTTTGTTTTCGTCCGATGTGCTCGTCGGCCGCATACTCCCATAGTATTTCTCAGATCTGGCTCTCAGATCTGGCGACAAACGAATGCTATCGTGCGACGGGCTAAAGCAGGACAGGCGTCTTGTGAGCTAGCTCGGTGATCGTTGTGCCCTTGAAGACGGACAGACGCGAAGCTATATGTCAGAGCCCGACATTCGTAATCTCAGTGGAGATCCTAAGATGCGAAAACACTTCTTCGTGATAATCGTGGCCTTGCTGTTAACTGCCACGGTCTGCGCCGCGGGATGCACCAGCAATAATACTTCACCCACTCCTAGTGCTTCAGCGACGCGAAGCCCGACGTTCGTACCTAAAGACAACTCCGGATACCGCAACTACACTAACAGTTCCGCCGGCATTGCGATCCAGTATCCCCCATCGTGGCACCTCACAGAACCCGGGGGGGTCTACGTAAATGCCTTTTTCAACGTGAGCGGCGTGAGCGGCGTATCATTTACCATCGCAGCGCCTGAAAATCTTCAGGGCGTGACGCTCAATGACTATGCGCAGGATCTAATATTGGCACTGCAGCAAAACGCGACCAGCTTCAACCTGCTCAATTCGAGCAATACCACGCTCGCAGGTTACCCTGCGCAGAAACTCGTCTTTACTCTCGTTAGCGGAGGCACTACCAACCAAGGCATGGTCGAGCTAACGCTGGTCAATAATACCGGTTACGCATTAACTTACTATGCGACACAAGCCGAGTACCCCAATTACGTCGGGATTGCACAGAACATGATGCAGTCGTTCAATATTACCACGTGAAAGACAACGACGTCGGTCCGTGCGTAATCGCACGGCCTCGCGCTAGTGTGGCACCGATGACCCACTGCGTCGGCTGCTGACAGGGCGATACGGGAGTTTGACTACGGAGAGGCTAAGCTGTCTGAGATAGTTGATTGGATTGTACGTCCTTTCGCTCGCGCTTCCGCTTCGTGTGGTGTGATAATACCGTGTCGTGATGTGAATAACCAGCGTGACTCAGCAGTCCTCCTCCTCCAAACGCGATGTCACGCAGTGGTTTCGTCAAGCCGTGTGTATGGGACTAGTACTGAAGCGCGTACCAACACGCAAGCGCCGCTGCTAGCACAACGTCATCGTATTCGCCGTCGCGCCACGCCTCTTCCCATGGGCTCCCGGAACTGATGCTGGCCCTCGCAGCGAAATCACGAAGCTCGTCTTTCAACAAGCCCCATAGTGGCAGGTCGTCTGCGGCATGGAGCCAATTTTTTTTGAGCAGCAGCTTTACTGAGCGCGCCAGGTCGCGCTTCGGGACGCGATAAAAGCCGTCCTCGTACGAAACGTCGTCCCCGCCGATCACCACGGGCATCGGCAGGAGGCGTGCTTCGCGGAACGCGTCGATGGCGGAGAGGCCCACGCCTGTGGCGTCTACGACGAGGTAGTGTGGCACTAACCGTCGTGTCGCGGACGACCGTCTCGGGGTGAGCGCGCGGACCCGGCCAATGATCGCGAGCAGGGGCGCGCCCGGGGGTAACCGCTCTATGTGGCAAACCCGCAGCTTGACTGGTTGATCGGGCGGCTCACCGCGACTCGGGCGCAATCCACCGAGCGTTGCCCACGGGGCGTCGGGCGCCCCGCCGGTGAGCAGGCTCTGCCCGATCTTTTCGATCGCGACGAGTGCTGAAAAGCCATCGGCGCGGCCGAGATCACAGCCGATGAAAACTCCGGCCACACTGCCTTGTGCGCGCTCGCCGGGTTTGTAGCGTGCATAGCGTCTGGAGAGGTCTTCGGCGTCTGAGTCGCTTATCACGATGATCGGTCGCTTGTATATCCGTCTTTACCCTTAGTCCCTTCCCCGTTTTTCCCGCTCCGCTCCGTTACTCGCGCATCACAGTTGATTCACGCTGCGCGCGTCGATGAAATTGTTCGAGATGCGCGCGACTTATCAGCTGCACTCGTGCGTGCGTTCGGGCAGTTTTCGCCGCAGTCGCGCTTGACAGCTGTACGGTGCTATATCTGGGATGCGTGAGGGGGAAGCGAGCATCCAAGCTTTAGAAAACGCGAGCAAATCGCAAAGTTTAAGCTGATTGGCAAACCAGCAGTTTCATGGTGTTGGTAATGCGAGCAAGCACGATGAATCAAGCGTATGCCGAAACGATTGACTTTGGTGCTGCGGCTGATCAGGAGCGTCTCCGTGAGCTGTTGCAGCGGGCGGTCGATGAAGTCGCACGAAGATATGAACACCGATTCCTGGAGCCGAGTCTCATTTCGTTTGTGCTCGCGCGCATGGTGCACGAGGCTGATCCCACGTTCTCTGAAGCGCTCGTGCGAACCGAGTTCCTCAAGTCCGCCCTTGAATTTACCGAGCAGCTAGACCGCGCGACGCGCGGCAGGTTTTCGTTAAGCCACGTGTGGAAGACATAATCGCCGCGCGGCATTCTGTAATAACTTTTGCTGGCAGACCGGCGTGATGCGAAACTGTGTGAGCGGATTCGGAACGCGCTCCTGTTATCAGCCTGTGCTCGTACCTCTAGGTGTCGGCATCAATCTGGTTCGCGGTAAATCTGTGACTGTTGATCGCAACTACAAGCTGCTGAGTCTCAAGATACGTGCGATTCTTTGCTGTGGCGGGTCTGCTGTTGCCATCATCATCAGCCATCATCATCATCTTCGTGATGCGACGCGCCGACACGTGGGGAACGATGCCGCGGTACCGGCGGTATACCTGAGCGTACTCAGTTGATCATCGCCGCGACGTCCATCCGGTGCGACGGATGCGCAGCGGGAGAGATCTCTGCCGGCATTGCCGTGGAAAGGCGCTCTCAATGAGTCGCGGCCGGTTGCGAGTCTTCTGAGGCGTAGATTGGGCATGCGGATCCCCCTGTCCTCGCGTAAAAAAGGTCTAGTCAGGAAACTCCGCTCTGTCGAGCACTCTGTGTGCTGCAGACGAGGAGAACTCAAACGACGAAGGATGAGGCGTGCTCGGTCGTTCACACCCCGGGCAGGACGCCGGTCAATGTGATGACTAGCGGCACCAATGCCAGGCACCCGATAAGGATGCAGAAATAGCCGAAGTTTATCCGCTCTGCCACTCTCAGGAGTGTGCTAATGGTTAATAACGAGAAGAAGAACGCGATGACGATAGCGATAAGAGCGTAGAGGGTGAAGTAGGACCCGCTTTTTATAACCGTTAACCCTATTTCAGCTCCGATCACGGCAGGGATATACATCAAAAAGCTCAAATTGAGCGCGTCCTGCGCTGAATAACGACGCAAGAGGAGCGCTGACACGGTCAGTCCTGAGCGACTGAAGCCGGGGAGGATTGCAACGCCTTGCAACATCCCAACGATGATGGCATCGATTGGTGAGAGCGACCTGTTTCGCTTGCCGACTCTCTGCCGCGCGTGCAGTTGCAGCAGCCCGGTGCCGATGAGGAGCGCGCCGATAAACGCGATGGCGTAACTCCCCGTCAGCTGCAGCTTTGTCAGGCCAAAGACGAGCAATGGGGCCCCTATGAGCGCGGTAGCAAACGTCGCGATGATGAGAAACGTCGTCAGTCGGTTGTACCCGCTCGGGTGGCGAACGTCTCGCACGTACGTTGGCACGTTGCGCAACAGTTTGAGGATATCGCCTCGGTAAAACAGCGCGACAGCGAACAACGACCCGATATGCAACCAAATGGCATAGTAGACCGCTTCGGTGAGGTTCATATTGTAGAAGCTCACCAGTATCACGGACATCATCGCTTTGCTGCTGACCGGAAGCCACTCGGTTATGCCTTGTATGATACCGAGCACGATTGATTGTATGAGTTGCGAGATGTCCATGCGGGGTATGCGTAAGTGCCACAAACTCTATAAAAATCTTTGGTCGGCCACTCAGCCACTCATTCTAACGAGGCTGCAAAGCCGGCTATCCGCCAGATTATTGACATATTGCAGCAGGTGATGCGCCCACGCGACGCGTGCTCTTTAGTAACTCTTCTCCTCCTTCATCAAAAAAGGCTCTCCTTCCTTTGTTCCTTAACTCCGATCAAATATGATAATCGAGAATAGAAGTGAATACACTAACGCAAAAACGTTACCTTCGACAATTATTACGAACGGCTGGTCATACGCGCCACCCATAAAGAATGCGTCACCCAAGACGAAGAGTATCGCCGTTGCTAAAGCTATTTTTCTGCGGGGTGTCATTTATCTCTAGTCTAGATTCAGATCATAAAAAAGTTGTTAGCCATCACCGTATTTGTCTAGTTGTGGTAATATAGCTGGTTGCACTACCGCAAACAACGCCACTCAAACACCGAGTGCGAGAAGGAGAGCACGACGTAAGCTATGGATCGTCTCGAGACGCACGTGTTAGATGAACCCTATGAAAATGAGCGTGATGCTCAATCCGATCATGATGACGACCGTTGCCCCCGCGATATAATTGAACACCCGCGTGTTAACGTACTCGCCCATGATCTTCTTGTCGTTCGCGATGACGAGCATATAGATTAGGATGAATGGCAGCAGTATCCCGTTGCCCACTTGCGATAAATAGAGGATGGAAAGGAGAGGCACGTTCGGAAGCGAAATGAAGAACGCCGCAAGCACTATTATTCCTACATACAGTCCGTGGAATGCCGGAGCGTCTTTAAATGACTTAGATACGCCGCGCTCCAATCCTAATCCCTCACAAACATAATGTGCCGTTGAAAGAGGTAAAATACTCGCTGAAAATATTGAGGCGTTCAAAAAGCCAAAGGCGAACAGCGCCGCCGCGTACTTTCCCGCCAGGGGGGCAAGCGCGGCAGACACGTCAGCCACAGTGTTCACTGGAATGCCGTGTACGAAAAGGGTTGCCGCACAAGCTACGATAATAAAGAATGCCACGAGGTTGGTCACGATCGAACCGGTAATGGCGTCAAGCCGCGAGTAGTTGAGGTACTTGAGCGGAACCCCCTTTTCGACCACTGACGCCTGGATGTAAAACATCATCCATGGCGCGATTGTCGTCCCCACAAGTGCGACGAGCATGGTGATGTAAGCAGTATTAGGTGAAAGAGATGGTATAAACGTATTCACGGCAGCGATTTTCCAATCAGGATGTGCCAGAAATCCCGAAATAATGTACGTGACGTAGAGCGCCGACGCGACCAAGAAAACTTTTTCCACCCGCCTGTAGGTCCCGCGCTCAACCAATAACCACACGAAAATCGCAGCGAGCGGTACTGATATGTCTGGAGGAACGCCAAAAATAGAGCCACCCACAGCGATGCCTGAGAACTCAGCAAGGGTGTTGCCGAAGTCAACTGCGAGTAATAAGACCATGATGAAGAAGACTAGCTTAACACCGGTCTTCTCACGTATTAAAGAAGCGAGTCCCTTGCCCGAAACGACACCCATCCGTATGCCCATTTCTTGGGTCACGGCGAGTGCAACCGTCATGGGGATGAGCGTCCAGAGCAAGACGTAACCGAATTGCGCGCCAGCAAGGGAGTAGGTAGTGATGCCGCCCGCGTCGTTGTCGACGCTGGAGGTAATAATCCCCGGCCCAAGGATGACCAGGAACAGAGCGAGTCTGATGAACCAAGGGCTCCTGAAGTACCGCGTAATGACCCGGTAATCCACGACGCGACACTCCCTTCAGCCAAACGCCTTAGGAACCCGTTTCTTCCACGCGGTAGGTAAGACGACGTCAATCGCGTCGTCAACGGTGACGATGCCCTTCAGTTTTTTCTCTTCGTCCACGACGGGAAGCGCGAGCAGGTTGTATTTGGCGATTTTCTTTGCCACGTCTCGCTGGTCGTCCGTCAGTTGAACTGTGATAACATCGATGTGCATGAATGCAGAGAGCTTTTCCTCGGGGCGTGCGAGCAAGAGGTTGCGCAGTGAGATCACCCCCACAAGCGTCTCGTCCTTCGCGATGACATAGATGTAGTAAATCGTCTCCACGTCTGCTGCGGCGGTGCGGATCTCCTCGATCGCCTGTTGTGCGGTGAAGTCTGCGTGGACCGCGACGAACTCATTTGTCATGATGCCGCCTGCCGAGTCCTCCGGGTATTCGAGGAGCTCTCGTATATCCTCCGACTCATCAGGTTCCATAAGGTCAAGGATGGCTTCGGCGCGGGCCACCGGCAGATCTCCGAGCAAGTCCGCGGCGTCATCCGGTGACATCTCTTCAAGAATCTCGGCCGCGCGCTCGGTCTCCATCCCTTCGATGAGCGAGACCTGCCGCTCCGGACTCGTTTCTTCCAATGTGTCCGCAGCGGCCTCTTCATCGAGTGAGTTGATAAGCTGCAATCCATCATTCACACTGAGCTGGTCGAGGATGTCTGCGATGTCAGCTGGGTGGAACTTGGTTATTTTGTGCTTTGGGACTTTCAGCTGCAGGGCTGATGGCCCGCTGTGTATGGTATCAACGGCGTCCCAGCTGATGTAATTCCCTTCGAAGCGAATCCGTGCCCTGTCAGCAACTTTTTCCAATCCGAGCCGCCGCAGCAGCCCACGGACGCCGATGTCGACGCCGATGAGTCGATAAGAGCCGTTGGTGGCAGAGAGCTGCAGGTCATTGACGCGTCGCAACTTCTTTCCCTGCACGTCAATGACTTGCCTGTCAAGAACATCTTCGACCAAGTGCACCTCATGCTCCTGCACGTCGTACGGCTGTATCTCGTCACGTCCGACTTTGAGAGGGATCTGCCGTCCTAAGCCTTCCACCTGTGTCCACGGAACGTTAAGCGTGTGTTTATCAGACGTTCTCACGGTCAGGGCCTTTACTTTTGGATACGGCGTATCTGCTGACACGATCACGTCTGCAAGCTTTCCCACTTTTTCCCCGTGAACGTCAATCACAGGCTGCTTCACGATTTCACTCAGGCTTAGAAAGGCCATTTCCTTCCCTCCACTACACTAGCAGGGGCACAGTCCCCTCCTTCACACGCTCCATGACGATCATCTCGGTCAAATCGTCGACACCATCAATCGAGCGTATCTTGCTGTTTATGATCTGATTGAGCTCCTCCATATTGTGAGCCCAGAGCTTTGTCAGAAGGTCATACTCTCCCGACACGCTGTACACCTCTGAAACCTCATCAAGTTTCGAGAGCGCGATTTTTACCGCGCCGTGCTTTTCGGTCTCTGTCTGGATGATGATGATCGCCGTCATTTCGAGGCCCACCTTCTCAGGGTCGAGGATCACAGTATATCCCTTGATCACCTCTCGCTCAAGCCGCTTGAGCCGGTGAGAGATGGTTGCATCAGGCACGTCGATGTCTTCTGACATCTTTGATAACGTGATCCGGGCGTTCTGGACGAGAGAGTGAAGTATCGCTAAATCAGTCTCATCCATCTCAGAGTCAACGTCTGCAGTCATAAGTGACTCTGAGTGTATTGCTTATGGTTTATATGATTTCTGGAAGAAATACCCTAATCATAATAAAAATAGAGAAATTTACTAAATATCTTCGTTTAAGTGAGAAAGAGTACAGCTGCTCGCGTGCCGCTCGTTTACCCTAAAGTAAAGACGTGTCATTGGGCCTTTGTACGGCCCGCTGATCGCAAGCTGATTTTTCCGAAACAATGCTTGCGACTCCGAGCTCCAAGAATGTGCGCGTCGATCGGGCTGCCTTGATGCATGTGCTCGCACGTTCGCTGGCTGGCGTCGCATCAGGAATGAGCTCTTTGTGACGCCGCTCTATTTTATTCAATACTTATCCGCGATTTCAGCGTTTCCCAGTCCTGTGCGTTGAGAATGCGCTCGGCTAGATTAACCGCATTCTGGAACGCAGCGGCAGGCGTGCTCCCCTTCATAGAAATAAAAAGGGACGTCAGCTCTTCGATATTGACGGCGGCGATAACCATAACAAGGTTTGCCTTCACCTGTTCAGGCTTCACGTTGAAAGCCGTTTGGGCCACATCCATGAGCTCCTTTGTCGTGCTAAGGTTCCACAAGGCGGGCTGGACGCGCTCTTCCTCTTCGTTGAGATGATGCCAGAAAAAGGCAATGAAGCGATTCAGTGCGAGATAAAACTCGAGACCAAGCGCCCGCTGTTTCTCAGCCTGGGGCTGCTTGCGCGTCTTTTCCAAGTGAGTAATGAGGCTGTCAAAGCGATGTTGTGCCGCGCGATGTTCTTCCTCAAGATGTTCAGCACAGCCAGGAACCTCATCGGCCAGCAATGGATGAATGGCGCGCTCCTCCCAATCGTGATGGAGGCGCATCTGTACTCCGAGCAGCTTACACTCATTAAGGAACGCGTCTAGTGCGACTTGGTCAGCGAAGTCTACGGTCCCCGCTTTGATGGATACCATTGAGAGTTGGGCTCGGAGGCCTTTGTGAACAAGCGTATAGAGCGCAACATGAGTGACCATACGTGGCAATCGCTCGCTGATGTGATAACCCTTGCCCCGCTTCGTCGGCACGCCTCCAGCGTTCAACGCTGCGCAATGTGTCTGTACTGTACGGCCGCC
>Ga0208821_1001575_pt1 | contig 12128 bp, 4 predicted proteins | sample June2015DPH_20_5_FD_184720 | JGI IMG/M metagenome (GOLD analysis project Ga0208821, IMG submission 184720) | Peatland microbial communities from SPRUCE experiment site at the Marcell Experimental Forest, Minnesota, USA - June2015DPH_20_40... | ecosystem: Environmental > Terrestrial > Soil >... | reverse complement strand
CTCCACCCAGTCCGCCAGTGTGTGACACCGATAGCCGGTAACGCCCTCCAGAACGGTCTCCTGAAACGCTCCATAGCTCGAGGCGATCAGCGGGACACCGCACAGCTGCGCCTCTATCCCCGAGTTGCCGAACGGCTCGATGAAGACCGTCGGCATCAGCATGCAGCGAGCCCGCCGAACGACATCGACCCTCTCATCTCCGAAAATCGGCCCTTTGAACACCAGATTGGTGGGAGCCTCCTTCGCCCACTGCGACGTACCGCCTGGGCCGTATACATGAATCGGCAGCTCCGGCATCCGCCGCGCGATCTCAACAAGGTCGTTGATGCCTTTTCGTGCCGTGACGCGACCGAGAAAAATCGCGTAATCGTCAGGCTCCTCGCAAAAAACCCATTTGTCCACGTCGATCGGAGAAGGGATCACCCACTTGTAATGATTGCCGTCCTCCTGTCCCGCCTTGCCATAATGCCAGTGCATCCAAGCGCTGCTTTCGTAGACACGGAATGGCAGGCCCGGTGAGGCGTAGTAGCCGACACACAGTTCAATGTGGTGGCAGTCCCGAAGGTGATTGTATACTTCCCAGTTCGGGCCCCAGACATGGCACACGATGTCGCCAGGCTTGGCACGAGACCGGATTTTCTCCAGCAGAACTCGTTGGAATTCGCTTTGAAGATCTTTGTTGTTGACGTCAGCGTCCAGCGGTTCCTCACGCGATCTGCGTTGGCTCAGGGCTCGCAGCCGCTCCTTTGTCAGAATGACAACGTGTTCACGCGCTTTACTGGCCGAGCCTTCGTTGCTGTATTCAATGACATCCCAGCCGAACGGTTGGATCACCTCGGGAAATAACAAGACTTTCGAAGTGAACGCGCAGACGAGATAATCCTCGTGGGGTACCGTGTGCGCTATGCCCAATACATGGAGACTATTGCTCATAGACCGTTTTTCTTGCGCGTGACGAAGAGCCTCGCTCGCCGGAACCTGTATTATCTTCGGCTGACCCAATCCAGGTGAGTTTTCTTTTGCGGCACGTGGAGGTCCCGGCTCAGAAACAACAGTCTCTTGCAATCGTGCTGTTTCGACTTGTACGCACTCATTATCCGTGGCGGGTGGTCGCGCGACAGCCTCTTGCACCTTGTCGATCGCGAATTGCTTGTTTTTCAGGATCCGATCGCGCTGCTCGGTCGGCAGTTTGCCCTCAGTTAACAGCCGATCGCAGGCGTCAACACACTCTTTGTATCTGCCGGTCCAGTAGGCACAGACGGCTAACTCGTCGAGCAGCCCGTACTCGTAAATCCAATCCTCAATTCCTGGTGCGTCCTTCGGGTAGGCGATCGCGAGGCCCTGCGCCGCAAACTGGTAACCTCGTTCGTGCATTCCTTTGTTGCGGCAGAAGCGGGCTGCTCCGTGCAAAGCTTCGGCGCGCGTCGGGCACGCTGCGGATGCTTCCACATAGGCAGAGAGCACCTCATCATCAGGACCGGCGAGCTGCTCCTTCTCCCGCGCAGCACGAAGAAGCTTTATAAAGACATCAGCCTCCAGCGGTTCCGGAGTAGCAGCTTCGCGAAGCTTACCCACGGCAGACGCTTTATTTTTGAGGACCCGATCGCGCATTTCCCGTGGCAGTTTCCCTTCGCTCAGAAGCCGATCACACGCATTCACACACTCTGCGTATCTGTCAGTCCAGTAGGCGTTGACCGCGTATTCGTCGAGCACTCCGTAGTCGTAGACCCATTGCTCCAAATTTAGTCCGTCTGTCGGAGCCTTCATTGCCAAAGCGCGCTGCGCAAACATGTAGCCTTGCTCGAAGCGTTCTTTTACCCGACAGTAGCGCGCCGCCCCGTGGAGTGCCTCGGCGCGATCTTTGCGCACGTTGTGCGCTCTCAGATAAGTCGCGAGCACATCCTCCGCGTCATAACCAAGATCGGCCTTTAGATTTGCCGCTTGGTAGAGGCTGATGAACACCTCCTGATCCCAATTCCCGAGCTCAGCGCGCTTGAGGTAATTGACCAACGCCTTCTCACGTTCGCGGCAGTCCCGGTAACTCTGGGCCAGATAGAAGGTGTAGCGCGAAATCAGGAACGGATCAGTCTCGGTCGCAAGCGCGCTCTCCAGCACCGCGGCATCGCGGCGATACCGCTCGCTCGCCGAAATCTGCCGCCGGGCGCCTTCCTCGCTCATTCGAATTCGCACGCCGGGAAGCCGTTGCTGACTGCGCTCCTCCGGAAAGGTCCGCCGGTTATCAGGTCCCACGGGGCAGCTCAGGAATTCGTGCAGCACGCCTTCGTAACGCCAGGGCAGCGCATTGCGGACCAACTGCGTCCGCCAATACCGAAGCTCTTTGTGCCGAATCTCCAATGTGTAAGAGTCGGCCTCGAGATGCGGCATCTTGAAGCCGGGCGGCAATTCAAGCACGTCGTCCGCGTCAATGATCAGTGCATAGTCTACGTTCTTGTTGTTGCGCAGCTGCGTCAGTGCGTGCGACCGGTTATAGGCAAAGTCCCGCCATGGTTCGTCATAGACTTCGCCGGGCAACCCGGCCCGGTCCAGCCATTCCCGGATGATTGTCTGCGTGCCGTCGGTTGATCCCGTGTCCTCGATCAACACGTAATCCACGAGGGGACGAACGCTCTCCAGGCATCGGAGGATCACTTTGGATTCGTTTTTCACGATCATGCAGAGGCCGATCGTCTTTCGGTCGGCATTCACGCCCGTAATTCTCCCATGCGGCGCACTGCTGGCCGCATTTGCAGCTTTTTTGGTCAGAGAAGCCGCGCGCTGGTGACCCTTCTCAGCCGCTCGACGTTGTTTCCTGTTCATGGGCATTTGCGACTGTTCGGCGGAACGCTCATAGAAAGTGAGCATACATGGCAACGACAACCAAACAAACTAACAGTTTGTTTAGATCCATAAGGTTCGGCAGGCAAACTGCATAGCCGGCTCCGAAGGGATTGCTTTAGTTGCAAGCCCGTGTGGCCCTTATAGGCAATCAATTGCGAATTGATATCGTTTGTTGCGATTTGCATGTGTTAGCATAAAGGCGCTGTTTGCCGGGCCTGGTTTTTAGCCGCGCCCGCGATCGTCCTCGGCAGGAACGCCCCCCTCCGAGGCCGGAGCACGGCCGCGAGACGATGAAGATGTATTGCTGGTACTGGCATGATCACAACATAACGACTGTCATCTCAGGCCCCGCCTGCCACCTGCAATGCCGGCGCGGCTCCCGTTTGATCGCAGAGCCGACGGATCAATTGTCGCCACTCGAGCAGACGAGTCGGCCAATCGTAAGCGGTTGCACAATAGGCTTGCTGGCTTAATGAAAGGTTCGGGTTGCCTGCCCACGGTATTGCAAGCTCGGCTGCCAGGTTTTCACAAAAGGCCGCAACATGGTCTTCCTCGTTGGGGTTTGATGGATAGACGCGCGCGAAGCCGGCAGTAGTCTCGGGCAGCGCACCCAGGAAAGGAACGATCAAGCGGCAGCCCGCGGCCATCGCTTCGATAGCAGCAAGGCAGGCGGTTTCCGCGAAGGTGCACGGATAAGTGAGAAAGTGCATGCTCCGCAACGCCACCCGGAGTTCCGGATTGGGTGAGAGGCCGTGATAAATTACTCCGCGCAGGGAACTGGCTCTCGCGTAGAGATGTTCGTACGGTCGGTCATCCTCCAGATAGAGCTTCATCGATGACCAGATGTGTAACTCGGCATTTGCCGGATTGATGCGCTCCCAAGCGTCAAGCAGAACGGCAAGTCCGCGAAACGGCGTGCTCGTGTAGGCGCAGCGCAAGATCGGCGCGGCCTCCCAGCAGCGCGTTTTGGGGCTTATATCGAGCGCGTGGCGCATCACGACGCAACGTTGCGGCGGCAGTTCGAAGGTGTCGAGGTATCGTTGTTTTTGCCAATGAGAGACGAACACAAAGCAATCGACGGATCCGACAAGTTCTTTGTCTTTGCACCACTGCACCCAGGATTGGTTTACGTCATGGTGCATCCAAACGACGCGGGGTCGGTCGTCGGTCTTGTCATCTCCAGGATTGTTCACGTTCAAATTGATGCGGGTGAGTTCCGCGCCCATTCGTTCTTTCAGGCCTGCAACCATAAGCTCGGTGCCCGCTGCTTCAGTCCTCGGCGTCCACCGTGACTCCGGTTTGGCGGCAGCCGCGGCGGTCGGCGTCGACCTCACGCCTGGGAACTTGATCTTTGGAGTGCTGGCTGTTGTGCCGCGACTTTCGGACGCTCCGGACGGCAACTGCTCGATGTCCTCCAGCAAATGACGCACATCGCTAGCCTCGACGATCGCGATCCAAGCTTGGCCGTCCCCGACGCCAAAGGAGATCAGCAAGCCCTTTCCGTCGGGAGCCCGGGCCAAGCCGGCAGCGAATTCGACCCCTTTGGTGATGAAAAAGAATGGGAGGCTCACACGTCGCAGCTGGTTCGCCGAGTCGAACCAGACGAAGCGATGCTGATAGTAGCGCCGCTTGTCCCTCTCGCTCACTTCATGGACGAGCGCGAGCCAGCCGCCGTCGAAGAGGATTGCCTGGGTGCCGCCGCGAAACTGCTCAGCCGCGATCGCTGGCGTCGCCTCGAAGATGGTCTGGGCATGCTCATCTATGACGCGGGTTGGATCGCTCAGATGGATGAATTGCAACTGGTCCCCGACGATCTGCGGCATCCAATTCTTCTCATGCCGCCGCGGCCCTTGTGGGCGCAGCACGCGCCAGTCAGTGAGCCGGCACGACCCCGGCGAAAAATCGTCGATGCGCGCCAGCACCTGATCGCACCAACCCTCAGGCGTCAGCTCGCGAACGCAGGCAATGCACCAGAGTTCGTTGCGCCAGGCGAATAGCCGCGCGTCCTCGAATCCCTGGACCTCCCGAAAGGCCGGTGCCGGCATGTCGGTGGGCGGGAGAATTTCGCTCGACGATCGGATAGCGAGCTCTGCGTCCAGCCGGAGCAGGAAATTGCGGGTGTGGATGGGCGCGTCGTTCGGCGTCCGATACGTGCGGTCTTCAGACAGGGTGAAATTGACGGCGCGCTGCAACAGCACAATCTCGTTGCCCAATCGGGCCACTGAGGGGTTGGATGGATGGTAGCCGTCCGGCGGGGTGAATCCGACCTGGCGTGCCGTCAAAGACGGCATAAGCGCGCTTGCGGGTTTCAGGTAGTAGAACAGGTTCCAGCGCGCCAGCTCGCGCGATCGCGATGGAACCTGCCGGTTGAGTGCCAGCCAGTTGCATGCCGCAAAGCCGCGGTCCTTGCGCGCCGGGTCGCGCACATAATTCGCCGCGATGGAATACTCTTCCTGCATGCCGGCGCTATAGACAAAATCCTCCAGGAACAGGATGTCCGGTTCCGGCCGCTGCACTGCCAACCCCGGTTCGGAGAACAGGACGCTCGCGTCGTGCTTGCCGCGCTCGCGAAAATATCGCGCCAGATCGTGGAGCGGCTCGGCGCGCTGCGGGCGCTGATTGAAGGCCGCGAGCGCCTGGCGCAGGAAACCGCCCTCGTCGCCGAGATCACGCAGGCAGCGCGCCTCCTGGAGGCGGGCGTACCACGCCTCCTCGTCCCAGCCGCCCATATCCGCCCGCTTGGCGTACAGCTCTGCGGCTTTGGCCTTCTCGCCGGCGTCGCGGTAGGATTGGGCCAAGTAGAACCAGTAGCGATGGTTATCCGGTTCGCTTTTGAGACCCTCTTCCAGCAGCCTGATGTCGCGCTGGAACTTATCGACCCGGTTCGATCCGCTGGCATGGTCTTTGTACCAGACCCCCTGCAATTGCTTCACCCCACCCGGCACGCCGAGATACTCGTGGGTCACGCCGCGGTAGCGCGCGCCCGCGTCCCGTCGCACCAGGCGTGTGTTCCAATATGTCAGACCGGAGTCGGTCCGCTGCAGGAGCAGATATACTGGCGCGTCTAACTTGTCGCGGAAGCCTCGGTCGTCCACCACCAGCTCCATGTCCGCATCATCGAACAGGAGATAGTCGTAGGCCAGCGGCGACGCGTAGGCGCAATCGAGCGCCGCGTTTCGCGCCTGTTCGAAATTGTGGAACGGAATGCTTTGCAGCTCTCCTGGCAGATTGCGTGCGGCAAAGAACGACTTGATGAAGTCCTGCGTGCCGTCGGTGGAACCGGTATCACCGATTACCCAGCAGTCAATGTGATCGGCAACGCTGCCGAGACAGCGCTCCAGATTCGCCATCTCGTTTTTGACAATCATGTTGAGGCAGATCGTCTTGCCGACGCTGGACGCCGTTTCTCTTGGCTCGGGTGGATAAGCCATCCTGATTTCTCAGCCGTTCGACGCTGTTTCACTGTTCATGGAGGTCCAGCCCATCGTGAACGCTAATACTTTACCGCTACCTTAGCGCCTTGTCCTTTTCGCCGGCGTCGCGATAGCACTGTGCCAGATGGAAGGTGAGGCGGGAGCGAAGGAACTCGTCCTTTTCGTTATGCAGCGCATTAATGCGAATCAGCGCGTCCTTGCGGTACTTGTCCGGCTGCGGGCATTCTCGCGAGCAAGCGATGTGAAAGCCGCTAGTAGTGCCAGCCGACGCGACCAAATGGCGCCTCCAAGAATTAATGCGCTCCGGAAGCGCGAGCAGACTGGTCGCCGGCCAAAGCTCTATCCTAGGACGCGATGCGAATTGCAATCGCTTTCTCCAGCGCCAGAAGTTGCAATTTAGCTTGCTGTAGAGCGTCGCATCAACTGCGTTCGATTAGGAGAAGCGTGTAACCATACTGCGTAAGGTTGATGAACAAATATTCGTACAGAAGGTTGCCAGCTACGATGAGCTAGAAATCCTCACTGGTGCAGGCCACACTTCTTCAGCCCACCCAATCGCTGTCTCGTGATCGCTGACGTGTGCCTATTAAACATGGCGCCAACTTTTTCTAGCAGTTCGGGTGCGGCTCGAATAGCCTGATTAATGCAGATAACAGTACCTTTAGCGACGATCGGCTAGACCTTCATGAACACGAAACAACGTCGAGTGGCTGAGAAAGCGCGCCGGTCTCTGGCTCATCCGCCCAAGCCAAGAAAAAAGGCGCCCAGCGATGCGCTTAACGGAAAAATGCCGGGTGTGAATAAGCAGCGGGAAACCGTTGCGTCGTTGCCACCGGAATCTGACGCTTTCCTGACGCTCCTCGGTGCCGCTCGGGAGAAAGAGAAACTCGGACGTCCCGACGATGAAGTTATCTCCGCCTACATGGAGGCAACCGTGGCATGCCCGACGCGCGCCGAGGCCTTGCACGGAGCCGCCCGCTTCTGCCGCAACAAGGGCCTCCACGAACGAGGGTATGAGTTCGCCGCAAAGGGCTTGGCGGTCGCCTACCCGAAGGGCGCGCCGGCCCTAGAGGACTGGATCTACGAATACGGGCTGCTCGACGAGTTGGCGGTCAACGCTTACTGGACTGGGAAATACGCAGAGTGCGTAGACGCCTGCGATCGGCTCCTGAGCGAAGGCAAACTGCCGACCGAGAAGCATGATCGGGTCCTGAAAAATAAAGACTTTGCGGTTAGTAAGCAGCAAGAAATTGCGGCATCGCCGTCATCGGAATCTGAAGCTTTCCTGATGCTCTTTCGTGCCGCTCGGGAGATAGAGAAACTTGGTCGTCCCGACTATGAGGTTATCTCCGCCTACATGGAGGCAACCGCTGCATGCGCGACCCGCGCCGAGGCGCTGCACGGAGCCGCTCGCTTCTGCCGCAACAAGGGCCTCCACGAACGAGGGTATGAGTTCGCCGCAAAGGGCTTGGCGGTCGCCTGCCCGAAGGGCGCGCCGGCCGTAGAGGACTGGATCTACGAATACGGGCTGCTCGACGAGTTGGCGGTCAACGCTTACTGGATTGGGAGATACGCAGAGTGCGTAGACGCCTGCGATCGGCTCTTGAACGAAGGGAAGCTGCCGACAGAGAAGCGCGATCGGGTCCTGAAAAATAAACAATTCGCGATTGACAAACTCGCGGAAATAAAAACGCCAAGCTCGACCAGCTTAGAGCCTATCTCAACATGATAGCCTCTATCCTCGGATGCGTTATGGCATTCGGCAAAAAATCTTAGCGGCGCCCTTTCCGTACTTTCGCCGTACGCACCGATGTGTGGCTGATCGCAAGCGCCCCCGGTTGTCGTTTCGCTACCTTCGGTCGGTCGATTTCCTGCCTCATGTGCGCGATATCGCCGCTGGGCATTTCAGTTTTTGACGTGCCGGCTGCGCTCTTGGGCGCTCCGACGGCGACTGCTCCGCGTCACCCAGCAACCGGCGCACTTCACTGGCCTCGACCGTGGCACTCCATGCCTCGCCGTCGCCGACACCGAAGGAGATCAACAGGCCCTTTTCGGGAAGACGGGCCAGACCGGCGGCGAATTCAACCCCCTTCCTGATGAAGAAGACAACCCCATTTCTGATGAAGAAGAATGGTCGGCTCATGCGGCGCAGCCGGCTCGAGGAGTAGAACCAGACGAAACGATGCTGAGCCGCTCGCCGCGTGGTGAGCTTTTCACAAGGGGCTATCGATCAAATAGAGGCTGCCGCGATTTCGGCCACAGTGGCGGGAAAACACACTTTCCGATGCGCCGATGGGATTATAAGCCGTCATATAACGGCCCTAGCGTGCGTGCCGGCAAAATCCCCTCACGGGCATGCACCACGCCGCATGGAACTTTCCCATTCATCATACATTCATCGACGCGGGCGCTTTCGACCCGAGAAAGCGACGACCATCTCCCCGCATAGTGAATCTTTTTTAGTGGAGGCTATTCAATGATTTATTCAATTCTAGGCAAATCCAAATCGAGGCAATAGAACGCCATAGAACGTTGGATATATTGCATAGCTTAATTTTCTATGAACAGTCTCCGGCTGGTGCAGTGCAACGTGGTGTCAGTGCGACGTAACGCCGCCCAAGCGTGACGGGTACAGGGCACCGGCAAGGGCAGCCGGAGAGGGTATTTGAGTAAACGTAGCGTTGTGATTACGCGTGGCGTTTTAGCCCGCGGGGAGCCTTGTGGCTCCCGCGCGGGCACTCTCGTCCGCCTGCGCGCAATCGCAAATCGGCAGATAAATCCCTATCGGGACGGCAACGACATGTCATCCCCCCGAATTGGGGGGCGCCGATTTGTTAGCGGCCATCTCGCCAAACAAAGCTCCGCAAACGACCAAGCCAAGTCACCAGCACGCAGACCGGCGCTGGTTCTCAATCTTTGGCGCTCTAGTTCAGTCGCACTAACAAACCCAACGCGACGAAAACGCCTTGCGGCTGCACCCCTTAGGTCGATCGCCTCGACGTCGTCGAAATTCGAAGATCGGCGTCAAGCGCGTCGAGTGTTCAACCAGCTAGAACTGTTCGTCACGGCGAGCCTACTCGGCGGGCGCGCCGCGATCGGTTTTGAGTTTGCCTGCAAACCAAATCCCACTACCCACCCCACCCCCACACTCTGGACCGTCGGTCAATTGCCGGCGGCCGCCTAGAGGTTTGGAGCACTGCAATGCGTGCCACGCGAAATCCTCGGACTGACCATAGCGACACCGCGACGTGGCACGACGAAATCAAGCTGAACCAGAACAACAACCCGAACAAGAATCTTGAGGAACGCGTCATGGCACGTCCCCACGAAATCCTTTTCGTTGATCGCTCCGTCTCCGATATCGACACGATCCTCAGTGGGTTGCGACCGGGGGTTGAGGCGATTGTGCTCGACGCCGCCCAGCCAGCAACACGGCAGATCGCGGCGACGCTCGAGGGCCGCTATGGCCTCTCCGCGGTGCACATCATCGCGCATGGCGCTCCGGGCCGAGTGAACTTCGCATCGGGCGATTGGTCGGCCACGACGCTGGAAGGCGAAGCTGAAAATTTTGCCGCGATTCGGCGTGCGCTGGCCGTGGACGGCGAATTGCGGTTGTGGAGTTGCGATACCGGCGCAGGTGCAGCAGGTGCAGCGTTCATCGAAGGCTTGGCGGAGGCAACCGGGGCAGATGTCGCCGCCTCGACCGGGCGCATCGGCGCCGCCGCTTTGGGCGGCACCTGGGACCTTGCAGCATTTGCTCAACGTGCACCTGCACGGCCGCCGCTCACCGCGGCGGCGATGGCTGGCTATGCGGGGGTGCTCACGGCTAAGGCGTGGACTGGCACCACGAGCACAGACTGGAACACCGCTGGTAACTGGTCGCCATCTGGTGTTCCGGCCTCTGGCGACACCGTCACCATAGGCACAACGACTAATTCGCCTACTCTTACCGCCAGCACCACTTTCACTATCAGCACACTGACAATAAACGGCTCTGACACGCTTACTCTTGCGCTTTCCGGGGGGGCCGCTCTCGCGGTAACGAGCGGTACGACGCTCTCTTCCAGCGGTGGCATCACCGGTGTTGGCAAGCTGAGTTCGAACGTAACGTCGACCACTGGGACCCAAACGATCGCGGCCTCCGGCGGAACGCTGGAGATAAACGGCACCATTACAAATACCAGCGGCAACCTCGCGCTGTCCGTCGGCAGCGGCGCCACTGATAAGCTGTTGCTCGATGCCGCCAGTGCGGCGAAGTCGTTGACGTTCTTGGGTTCGACCGGAACGCTAGAGCTCAATACTTCTGGGACGTTGACGCTGGCCAACGCGCTGGCGATTGGCGCGAACACGGTGAAGCTGGACGCGGCGGCGTCGACGCTGACCGACGCAGCCGGCGTCACGCTCACCAGCGGCACCATTACCGGCGTAGGCAAAGTGGCTGCAGCGGTGTCCGCCAGCGGCGCCGCCAGTATCACGGCAACCGGCGGCACGCTGGAAGTCACCGGCGCCATCACCAACACCGGCACGCTCGCGCTCACGATTGGCAGCGGCGCCACTGATAAGCTGTTGCTCGATGCCGCCAGTGCGGCGACGTCGTTGACGTTCTCGGGTTCGACCGGAACGCTAGAGCTCAATACTTCTGGGACGCTGACGCTTGCCAACGCGCTGGCGATTGGCGCGAACACGGTGAAGCTGGACGCGGCGGCCTCGACGCTGACCGACGCAGCCGGCGTCACGCTCACTACTGGCACCATCACGGGCTTGGGGACGGTCGCAGCGCCGGTGACATCCAGCGGCGCGGCGCACATCACGGCGAACGGCGGCACGCTGGAAGTGACCGGCGCCATCACCGACAGCGGCAGCGCTCTGATACTGACGATCACCGGCGCCACCGACAAGCTATTGCTCGATGGCGCCAGCGCCGCGCACACCGTGACTTTCAGTTCGAGCGGAACGCTGGAGCTCAACACCGCCGGCACGTTAACGGTCGGCACAGCGCTCGCGATCGGCACTGGCACGGTCAAGCTGGATAGCAGCGCTTCAACGCTGACCGATGCATCCGGTGTGACACTGTCCACCGGCACCATCACCGGTGTCGGCAAGGTAGCTGCGGCGGTGACATCCAGCGGCGCGGCGCACATCACGGCAACCGGCGGTACGCTGGAGGTGACCGGCGCCATCACGGACAGCGGCAGCGCTCTGGTGCTGACGATCACCGGTGCCAGCGACAAGCTATTGGTCGATGCCGCCAGCGCCGCGCACACCGTGACCTTCAGTTCGAGCGGAACGTTGGAACTCAACACCAGCGGCACGTTAACGGTCGGCACAGCGTTAGCGATTGGCGCCGGGACAGTGCAGTTGGATGGCAGCGCTTCGACGCTGACCGACGCATCCGGCGTGACACTCTCCACCGGCACTATCACCGGTGTCGGCAAAGTGGCAGCGGCAGTGTCCGCCAGCAGCGCCGGGCACATCACGGCGAACGGCGGCACGCTGGAAGTGACCGGCGCCATTACCAACACCGGCACGCTCGCGCTCACGGTGACCGGGGCCAGCGACAAGCTGCTGCTCGACGCCGCGAGTGCCGCGACCTCGCTGAGCTTCAATGGTTCGACCGGGACGCTGGAACTCAACACCGCCGGGACGCTGACATTGGCCAACGCGCTGGCGATTGCGGCCGGGACGGTGAAGCTGGACGCGACGGCCTCGACGCTGACCGATGCGGCCGGCGTTACGCTCACCAGCGGCACCATTACCGGCGTAGGCAAAGTGGCTGCAGCGGTGTCCGCCAGCGGCGCCGCCAGTATCACGGCAACCGGCGGCACGCTGGAAGTCACCGGCGCCATCACCAACACC
>Ga0208821_1001574_pt1 | contig 12128 bp, 11 predicted proteins | sample June2015DPH_20_5_FD_184720 | JGI IMG/M metagenome (GOLD analysis project Ga0208821, IMG submission 184720) | Peatland microbial communities from SPRUCE experiment site at the Marcell Experimental Forest, Minnesota, USA - June2015DPH_20_40... | ecosystem: Environmental > Terrestrial > Soil >... | reverse complement strand
CTCAGGGGCGGCATCAGGACGATGACGTCCCCCAGTGGCCTCAGGATGGCCCCCAGGCGGCGTGCCGCCAGGATTACCCGATGGCCGGCTCGTTGGGCCGGCGGCCCACCTTGATGAGGCTGGGCACGATGTCCCAGTCCAATACCTCGGCCTCCGGGCTCAAGGTCACCATAAAACTCAGGGCCCGGCGCTCCTGGTGCGGCAGCAGGCTGAGGAGGTCTTCGGAGATCTCCTCCGGCAACATGGGCAGGCGCCGCTCCGGCAGATAGATGGAGGTGGCCCGCACCAATGCTTCCCGGTCCATTGGGGTGTCGGCGAGGACCAGGGCTGAGACGTCGGAGATGTGGATGCCCAGGCGCCAGCCTTCCGGCGACTGCTCCAGGCTGAGGGCGTCGTCGAAATCCCGGGTGCGTTCACCATCGATGGTGATGAGTTCCAGACCGGTCAGATCCTGGCGCCGGGCCGCATAAGGGTCGGCCGGGGCCGGACCCGCCAGCTGCCGGGTCTGCGATAGAGTCTCGGCGGAAAACTCCTGGGGCACTTCCAGGCGGTGGAGGTCCAGGTCTTCATCTTCCTGAAAGACCCCCAGACGCATTAGCAGTCGGAAAGGGGCGTCCCCGGAGCCAACGCGGGCCTTATCCAGATAGGCCTTCCCCTGGGCATAATCCGGGGCCTCGGCCCCGAACACCGCCATCTGGCGCAACAGCGCCACCAGCCGGTCCCGCCAGGGAGGTTGGGCGGTAAGCTCCCGTCCTTCCCACACCGCCTGCAACCAGGCGCCGACCTCCTCGATTTCCTGGCAGCGGGCCAGTTCCCGCTCCTGCTGCTCGTGCAGTTGTGCCACCAGTTCCGGAGGGTTGGGAATGACCTGATCGTCTTTGTGCTTGAAGAGGAACCGGTCTTCCCACAAGCTCCGGCCGGCGGCCGCCACTTCGTCGGCCGAAGCGCGGCCGAACCACAACTCCGCCAGTTCCGCCACGGTGGTGGAGTGGTTCTCCTGGGCCAGCAGCTCCCACAATTCTTGCAGATTGATGGCGCCTTTCAGGGCTTCCCGTTCCCGGGCGGTGTCCTCCAGGCGCTTGAGCAATTCCTGGCGACTCATGCGGTCCAGGGCCAGGGCGGGTCCGGCATGCAGGAGGCGCTTGGGAGGCAGGGTGAACTCCCGGCTGTTCTGGGCCAGGACACGGAGTCGCTCCCCCTTGAGCTCCAGCGCGACGCCGCAAAGGATACCCTTTTCCTCAAAAAATTCTACAATGCTGCCAGGTTCCAGGTGGGGCAAAAAATTACCAGAATCCCCGGAAATGTCAATGAGGATGGTTCTTTGTTTCCTGTTTTCTGTTTTAGCGCTATTGTATCTTTGAGTGGTCAGTTTTCTGATTGAACCTTTTTGGTTTTCACAGAAAACCGACCACCGAAAACAAAAGAACATGCGTCTAGCCATTATTGCCGATATCCACAGTAACCTGGAGGCCCTGGTGAGCGTCCTGGAACGGATCCGCCAGGATGGGGTGGAGTCCGTCTTGAACCTGGGAGACCTGGTGGGCTATAACGCCAGCCCCAATGAATGTCTGGCCATGCTTCGCAGCCGAGCGGACATCAAAAACCTGGCGGGCAACCACGACTTGGCTTTACTTTCGCCGGAGCGGGCCCAGGCCTTCAACATCATCGCCTATCAGGCCCTGATGTGGTGCCGGGAGCAGGTGCCCCGGGAAGAACTGGAATTTCTCCAGGGCCTGCCCTTAACCCTGGAGACCCAGGGCTTCTGGGCCTGCCACGGCACCCCTACCAGCCCGGACACTTATATCGCCTACCACTTCCAGGGCAAAAGGGTTTTGCGGGACCTGAGCCAAGGGTCCGGCGTCCGGGTCTGCTTCTTCGGCCACACCCACCGCCGGGCCTTGTGGTATCGGGATATCCGGGGGAAAGTGGCCCTGCAAGAAATTACCGCCCCCAAATTGGACCTATCCCGGGAGGGCCACTATCTCATCAATCCCGGCAGCGTCGGGCAACCCCGGGACGGCAACCCGGAGGCCGCCTATGCCATCTTCGACGATGAGGAGTTCTCCATTCATTTCAAGTCGGCGCCTTATGATATTGCCGGAGCCCAGCGGCGCATCCTGGCGGCCCAACTGCCGCCCTACCTGGCGGAGCGCCTGGCGCTGGGAAAGTGAGTCGTAAGCAGTGAGCAGTAAATTTCCGTAAAATTATGGAAATGCCTTTTATACCACTTCGCAATCAATTGGTGGCACAGCTTTCCAGCCTGTGCCGGCGCAGGCTAAGGCCTGCGGCTGCAATAATTAGGAAACTGGAAACTGACTAATGGCTACTGACAACTGACAACTGAAAGGGGAAAAGATGGCGCCTTACCAGAAGGTGGGAGTGTTGAAGGACGGCACCCGGGTGTCTCTGCGCCCCATGGTGCAGGAGGACCGGGACGGGCTGCTGGATTTTTTCCGGCGCCTGGATGAGAAAGACAAACTGTTCCTGCGCAGTGATGTCCGGGACCAATCGGTCATCGACCACTGGGTGAGCAACATCGACTATCAGAAGGTCTTTCCCCTCCTTGCCGAAGTGGACGGCCGCATCGTCGGGGACGCCACCCTGCACATGCGCAAGGTGGGCTGGAAGCGCCACCTGGGCAACGTCCGGGTGGTGGTCTCCAAGGACTTCCAGGGCCGGGGCCTGGGCACCCTGCTAATCAACGAGCTCGTGGAGCTGGCCGAGGAATTCGGCCTGGAGAAGCTGATTGCGGAGATCCACCTGCAAGCCCAGGCAGCCCTCAAGGTCTTTAAACATGCCGGCTTTACCACCAAGGCGGTGTTCGAAGACCTGGTCAAGGACCTCGAGGGCAAGAATAGCGACCTGGTGGTGATGGTCTGCGACGTCCAGGCGAAGGAACGCCGCTAGCGTGGTGATTCCGGCACAGGGTCGCCCCTTCTATTACTTCCCGGAAGGATTTTGGCCCCCTGAGGCCATCATCTGGGTGCCGTAGTGAGGGAAGTGGCGCAGCAGGTCCGCCTTCAGGGCCCGGGCGTGGGGGTAGCGTTCTTCCACATTTTTCTTGAGGCATTTCAAGATAATCGCCTCCAGCGGGGCGGGAATCTCCGGGTTCAGTTCCCGGGGCGGCTCGGGTTCCTGTTCCAAAATCAGGTCGATGAGCAATTTTTCCACCTCGCGGTAAAAGGGCAGTTCACCGGTGTACAACAGGTACATGAGCACCCCGATGGCCCAAATGTCGCTGCGCCGCTCGCTCTTACCCATGATCTGCTCCGGGGCCATGAAGGGACGGGAACCCACCATGGTGGCGCTGATGTCCTTTTCCCCCAAGATCTTGGCGGCCCCGAAATCCAGAAGTTTTAGAGCGCCGTCCGGCTGGATGATGATGTTGTTAGGCTTGATGTCCCGGTGCATGACCCGGTGGCGGTGGGCGTGGGAGACCACGTCGATGAGCTGCAAAATGATCCGCTCCACCAACGGCCGGGGCAGTTCTGCCCCCAGCATGTCCCCCAGGGTCTGGCCTTCCACATATTCCTGGATCAGGACCAGCTTGCCGTCATCCTCCAGCAGGTCCACCAGCTTCGCCACCCCGGGGTGGGGGGCCAGCCTGGTGCAGATGGCCGCTTCCTTGCGGAACTTGACGTTGGCGGCCTTCAGAAAGGGGATCTTGGCCACGTAGCGTTGCTGGGCCCCCAGGGCTTCGGTGTCCAGCACCACCCAGACCTCGCCGAAACTTCCCTGTCCCAGTTTTTCGATCTTTTCGTACCTGCCCCCCAGTAGGGGGGTCAACTTGAGCAGGGCCAGGTAGTCCCGGGCGCTGGGCACCAGATGTGCCACCAGCCCCTGGATGGCCTGGCGCCAGGGGGAGGGGGAGCCCACCGGCCGCACCTGGAAACTCCTGACCTCAGGGGAGACGGGCAGGGTCAGATCGTTCAACAAGACCGTCATGGGCTGGCCGGCGCGGTTAGTCAGGCGCACCTTGACGTGGCTGGCGTCCAGGGTCCGGGACAGAACCTGATGGAAGCGCTCCCGGTCCTCCGGCCCATAAAGCAGCTCCTCCACGGTCACGGGGCTCTCGCCGCGGTTGGCGGGGTAGCCCAGAAAGCGCCGCAGGGCCGGATTGAGCTGGCAGCCCTCTCCAGAGCGCTGGCAGAAGAACAGGGGATGGCTGATCTCCCGGAAGAGCCGGGAAAATTCTTGGGGAGAATCCAGGAGGAGTTGCCGGTCTTGCCGGAGCCGCAGCACCACTCCGATGCGAGCCAGCACTTCCTCGGGTTTAAAGGGCGCCGTCAGGAACTCGTCGGCCCCGGCCTCCAAGGCCCAGGCCGCCGCGGTCTCGGAAAACTGGGGCAGGGCCACGATTAAGGGCACCTCCTGGGCGGCCTCATCTTTCTTGAACTGGTGGATAAGAGTGTGAATCCGGGGCAGGTCGTCCAGGAGAATCAGAAGAGCGGGGAGGCGGTCCCGGGTCTGAGCCGGGAGTTCTTCGGGCAGACAGCGGCGCACCGTGTAACCATGACTTATCAGGATCTCCGCCAATTTCTGACTGGTCTTGTTTGCCGACCCGGCGACGAGAATCTCTAGGGCCACCCGGAACCTCTTCAGGGATAATTTGCTAGGCAATCTAATGACCTGCCCCCAGTAGTTGTACCAAGTTTTAAGTTAGGATGGGGGTTAAGTCAAGCCAGAGATGGTTTGCCAAAGAGAAAGCGAAAACTTGGGATACAAAAGTTTCTAGAACTTGCCATTATCTACAATTAAAGCCGGGCCCACTCTGGACATATTAATCTAAGGTCGTTCCCCGGTCGATGGCCTCAAAGGTGATCCTGGCCAGGTCCTCCAGTTCCGCGGGGGAGATGCTCAGGGGCGGCATCAGGACGATGACGTCCCCCAGTGGCCTCAGGATGGCCCCCAGGCGGCGTGCCGCCAGGATTACCCGATGGCCGGCTCGTTGGGCCGGCGGCCAGGGTTCCCGGGAGCTCCGGTCCCGCACCAGTTCGATCCCCACCATCAGGCCCCGCTGGCGGATATCGCCCACGTGGGGGTGGCCGGCCATCCCCGCCAGGAGCCGGGTGAGCAGCTCAATCTTCGGGACCAGGGCCTCAATCAGCCGCTCCTTTTCGAAGATATCCAGGCTGGCCAGCCCCACTGCCGCGGCCAGGGGGTTGCCGGTGTAGGTGTGGCCGTGGAAAAAGGTTTTGAATTCCTGATATTCCCCTAAAAAGGCTTGATAAATCTCGTCGGTGGCCAGGGTGGCGGCCAGGGGCAGGTAGCCCCCGGTAATGCCCTTGGCCAGGCACATGAGGTCCGGACTCACCTGCTCGTGCTGGCAGGCGAACATCCTACCGGTGCGGCCGAAGCCCACCGCCACTTCGTCGGCGATCAGGAGCACCCGGTGGCGCCGGGTCACCTCCCGCACCCTGGCCAGGTAACCCGGAGGTTGCGGGATCATGCCCGCCGCCCCCTGCATTACCGGCTCCAGGATGACCGCGGCCAGCTCCCGGTGATGCCTGGCCACCTGGGCTTCCAGGGCCTCCAGGCACTGGTCCCGGCAGTCCTCCCGGTGGCGGCAGCGGTAGCAGTACGGGGCAGGGGCCTCCAGGGTGTCGAACAGCAGGGGGTGGTAGATTTCGTGGAACAGCGGGAGGCCCCCCACCGCCACCGCTCCCAGGGTGTCGCCGTGGTAGCCGTTGCTCAACTTCAAGAACCGCCGCTTCTCCCGGTCCCCCCGGTTTTGCCAGTACTGGAAAGCCAGCTTCAGGGCCGCTTCCACCGCGGTGGAGCCGTCGTCGGAGAAAAAGACCCTGGTGAGGCCGGCCGGAGTTAAGTGAGCCAGGCGCCGGGCCAGGAGGATGGCCGGGGGATGGGCCAGTCCCAGGAGGGTGCTGTGGGCCACCTGCTCCAGTTGGCTGCTCAAGGCCTGGTCCAACTCCGGGCGCCGGTGGCCGTGGAGGTTGGCCCAGAGGGAGGAGACCCCGTCCAGGTAGCGGTTGCCTTCCTGATCGAAGAGATAGCTGCCTTCTCCCCGGGTGATGATCAGGAGTTCTTCCTCCCGGAAGCCCTTCATTTGGGTGAAGGGATGCCAGAGGTGCTCCCGGTCCCAGCGCACCAGGGTGTCGCGGTCGCAAGTCATAGTGAGCTGCTCCGAAAAAGGCAAAAGTAAAAAGTAAAAATCGGTTTCTCCGCGCGCTCTGCGCCTCTGCGGTGAAAAATAAAGTCGGGATTCACCGCAGAGACGCGGAGGACGCGGAGTAAAAAGGCAAACCTTTACTTTTTAACTTTTGCCTTGCCCCCAAGACGTTCGCCGCCCTCCGCTACCGCGGCGCCGTATTGCTGGCGCAGGAAGTCCCGATATGCCCGGGAGCGCACCCGCTCCAGCCAGCCTGCCTGGGTCAGGTACCAGCTCACCGTATCCCGGAGACCCTGCTCCAGGGTGACCTGGGGGCGCCAGCCCAATTGAGCCTCGATTTTCCCGGTGTCCAGGGCATAGCGCCAATCATGGCCGGGGCGATCCGCGACAAAGGTGATCAGGCGTTCCAGGTCGCCCAGCTCCGGGCGCAACTCAGAGAGCACCCGCAGCAGCAGGCGCACCAGCTCCAGGTTGGGCTTCTCCTGGCCCCCGGCGATATTGTAAGTCTCCCCCGGGGCGCCCTGCTCCAACACCAGCAGCAGGGCCCGGCAATGGTCCTCCACGAAGAGCCAGTCCCGGATGTTGTCCCCCCGGCCGTAGATGGGGATGGGCTTCCCCTCCAGGGCCTGGCTCAGGCAAAAAGGAATGAGCTTCTCCGGAAACTGGTAGGGGCCGTAATTATTGGTACAATTGGTGATGAGCACCGGCAGTCCGTAGGTGTGGAAGTAGGAGCGGGCCAGGAAATCGGCCCCCGCCTTGGAGGCCGCATACGGACTGCGGGGGGCATAGGCGGAGGCTTCGGTCGCCGGGGGCTCATGTGGGCCCAGGGAGCCATAAACCTCATCGGTGCTGATTTGCAAAAACCGGGGCCCGGACTTGGCCGCCGGCCCTTGCCAATGCTCCCGGGCCGCGTCCAACAGGTTGCAGGTTCCAAGGACATTGGTGCGCACGAAGACCCCGGGGTCCAGAATAGAACGGTCCACGTGGGTTTCTGCGGCGAAATGCACCACCCGGGTGATGGGGTGCCGGGCGAACAGCCCGGCCACCAGGCCCTGGTCGGCAACGTCCCCTTTGACAAAAGTGAGGTGCGAATCCCCCGAAAGGGCAGCCAGGTTCTCCAGATTGCCGGCGTAAGTCAGGAGATCCAGGTTGATGAGGCGCCAGTCCGGGCGGTGCTTCCGGAGAAAATGGATGAAATTGGCGCCGATGAATCCCGCTCCGCCGGTTACCAGAACCACGCTCATAGCCGCTCCCCGAAGATCCCCCAGAACTCCCGGAAGGCCGTCTGCCAGTGGGGCATCTGGTCCAGGCCCTGGAGCTTAAGGAGGCGGTTGGCCAGCACTGAATTGGCCGGGCGTCGGGCCGGGAGAGGATATTCGGCAGTGCTGCAGGGAGCCACAGCCACCCGGAGGCCAGCGGTCTTGAAAATCAGGCGGGCAAACTCGTACCAGCTGGTCTCTCCCTGGCAGGTGGCGTGATAAGTGCCGAAGGCCTCGGTTTGGGCCAGGGCCAGGAGTTGCGGCGCCAGGGCCAGGGTGCTGGTGGGGCTGCCCCGCTGGTCATTCACTACTCTTAACTCCTGTCCCGGCGGCAAACTCCTGCCTTTCCCCAGGATGGCGGTGACGAAGTTGGGGCCCGGCAGGCCGTAAAGCCAGGCGGTGCGAACGATGAAATGATCGGGGCACTGCTGCCGCACCAATTCCTCCCCCAGGAGCTTGCTCCGGCCATAGATCGACAGGGGGCCGGGTGCGTCCCATTCCAGGTAGGGGCGGTCCTTGGCCCCGTCAAAGACATAGTCGCTGGAGAGGTGAATCAATTTGCACCCCAGTTGCCGGCAGGCCACCGCCAGGTTGCGCGGCCCCAGGCCGTTGACCTTCAAGGCCAGGTCGGCATCCTGCTCCAGGTCGTCCACCCGGGTGGCCGCGGCGGCGTTCACCACCACTTCCGGCCGGTGCCGGGCCAACTGCTGCCGGATCGCCCGGGGATCGGTGATATCCATCTGCTCCAAATCGACGCCCACCGCCTCCCAGTTCCTGGCGGCCGTCTCCCGGAGCAATGCCTGTCCCAACTGGCCGGCCGCGCCGGCGATCAATAATTTCATAAAACAGGTCTTCGGCTTGCTGATTTCGGTTTTCGGAATTTTCGTAAAGGCATACCAGCCCCGCAGGCTTACTCACTCCAGGCGGAAAGGCGAGTCGGGGGCGTCCTCAAAGCGGATCTCATCCACCGGCTCCCGGCGGCCCGATCCCCGGTAGAGGCGGTTGGCGAAGTTGCACACCAGGCCCGGCCGATCGCTGAGATTCCGATAGCCGTGCACCACCCCCGGTGGAATGATGAGGAGGCCCGGGCAATTCTCCCCCAGGACGAATTCCTGGCGCAAGCCGAAAGCAGGGCTCTCAGGCCGCTGGTCCCACAGGGTGACCCGAAACTCTCCCGGACCGGGGAAACAGAAGAGGTCGGTTTGCCGGTGGTGGGCATGGGGGCCCCGTCCCACCCCGGGATGGGTCACGGAGATATAGGCCATCATCGGGAGATGCTCCGGAGAGAGCTCATCCTGGCGAAAGATTTCCGCCAGCCAACCCCGCTGATCCTGGTGAATCTGCAGCGGCCGGCAGACCACCCCGGGGATCAGGGACTCGAATCCTTTTACGTCGTCGTTATTCACCGGCGACCTTTAGCAGCTCCCTGAGCTTTTTTTAAAGCCATCGACCCGGGGCAGAAAATGATCTGGAAGGAGGTTCTTCCAGACTCCATTTGCCTAAATATACAGCCACTGTTAACTTTTTGAAACTTTTTTAGATATTCTGCATCTTAATCTGGCAGCAGACCACGATTTTGGTTCAACTGCGGAACATGGTTCTGAAGGACTATTCCGAAAAATAGCGGGGGTAAGCCGAGCCCCACCTGTGCCCGGCCTAATGATCGCAGCCCCCTATTAGGTCCGGATAAAATTGAAAATGGCCACGATCAGGGGGTTGAGGTAGGGGCCGACGATGCCGTGGGGGCTGAGGCGCTCCAGCAGCGCCAGGGCCAGGATGAGGAAGGGTCCGGCCTGCCAAAAGGTGCGCCGAAGGGTGGCATATCCAGGCGGAATCATTTCCTGCACCAGGACCCCGGCGGCCAGCGGCGGCAGGATGATCAGGTTGTAGACGGCCGTGGTGACATTGACCCCGACCACCATCAGGAGGACCCGGGGGTCCCAAAACGGTTTGACAATATTTGCCAGGCTGCCGGCGATGCCGGCCAGGAGCAGGTTGGCCAGGGGCCCGGCAAAACGGGTAATCACTGTGTAGGTCCTGGGATGCTTGAATTTGCTGGAGTCAATATCCATAATCCGGGGCCAGCCGAACCCCCCTATCACATAGCAAATCGTCCCCAAGAGGCTCAGGTGTAAAAAGGCGTTGAAATGGAGGCGGTCCTTGGGCGCCACGCGGCTATCCCCCAAAAGGGCAGCCACGAATGCTTGCGCCTCGGCATTAATCATGGCCGCCAACAAAACGGATATGCAGAAGGAGGTTACCGCGCCCGCATGCAGGTGCAGCGGATCGATGATAAAGGGTACGGGCCAGGCGGATCCAAGCGGCATAGGCAGGTCTTTTCACTCCCACACACAGAGAAGGCAGGGAGACTACCCTGCCTTCTCTGGTTATCTGATTAACTTGTCACCGCTAACGCATCACTGCGATGATACGGAATCACCTCTTTCTTTCGTGCTCCAGGATCGGCCTCTTGGTGAGCCGGGACACGATCACGCCGATGATCAGCACTACCCCGGACATGTAGAATGCCAAATCATAGGCGCCGGTCTTATCTTTGACGATCCCGGCGATTTTGGCCATGAAGAAGCCGCCGCCCCAACCGAGGAACACCAAGCCGTAGTTCATCCCCAGGTTCTTGGCGCCGAAGAAGTCCGCGGTAAAGGAGGGCATCAGGGACAGCCCGCCGCCATACTGCCAGTAGGCGATGCCCACGGCCACAAACAGGAAGAAAAGGATCTTGCTCGCGACGATGGAGGGCATCAAGAACATGCAGATAGCCGAAACGATGCAGTTCAGAGCGTAAGCATTGCCCCGGCCGATCTTATCGGAGTAGAGGCCCGAACACACCCGGCCCGAGGCATTCACCAGACCGCCATAAGAAACCAGAAGCCAGGATTGGGCCACCAGGAAGGGAACGGCTTTAGCTGCGCCCGCCAGAAGCGGTGAGGCAATGGAGATAATCATTAACCCCGACTGGGTGGAGGTAATGAACATAAAGACCAGGGCATAAAACTGCCAGGTCTTGACGATCTCCGAGGGAGCCCAATCCACCATGGTGCCCGCGGCCTTGGCTGGGGCCGCGCCCGCCTTCACCACGAGCCCCGGCGGCACATAGCCGGGTTCAGGCCAGGCCAGGAGACTGCCGGCAACCATAGTGACCACCGCAAAGAGAATGCCCAGCACCACAAAGCTGTAAGTTAAACCGCCGCTAGCCAATAAATAAGCGCCCAAGGGAGACACGTAGAGTGCCGCGCCGCCGTAGCCGCCCACCACTATGCCGGCAACCAGGCCGCGTTTGTGGGGGCCGAACCATTTCAGGGCCGCCGGGGTGGGCGCCGCGTAGCCGATGCCCATGCCGATGCCGCCTAAGATGCCGAAGCCGAAGATCAAGCCGCCATAACTCTTCATGAGGCCGGCGATGATGCAACCCAGGGCCAGAAACAGGCCGCCGGTGATGGCGCCCACCTTGGGCCCTAATTTATCCTGGATTTTGCCGCCGGGAATCATCAATAAAGTAAAGATGATTATGCAAATCATGAACGGGTCGGCAGCCTGGGAATTCGTCAGATAGGGCCAGCCCGCGTTGAGTCCTTCCTGGATTGCGCCAGCCGCAGCTTTCGACTCGTTGATCAGCGCCTTGGACCAGACACTCCAGGCGTACAGGATTCCCAAACAGAGGTTGACCGCGGTGCCGGCGAAGACAACAACCCACGCCTTTCCTGGAACTTTATCTGCCATTTGCTCCCTCCTGAAATAATGACTTCGAAAAAGCCGAGGCCGGGCTAACGAGGCCGCGGGCTAACATGGTTTAAATCCAGGGGCCACCCAGAGGCAGGTTGATGCCCACTTCCCCGCAGATGACGTGCCACATCAGATACCAGGCCAACAGGGCGCAGACGATCAGATCATAGGCAGCCAGTGTGCCGATAAATTTCATTTCGAAAAATTCCTTGAGATCCAGGCCGATGAAGCCCAGCAGCAAGGTAAGAAAGATCAAGGCCAACACCGTATGATGCTTCATGGATGGAATGAAGAGCAGGGCCGTGAAGAAAGTCCACATCAACAGGAACCAGGGAAGGCCAGTTGTTCCCGCCATCTTCAGGGTTGGATAGGCCTTGACCAGATCGGCGTTAGTGCCGAAAATCACCATGAAGCACAGCGAAATCCAGAAGGCTCCGTATCCGCTGAAGGCGGCGAAACCAAAATTATTGCCGGTGCGGAATTCGAGCATGCCCGCGATCAATTGAGCCGTTCCACCAAAGACCAGACCAAGCCAGAGTACCGGGGTGATGGGACACCAGCCCAGGTTATGGAACTGCAAGCACAGGGTGGTCATACCGAATCCTGCCAGCCCCACCACCGCCGGATTGCCGATCTTAACTGCAGTTCCCAATATTGCTTCTTGAGCCATCTCGGACAACCTCCTTAGTCTGAGATAATGAATTTGAAAAGGCCTGCCGATCAAAAGCAAAATGAATGGCGCTTCGGTTTAACCGCGGACCCACCACCTCCTTCTTCGTTAAAGATTATTATCTGGATAATTAGTGCAAAGCTCCTGCCAAAGCCATGATAGCCGGGAAATAATCCCCCCGTTAATTTAAATAGCTTGAATCATTAAATAATTTAAAATTTTCTCAAAGTTTTCCCCCAACGGCGTCAACTAGGGACCGCCGCCGGTACGGGACTTTTTCCCCAGCCCAGGGGTGCTTCACCCCATAGGGGAGGGCGCCGGCGTCCCGCCT
>Ga0208821_1001573_pt1 | contig 12128 bp, 12 predicted proteins | sample June2015DPH_20_5_FD_184720 | JGI IMG/M metagenome (GOLD analysis project Ga0208821, IMG submission 184720) | Peatland microbial communities from SPRUCE experiment site at the Marcell Experimental Forest, Minnesota, USA - June2015DPH_20_40... | ecosystem: Environmental > Terrestrial > Soil >... | reverse complement strand
CCCCACCCGAGGAAAGGAAATCGAATGTCGTGGCCATAATCAATCACAGCCGCGGTCGATAGGACCCGCAAAACGATGGTGCTGCGGGAGAGCGGATCCTCGCCCCCGATAATTTTTTCACAGCTTCTTTTTGTCGGGATGTATGCGCCCTGGGGAGGATATAATGTTCGGGTATCTGAGCCAAAGCGCTACTACGGCCTCAATCATCTGCATTATTTGAAACCTGCGGGAAAACCTGGGCTAGGCGTGGTGCCAGAAGATGCTGGCGCGGGTCACGCTACCTCCCGCCGTCCACCATCATGCGCACTTTCGGGTATGGCAACGGAAGTTCTACGACATGAACATCTGGAGCCCGAAGAAGCGAGATGAGAAATTGAATTACGTGCATAACAATCCCGTCAAACGAGGCCTGGTCAAGCACCCGGGCGACTGGCCGTGGTCCCGCCGGCGGGGGGGGTTCTATTTCTGGAAGGACGGTTCGATCTTGGGCATGGACAAAATGCTATGATGGCATCGACATACCGAGGGGCGCATACATCCCGAAAAAACCGTCGGGACGCGCCACGCGCGAAACCGCCACCGACCTCGGCCGACCCATCCCCCAGCCCAAAGGCCGCCTCGTCTTCGCCTAGTTCCTGGCCCGTCCTAAGTCCTTAGAAACCAACTTAGTGTCCCTGGTCGGCGATGATTTCGCATTTGCCCCTAAGCAAGTTTTCCAATAGCTGGACGGTGCGTGGCATCCTCTCTCGAGCGTGTGGTCCCAGTGTTAACTGGCACGCGCCGTCAAACCTTGCCTGGACTAACTCCACGTCCGCATCGCCGTTGAATGCGAGCCGCACGTTCTTGAACGAGCACGCGAGGCATTGCAGCCCATCGAGGGTCTGGCCACCGCTTTCAAAACTCTCGCCAAAGAATTGACGCAGGTAGGGCGGGGGGAACGGCGCCGGCCTTCCTTTTCTTTGTATCCACGTCTGGCCCGCTTTGCTAAGGGTCATGATATCTATCGGGCCGCCGACGCCAGATGAGGCCGGTGCCAGTGCTATGGTTGCCTCCTCAAGCACACGCGCGAGCGCGATGCCGTCTCTTAACCGGAAGTCGTCTAACCTTCCCCTCTTCTTCAAGCGATAGAACCTGCGCATAATCTGGGAACGTGAGAAGGCGTCCTCTCCAGGTTCACTGGCATGGAGCAACTTCAGCGCGACGCTGGGTTGGCCGATTGCATCCACGTCGAACCGCAATCCCAGCGTCGACGGAGAGTGTAGAAGCCACACGGGCGTGCCCACAGTCCAGTAATTGACTCCCTGCGCATACATCGGGACGATGGGCAGGACGAAACTCGTCCAAGCCGGTTCGCCGCTTTCGGTCACTGACACAGCGGCCACTTCACCGGCAATTGTCCGCACTACAGCGGCGTTCGGGCTCAAAAGCCCGATGACACTCCCGAAAGCCTCGCCTGCGGCTCGGGCTATAACGTACGCGTCCGAGTATGCGACGTTTGCCCGAGCAGACCGATCCATCAGGAGCAGATGGCTTCCAATTGCATCCCGCAGGTTGAACCCGTCGACACCAATTTCGGCGCCGACGGTTCCGGCGATCACGCAAGCGGCTCGGGCCCCTACGGTAAAGAGTTTTTGCGTATCATCAGAGTGGGTTCCGTCCGCGTGGGTGGCTCGGCTGTCCGTCGCCAGGACGAATCCGTCCTTCGTAGATACGACCACATCGATTGTGCCATGGATGTAATCCGAGCCTGCTCGCTCGGCGCCCGCCGTGTTCTCTGGCTTACCGCCGGCAGGACCTTGAGTTTGGCCGCGGGCGCTAGGTGGCTCACATGTTAGCGCGGCTATCAGAACGCACAACAGCGCGCAGATTGCTCGCTCATTTCGTGCCCGCGCAGCTTTAACGGTCCCGAGTGGTCCCAAGTTTCACCTGAAATCCGTCGCCAACCGGGTTAGCTAGCTGATTCTAGTTAGCAGGAAGCAACGACCCGAGCCCCGATATGCACGTCCCAGGTCGGCAGCGTTACGGATACACCCGAACGGGGCACCCCGATAAAAGTAAATGGGCTGCCCTCAATTTGTCAAGCGATGAGTTCCGCAGCGATGAGTTCCGCATGGCAGCGATTTCGCAAGCGCCGTAATGTAGCTGTGAAGTTGATGGCGGGTGGCGCACACGCCCCGAAGGTTCTTGTCGGGGTGTATGCGACCCAGGGACCATCTAATGTTCGGCCGCCTAAGCTGAAGCACTATTACGGCCTCAATCATCTGCATTGTTTGACCGCCAGCACGTATCCTTGGGCGCGGCTGCTAGACTCCGAGAGCTTTAGGAAGCAACGGGTTGCTACTTTCGGCGAGTTGGAGCGGGGATTGAGATTCCGCGGGTGGCGCATCTACGTTGGTTTTTATGTATGCGCCTGAACGTGCCTCCAACGGGCTGGCAAGACCAGTGGGCCTACTATCGCTGCCCCAGATTTGAGCCTCCGCTGACGGTGGGGTCGTCATGGAAAGCGCATTAATCAGCCATCTCGGGCAGCGGCACGACGGCAAAAGCGCATGTCGGCCCGAGGGTTTTTCTCTCCTCAAGATGATGATGGTGGTCACGGTGATCCTGATCGTGGCTTCCATCTCTGCCGGACATCATGTCTCTTGACAAGCGGAACGGAATAGGCTAGGATTGTTTGTTGAAGTCATGGAGGCAGTCGCGGCCTCCCGGGAACACTTGATTGCCATGCTACCCCGACCCCCAATCCGCTCGCGAAAGTGTTCCAAGCGTGGAAAGAAACCGGGAAAGCCTCTCGGTTTCAGGCGGACAGCGAGTCCTTGTCGGGACAGGAGGGAAAAAGAATTCTTCAAAAGTGAGCGATCAATGCGCGTATGTCTATGAAAACAAATGGTCAGCACTCTACGAGCGCCGGCAAACCGGGAATGTTGCTGAAAACAAAGGCAGTTACGCGTTGCAAGCGGGAATGTCGCTGAAAAGACGTATGTTAGCTATGGCTTGTGTGAAGAGCCGCAGGGCCGGAGGGCGGGCCCTGCGTTACCGGTTACGGGGTGGCGCTCAAGTCGTGGACCATGTCTACCAATGCCACCACGTTCTCGAAGGGCGTGTCGGGGAGCAGGCCGTGCCCCAGGTTGAAGATGTGCCCCGGCTTCCCACCTGCCTGATTCAAAATCCTCTCAACGCGCGCGCGGATGTAAGCCTGGTCGGCATACAGGACGATGGGGTCGAGATTGCCCTGGACGCCCACCGAGTGGCCCAAGCGCGCCCAGGCCTCGTCCAGTTCCACCTGGGAATCAAGACCCATGATGTCGCCACCGGCGTCCCGCATGTCCTCGAGCAACATGCCGGTGCCAGTTCCAAAATGGATAATAGGCGTGCCGGGAGTAATCCCCTCGACCAGCATCCGCGAGTAGGGAAGCACGAACTCGCGGTAGTCAGCAGGGCCCAGGCAGCCGACCCAGGTGTCAAAAATCTGCACAGCCTGAACGCCGGCGACGATCTGGCCGTTGACGTATCTGGCAAGGTTGCGCGCCAGATGTTGCATTAAGGCGCGCCAAGCTCCCGGGTCTCGATACATCAGCCTCTTGGTGTGCCGGTAGTTTCTGGATCCGCCGCCTTCGATAAGGTAGGAAGCCAGTGTGAAGGGACATGCAGCGAAGCCGAGTAGCGGTAATGTGGGGTCGAGGTCAGCGCGCGTGCGGCGAATGGCGTCGTAAGAATAAGCGAGCGATTGCTGTGGGTCCACTTCCAGAAGCCCGTCCACCTCGGCAGGCAATCGCAACGCGGGCTTGATCACCGGCCCCTCGCCCTGGTCATAGGCGAGGCCGAATCCCAGTGGCTCGACAATCAGCAGCAGGTCGGCAAAGATGATGGCCGCGTCCACCCCCAGCTTTTTGGCTGCCGTCACCGTAACTTCAGAGACGAGGTCCGGATTCTTGCAGAGCTCCAGGAATGGCACCTTGGAGCGGAGTTCGCGGTATTCCTTCATGTACCGGCCCGCTTGGCGCATCAGCCAAACCGGCGTGGCATCCACGGCCTCCCTGCGGCAGGCCTTCATAAACCGAGAATCATCCCACGGGGCTGCGCCAGGATTCTTGCGTTGTTTGGCGCCCGTCGATTGAGAATGTGAGATGTTGGCAGGCATAATCTCCTGAGGGAAAGCCTAGCCCTCTCCCCGGGGGAGAGGGCTATGGATTCAGTTCTACCCCCGGTGTCCAGCTAAAGATGTGGGACACGCTCAGCCCCTTGGGAGAGGGCAAACACCCCCCTCTGCCATTCTCCTCAAAAAATCGGCAGCAGAATCCAGAAACTCAGGTAGTACGGCTTGCACTTGGCTACATGACCCCGCCACTCCGCGGCGTGCTGACCCCGCTTTGCGGGGTCAGCGCTACGGCGAGGCCTCGACCAGCCTACGATAAACCTCGCGCACGCGCCGGCGGGTTTCGAGCAGGCTTGATGCCAAGGTCTCCGAGCCAGCGACCAACCCCCAGCGGCGAGCCAGGTTTCCGACCGCTTCGGCATGACCGGCTCGATCCGGTAACCCGTCGGCAGCCTTCCCTGTCACTAACCGGATGGCATGGTCTACCGAGCGAAGGAAGTTCGCTCCATCCGTCAAGACTTTACTGTCCTCGTCATTCATCAACCCAGCGGAGTGTAATGCGGCGATTTGTTCAGCCATGTTAGCGCCTGGGTGAGCTGTTATGTGTCCTCGCAAGCGGAGGAGAGATACGGCAAAATCGATGTCGTAATACCCTCCCGCAGCGGTCTTGGTGTTGGTGGGTGGAACGGGCACTTCTCTTTCCAGCCGACGCCGCATTTGGCGAAGTTCCGTGGCCAGCGATGGGTAAGCGGCGAAGCGGTCGAAGACAGCGGTCACCAGCCGGGAAACTGTCTCTCGTCCTAGTTCGGCATTGCCCGCCACGTGGCACGCTTTGAGATAGGTTAATCCCTCCCACACCTGGGCGTGTTCCAGCGCATAGCTGAGCAATTCCTCCTGCGTCACCACCAGTTCGCCCTCCTGGCCCCGCGGTCGAAGCCGTGTATCGACGGCGAACACCGTTCCTTCGCGCGTGTAGCTGGAGAGGACGTCGATCATTTTCGCCGCCAGCCGTTTCCAGAAATCCAGCTCGTCTCGTCCCACTTCGGGGCCCGTAACGAAGATCAGGTCGGCATCCGAGGCGAGGTCAAACTCGTTCAAGGCCAGCCGTCCGAGCGCCAGCACCGCAAACGGCCAAGGAAGGTTCGGTTCCACGAGGCTTTTGGTTTCGAGGACCGACCCGGCAATCTGCAAGGCGCTGGAAACGCACCGAGCGGCCACCGCTGACCAGCGTTTCAGAATCCAAAAGCTTGATTCCCGCGAGGCCAAATCCGCCGCACCGAGCTCCAAGACACGGGCCAGGAAATGCCTGCGGAGCACCGCCATCTTCTGGCGCATCGCAAGCACCGGTTCCGACGCCCAGGGATGAGGTCCGGCGTCTTCCGACCCTTTCAAGTCGATTTCCATCTGTCCCGCTGCCGGCGGAATTTCCGAAGAGGCGAAAACGATCATGTCCTCGGGATGGCGAATAAGAAGTTCGCCGAGGTATTCGCTCTCGCTCACCACTTCCAGCGCGCGCCGGAGGAGTTCAGGTTTCTCGCGCACCAGGGCAAACCGCTCCGGCGACTCGAGCAAGGCAGTGAGGAATCTCGCCGCGCTCTTACGAGATCGCTCGGGAATTTCAGCCTCGTGGACCCAGCTCGCTATGTCCGGCGCCTGGGCGTTGAGGAAACTCAAGGTGGAATCGTACGAGGCATGCCCAAGGTCGGGAGTGACCGAAGGAAGCGGCTTAAGCTCAAACCCCTTACCCCCCGAAGCCGGAGTGCGAGGATGGATCACGCGTTGGTAGATCTCGTCCACTTTCTCAAACCCATCTTGCAGTTTCTGTAAGAGCGCCTTTCCCGGCGATTCGCGCGAGCCGCCGGCAACGCCCACACGGCGGGCAAGACGATCAAGGGCGCGCGCGCCAGTCGGCAAGCGGTGCGTTTGCTGGCCGAGTTCGAGTTGGACGCAATGCTCCACCTTGCGGAGGAATGCGTAGGAATTTGTGAGACGGGCATAATCGTGGTCGCTTAGCCATCCTTTGTCATTCAGCTTGCGCAGCGCAAAGAGAGTCCCACCGGAGCGAACCCACGCGTCATGGCCCCCGTAAAGTCGCTGAAGGCACTGGGCCAGAAACTCGATATCCCGAATGCCACCCTGGTGCTGCTTGACGTCAACCGTCTGGCCGCCACTCTCACGCACTCTTCTGGAGATTCGCTCGCGCGACCACAGAACGCTTTCGACGGCCTCAAAATCGCCCGGCGACCCATAGATCTCCGGCTCGACGCCGCGCAGGAAATCACGAGTCAGCCAGGCATCGCCGGCCGAGTGGCGAGCCTTAATCAACATCTGCAACTCCCAATCCCGCGCCCGGTGTTCGTAATACTCCAGGGACGACTTCAACGAGATGGCCAAGTCACCTTGGTCCCCTTCCGGGCGCAAACGCAAGTCGACGCGGAAGACTTCGCCCTGGGGTGTCGGCTGTGTAATGGTCCGGGTGATGGCATTGGCCAGGTGGACAAAGTACTCTTTGTTGGTGACGATGGACTCGTTCCCTCCGGCTGTTTCACCGTCGTGGGAATAAAGAAATAGCAGGTCGATATCGGAGCTGTAATTCAACTCGTTGCCGCCCAGCTTGCCCAGCGAGATAATGCTGAACCCGCTGCGCGCGATGCGGCCCTGGGGGTCATGGTACTGGGGCTGGCCATAGCGTTTGTCCAATTCGCCGCCACAGTAAAGAAGCGTGTTGGTCAAAATCACGTCCGCCAGGGTGGCCAGTTCCAAGGTCGTCTCACCCAAAGTCGAAAGGCCCAGCACATCCCGCATCGCGATAGGCAAGTAATTGCGCCGCTTGAAGCGCGCCAATTGGGCCGCCAGCCAGGGGTCAGGGTTGGTGGTGGCGAAGCGCGCATAATCCTGCATCAAGTCTTCTTTGGATTTGAGTTTGGTAAAGTTGCGGTCGTGAGCAAACTGGAGGACGAGGCTCGGTTCGGACAACAAAGTTTCCGCCAGAAACCCGCTGTAGCCGAAGATCGCTACCAGGTAGGACAAAGCCACAGGGTAGCGCGCGATTTCGCCCAGCACGTCTGCCAGGGCTTCCTGCGCGTACCGTTCCAGAAAGTTCAGGGCACCGTCCGGATCGGGCGAATGGGCCAGCAGGGAGGCCAGCGGCACCATCAGCGTGGGCGCAAGTTGCTGTTCGAGTCGCGCCAGGTTGACTTCTGCCTTCTCAACGTCGTCAAAGGGTACAGCCTGGAACTCGGGACGCATGGCAGGGATTATACCTTACGTCACAAGCGTAAGTTCACGGTTCAGTACTTGATTTTTCTGTTTCGGGGGAAGGGTTAGACAGTTGTCAGTTGTCAGTCGTCAGTTGTCAGTAGTAGGTGGACACTTCCGCTGCCCTTCTGTCAGATTTGAAATCAGGGCGAGCTGCGATCAGAAGCCGGTGAAGCCTGCAACAGGAATCATGATTGGTGGCCCGAGGCAGGCACGCCCTATCCAGATTGACAACGTGCGATTGCCGTTGAGGTATCGCGCATGAGAAAACCCCACGGTCAGAAATGCACTGACTGTGGCTCATGCTTGCCCCCATGGCGAGAGGTTTCAGTGGGGTTCGGTATAAACCGCCTCGGCGACATTGTTGGGCGGCCCGGAAAGAGACGAGCCGGGCGAATAGGCCGCCTTTTCATACCTGCTGCCAACCTTCCGGATGATGTCGTGCCATCCATCATCCCAGGCAATGTGGACTTCTCCGTTTACAACGGTCCACATGCCACCTTCTGAGCCCAAGGTCTTATGGGCCACGCCGTCGGGCTTGAGCGTAATGAGGAATGTCCCCCCGGAGCCGCTGCCCACTTCCCACTCGCCCAGAAAACGAGCTCGGCCGGCCGATGCCTTCTCCGCGGGGGAATTGAACTCGATTCGGGCAATGTCCGCCAAGCGGAAACTCTGTTGGCGACCGTCCCTAAAGACAATCACGATGGAGCCGGATTCGACTTCCGTCACGGCTTTCGGCGCAGCCAGCGGAGCGACAAGCATCAACATTCCCAGAATCCAGACTGTTTTGGTCACATAGCGCATATCTGTTCTCCTCGGAAGGCACAGCGGAGGCGAACGCATCTGTTCCCTCGCTTCAAATCATAATACGAAACCGCGTGGCAAATGGTTCAACCCTCATGGGGCGCATCGCGCCGCTGCCGCGTGCGTGGGCATCCAAGTAGATATCCGCGCCCTTGGCGAGGGCTTCCTCATCGGGTAGAATGGGCGGAAGCGAAGAGGGGAGATTGGAACTCATGGTTTTCTTGCTGGCTTTGGCGTTGATGGCGCCGGCTGCGTCCGGCGCCGTCGTGGTTGAGCCCGTCGCCAACATGTATTCCGCCCCGAGTCAGGGCGCCGACGTGGTGTCGCAAGCGATCTTCGGCGCCAGCGTCGTTCTGGTGGAAGAGAAGGGCGCATGGGCAAAGGTGCGCACGGCAGATGATTACAGCGGCTGGATGCTGCTCGCGGCGCTGCGTCGCTACGGCGCGGACGATCACGCCTACGCTTCCACAGGAACAGTTGCGCAAGTGGAAAACCCTTTTGCGAATGTCTACCGCGAACCCAACGTGACGGAGCACCAACCGGTGCTGACGCTCCCCTTCGCGGCGCGTCTGGAAGTGACCGCTGAGCCCGGGAACAATGGCGGCCGCTGGGTGGAGGTTTGCCTTCCGGATGGGCGCTCCGCCTGGATTCAGCGCGGCGATGTCGATTTGAACCCCAGGCCGCTCAGCATCAAGGAGACGATCGGGCTCGCCAAACGCTTCCTCGGCTTCACTTACCTGTGGGGCGGGACTTCCAGCTTCGGATTCGATTGTTCGGGCTTCACGCAAATGCTGGTTGGCAGGCGTGGTATCGTGATGCCGCGCGACGCCAACGTGCAGGCGGCATGGGCAGGCGTCGAGGCGGTGAAACGCAGCAAACTTCACGCTGGTGATTTGCTTTTCTTCGGTGAGTCGCCCCAGAAGATCACTCACACCGGGATGTTCATCGGCCACGGAAAATTCATCCACGACTCGACGCACGAGCATCCCGGGGTGCAGGTCGGCCGTCTTGCGGATCAGCCGTGGGCGCATTTGCTCGTTGCATGCAGGAGGTTGAAATGAACCGGCGCGACTGGATGAAAGCCTTGGGATCTGCTGCCGTTCTGAAGGGCTTGGAGGCTCCGACGCGGGGGCTGGGCCGGACGGGCGCCCTCAACGCCGCCGACCGCTCTTCTACGAATCTGCTCGAGACTGAAATTGTTCGTCTGAAGCTGCGGCACACCTGGACGACCACGATGTCATCGAGTGCGTACCGCGACACGCTCCACGTGCGGTTTATTCGCGACGGGGTGACCGGCCACGGCGAAGGGGCGCCCATCGTCCGTTACCAAGAGAACGCCGTAGACGCGCAGCGGGCGGCCCAATCCGTGCAGGATTTGGTGACCGGGGCCGACCCCTGGCAATTCCAGAAGCTCCTGACGGAGATTTTTCATCGCGTGCCGGGACAATACGCCGCCAAAGCCGCTCTCGACATCGCCCTGATGGATTGGGTTGGGCAAAAGTTGGGGGTGCCGCTCTACCGCTACTTCGGCCTTGATCCCAACGATGCTCCCATCACCACTTTTTCTATCGGGATTGATACTCCGGAAATCACCCGCCAAAAGGTACGGGAGGCTGAGCCTTTTCCCGTCCTCAAAATCAAAGTGGGCCTCGACACCGATGAAGCCACCATCTCGGCCGTGCGCAGCGTCACGAACAAGCCCCTGCGCGTGGACGCCAACGAAGGCTGGAAGGACAAAGAAGAGGCCGTGCGAAAAATCAACTGGCTGGCAGGACAAGGAGTGGAATTCGTTGAGCAGCCCATGCCCGCCGACATGCTGGAGGAGACGCGTTGGGTGCGGGAACGCGTGCACCTGCCATTGATTGCCGACGAGGCGTGCCAGCATGCGAGCGACATTCCCAAGCTCGTGGGCATCTTCGCCGGCGTGAACGTCAAGCTGGATAAGTCGGGCGGAATTTTGGAAGCCTTCAAGATGCTGCAAATGGCGCGCGCCTTGGGGCTCAAGACCATGCTGGGCTGCATGATCTCGAGTTCCGTAAGCGTCACGGCCGCAGCCCACCTTTCGCCCCTGGTTGACTACGCCGACTTGGACGGGAATCTTCTGATCGCCAACGATCCCTTCTCAGGAGTGCAGGTCAAGAATGGAAAACTTTTGCTCCCGGATCGTCCCGGCCTCGGGCTCGAGCCGGCGTGAAGGCCCACCCGAAGTGAGCCGCGGGTGGCGCCGATCCGCCGCGGCGGACCCTTCATGTCGGCGACCGTTAACAAGCCAGAACAGGCCATGGATAAGACGCGGTGACAGATTTGTTCTGGTTCACCTGGGCCATATGAATCTCTGCGCCGATATGTGGCTGCCGGTCGGAAGGGGAGTAGCACCCGCGTGACGTTGCAGTGCAGAGAAGTGTCGCGGACAGGAGATCGCAGACCCCAAACCGGGGTCTGCGCCAGCCGGCGACACGCTACTTCTTCCGGCTCGCGTTTTGTTCCAGCAATGCCCGGATCACTTCCGAGCTGGCGCGGAAGTTAGTGGATTGCAGCCGCATTATTACCTCGGGTAAATCAAGCAAGCGCCGCTCCGCGGCGCGCTGCAACACTCCCAACGTTCCGGTCACTGTCAATCCTAAACAACGCGCCTTTCCCACACCCTCTCTGTCGTCCATGAGGAGCATATCCGCATGCCGATTCAACGCCAGAGCTATTGCTTCGCTCTCGCCGTCACCGAGGAGTTCAAGACCCAAGCCAGGAGCAACCACCAATCCACGTGGAACAATCTCCAGCCAACTGGGCGGGTCCGATACTCAGGAGCGAACGGTCGTTGGGGTTCGTCCACGTTGCAATTCCTCGATGACCGCGAGCGGGACCAGCACTTGGCCGTAGAGGCGATGTAGAACTTCTGCTTCGCCCACCAGAACAAGATAATGTAATAGAGATGCGTCCGAAATGACGATAGGCATCTAAAGGCCCAGGCGCTCGTGGGTCTCGCGGTCACGCTCTAGGTCATCGATACTATAGCTCAGCCAGACCCCGTGTTGCTTTAGGAAGCCGTCCAGCTCGATGCGAGTCTCGAAGTCCAAGAGCCGCCGCATTTGGTCGGAAGTGAGTTTTCGCTCGCGATAGGCCTCGAGAGCGAGACCTTCTAAAGCGGCGCGGCTCAGGTCCTGCCACTCCGTAGACAACTGGCGCGCGATGTCCTTGGGCAATTCAAGTGTGATGTTCACAAGGTGAAGTATACTCGCTGGCGGGAGATCGCGCAACTCCGCGGTTGATGGTGTCCGCGGTTGATGGCGCTTGATGGGCGAAGGAAGAGCCTCTTGGTTAGCGAGGTGCGCCGGCGAGTCCTCATGGCATGAGTTCGGCGGCCGCCTATCGTCAAATCCCACCACTCCGCCCGCCACCTGAGCCTGAAGCTCCCGGTACGGTCCAGGCGGTCCGCCGCCGGAAGGCAGTTTGGCAACTGACGACGGACCACGGACCACGGACGTTCTTTAGATGTCGTAGTACAGAGCGAACTCGTACGGGTGCGGCCTCATATTCACGGCCTGCACTTCATTCTTCATTTTGTATTCGATCCAGGTCTCTAGAAGTTCCTCACTGAAAACATCGCCTTTCAGCAAGAAATCGTGATCTCTCCCCAGAGCGCGGAGGGATTCTTCTAGCGAGCCGGGGAGGGTGGGAACTTTTTTCAACTCCTCTGGGCCCAAATCGTAAATGTCCTTGTCCAAAGGCTCGCCTGGGTCGATTTTGTTTTCGACTCCATCGAGACCGGCCAACAACATGGCGGCGAACGCCAGGTAGGGGTTGCAGGATGGGTCGGGCGGACGGTACTCCACTCTCTTGGCTTTGGGGTTTGGCGAGTACATGGGGATTCGACAACAGGCGCTGCGATTGCGGCGCGAGTAAGCCAGGTTCACGGGCGCCTCAAAGCCCGGCACGAGGCGTTTGTAAGAGTTGGTGGTGGGCGCAATGAGCC
>Ga0208821_1001563_pt1 | contig 12225 bp, 6 predicted proteins | sample June2015DPH_20_5_FD_184720 | JGI IMG/M metagenome (GOLD analysis project Ga0208821, IMG submission 184720) | Peatland microbial communities from SPRUCE experiment site at the Marcell Experimental Forest, Minnesota, USA - June2015DPH_20_40... | ecosystem: Environmental > Terrestrial > Soil >... | reverse complement strand
CCTCCAATCCATATGCTTTCAACATTAGCCGAAACCCTATGTATGGTATATGCTAATCCTACACCAATGCCAAGAATTACGATAAAGATCAATACGGCTAAAGAGTTGGTTTTTCTCATTTCAATTATCTCCATGACTTAGGCACCTGAATAGGAGCCCTTTTTCGGACTGCCAGGAGCTTCCCCCATCGGTTGGACAGTTCCGGCAGTAGAATAAGCTAATGGTTTGTCGTTCCACCTCCATGTTGTGGCTTCCTCCCCGCCCCTTGGGGGCGAACGGGCACACCACCCCTCAGTTTCGGTTGAAATACGCCTCGGGGGGAGCTCGGTTGTCGAGCGCAGCACCGTAGGTGTGAGCCAGGGAATGGCTGAGTTCGCTGCCTTCGTTGATGGAACCTGGCGTTTACTCCGCAGGTAAACGAGAGGGAGAATCACCCCGAGGGGAAAAAGAGTGTTCACTCCCTGCAGATTGTTTTCCTGGGCAGCAGTTTTCATTGTCTGTGACTCTTTCCTTCAGTCGGAGAAACTTCCTTTGATCCCGGTGACTTGTTTTCCCTGAACTTGCTTGTCAATTCGCAATTCTCCACTCAAAATTGAATCACCGCTGCCATACGATCCGAGCAGCTTCGAGAGGGACCACAGCGCCTGGGTGGTGCGGTATCACTCTCGCCGTATAGTCCGCTGGTGGGCGGGCCGCAGACACAGCCGCGCTGTAAACGTAGCCGTCCGACGTGCCGGCCAGTTGGCGAACGCGCTTCATCTCCTGCCGGACCGGCTCTCCGCCGTTCACGCCGTCAGCGTAAACCTCTACCCGCACAGAATTCGGGTCAAGACCGCCGAGATAAACCTGAACCTCGAATACGTGATTCCCCCCGTCAGTCGCTACCTTCACTTCGCCGAAACGCAGATTTGACCAGTGCTGTTCCATAGCACGCTGCCAATTCACCAACTGCACGCCCATTGCGCCCTTATCGGCAGCACGCTGGCGGTAGGCTGCAGCCGCGGGGATGTAGTGTTGTTCGGTGTATTCGCGCACAGTGCGGTTCGCGGAAAACTGCGGTGTCAACTGCGCCATGCTTTCACGCATACGCGCCACCCAGGCAGTGGGGATTCCCTTCTTGTCGCGGGTATAAAACTCGGGGATCACCTCCCGCTCGAGAAGAATGTAGAGCGCTTCGGCATCGGCAACATCCCAGGCCGGATCATCACCATGTTCCTGGCCGTCCCCCAGCGCCCAACCCACCTCAGGCGTATAGGCTTCGGCCCACCATCCGTCTAACTCCGACAGATTGATGCCTCCGTTGACAAGCACCTTCATGCCGCTCGTTCCACACGCCTCCCAGGGCCGCCGTGGCGTATTGATCCAGACATCTACCCCCTGCACCAGATGCTCGGTCAAATGCATGTCGTAGTCGCTGAGGAATATCACATGGGGGCGCGCCTCCGGCCGCCGGATAAAATGCGTCCATTCCTGAATCAGGGCCTGCCCCGCCCGGTCCGCCGGATGGGCCTTACCGGCAAGGATGAGTTGCACAGGCCGCTGAGTATTGGTTAATAGGCGAAGCAGTCGCTCCGGGTCGTGCAGCAACAGGTTCGGCCTCTTGTAGGTCGCGAAACGGCGCGCAAAGCCCAGCGTCAAAGCGTTGGGGTCAAATAGATGCTTCGCGCCGTCAACCGCCTCGGGTGACGCGCCTGAGGCGGCCAGTTGCCCGGACAATCGTTCGCGGGCGTATTCAATGAGAGACTTGCTGGCGACGGTGCGAAGTTGCCAGAGCTTGGCGTCCGAAACGCAGCGAATGTCCCGCTCTAAGGTTTCAACCGTCCCCAGCCAGCGGCCTTTTCCGCAGGCTTCAGTCCACAGACCGTCAGATTCTGCCGAGTCCCAGCTCGGCATGTGGACTCCGTTGGTAACATGTCCAATGGGCACTTCCTCCTCCGGCCAGCGCGGGAAGAGAGGCGTAAAAATCCGTCGGCTCACCTTCCCGTGCAAGAGGCTCACCCCGTTGACCGCTCCGCTCCCTCGCACGGCCAGGTACGCCATATTAAAGGGTTCAGAAGAGTCGTTCGGGTTCGCGCGCCCAAGGGCCAGCAAATCGTGAAGCGCTATCCCGAGCTTGTTCTGGGCGTACCGACCGAGGTATTGTTCGGTGAGGGCAGGAGAGAAACGGTCAAAACCAGCGGCCACTGGCGTGTGGGTGGTAAAGAGGTTGCCCGATCGTGTTGCGCTCAGTGCGACTTCGAAGGGTTGTCCGGTCTCTTCCATAAAGGTTCGAGCCCGTTCCAGCACGGCGAAGGCGGCATGCCCTTCATTCAGGTGGCAGACTTCTGGTTTGAGGCCGAGCGCATTGAGCAGGCGCCACCCGCCCATCCCGAGTACCAGCTCTTGATTAAGACGTAATTCCGGCCCGCCCCCATATAGCTCGCTGGTAATGCCTCTGTGAGCCGGGAGGTTCGTAAGGTCATTGCTGTCGAGCAGGTAAAGCTGCACTCGGCCAACCTGGACCTGCCAGGCGCGCAGCCAGACCGGATAACCGGGCAAGTCGAGCTCCAGCCGCAACCACTCCCCGTTCGCCTGGCGCAACGGCGTGATGGGCAATTGCCCGGGATCGTTGTAGGGAAAAAGGGCCTGTTGCGCTCCGTCCTTGTCGAGCACCTGCCGAAAATAGCCTTGTTGGTAGAGCAGCCCCACTCCGACCACTGGCACGCCCAGATCGCTCGCGGTTTTGAGTTGATCGCCGGCCACATTGCCAAGCCCCCCTGAGTAGATGGGCAGAGCTTCGCTCAACATGAATTCCATGCTGAAATACGCGACACGGGTCAGGGGCGACTGTGGATGATCTTGCTGAAACCACGCGGGGGCTTTCGCCGCCTGACGCCTGGCTTGCACGAGCGCATCGACCTTCTTGCGGAAGGCGGGATCGACTGACACGCGCTGGAGTTTGTCCCTCGAGACAGTCTGCAGGACGACCCAAGGGTTTTGAGTAAACTCCCAAAGCGCGGGATCAAGCTGCCGCCACACTTCGTCGGAGGCATGATTCCACGACCAGCGCATATCCAGGGCAAGCTCCGCCAGGGAATCGAATCCCTCGACCTCGGTGGGGAAAAAAGTATAAATCGGACTACTAGCTCTTTTTGCCTTTTCCATAATCTCTCCCTCCACTTTGCCTGTTCGGGTCGCTACCGCTCCCGGTACTGTCTTGTACATGCTCTCTCCCTCCGCAGTGGAGCGAGCCGTAGCGCCCAGCCATATCTTCGAGTCAACCCTTCGACTCCTCAGCCTGAAGCCGGGGTTTGCTCAGGGTTGACCCTGAGCCCCGCTTCTTTAAACCGCCTTTAAAGGCGGGACTTGGCGCGGTCGAATGGGTCTCCGGTGGATAACCCTAATACCCCGACTTACCGGTTGGGAGATTAGAGGCATAATATAAAAGGAAGAAGAATGTCCCCATTGACTCTATTGGATTTTGTAACGATCAATCACTCGTTTTTTTCCATCCAATCCAAGCCGGAATCCCATCCTGGTCTCTCAATCGCAGGACTTCATTTCCTCGCTTCACAGTCATAGCAATCATTAAAGGCTCACCACGAACTGTGACCTGTGAGCCGCTCACGGTGACCTGATCGCCTAATTTAAAATGTTTTGCTTGCCAAGGGCCTACAAGGTAGAAGGCGGGACCCAGGTAAACCGGCAGTATCTCCTTTTTGTCAATAAAAACAGCCAATCGCATTTGCAAGCCAAATCCAAATTCGGGAACTTGGTCTATTTTTATTACTTGTCCTGAGATGGTTTTAATTGTTTTAGAGTCAAAGATTTTTTTGTAGGGGTCTTCTGTCCGTGGAGCAGGATTTATCCCTAAGCCAGGAGACATCGGGTAATTAGAACCATAATAATCATGATAACCATAATCGTAATCGTAACCGAGTGGCCCCCCTTGTGCATAACCGGACGGGGCGCCATAATACTTGAAAACGTTAGCCCCCCAACGCATATCCCCCATGTCTGGCAAATTTTTCTTGTCAAAAGCAGGTGCTTTTTCCATTTGTTCTTTCGATTGATTGAGGAAGAATATGCCTTCTGATGGAAGCGCTGCAAGGGATTTCCAAGGGACGGGAAAGAGCTTACTCCCGATGCCCAAAAAACCACCAGAATCAAGGATAGCATACACAATTCTTCCCGTATCAATATCGACGACTAAATCTTCAATCTTTCCTAAAGTCTCCCCCTTCAGATTAATCACCTTGGAGCCTATGATTTTGTCCACCATAAAGGCATTCATTTGCTCACCTTCTGCAGGTTTGCTACCTATATCTCCTTTCTCCGGCCCTTTTTTCTCTTGAGCAAAGCCATTCATCCCAAGAAATAGACCGACAATAGCCAGAAGAATGATTATCAGATGCTTTTTCATTTTGTATTCCTCCTTTTGAGTTTTTTTCTTATTAGGTCAACTACAACTCTGGCTTACAATTCTATCTGCCCAATCCCATATCGAGTGTCAGCATGAAGAACTTTTGGTCTCTTCTCCCTCCACATGCCGGGGCTGATTGAGTTCTCAGAGCCTCATCAATTGAGGAACGAGAAAGGTTGCTGTTCCTTCCCCAAGGATGCAAGTAAAAGACCCAGACTACATTTTGTGACTGCCATGTTCGGCCATTTCATGCCTTCCGGTCCCGGTATACTTGGCGGGGTCTTCATCAAACACCCTTTTGCACGCTGGAGCACAGAAATAATAGGTCTTTCCCATATGCTGGGACTTGGCCGGCGCCTTCTTTTCATCCATTTCCATGCCGCAAACCGGATCTTTGGCCATCTTTTTCACCTCCTTTTCTTTAAAGCCTCTCCTTATCTGTGAATTCGCAGATCGACTTCGTGTTCCTGTCGATCGTCAACTAAAGGGATGACAAGGTCGTGCCGCTCGATGTCGTCGACCGTCAACATCGTCACGCCGTCCGCTGCCGGCGTTTGACATACCGTGATGTGGTAGACCGTTTCCCGATACCGATAGTTCATCTTGAACGACGCCCAGTGTGCAGGGATGCAAGGTTCGACATGCAGCTTGCCCGCCTCAAGCCGCAGTCCCAGAATTGATTCCACGATCAACCGATACATCCAGCCCGCCGAACCCGAGTACCAGGTCCAGCCACCGCGGCCAGTATGGGGCGACAGCGCATAAACATCGGATGCGACGACATACGGTTCCACCTTGTAAATTGCAATCGACTCGGCGCTCCATGCATGGTTCACTGGATTGATGATCGACAAGAGTTCCCATGCGCGACGGTTGTCCCCTAGGGCGGCGAATGCTATCACGGCCCAGACTGCCGCATGTGTGTATTGTGCGCCATTCTCTCTGACGCCGGGAACATATGCCTTTATATAGCCCGGGTCCGGAGTCGATTTGTCGAATGGCGGCGTCAGCAACTGGATCACTGCGTCGTCACGGTGCACAAGGTGCTTGTCGAGCGCGTCCATGGCCATGCGCGAGCGCTCGGCATTAGCCGCCCCGGATAAAACAGACCAGCTTTGCGCAATCGAATCAATCTGGCATTCGGGGTTACTTGCCGATCCAAGCGGCGTACCGTCGTCGAAGTAAGCGCGGAGGTACCATTCGCCATCCCAGCCATGCTGCTCAATATTCTGGCGAAGCTGTGCCGCTTCCTTCCGGCAAAGTTCGACGAAAGCCGGATCACCATGCAGCTGTGCAACGTTAGCGAATTGCATGAGCACGTCATGGAGGAAAAACCCCAGCCAAATGCTTTCCCCTTTACCCTGTGCGCCCACTTTGTTCATGCCGTCGTTCCAGTCGCCGGTACCCATGAGCGGCAGGCCGTGTGCGCCAAAGCGGAGGCCCCTTTGTACTGCCCGTACGCAATGCTCGTATAGCGTCGCAGTTTCATCAGACCGGCTGGGCAGCTCGTAATACGATTCTTCCTCCGGCTTGAGCGGCCGGCCTTCCAGAAAATGGATGGACTCATCCAGCACGCCGGTATCACCGGTAGTCGAAACATAGCGACACGTCGCCAATGGCAGCCAAAGGAAATCATCCGAGCAATGGGTACGAACACCCCGACCCAGCGGGGGATGCCACCAATGCTGGACATCGCCTTCCTTGAACTGACGGGATGCACAGAGGAGCAAATGCGCGCGCACAAGGCCCGGCTCGGTGTGAACGAGTGCCATCACGTCCTGCAGCTGATCGCGAAAACCGAAAGCGCCCGATGACTGGTAAAACGCGCTCCGTCCCCACAGGCGGCAAGCCATGGTTTGATAGACCAGCCAGCCATTGGCCAGCACGTTGATGGATGGATCGGGCGTTTCCACGTATACCGCGCCGAGGGTGTGCTTCCAGTAGTTCGTGACGACTTCGAGTGCGCCGCGCGCGGCAGCAGATCCTCGAAAACGCTGTACCACCTGGCGCGCCTCATCGCTGTTTCGAGCCGCCCCAAGCCTGAAAATGATCTCGCGTTCTTGCCCATCGGCCAGCTCGAACGGCACCTGGATCGCGGCACAGGGATCGAGTGCCGCGCCTACCCTGCAGGAAAGCCGCGGCAACGGCATAGCGGCCGGATTCAGTAGCGTTCCGTTGCGACCAATGAATTCAGTCCTGTCGCCACTGAAACTTCGCGTCACATCGTCCACATCGAAAAAAGCAATCCGTTCGCCGAACTCCACGTTGTATGCGTTACGCGCCAACAGCGCGCCGATGTTGGGATCGATCTCCGTGATCACGTGCATCATCGATTTCGGCCGCAGTTCTCCCAGCACCCATTCGATGTATCCGGTGACGGAGAGGCGGCGCAACCGGCCTGACTTGTTGCGCGCCTTCAACACCGCGAACTTGATCGGAGCATCCAGCGCCACATAAACCCACAGTTCGGAGTCGATACCGTCCTCCGTATGGGTAAACACACTGTAGCCGAATCCGTGCCGGCAAACGTAATATCCTTGTCCGCGGCTGGGCCAGGGCGTAGGTGACCAGAAGTGTCCACTTTCTTCGTCCCGGAGGTAAAAGGCTTCGCCGCCAGAATCGCTTACGGGGTCGTTCGACCATGGCGTGAGGAGAAACTCCTGCGCGTTCTCGCTCCATGTGTTGGCGCTGCCGCTTTCCGAGACGATGGTGCCGAAGGATGGATTTGCGAGTACGTTCACCCACGGTGCCGGCGTCACCTGGCCGGGTGCGATCGTAACGACGTACTCGCGTCCATCAGGGGTGAATCCGCCAAGCCCGTTGAAAAATATCAGATCGCCGCGAGAAGACTTAACGGCCGCCGCTGGTTCTGCGTGCAGCGGTCGAGCGGGTGTAAAAAGCGGAACAACGGCTTCAGCAAGGCTGCGCCGGTTGATCTGCTCCGCCAGCGCGCCTCCTCTGTCATCGAGGACCACGCGAGCAACCGACTGAAGCAGAATGCGGTCCTCGCTTGACAAAGGCCCCGCAAGTCTCACGAATATCCCACCCGGCTGATCGTCCAGATTGGCTTCAGTGCCTGAGGCGATCAGCGTCATGATCTGATCGTGGAGCGGTTGCCGGCTACCTGCACCCTCTGAGTTGCAGATCACCAGATCGACTGTCAGTCCCTTTAAACGCCAGTACGCGTGGGCCTGCAATAGCTGGCGCACCAAATCGATATTGGCCGGTTCCCCGATCTGCAACAGAACGATCGGTAAATCCCCGGAAATTGAATTGCCCCATAAACCGGATTGACCGCGGCGGTTCTTGATGAGAATGTCAGGATCGGCGCGTAGCGAAGCATTGGCGTAAATAATAGAGTCGGCGAGGCGGCCATAGAGTTGTGCGTCGGCCTGGGTCGCATCGAGCTGCCGCAGGACCGACTGGCTGTGTGCACATGCCAGGTCGAAGACGCGATTGGTCAAATGCCGATCCCGGTATTTCTCGATGAGCGTCAGGCATGCGTCACGGGTCTCACCGATACCGGAGACGAAAGCGACCGTTGCCGATTGTTCCGGATCCAGTGTCATCCGGCATTGGATGGCGACAATCGGATCAAGCACGGAACCCTCGCTGCCCGACAGCGGCGCGACATCACGCATCGCCTGCGGATTGACGAGCGTATTTCCGCGGCCTATGAAACGCATCCGGTCCGTTTCATAGGATATGTCGCCCAAAACCGACTCATCGGGGACAAGGAGGTGAAACATCCATAGTGACGGCTGGTCGACACCACCAGACCGGCGATTGCACAGAATCACCCGCTGCTCACAGAGGATCTCCGTCTGGACAAAAAGATTGCTGAAAGCGGGATGCGCAGCGTCGGCAGCAGCCAATGCAAGAACCACTTCTGCATAACTCGTCAGGTCGATTACCTTGCGTGCCCCCGAGCGGTTCGTGATGCCAATTCGACGTACCTCGATGTCATCCTCCGGCGAAACGGCAATCTCCGTGTGCGCATCCATGCCCTGTTCATGACACCGGAAGGCCGCGCACGCCTCCGAAAAGTTTGCTTGATAGACCGCCGATGGGTTGAGTGTTGGTTGATAGGTGGTTGACCAGAACGCACCGTTCGCCACATCGCGGAGATAGCAGAACGTGCCCCAATTGTCGCGCGTACTATCCTCGCGCCAGCGCGAGACCGCGATGTCCTTCCAGCGACTGTAGCCGCCTCCCGCGTTCGTGATCATCGCGTGGTATCGGCCGTTCGACAGCAACTGCACTGCCGGTATCGGCGTGGCGACGCCGCTGAAAACACGCGCCGGTGCATCTAGGGGGTTGTCCATAAGCACAGGGTTCATAACCAACCCCCGCCAAAACCCGCGCGCCGCAAGCCGCTGGCGATGTATGGGCAGTTTCGCATCAATCGCCACAATAAGCCGGTACGATAGTTTTCGATCATCAAAATAATCGGTCCTTGATTAAGCCCGTAATGCCACGGCGATACCCAGCCAAAGGGATTGCTGGATTTTACCGGATAGGTCGGGTTAAAAGTCGCTTTGAACCCGTAGGGATTGTGCTCTGTTAATTTGACCTGGTGAATACAATAGTCGATCGCGGGCAGCACGATCTCGGGCGCGAATGGCAGCGACGTCACCACTGCCCACGGCGCGATGGTGCCGTCGTCGGGCCCATACGGCACGCCTCGTCCCAGGTAATTGAAGAATTGGCGCTCGATGCCGCTCACTTTGATCGTGTCGGGGCCTGGGCCGTCGCTCGCGGTAATTCCCCAGCAATGGCGGCCATAGCCCTCGAACTTGAGCGGGTTGTTGATCGCGTACTGTTGTTGCACATAAGTTGCACGGCGGCTGTTCTCGAAATAGTCGATGCCCTTGACGCGCATGAACGCGTCCTGAATACCGCGAAAGTCGATCCAGACATGTGAGAGCTGGTGCGTGAACAACGGTCCGGCGTACAGATATTCATATCCGTAAAAGTGTTCCCACCGGTAAGTCGAAGTCCACGCGGCGTAGCTGCTCTCGGGCAGCGGATGAGCGGGCGAGCCCAGCCCCAGGATATACAGCAGCAACGCCTCGTCGTAGCCTCCCCAGCGGTACTTGAGAAATCCGCCTTCGGACTTCCATCCGTGCGTGACCGTTGCGCCGCCGTCTTGCGCCCACTGCCAATCCGCACGTCGGTAGAGTGCGTCGGCGAGGGTGCGGATTTCATGCTCGTCGGCCGTGTCCGCGTCAAAATAAATCCCCGTCGTCAACGCACCCGCCAGCAGAAAAGTGCTGTCTATCGTTGACAGTTCGCATTGCCAGGCGCGCCGGCCGGTCTGCATGTCGAGAAAATGATAATAAAAGCCCTGGTAGCCGGTGGCGTCGGGTTCGGGGCCTTGCGGGCTGTTCCAGAAAAAACGCAGCGTGGTCAGCGTTCGTTCTACCGCCGCGGCACGGGGCATAAATCCGCGCTCAACAGCCACCGGGTAAGCCGCCAGCGCGAGGCCGGTGGCGGCAATACTGGCAGGCCAATCCGCTGCGGTCTTGTCGATCACCAGCCCGTTGACTGAGTTCGTCTCATGCAGAAAGTAGCTGAATGATTCGTCCTGAAGCTTTTCCAGCTCAGCGTCAGCGGTCAGTTCCCTGCTGCTCACGGTTTCTCCTTTATATTTGTCTTGGACGGAATCCTCGGCTGCTGCGGGGACGCAGCCAAAGCATCGTTGACGATTGTCTGCGCTTCTTCCAGGATGCGGCGCAGATGATCCGCTCCACGGAAGCTCTCGGCATAGATCTTATAGATGTCTTCCGTCCCCGACGGACGCGCCGCGAACCATCCGCTTTTCGCTGTTACTTTCAACCCGGCGATGGACGCGCCGTTGCCCGGAGCATGGGTAAGGATGGTCCGGATTTTTTCCCCAGCCAGGTCGGTGAGCCGGACCTGCTGCGCCGAGAGTCTCTCCAGCATTGCTTTTTGCTCCGGAGTGGCCGGGGCCTCAACTCGGTCGTAAACCGGCTCACCGAACTCCCGGGTGAGTTCGGTGTAGATTTCGCCAGGATCTCGGTCCATCCGGGCCGTGATCTCCGCCGCGAGCAAAGCCGGGACGATCCCGTCTTTGTCCGTGGTCCAGACGCTGCCATCCCGACGGACAAACGACGCGCCCGCACTCTCTTCCCCGCCGAAGCCAAGCGAGCCGTCGAGCAGGCCATCCACGAACCACTTGAAGCCCACCGGCACCTCGTAGAGCTTCCGCCCCAGCTTCGCGGTGACGCGATCAATCATCTGGCTGCTCACCACCGTCTTGCCAACCGCCGCTTCAGTGCGCCACTTCGGTCGGTGTTGGAAGAGGTAGTGGATAGCGACTGAAAGGTAGTGATTGGGCGGGAGAAGGCCCGCGCTTTTGGTAACAACCCCATGCCTATCATGGTCGGTGTCGCAGGCGAAGGAGACCTCAAAGCGATCCTTCAGACCGATCAACCTCTGCATCGCATAGGGCGATGAGGGGTCCATGCGGATCTGGCCGTCCCAATCGACCGTCATAAATCGGAAGGTCGGATCTACGGCCTCATTGACAACGGTGAGATTCAGCCTGTAGCGCTCGGCAATCGGCTTCCAGTAGTGGACTCCGGCGCCGCCGAGCGGATCCACCCCCAGGCTGATCTTCGTACCGCGAATGGCGTCCATGTCAATCACACTGCCGAGATCGCTAATGTAGGCATTAAGATAGTCATGCCGGTGCGTCGTAGAGGCGCTAAAAGCCTTCTCGACAGGAATCCTTTTCACACCCAGAAGGCCGTTCTCGAGAAACTCGTTTGCCTTCGCTTCGATCCAATCGGTGACGACGCGTTCCGCCGGCCCACCGTTTGGCGGGTTGTACTTAAAACCACCATCATGGGGCGGATTGTGTGAGGGCGTGATCACGACGCCGTCGGCGAGTCCTGTCTTGCGCCCGCGGTTGTACGTGAGAATCGCGTGGGAGACAACAGGCGTTGGTGTATATTCATCCTTCTCCGCAATCATGACATCCACCACGTTGGCCGCCAGCACCTCCAGCGCGCTGGCAAGAGCCGGCACCGAGAGCGCGTGCGTGTCCATACCGAGAAACAGCGGGCCATCGATCTTCTCCTGCCTGCGGTACAGGCAAATGGCCTGACTGATGGCGAGAATATGCCATTCGTTGAAAGCTTTCTGGAAGGCCGAGCCGCGATGGCCTGAGGTGCCGAACGAGATCCGTTGCTCGGGTATGGAGGGATCGGGAGTCTCGGTGTAGTAGGCGGTGATAAGCTTGGGCACGTTAACAAGCATGGACGGCTCAGCAGGCTTTCCCGCAAAAGGGCTCACTTTCATGATTGCCCTCCTTTGAACCAACGGTAGTGCCGGATCAGTGAGTTGGTCGAGCTGTCATGATGGAGCGGGGGGTCCTTGACACTTTCCATCTCAGAAATGATCCGCTTCGCCAGCACTTTGCCGAGCTCGACGCCCCACTGGTCGAATGAATCAATGTGCCAGACCACCCCTTGCGTGAATACACTGTGCTCGTAAAGCGCGACGAGCATGCCGAGGGACTCCGGTGTCAGCCTCTCTGCGAGAATCGTATTCGTCGGACGATTGCCTTCACACACGCGGTGCGGCGCCAGCCAGTCCGGTGTGCCCTCGGTCCTCACCTCGTCCTCTGTCTTACCGAAGGCCAGCGCTTCCGTCTGCGCAAATAGGTTCGCCATCAGCAGGTCGTGATGATGACCGAGCGGGTTCAACGTGCGGTAGAAGCCGATGAAATCGCACGGGATCAGTTTGGTTCCCTGGTGAATGAGCTCGTAGAAGGAGTGCTGGCCGTTGGTGCCTGG
>Ga0208821_1001560_pt1 | contig 12240 bp, 8 predicted proteins | sample June2015DPH_20_5_FD_184720 | JGI IMG/M metagenome (GOLD analysis project Ga0208821, IMG submission 184720) | Peatland microbial communities from SPRUCE experiment site at the Marcell Experimental Forest, Minnesota, USA - June2015DPH_20_40... | ecosystem: Environmental > Terrestrial > Soil >... | reverse complement strand
CATGATTTATCTGGACTACAACGCCACCACCCCGGTGGCCCCGGAGGTGGCCCGGGCCATGCAGCCCTTCCTGGGGCCGGAGTTCGGCAACCCGAGTAGCGATTATCCTCTGGGGCTCAGGGCAAGCGACGCCATGCACCAGGCCCGCCGGGAAGTGGCGGCGCTCTTGAACTGCGCCCCGGAGGAGATCGTCTTTACCAGCGGGGCCACCGAAGCCAACAACACGGTCCTCAAGGGCGTGGCCCTTGGCCGGGGGGCGGGTCGGATCATCACCGCGGCCAGCGAACACCCCTCGGTGCTGGCCCCCTGCCGGTTCCTGGAGTCCCGGGGTTTTTCGCTGACGGTGCTGCCGGTGGACGGGCAAGGCCGGGTGGACCCGGATGAGCTGCGCCGGGCCTTAAGCCCCGACACCATCCTGATCAGCATCATGCACGCCAACAATGAGACCGGGGCGCTCCAGCCCCTCACCGAGTTGGCCGCAGTGGCCCGGGAGGCCGGGGCGCTGCTGCATACCGACGCCGCCCAAAGCGTGGGCAAGGTTAAGGTGGACTTGAGTGAGCTGCCGGTGGATTTTCTCACCGTGGCGGGGCATAAGTTTTATGCCCCCAAGGGGGTGGGGGCGCTGTTCGTGCGCCGGGGCCGGGAGACCACCCTCACCCCTCTGCTCCACGGAGCCTCCCAGGAAGGCGGGCGCCGGGCCGGCACTGAAAATATTCCCTATATCGCGGCCCTGGGTGAGGCCTGCCGCCTGGTCCGGGAGGGGGGGGCGGCGGCCGGCGCCGCCCACCTTAAAGGCCTGCGGGACCTGCTCCTGGTTCGGCTGCGGGCCAGCTTCCCCGGCCTGGCCCTGAACGGCCCGGAGACCGAACGCCTGCCCAACACCCTGAACGTCTCCTTTCCCGGGATTTCCGGGGGCGAACTGCTGGCCAGGGTCCCGGAGGTGGCCGCCTCGCTGGGGTCCGCCTGCCACGCCGGCCGGGAAACCGTCTCCCCGGTCCTGGCGGCCATGGGGGTGAGTCCGGAGAGAGCCCGGGGCGCGGTGCGCTTCAGCCTGGGACGGCCCACCACCCGGGCCGAGGTGGAGGAGGCGGCGGCCCTGCTCATTAGGGCTGGGCTATCCCTGGCCGGCAAAAACTAGTGGCATGAGGACCTAAAATTATGTCCAGCTAGTTATTCCTCATCGTTCCCAAGCTCCTGCTTGGGAACGCCCTCTGTCTTGCCAGGCTCCTGCTTGGCTGTGATAGCCTCGATGGGGGGCAGTTCTTTTCTAAGGAATTGGTGGGCAGTGCTACATTTTTGCTCAGCGCTTCCGGATCAACTCGGCGATCATGATGTCGGCCAGCTTGCCGGCATCGATCTCATAGGCGCCCTGTGCGATGGCCTCTTTCAGTCGCGCCACCTTTTCCGGGCGAACTTCCGGGGTCCGGTAGATGATTTCCCGGGCCAGACGGCGCAAGCGGGCCTGACCGTTGCGGCGGCCCCCTAGATCAGCCGGGACCGGGGCATCTTGTCCGGGCCCGGACGGGTCGTTGGCCCGGTCTTTAGGGTGATCACTCATAAATCGCCGATTTCCACCATAGGCTTCCTGCCTCGCCGTTTATTTTACCACATCCGGAAGGCGGCGTAAACCTGGACAAGACCCCCTCTCTACCGGTTCTTATCGGATTTGGCGGCCGAAGCATGAAATTATTAAGGGGAGCGGAAAAGAGATTAAATTCCCCCTCACCCTGCCCTCTCCCCCATCGGGGGAGAGGGGATAAGTAAGGAATCCTATCTGTCCCGGGGGTGGTTTTCTTTACGAGATTTTCTCTATGCGGTTCTGTGGAATCCCTTCCGCCTTCAATATCCCTTCAACTCTCTTAAGAGCTTCCTTATTTGGAAACGCAAAAAGGAATGATGCATGGGAAACATAGTAAAAACTGTGACACTCTTCTTCGGCAAGCCTCCGCATTTTTGATTGACGCTGTTCCTTGGGCTTCATTCCAATGTTCCGGTAAATACTCTGATCAAAAGTAACCACACACTGAGCGCCATTTTTTATTTGCATGATAATAGTCTCTATCGAAACGTGTTTTTGCCCCTCTTTTTTCGGACTACTTGGCAATCTAATACCTGTACATGGATCATTAAGAATGGAATAATAACGTGGGCGTTGATCTTTCAACATTGATATTTTTGTCAGTTTCTCAAAATCAGGACGGATTTCTTTTGGGATAAATCGAGATTCTGCATAAAGAGGTGCCCAGTCAGCAAGCAATTCTTGCCACATGCGCTTAACAGCATCATATGAATCTCCAAGAAACGCTAGTTCCATTTATTTCTTTCCTTAGCCGAAGGTGTTTTAAACATCCTAATGGATTTACTAACTAGACACTTTGCTTCATTCTGTCCAGTTTCATTTATCTCGGAGGTCATGGCAAATTAGCCTCCTCAGGTCTCGCCGGCCAGCCAGAGATAGAGAAACTGAGGACCGGCCGCCTCCAACTCGGGGAGCAGGGAATAGATGGTGGGGCGGTAGCTGTCCGGGCGCTGGTAGCGCACCACCCTGGCGGCGCTCAGCCCGGCCTTCTCCTTGGCCTCTTTCAGGGCTTCATCCAGATAGCCGATCTTATCCAGCAATCCCAGGTCCCTGGCCTGGGAGGCGGTGAAGATGCGGCCGTCGGCTACCTTTTGGACCTCCGGGAGGCTCATTTTCCGGCCCTGGGCCACCACCGTCACGAATTTGCGGTGAAATTCCTCGATGATTTGCTGCATCATCTCCTTTTCTTTGGGGGTGGCCGGCCGGAAGGGCGACCAGAAATCCTTCCAGGCCCCGGTCTTCACCACCTCGGTATCCACCCCCACCTTGTCCATCAGCCCCCGGATGTTGAATTTCATGGCGATGACCCCGATGGACCCGGTGATACAGGTGGGATAGGCCCAGATGGTGTCCCCGGCCTGGGCCACGTAATAGGCGCCGGAGGCGGCCATTCCCTCCAGGCAAACCACCAGCGGCACCCGGCGCTCCGCCTTGAAGTTCTGCAATTCATGGAGAATTACGTCCGCGGCGCTCACCGTGCCTCCCGGGGAGTTGATCCTCAGGACCACGGCCTTGATGTGGCTGTCCCTGGCGGCCTTCTCCAGCTCTTCCTTCACCCGGCTGGGGGAAGTGACACTCTTGGAGAGGGCCAGGACGCTCTGGGGCCCCTCTACGATCATCCCGGAAATATCCAGGAGCAGGATCTTGTCCCTGCCATAGCCGGAGATGGTATTCTCCTTCAGGGGCTTGGGCTCTTCGAAGAGGCTCACCTTGACGGTGACGCAGCCGGCCAGCACCAGCAGCAGGATACCGGCCAGGACCAGGGAATTCATGGCTTTGGCGTGCATAAACGGCCTTTCCGGAGCTTTGCCGCCAGCTCTCATCCAGAGGGTTTTGCACCAGGGCGTGAGGCGCCCTGGGGCCACCTGTACCTCTACTTATAAATTATGTAGCTCGCGGGTGCAATCTTACATTTTCCGAAGAAAAAAAACTTGACAGTTTCGGCACAAATGATAAACAGTATCCGGTTCAGAACAATCACTTATCGCCCTCGTCACTACTGGAAACGCGACTGTAAAGGGGGGAGGTTATAAGCGATAGGTGCTATCTGACAACGGGAGGAGGCGATTATGAATGCCCGGCGTCAGGGTAAAACCCAACGAACCTTTCGAGGTTGCCTTAAAGCGGTTTAAGAAGCAATGCGAAAAGGCCGGGATTCTCTCTGAGATTCGTAAACGGGAACATTACGAAAAACCCAGCATCAAACGGAAGAAGAAGGTCCTAGCGGCCAAGAAGCGGGCTTTGAAGAAGCTGCGGAAGATCGAGGGTTCATGACCTCCCTTTATCTGCGGCTGGAGCAGGCGTTCAAAGAGGCGCTCAAAGGACGACAGCCGGTGGCGGCGTCCACCTTGCGGTTGCTCAAAAGCGCCATTCGCTATCGGGAGGTGGAGTTGAAGCGCACCCTTTCCGAAGACGAACTGCTCGCGGTGGTCGCCACCCAGGCAAAACAACGTCGGGAAGCCATGGCCGAATACGCCAAAGCCGGGCGGGCCGACCTGACCAAAAAAGAAGAGGAGGAGCTCAGCGTCCTCCTCTCTTTTTTGCCCAAACAACTGAGTACCGAAGAGTGCGAAGCTGAAGTAACCGGGATCATTGATGAATTGGGGGCATCGGGGCCCAAGGATTTGGGCCGGGTGATGAAGGCCGTTATGGCCCGCCTGGCAGGTCGGGCCGACGGCAAGATGATCCAGGAGATGGCGCGGCGGCGCCTTAGTTCTTAACCCTTCCCATCCATTTAGACCTGGAGTGCTATGGCAGAGCAATCCTTGAGCGCCCTGGAATTTCCAGGGCTCATCCGGGTCTTGCAGCACTACGCGGTCTCTCCCCTGGGCCGGGGCTTTCTCGAGGGCCTCACCCCCGTGGCCGACTTAGACCAGCTTCGGATAAAATTTCACCAGATTCGGGAATGGCAGGAACTGGAGAACCGGGAGGGAGCCGCGCCCCTAACCGATTTTCCCCACCTGGCCCCCTGGCTCGCCAAGGGCACGGTGCATGGCAGCCTCCTGCCCCCTGAGGCTTTCACCGAGATTCTGCAGGTATTGCGCCTCTCCGGGCATCTACGCCATTATCTCGGCCTGGCGCCGGACCTGGCTCCCCACCTGTCCCGGCTGGCGGCCGGGCTTAAGGACCTCTCCCGCCTTAAGTCCGCGATCCAACAGTGCATCAGCCCCAATAATTTCATCCTGGACCAGGCCAGTCCCGCCCTGGCTCAGGTGCGCCAGGAATTGACGGACACCCGCCAGCAAGTCAACCGCTTGATCAAGCAGACCTTTTTCCGGCCGGAATACCAGGAGGCCTTGCAAAACCCCATCATCTCCCAGCGTCACGGGCGCTACGTCATTCCCCTGAAGGCCGACCACCGGGGGGCCATTCCCGGAATCATCCACGATCAGTCCCAGACCAAGGCCACCCTGTTCCTGGAGCCTCTGGCCATCGTGGAGCACAACAACGCCCTCAACCTGCTGCACAACCGGGAAAAGCGGGAAGAGGAGGCAGTCCTGCGCCGCCTGACGGACCTGATGCGGGATGGTTTGTCAGAGATTCGGGAGACCCTGGCAACCTTAGCGGAAGCGGACGCCATCCAGGCCAGGGTGCTCTTTGCCCGGGACTTTGGATGCCGGGAGCCAATCTGGCGGAGCCGCGGCGGCGTGGATTTCAGGCTCGCCCGCCATCCCTTGCTGGTGCAGCGCCAGCGGGAGACCCCCGGGGCCCCCGAGGTAGTGCCCATCGATCTTTCGCTGACCCCGGCGAGACGCTGGCTCATCATTTCCGGAGCCAACGCCGGCGGCAAGACCGTGGCCCTGAAGACCTTGGGTCTCCTCGCCCTGATGGCCCAGAGCGGCATCCCCATCCCGGTAGCCGAAGGCAGCGAGTTCTGCCCCTTCGCGGAGGTCTTTGCCGACATCGGCGATCCCCAGGACCTGCATCAGGACCTGAGCACCTTTTCGGCCCATTTGCAAAAGGCCCTGGGAATGCTCGATTCCCTGCCGGAGCGGGCCTTGATCCTCATGGATGAGTTGGGCACGGCCACCGACCCCACCGAAGGCGGGGCCCTGGCCCTGGCCCTGCTCCAGGCCTTTTACCAGCGGGGCGCTTACGGGGCCGTCACCACCCACCTCCCCTTGCTCAAGGGCTTTGCCCGGCGCACCACGGGATTCGAGAACGTGGCGGTGGTCTTTAATGAAGAGACCCGGCGCCCCACCTTCCGTTTGGCCTACGGGGTGGTGGGCGCCTCCAACGCCTTGAAGATCGCCCGGGAACTGGGTTTGAGTCCGGAGATCCTGGCCCAGGCGGAGCGCTATCTCGACCAGGACGAGCTTCGGGCCTACCGTCTGCTTTCGGAAGTGGAGGCGGCCCAGCAGGAACTGGCCCGCCGGGAGGCGGAGCTGGCTGCCAGGGCCCGGGAGACGGAGTCCCAGGGCCGGGAGTTGGAGGAGGGGCGCCGCCATCTGGAATTGGAGCGGCGCCGCCTCGAAAATGAAGTGAAGCAGGCAGCCCTGGCGGCCATCCAGGAGGCGGAGCGGCAATTTAAGGAGATCGTCAAGCGCCTGCAGGGCGGCGGTGAGTCCTGGGGGCGGCTGCGCCAGGAGTTCTCCCGGCGGCAGGCCGATCTGCTCAAGGAGTTGAGCCCCGCCCCGACCTCGACGCCGCCGCCCTCCCCGGAATACGGCCCCGGCCAGAAGGTCTTCTTACCGGCCCTGGGGCTGACCGGGGAAGTTCTGGCCAGGGACGGCCGGGACGGCCGCCTGGAGGTGCAGGTGCGCCAGGTGAAGCTCCGGGTGGCCGCACAGGAGGTCACCCCGGCCGGGGCCGAGGGCCGAAAAGGACGGGCCGCGGCCGCGCCCCTGGTCTGCCTGCCGCCCCGGGAGCTGGTGCAGAACCTGAATGTCATCGGCCTCCGGGTGGACGAGGCCCTGCCCCTGGTGGATCGCCTCATCGACCAGGCGGTGCTGCACGGCTCGGAACGGGTGGACATCATCCACGGGTTAGGCACCGGCCGCCTGAAAAAGGCGGTGTGGGAGCACCTGCAGCGCCACGGCTCGGTGAAAGAACTCCACGCCGATGACAACCCCGGGGTGACGGTGGTGGAGTTGCGGGAGTAGTCATTATGTCTGAATTAGGTAATGCATGAGGTTTTTTTTATGGACTTGCCCGTTTTTTAGGTTGGGTCCAGATCATCATAGATTTTCTTACCGGGCATACAAAGAATGCTTGCAAAATGCTGGCCAATAAATTTATAGGACGAAATATTGGTTCTAAGATTTATTTTAAATAGTTAACTTGTCGAATATTAAGGATACTATTTAAATGGAAACGTTAGGGATTAAAGATCTCCCCCTGAGAGGGGGCGACACCGGGTGTGGGTAGGAAGGCTTTTGATTTCCCCCTCACCCCGGCCCTCTGCCCCGCTGGGGGAGAGGGAGAATAAAATTGGGATAGAGGGAGAAGGAAATGGTGGGCAGTGCCCACCCTACAACTTGGGGAGAAAAGGGAAGGGCGGACACGCAGGTCCGCCCCTGCGCAGGCTAAAGCCTGCGGCTACAAAATCTTTTTATCGGCCACAGGCGGGACGCCTGTGCCACTAAAAATGACGGCGGCCACAGGCCGCCCTATGAGAGGTACATAAAGGTAACGATCAGCTGAGGAAAAAATCCCCCTAACCGCCCTTTGATAAAGGGGGGATTAAGGTCCCTCTTTGAAGAAGGGGGATTTAGGGGGATTTCGAAGGCTTTTCACCGAAAACCGAAAACCGAAAACAGGCCTTTAAATGGCGTTTATCCCGGAAGACAAGCTCCTGGAGATCAAGGACGCGGCCCGCATCGAAGAGGTGGTGGGCCAGTACGTCCAATTGACTCAAAAGGGCAAGAATTTTCTGGGGCTGTGCCCCTTCCACGCCGACACCAGCCCTTCTTTCACGGTGGCCCCGGAGAAGGGCATTTTTCATTGCTTCGGCTGCGGGGCCGGGGGCAACGTCTTCTCCTTCCTGATGCAGCACCAGCGCCTCAGCTTCCCGGAGGCGGTGCAGGAGCTGGCCCGGCGCTACGGCATCCCTCTGACTTTCAAGGAATTGGGGCCGGAGGGCGAACGTTCGACCCGGAAACGCACCCTGGCCTATGAGATCAACCAGGTGGCGGCGGGCTTTTATGAAGCCACCCTGAAAAGCGCCGCCGGCCAGCCGGGACGGGACTACCTGGCCAAACGGGGGCTTACCCCGGAGGTCATTCAGGCCTTCCATCTGGGCTATGCCCCGGATGAATGGGACAGCCTGCGCCGCCACCTGCAGAGTCGCGGCCTCTCCCTGGAGGTAGCCCAGGAAGCGGGCCTGTTGGCGCCCCGCAGCGGCGGCGGCTTCTACGACCGCTTCCGCAACCGCATCATCTTCCCCATCTTCGACCGCCAATCCCGGGTGCTGGCCTTCGGTGGCCGCATCATCGGCCAGGGTGAGCCCAAGTACCTCAATTCCCCGGAGAGCCAGCTTTATCACAAGGGCCGCACCCTCTACGGCCTGCCCCAGGCCGCCGCGGCCCTGCGCCAAACCTCGGTGGCCCTGGTGGTGGAGGGCTACCTGGACCTCATCGCCCTGCAGGCCCACGGGATCGCCAACGTCCTGGCCACCCTGGGCACCGCCCTGACCCGGGAGCAGGTGCGCCTCCTGAAAAATCTGGCGCCCAGGGTGGTGTTGATCTATGACGGCGACGCCGCCGGGATCAAGGCCATGCAGCGGGCCTTCCCGTTGTTCGCCCAGGAGAGCCTGCCGGTACGGGCCCTGGCGCTGCCCCCGGGGCAGGACCCGGACGACTACGCCAGGAGCCGCGGGGTGGAGATCTTTAAGAACGCCTGGGAGAAGGCCCAGCCCTGGTTCACCTTTCTGCTGGAGGGGCTCATCGGCAGCCACGGCCTGGAAGTGCAGGGCCGGGTCCGCATTCTGGAAGAGCTGCGGCCCTACTTTCAGGCCATCGCCGATCCGGTGGAGCAGGACCTGTGGCTCAAGACCGCGGCCCAGCGCCTGGGGGTAGATGAGAGCGTCCTGCGGCAGAGCCTCGCCTCCTTCGCGACCATCACCGCCCGCAGGCTCTCGCCTGCGTCGGCGGTGGCCATCAGCCTGGAAAAAAAATTAATTACCTGGATTCTGCACAATCCCAATGAAATAATTCTTGAAGAAATTGAAGAATGGGGACATGAGTTCGAAGAACAGGAATCTAAGGCATTAATGAATATTATCCTTCGCTGTTATCGGGAATTCGGCAAATTAGATTGTAGTTTTTTGGTTCAATTATCCGATACAGAAATACAGCGACAACAATTTTGTGCCTTGGTACTGGGAGAAAAGGGATTTGGTGAAAAGGTATTCCAAAACTTAGTGGCCGATTGGCGGCTAACTATGGAATGGAGGAAATTGGCCAAAGAACGCAAGGCAATAAAGGAGGAGATAAATTCAGCAAATATAAAAGGAGATGACAACTTACGAGACTTGCAATCAAAAAGAAATCAGATCGACCGCCAACTTGAAGCCTTAAAAGTCGGCTCCACTGCAAAAGGAGAAAATGGATGAACAAGGGAATCGGAATGGATGGGTTTAAGGAAATCATGCCCATGGGGGATGACGATACCTTGATCAGCGTGGATAACCTGAATGACTCACTATCTCCCGAGTCTCTCTTGAATGAGCAGATGAGGGACATCCTGATCTTCGAGGAAATGGATTTGCCGCCCGCGGAGGTCAGCAGTCTGTCCATGGCCTCCCCCATGGAAATGAGTGAGGGGGGCGAGGGGGACCCTGGCCTGGACACCGATGGCGGCGCCAAACTGGATGATCCGGTACGTTTATACCTGAAAGAGATGGGCACCGTTTCCCTGCTCACCCGGGAAGGGGAAGTAGAGATTGCCAAGCGCATCGAAGAAGGGGAGAAAGAGGTGCTTTACTCCCTGCTGGAGGTGCCCGTCACCCTGAAAGAGATCATGGATCTGACCCACAGGCTGGAGCAGGACAGGCTGGCGCCCCAGAACGACCTGGATGATTTTGACGAGGTGGACCCCCTGGACCTGCCCACCCAAAAGTCCCGGGTCCTGAAATTGGTGCACAGGCTGCGTTCCCAGGAGGGGAAGATTCGCCAGTTGCAGAAGGAAGCCGCCGGATTGCCCCGCACCGGGGAGAGCCGTCTCCAGTCGGAGCAAAAGATTGCCAAAGAGCGCCGCAAGATGGCGGACATCTTGAAGGATTTGCGGCTGGAGCGGCACCATTTGGAACTGGTCCTCAACCGGTTGCGCCTCTATGGCCGCCTGGTCCGGGAACACCAGCAACGCCGGGAGAAATGCCTGGCGGCGGCGGGGCTGACGGTCACCAAGTTCCGCAATTTGAAGCGCAACCGTAAAGAAAACGGGGACTGCCCCCTGCCCGCCACCACGGCGCCGGAGCGCCTGGGAGAGTTGGAAGAGGCCTGGCTCCAGACCCGCAGGCGCCTGCGGCGGGTAGAGGCTGAGACCGGGATGGCCGCCGGCCGGCTACTGACGGCCCTGGTCAAAGCGGAAAAGGCGGAATACCAGGCCCAGAAGGCCAAGCGGGAGCTGGTGGAGGCCAACCTGCGTTTGGTGGTGTCCATTGCCAAGAAATATACCAACCGGGGCTTGCAGTTCCTGGACCTGATCCAGGAGGGCAACATCGGCCTGATGAAGGCGGTGGAAAAATTCGAGTACGAACGGGGTTACAAGTTCAGTACCTACGCCACCTGGTGGATCCGCCAGGCGATCACCCGGGCCATCGCCGACCAGGCCCGCACCATCCGCATCCCGGTGCACATGATCGAAACCATCAACAAATTGATCCGCACCTCCCGCTACCTGGTCCAGGAGATTGGCCGGGAGCCCACCCCCGAAGAGCTCGCCGAAAAGATGGAGTTCCCATTGGAGAAGGTGCGCAGGGTGCTAAAAATCGCCAAGGAGCCCCTGTCCCTGGAAACCCCCATTGGCGACGAGGAGGACAGCCACCTGGGCGATTTCATCGAAGACAAAAAGATTTCCACCCCCATGGAGGCGGTGGCCAACCTCAATCTGGCGGACCAGACCCAGAGGATGCTGGCCACCCTTACCCCCCGGGAGGAGAAGGTGTTGCGCAAACGTTTCGGCGTCGGCGAAAAGAATGACCACACCCTGGAAGAAGTGGGGCGGGATTTCGCAGTCACCCGGGAGCGCATCCGCCAGATCGAGGCCAAGGCCCTGCGGAAACTGAGGCACCCCTCCCGGAGCACCCGGTTGAAAAGCTTTATCGAGAATTGACTTCGCCATGTTTCCGGGCCCTATTGGACAATTGGGGATAGTAGGGTTATAATATCAACAGGGGCGGGGTGAGCCGCCCCTGCCAAGTTACTGAGCTAATGCTTAGCGGGCCCATAGCTCAGCGGTCAGAGCAACCGGCTCATAACCGGACGGTCCCTGGTTCAAATCCGGGTGGGCCCACCATCGATCAGGGGGACACGGGTATAATCCGAGACCGACAGGGAGCGGCAGTGCCTGAGGGGCCTGGCCCCGGGGGTGCATTCTGCGCACCCCTTTTTTATGTCCATGAGCGCTAGTCTGCGAGAGATCATCGAGGTGTTGGCCAGCCGTTATCCCGCGGCCTGGATTGCGCCCGGCGACCGCAGCGGATTCCAGGTGGGGCACCCGGATAGCCAGGTAGCCACGGTGTTGGTGGCCCTGGAGGCCTCCCCCGGGGTGGTCCAGGAAGCCCAGGGCCTGGGGGCCCAGCTCCTCCTGACCCATCACCCCTTGCTTTACCAGCCCTTCTCGGAGGTGCGGGAAGACCAGCCCGGCGGCCAGTTGCTCAGCGCCTTGATCCGGGCCGGCCTGGCTTCGGTTTCCTGCCACACCAACCTGGACGTGGCCCCCGAGGGCCTTAACGAGTACCTGGCCCGGAGGATGTCCCTGGCGGAGGTGGAGGTTCTGGTGGAGACTGGCCGGGAGGCCCTGTACAAGCTGACGGTGTTTGTCCCCCTGGATTACGAGGACCAGGTGCGCCTGGCCTTGGCGGAGGCGGGGCTGGGGGTCATCGGCCGCTACTCTCATTGTACCTTTGCCGCCAAGGGCCAGGGCAGTTACCAGCCCCTGGAAGGGGCCCATCCCTTCCTGGGGGAGGCGGGGAAACTCTCCCGGGTGGAGGAAGCCCGCCTGGAGATCCTGGCGCCCGAGTCTCTCCTGCCCGCCGCCCTGGCCCGGCTGCGGCAGGCGCACCCTTATGAACAAGTGGCCTACGACCTGTACCCTTTGCAGAATCCCGGCAGGCCCCGGGGTTTCGGCCGTCTGGGCCGCTGGCCGGCATCCCTGCCTTTCTCGGAAGTGGTCTCCCTGATCAAGGGGATCTTTCAAGTGGCCACCCTAAAGGTCTGGGGTCGCCCGCCCCAAGAGGTGCAGCGCCTGGCGGTAATGGGGGGCAGCGGCGGCGATTTTATTCAAACGGCCCGGGAAAAGGGGGCCCAGGTCTATATTACCGGGGAGGTGCGGCATCACCAGGCCCCGGCCGGCGGCCTGGTGGATTTCGCCGTCCTGGAGGTGGGTCATTATGCCAGTGAAGCGGTTTTTATGCGTCCCTGGGCTGAAGAACTCAGGGGCTTTTTTCAGGCCGCCGGGCTGTCGCTGCGGGTAGAGGCGGCGCAGTCAGACACTGCCCC
>Ga0208821_1001557_pt1 | contig 12260 bp, 15 predicted proteins | sample June2015DPH_20_5_FD_184720 | JGI IMG/M metagenome (GOLD analysis project Ga0208821, IMG submission 184720) | Peatland microbial communities from SPRUCE experiment site at the Marcell Experimental Forest, Minnesota, USA - June2015DPH_20_40... | ecosystem: Environmental > Terrestrial > Soil >... | reverse complement strand
GGGCTTCAGTTCGCCGCGTTCCGCGCTTGCCATGCCTTCCTGGATGGCCGCAAGGGTTTCCATGTGGTGCAGGCGGTCGAGCATTAACTGGTAGCTTGCCGCGTCCTGCACGACCACCTCTGCCTTACCGTTCACCGTCAGCACTTCCGGGACCTGCTTCTCCTTCAGCCGAGTGACATGCGCCTTGTGATTGCGCAGGAAGTCGGTCAAGGGGTGGATTTCACGGGTATCGAGCATAGGATTCCTCATCAATCAATTGTTTGATAATTATATGATGCCATCGGGGGGGCAGAAGTCAACGCAATTTTTGCAACCGGTGGAGATGGGGAGATGGGGTCCCCCTTCCCCCGCCCGCGCTGTTTCTGCGGTCTGTAAGCGGGAAAAGCGGGATTGGCACGCGTGTCCCTATTTTCCCAATTTTCTCTGTCTCAGTTTTGGGGTGCACTCCACGTGGTGAGGGCTGCCGCGCCTGGCCCCCAAAGTTGGCGAGCGCGGTTTGGTAAGCTTCGGCGAGCCTGCGCCCGACCGCACGCGTCGAATCAGAAACGCAGCCGGATTTCATTCGCCCAAACCTGCTTCAATTGCCCGGCATCACTTTGACCACGGGAAACGGTACCAGGTACCGTTTCGGCAGGTACCGTTTCGGTCCCCGTTTACTTCATTGAACCACTCTTTAACGGTGTTCGCCGCCGGGTTTTCCCTTCTGATATCCGGCGCTGTGCTCCGCGTGCGGGTCGTGGCCGGCATTAGCAACGACGTGGCCTCGCCCGTCCCGAGCTTCGTTCGGGTGGAAGTGGCTGAACGCCTGCTCTCCGCGCTCGGGCACGGGTCCTTTGTAACCTTGGCGAGGATCGTAGCGGTTATCGACGTGGCCGGCGAAGCCTTGGCGTCCATGGAACCATGGGCCCGCCCCGATGAATACCCCGCCCATGAAAAAATCGGGTCCATAGTAGCCGTAGGGAGCACAGGCATACGGAGCATAGTCATAGTATCCGTACGGGCAAACAGGCTCCACTCCAATGCTAACGGAAACCTGCCCCGGCGCTGTAGACACACCGCTCATCAGCGCAACAGTGAGAGCAAAGAAAGCAAGCGATTTCAATCGGAACATAATCCCTCCTAGAGCCGGCGGTGGAATCTGCCGTGATTCCTACTTTAACATGAGGGGGAAACGGTGTCAGGGGAAACGGTGTCAAGGGGGTGAGGGCTGCCGCGCCTGGCTTCCAAAGTTGGCGAGCGCGGTTTGGTAAGCCTCGGCGAGCCTGCGCCCGGCCGCACGCCTCGAATCAGAAACGCAGCCGGATTTCATTCGCCCAAACCTGCTTCAATTGCCCGGCATCACTTTGATCAACCATGCCGAGCCGACGGTAGTGGTACAGTTTGACGTAGAGGCGGCTTTACGCCGCCATTTGGCGAGGTAAACTCGCCGCTACAACATCAAACTGTACCACTACCGAGCCGACGGCGTAGGAGGTTTTGTTCCAAGCAGTCCAGTCGGGATAGCCTTACCGTGGAAGCCACACGTAGAGCCCCTCATCTTGCGGGGCATAGCTGTTCAGGAAGGCGCTGTGGTCACGTGCGGCCAGGCAGCCGTTGGCGGCCGCCGAAGGAACAACTTCAAGCTGCTGGCGGCGCTGGTCAACCCAGGCAGCCAGTCTAACGAAGTCCTGGATGGGGAGTTTTTCCACCGCCTGCTCAATTTCCTCGATGTTGCTCATGTTCCTCACCCACCAAGGATTCTACGCCACTTCATGGGTCAACACTACGGGTTTTTGAGCCCAGTCCGGCCATCACGGGAGAAAGCAGGCACGATATTTCCTATTTCCTGTGGCCATCCTTTAGGGTTCTGAGCTTCACGCGGCGTCGTCCCTTGCCTCCCCGGCCCTGGGTCATGGCCCCGGCTTCACTTCGGAACAACGAGGGATTACCCCAACGGAACGGTGTCAGGTACCCTTTGTCCTCCCAGGGGTTTAGGTGCTGCTACTTGGGCGGCGGCTCGACCCTACCGAGAGCCTCGTCGGTGGCCAGTCGCCAAAGCGCGGGAAACGGGATTCGGAGTTAGGGCTTCGGGAAACCGGAGGAAAAGCCGCCCTTGGAGCGGAGGTCTTCACTTTGCGGTGATGCGACCGCGCACCCACATAAAGCGCTACACCTCGTCCTGCATGCTATAATTCCTGGCAGGAGAGCACGACGATGGGGTTGATGATCACGCACGAGCCGGCACCGCTGGAAGCAACACCCGACGGCGCCGTCCGCGTGGGCGGAACCCGGGTTACGCTGGACACGGTGGTTGCCGCTTTTCTCGAGGGTGCGACGGCGGAGGAAATTGCGCAGCAGTATCCGGGGCTGCCCTTAGCCGACGTCTATGCGGCCATCGGGTATTACTTGCGCCATCGTTCGGAGGTTGAAGCCTACCTTGACCAGCGGCGGGAGACGGCGGAGCGCGTGCGCGCCGAAAACACTGCCCGCTTCGATCCCGCCGACATCCGCGCTCGCCTGCTGGCCCGCCGCACGGCGTGAGCCTTAGCTTCCATGCTCCAACTCGCCGCCGACGAGAACTTCAACAATGACATCGTTCGCGGCCTGAAGCGGCGCGATCCGCTGCTGGATATCGTGCGCACTCAGGATGCCGGACTCTCGGGTGCAACCGACCCGGAATTGTTAGCATGGGCCGCAAGAGAAGGCCGCGCACTATTGACTGCGGAGACGATGATGTTGGTATCGAGAACGACGCGTCTCGTGAACCCTTCGGTCATCGGGCTTCACGCCGGGCCTTACGGGCAGAGGCGATCTCGGCGTCAACTTCCTCCATGGAAAATTGATCGATGCCCTGGGCCTTGGCGGAATCCCATCACCTTTGCAGCCACGCCGGTACCAGGTCCTGTTCGAGCAACTCTCGAACGTATTCCTCCGTTGACACGCCTCGGGCGCGGGCCTTCGCCGCCAGAACCGCTTTCTGCTCTTCCGGTAATTCAATCCTCAACGTCATCAAATTCTCCCGCTGTTTCAGAACAATCTAGCCCCAGAATGGGTAGTGGGTCAATTTGCTCTACAGACGGCATTACGCCGCCAGATGGCGAGCTAAACTCGCCGCTACGATCTCGGTAGGGGCCAAGCTCGGCCCACCAGATTTCGCCTCGCTTCACCGGTGATCCTCTGCATCGAGGTTCGCCGCCCAGCCCTCCAGGCCCTGCTCGGCGAGAACCGCTTCATCGGCGGCGGGGCTCTCGGCCAGACGGGACAGGTCCCAGCGCTTCGGATCCGGCTGCCGCATCGCGATCAGATGGACACGCTCTCCAGGACGAAGTGTCAACGGCGTGCTCGGCTTGAGCATGCCCTTCTCGTATTCGGCCTCTACGACCCGTGATCCCATGGCGGCAGTATATCTGGTGTGCGAGGCGTAAACAACCTGTCATGGGTTTTTTCCGAGCGGTTAGCGCACGGGTATCTATCAGTCCGTCAGAGGACGTGTCTCCGGACCCGTCGGTTGCCGGGCCTAGCGGCCGACGGATTCCTGTGCGGCTCTTCCCCGCGCGCTCACGCGAGCCAGCAGCCGGACGCGAAGAAGGGAGTGACGAGTGGCGAGCGACGAGTCGACAGCCCGAGCCCCGTCTCCCATAGCCCGCTTCCCGTCACGCCCTGCTTTTCCCGCTACGTCTTGGCCTCCTTGGTTCTCCGCATGATGAATTGATAAAGCTCAGGGCGACCCTGACGCTTGATACCTGCCTTTTTGTCTCCTGCACTTTTCTCTTGACACGCCCACCCACTCGTGATAGCCTACTAGAGTTGTCGCAAGAGAGCGCCGGCAAGCGGCAGCGGGAAGGGAAGGCGAAAGGGACCCGGCAAGGGGAAAAAGGCGGGGAAACGGTAAAAAGATGTTATTTTGACGAAACGAACCTACCGATCTAGTGCAAAAAAAGGACTTAGCTTTTTACAACGCTAAAAACGAACTGGTTTTTGAGTGCAAACGAACCCAAATCAGACCCCAAAAAGGGGCAAAAAACCGCCTTTTCTGCGGCCTCGAACCCCAATTTGCGATTCAAAAGGCGGCCGCGGGCAGGCGAGCACAGGGGGGCTACACGAGCTTCGAATTCATGACAGCGCTTCCTACCTGCTGTCTTCCCCCGCCAGTGGAATTCTGACCTGAAACGCCGAGCCCTCTCCCGGCTTGCTCAAAGCCCTGATTGTTCCCCCGTGGGCTTGGGCGATCCACTGCCCGATGGATAACCCCAAACCTGCGCCTCCGGTCTCGCGTGAGCGCGCCCGGTCGGCCCGGAAAAATCGTTCAAAGATGTGGGGAAGATCCTCTGCGGCAATACCGATCCCGGTGTCTCGGACCTCGGTCACTGCACATCCATCGCTTGAACGCAGGGAGACTGTGATTCGGCCCTGCGGCGGAGTGTATTTCACTGCGTTGTCGAGCAGAATCAGGAACAACCTTCGCAGTGAGTTCGACTCGCCTTCAATCCAGACGGGAGATTCCGGCAACTCCTCAAGGAAAATGATCTGTTTTGTTTCCGCCAGGGTTCGGCCCTCGAGGCAAGCCTCGCCCACGCTTTCAACCATGTTGACACGGGTGCGCTGGAGGGCTTCGGCCCCTGAGTCGGCGCGGGCTAGCAGCATCAAGTTTTCAATTAGGGAGGAAGTCCGTTGCAGGTCTTCAAGGATTTGCCGCAGCGTCTCGCGGTACTCCTCTTCAGAGCGGGGCCTTCGCAAGACGACCTCCGCCCGCGTCCGCATAAGCGCCACGGGAGTGCGCAGCTCGTGAGAAGCGTCGGCGGTGAATTGCGTTATTCGCCGGAACGCTTGCTCCAGCCGCGCCAGCATGCCGTTTAGAGTTTCCGATAAACGTTGCAGTTCGTCTCTTGTGTGGGGCACCAGCAGGCGCCTCGAGAGATTCTGAGCGCCGATGCTCCGAGCTTCCCGCGTTATCTGATCTACCGGCGCCAAAGCTCGTCGGCTCAGCCAGTAGCCCCCTGCCGATGCCAGCAAGAGGAGAAGCGGCGAGGACAGAAACAGAACCCGGCGGAAACGGTCCAGCGCTTCATAGAAATCGTCAAGCGGGTAGGCGAGCTGCACAACATAAGTTTTGCCTCCCGCTAGGACTGGAAGCGTCAGCACGCGCAAGGGCACGCCGTTCGGCTGCTGCGTAGTGATCGAAGTCCTGGCCTCTCTTGGGGATCCAGGACCGTACAGAGTCATCGTCCTGGAGCGATAGATCCAGTTGCCCGCAGGATCTGAAACTTGCAGGAGATCGCTTCCCGCCCGGATTTCTTCGTCTTGATCGAGTTCATGTGCTAGTTCAGCTCTCCCCCGGGACGCCGTTCGTTCCATCAGTACACGAATACCCTGCATCTGATCCTGTAGGTTTTCATCCACAGTCTCCTGAATGCTGCCTCGCATCACGAAGAACGCAATGACGCCAAAAAGGGAAAAGCCAGTGGCCAGGACGGCGAAATACCAGGCTGTAATCCTGATGCGAAGAGGAAGGCTGGTCATTGCTTCGGACTCTCCCGCAGGCAGTACCCAATTCCACGAACCGTATGAATCAACTTATGGCTGAACCCCTTATCCACTTTGCCCCGGAGCAAGCGCACGAAGGCATCCAGGGTGTTCTCCTCGATATCGTTTTCGAGGCCCCAAACGGCTTCCACAATCGTGGAGCGAGATACCACCCGGCCCACGCGCCGCATCAGAAGCTCCAGGAGGCGGTACTCGGTGGGAGAGAGGCGGATTTCCCGGCCCCCTCGGCTAGCCAGGTGCGCGGTGGGATCGAGCGTTAGATCAGCTACCTGTAAGCGCGTGGGCCGGGGAGCCGATCCCCGCCGGGCAACCGTCCGCAGGCGCGCCAACAATTCCTCGAAGGAAAAAGGCTTCGTCAAGTAGTCATCAGCCCCCAGATCGAGCCCCTTGACGATGTCCGGCACAGCGTCACGGGCGGTCAATATCAGGATGGGAGTCTGATTTCCGGAGTGGCGGAGCCGCTGGGCAACCTCAAAGCCATCCACTTTAGGCAACATGAGGTCGAGCACGATGGCGTCAAATTCATAGACTTTGGCCAGCTCCAACCCTTCCAAGCCATCGAACGCCAAAGCGACGCGATGGTTCTCCTCCTCGAGCCCCTTCTTCAGGAGCTCCGCCATGCCTTTCTCGTCTTCGATAATGAGCACGCGCATGGTCAAGAATGGCTCAACTGCATGCCCCTATAATAACCCTATAAACCTGAATACAAACTGAAAGCCTGAGATTTTTTGTTCCGGTAGGGGCGGCACAGATCACAAACCTTTTCGCGCCAGCGTCCGGCACTGGTTCCATCCAGGGCCAGTCCGATGAAGCGGCAGTCGTCGAAGGCCTTGTGGCGCTTGGCCTGACGAAGGGCGGTGACCGCCGGCCGCCGCGTGACCGCCGGGTCGAGTGGCTCGGTGAAGTAACCGAGTGCGTCATCGCCGAAGCTCTGGGAAACCTCCAGGGCGTGCCGGGCCCGCGAACGTACGAGGGCTTCAATGGCCGCGAAGGCCGCACGACGCAGCAAGGCGCCCATCAACAAAGCCCACAGCAGGGCGGCGGCGGGAATGCGCCCTTGCGGGCGGCCATCGCCCGGGGATCGTAAGTAGGCTTTCAGCCCTAGACACTTCGCCACGTACTTCCGGAGGCGACGCGGGGTCGGCCCTTTCACAAGCCCCTTTGCTTCCGCCACAGGGCCAGCAGTTGCGCGTTAGCGGCGAAGACCTCGGCCACGGCCTCTTTAAACTCCCGGCCCGCATCGACCAAGCGCTGAACTTCCTCGACCCATTCGTTCGGGATGCGCTCGACGTGCTTCTTACCCCCGGCCATGAAAGTGAGAGACCAAACGGGGTGTCCCTTCTTGTCGGTGGCGCAGTGGCAAGTGGGCTGGCCACAACGGCGGTGAGTGAGCGCGAGCGAACCGGGCAGCAGGTCGGCGGGGATGGGAAAGCGGCGGAGGAGTTCGAACTTGCGCTGGCGGAGTCGGGCGGATTGAGAACCCTTGGGTGCGATCTTCATATAAGTGTAATAATACACACATAGTACGCCAAGTCAAGTCCTTTTTCGCGAATGCGAAAATAGGGGGGTTCAGGACAACCGGGGCGGAAACGCCGGGAGATGCGTGATTCTTAGGTCCGGTCGGAAAGGCCTATTTGCCGTTTCCGAAGCTGCTGCTCAGTTTTTGTCATTCTGCGGATATTGAGGGCGGATAAAATATCAGTGCCCGGCGCTTGACAAACGATACGCTCTCAGGCACTATAAAAAATATGAGGAAAGCTACGAGGTTCTCAAAGAGCTTTACTATTGATCGTTCCATCCTCGACTATCTTCAACGCACGCGTTCCACTCGTTCACGGAGTGAACGCGTCAATGAATTGCTCCGCCGGGCAATCCTCGAGGAGCAGTACGAGGCTCTAGAAAGGGAGGCGGCCGAGTTTTTTGCCTCCGCCGGAGGGACGGAACGCGCCGAGTGCAAGGCCTTTGCCGCGGCGAGCCACCGGTCGATCGCGCGGGAGGGTGAATGATGGCTCGCACTCCGCCCAGCGGTTGGTTTCCCCGGCGCGGTGAAGTTTACCTGGTCCGGCTGGACAAGGACCGGCCGGCGCTGGTGATTTCCGCCGACGCTCTCAACCGCTACGCCCTTGACGTTTGCGTGGTACCGATGACGACCGTCGAGCGTGTGAAATTTTCGCTGCGAGTTCAAGTGAAACCCGGCGAAGCTGGCCTCAGCCGCGATTCCTGGGCAAAGTGCGACCAAGTGACGACGCTTGAAAAGAACCTTCTGCTTTACCCACCGTTGGGTCGGCTGAGGGACGCGACACTCAAAACCATCGAACAAGGCATCAAGCTGGCGCTCCAACTCCCGTAGCGTCGGTCTGCGCCTGTCTAACCCGGAGTTCCGTTTTGAGTTCCTGACCGACCGCTAACGCAGCCCTGACCCAGGGCTGGGATGGGGTAGGCCATCCCCGGTTCCAGGCAGGCAAGGAGTAATGAAGAGACTCGAGAGTGTCTGCGCAAGGCCCGGATCAGTCCTTCTGAACAGGAGTTTTTGTGGCAACGAATCCCTCGAATGTTCCTGCTTCGCGCCTGAAGCTGGCTGTCCACACCACGGAAGACGCCACGGTAGTGCGATTGAGCGGCAGGTTGACAGCCGATGCTGCGGCGACTTTCAAGGAAGAAGTCAAGGCCCTGATTCCGCAAACCAAGCGGCTCGTCCTGGACCTCAGCGAGGTTGCTTACATGGATAGTTCAGGGTTGGGCGCGGTGGCGGGGTGGCGCAGACATGTTGTAGTTTGCACGTCTGCGGTGGATCGGAGAGAGTGAAGGTGCAGAACTGATGGCAATAGGGCTATGCCTGGGGCTCAGGACGATTCCCAGACATCACATAACCATGTCTGCGCTGCCCACGTAAGAAGGGTGATGAGTTCGTCTGTTATTAGTTCTGCGCTCGTGGCCGTCAGGTCTATCTACGCACTTTCAGCGTTGATTTCCTTGATTCGAACCGGAGGTTAGACCCGAATCGGTCTGTGCCGCGAGGCCCGGTTTCCGCCTTGCGGTTGCTACCCCTGGCCGACCAGTCGGTTGTACTCGGCGTGCGGCCCCACCCAGAACCACACGATGTCTGCTTCGTGTTGCACGGCAAGCGCCCCGTAGTGCAGACCAACCCGCACTGACCAGAAACGCCCAATTCTCTTGAAATGCAAGGCTGGATGCCGCGCGTCTCGCAGTAGTAGTTGGTAAGACTCGTCTGCCAGTCGCTGGACATTTTCCGCAAGACGGCGGTAGGAGCGCCAGAACCTTGGGCTGGCTCGGTGTCTCACCGATCGGTGCAGCGGCCCTCCCGCAGATCGTTCAGGGCTTCGTCGGCCAGCGCATCGAGACGGCCCGCGGCGACATCTTCCTCAATCTGGCGGTCCCAGGCGGCAGCGTCCAACTGGGCGAACCACGCCCGAAATGCGGCAAGTTCCTTAGAGGGAAGCTGGCGAACGGCATCCTCGACCTCTTCAACCGTGCTCATACCACCAACTTTACTCCACCTGGCAATTCAGCGCAACCGCCGGGTGGCGCAGGCATGCGGTAGTTTGCATGTCTGCGGTGAATCGGGGAGAGTGAAGGTGCAGATAGGGCCTCGGCTTGTTAGATCCTTACAAACGTCTGCTTGCGGTACATGTAATACAGGCCCACCCACAGGACGCCGAAGGCTCCGAAGGTCAGCAGGAATTCCCCGAACATCCCCAGGTGTCTGGCGAGGCCGGCGAACACCGTGTGGCTGATCTGCATGAAGTTGATGAGATCCGGAGCCATGTAAGCGACGATGGCGTTCATGCCGATCACGATGAAGGGGAACGCCCAGCGCCGGTAGCCGAGCACGTCGATGAGCCAGTAGAAGAGCGCCAGCAGCAGCAGGCACCAGCCGCCTGACCACAGCACCATCGAGCTGGTCCAGAGGTGCTTGATAATCGGGAAGGGGAAGCTCCACAGCCAGCCGCCCGCGAGGCACCCGAGGCCCGCGCCCGCCAGCAGCAGCGCCTTGCGCGTCCCGGCCAGCTTCGAGCGCAGCAGGTGCCCGGCCAGCACGCCCATCAGCACCGTGGCGCCGAAGCCCAGGCTGCTCAAAATCCACGTGTACGGGGTGCCGTCCTGGAAGCGGCCGAGCAGCGCCTTGTCGATATACATGGCCAGGTTGCCGTCCGGGGTGAGAACGCCCGCGCCGTAGCCCGGCACCGGCACGAACCGCATGAGCGCCCAGTAAAGCACCAGCAACGCGCCCCCGAGTGCCGCCTGCCCGCGTATCGGCAACTCCACGAGCGCGATGGAGGAAATCAAGTACCCGGCGGCGATGGATTGCAAGGTGTTGCTATAGAACTGGAGGTTGTGGGAGTCAAAGGCCAGCAGGTGCCCCTGCGCGATCATACCCAGAATCCACAGCACCACCACGCGATAGACCACCTTGCGATATATACTGCCGCGGCTGTCCCCACGCTCGACGCGCTTGCCCACCGAGAAGGGCATGGCCACTCCCACGATGAACAGGAACAGGGGCATGATCAGGTCCCAGCCCACGAAGCCTTCCCATACGACGTGGTCGAATTGCCTGTCCAGCCACGGCGGAAGCGGGTTTCGAAAGAGCTTGCAGAACTCCATCACCAGCGGTCCGCCGCCGGCAATCCAGAACATGTCGAAGCCGCGCAAGGCGTCTACCGACACGATGCGCTGGGAGGGCGGGACGGCGTGCAGTTCAGGTTTTCCAGGTTTGCTCTGGTCCATGCTCGTGCTCCTTGTCAATGATGATCTGCGACTACTTTGCCGGCTGCAGGTGAGACCATGCCGCATCCTCCTCAGGCCGCTTCCAGTCCGCGAGTGCCGCCTCACTGAGTAGCGCCGTTTCCTCACCGATAGCCCCCGGTTCGTCGAGAATCACGACCAGAGCCCGACGGCTCGACCCAAGATGCACAGGCTGAAGCAGCCTTACCTTTCCTTGGCCGTCAACCACAGCCTCAACTTTTTTGATCATGGCCGCATACCTCTCCAGGCATTTTACAGGAAGCCGGATCCGCTTTGCATCGGGCTAACGGAGAAAGTTAACCGGCCAGGCTGCTTGCGGCGTGGTCCTGACCTTCGGCTGGGCAGACGGCGAAAGAGCCGCTCCGTCTCGGCGCACCGAAAGGATTTGATCACACCGAGCAGCCTATAACGCTGTGCGTTAGACGTCAACCGATGCGCATCCGGTAGAGGTGACACAGGGTAACAGGGAATAGGGTCGGAAGGCAGTGGCAAGCGGCTAGTGGCGAGAACAGAAGACAGGCGCAAGCGTGGCGCCTCGATTTTTCGGGGCGGCTCTTGGGTGGGGATTCTCGTACGAACCGCGGACCTACAAATCAGGTCCCCGCCACCTTAGGTGCTGGTGTCATTTGGAATGGGGATCCACTCGAGCCGGCGGTCATTCCCGCGAAAGCGGGAATCCAGTCCGACGAAAGCACATTTCCAAAGGTTTGCGGAGTAGATTCCCGCTTTCGCGGGAATGACCAGGTCTCGCAAATGACACTAATACCCCACCTTGCCAGCCAACGGCCCTCCCCCTCGACATCCCAATTTAGGGCCAGTCCCGCCTCGCCGGGTCGGCCCTACAACGGAAAGATATCGTATCTCAGGCGGCAGTCTCGCTAGCGGATCCGCCACGCCAGGTCGGGGCTGGGGCGCCAGCTACCAACACGCCTCAAAAAGGGCTCTTGACAACCTACGCTTAATATGATAGCCTAGCACATGATGCCAGGCTATTCTGCCATGACCGCCGAGACCTCGCGAATGACTCTCCCTTCCTTCTTTCCATATCGACGATATGTCAGTGCCTACCCTTTGCCACGACCACCATAATAACCTTAAAAGTGACGGACCGACGCGGGAATGTCTATGAAAACAAAGGATCGGCTTTCCACAGCCCGGAGCAAAGCTGGAATGTCTATGAAAACAAAGTCACTTAGCCGTTAAAGGCGGGAATGTTGTTGAGGAAAAAGGTAGTTAGTAGGTGGTAGGCGGTAGGTGGGGAAGAAGGACCGGGTTCGGGAGTCGGGTGTCTGGTAGGTGGCAGGTCGTAGCGCTACTTCCCCACGCAAAACGTCGAGAAGATGATATCCAACACGTCATCGACATACGTCGCGCCGGTGATTTGATCGAGCGGGCGAAGGGCCTCATACAGATCAAGTAGAAGCATTTCGTGGGGCACGTTTTGCTCGGCAGCCTGACGGGCCTTGGCGAGCGCCTGTAGCGAATCCTTGAGAAGTTGCTGGTGGCGTAAGTTGGTGATGAGCTCACCCTCCGGGCCCAGGTCGCGTGCTGGTACGGCAATCTCCAGGATTTTCTCCCTCAGTTGCGGTATTCCTTCCCGGGTCAAGGCTGACGTCCAAACGACTTCCGGTGCGGCAACGGCCACCTCCGGCTCAACGCTGAGCGCAGTTTCGAGTTGTGGGCTCGAAATCCTGCAAGGGAGATCGAATTTGTTGCAGGCCACCAGTAGCGCACCCAGTGGGCACACTCTGCTTAACAAATTCGAATCTTCGTCGGTCCATCCCTCGGAGGCGTCAACCACCAGGAGGCGCAGGTCGGAATCGGCGATGGCCTGAAAGGACTTCTCCACGCCGATCCTTTCCACCTCATCCTTCGTGTGACGGATGCCCGCCGTATCCACGAAACGCAACGGGATGCCTCCGAGGTTGGCGGTTTCGGCCACCAGATCCCGTGTTGTCCCCGGAGTCGAA
>Ga0208821_1001553_pt1 | contig 12313 bp, 10 predicted proteins | sample June2015DPH_20_5_FD_184720 | JGI IMG/M metagenome (GOLD analysis project Ga0208821, IMG submission 184720) | Peatland microbial communities from SPRUCE experiment site at the Marcell Experimental Forest, Minnesota, USA - June2015DPH_20_40... | ecosystem: Environmental > Terrestrial > Soil >... | reverse complement strand
ACCCGGGGCAGAGTCTTACTCGCGGTGGAAAGGTACAAGAAGGGCGAAGCATCGCTGGGCAGAGCTGCCGAGCTTGCCGGAGTCCCCGTGGGGCAGATGATGACGATCTTGACCGAGTTCAGGGTGGAGAGCAGGATCGAAGATGAGGATTATCGCCAAGGACTCGCGGCGCTCCGAAAGGCTTGGTGACGATTTCTGAAAGTTGCCGATGGAGGTATCGAAGGCGACGATGCAGACTGAGTATCACTGGTGCTGGCGCATAGGCAGCCTGGCCGCGCCCATCCTTTTCGTCATAGGAAGCATGGATTGCTTCCAGATCCAGCGCATCCACCACGTCCACCAGAAACCGCGCCAAATGCTTTTCCGGCAGCCAGTCATGCAGCGATGGCGGTAACAGCAATGCCTGATTCAGTTCGTCGGACCGAAAACACTTTCCAATGGCCAGCATCTTAACCCGATACTCTTGCTGCGCTACTTTAGTCGATAGACGACAAACGATAAGCAATCAAGCGATAGGCAATCAAGCGATAGGCAATTCCATGAGAACCAACCCATCCCGGTTCTTGCTGGCGGCATGTGCTCTGCTTTGTCTGGGCCTCGCGTGCTGTCACAAAGCCCCGCCTCACAGCGTTACGCTTAGGTGGGAAGCACCCCCGGCCGCCCCGGGAGTCTCGGTCGTCGCCTACAACGTGTATCGGAGCACGACCTCCGGCGGGCAATTCGTTAGAATCGCCTCTCGAGTCCAAGGCCCACCGTATGAGGATCGCCTGGTGCTCAGTGGCCGCACTTACTTCTATGTTGTGACCGCTCTGGATCAAGCCGGCCACGAAAGCAGGTTCTCCGGCGAAGTGCGCGTCACGATTCCATGAGTCGGCTGGGCGTAGCTGGCCACACTTCTGAACGCGATGCTTACGGATTCGGAATGACCGCCTGCGCTTGATTCGAGTATCCGCTCTCATTTGAGTTGTCATCCACGGCCATGGCTACGTAGTAGTAAGTCTGGCCGGAGACGACTGTGTTGTCGGTGTACGCGGTCGTGCCATCCAGCGACGAGTTGATCATCGAGTAGGGACCACCAGCCACGGTGCCGCGGTATATGTTGTAGCCGACGGCGTTAGCCGAGGCGGTCCAGGTGAGGTTCACGGTGTGCTGAGTTGGCGCCGTTCCCGTGCCGGTCATCGATTGCACGGCTGGCGAGTTCGATGCGTTGCTGGAGAACGACAAGGATGCCGAAGTGGCTCCACTCGCCTGCGGTGTGAAAGTGACGGTGAAAGGAGTGGATTGACCGGCAGCGAGCGTCGCCGGCAGCGAAATTCCGGAGAGCACAAACTCACCGTTGTTAAGGCTTGCCGATGTAATTGTGACCGAAGCGCCGCTGGCGTTCAGGCTGCCGTTGAGCGACGAACTCGATCCGACGGCCACGTTGCCAAGGCTGAGACTGGTTGGAGACACCGCCAACTGGCCCGCGGCCGTTCCGGTCCCGGAGAGCGCGATATTGAGCGTCGAGTTCGACGCGTTCGACACCACGGACAGGCTTCCGCTCACCGCCCCGGCACTGGTCGGTGCAAAGGTCGCAGTGAACGTCACGCTTTGATTTGCCGCGAGCGTGAGGGGCAAGGTCAATCCACTGACCGAGAGGACCGCCCCGGTCAAATTCGCTTGCGAGATGGTGACCGTCGATCCGCCAGTGTTGGTCAGTGTTTCAGACACGTTCGTGCTGTTGCCGACCTGAACGCTGCCGAACGCAAGGCTCGTGGGATTGGCAGCCAGCGCTCCCTGCGCCACACCAGTTCCAGACAGTGGAATGCTCAAGTTGGAATCGGAACCGGTGGAAGTGATGCTTACGCTGCCGCTGGCTGCGCCGCTTGCGGTCGGAGAAAAAAGTACCGTGAAGGGCGTGCTCTGGCCGGCGCTCAATGTCAAAGGCAACGCCATTCCGCTCAGGCTGAATCCGGTGCCACTTGCAGTGGCAGCAGAGATCGTGATGGTCGTTCCGCCGGAATTGGTCAAGCTTTCGGTCAGTGATTTCGAAGTGCCGACTTGGATGTTTCCGAAGCTGAAGCTAGACGGATTCGATGCCAATTGACCTTGTGCAACACCCGTCCCAGAAAGTGGTATGGAGAGTGTCGCGTTGCTCGCATTGGAATTGATCGTCAGCGTGCCGCTCGCCGCACCCGTGGCCGAGGGCGCGAATATCGCATTGAACGTAGTGCTCTGTCCGGCGTTGAGCGTGATCGGTAGGCTCGGACCCGTGACGCTAAAGCCGCTGCCGCTCGCCGCCGCGCTCGATACCGTAACGCTTTCCCCGCCTGTATTTGCAACTGTCACAGGCACGGTTTGATTGCTTCCTACCGTTACATTTCCAAAATTCGCGCTGGTTGGATTTGCGGTCAGCGAGCCCGCCGCCAGACCCGTGCCCGAGAGTGGAATGCTGAGCGGCGAGTTGGAGGCGCTGGACACGATGCTCAACGCTCCACTCGCAGCACCTGCGCTGGCTGGAGCAAAGGTCGCGGTGAAAGTGACGCTCTGATTGGCGGCGAGAGTCACTGGTGGATTCAGTCCGCTGACGGAGAAACCGGCTCCGCTCGGCGTCGCCTGTGAGATCGTGACGGTGGCTCCACTAGTATTGGTCAAAGTTTCGGACTGACTGCTGTTGCTGCCCACCTGGATACTTCCAAATGCCAGGCTGGAAGGATTGGGAGCGAGTGTTCCGGGAGTAACTCCCACGCCAGAGAAGCTAAGCAATACGTTGCTGCTGACCCCGTCCGCGGTGGTAGCAAACGTGACGCTGCCGCTGAAATTTCCGGTTCCGGTGGGCGCGAACGTGATCGTCGTCGAAGCTGATGTTCCGGCGTGGACCGTGAGTGGCAGCGCGAGGTTGCTCATCGAAAATCCTGCGCCGCTCATCGTTGCCTGCGTGATGGTGAGATCGGTCCCACCGCTGTTCGAAAGAGTCACGGCGCTGGTCTGGTTGGACCCAATCTGGGTGTTTCCAAAGGCAACCTGCGAGGGATTCGGCGAAAGCTTACCCAGCGTTACGGCGGTGGCAGAGGCGGACAGAGAAACATAGGGTTGCGCATTCGGCCCATCAAAGGAAATCGTGGTGGTCGGATCGCCGGCAGCTGTAGGTTGGAACTGGACGCTGAATGAAGCGGTTTGTCCCGCGGCCAACACCAGTGGCGGTGTGATGCCAGTGACCTGAAAGCCGGAGCCCAATCCTTGAATCGAGCTGATGGTAACCGAAGCCGATGTGTTGTTCGACAACGTGTCGGACAGCGTCTTGCTGCTGCCGATCGCCACCGATCCGAAGTTCAGGCTGCCACTCCCGACGCCGACAGTGCCTCCGCCGTTCGAGCCTCCAGCCAGGCTCTGGCACCCCGTGAGCAGCAACAGGCCGCCAGCAATGATTAGGGAAATCGCCCAGCTACTATGCAAACGATAACCGTTCAACGCGACCTCGTTTTGCCGGCTTCGCGTACCACGACGGGGGATTTCGGGCCGCGGGAGTCTTGAAATTCTAGCTCCAGCAAGACCAGTGTCGCGCCTTGCTGTCGCGAGCCATAGATTGCGAAAGGCCCAGCTGGGCGCGGCATCTGGCCAAGGTGTGCAGGGCCAATCCCTCCTTTTGGGATGAACTGCGGTGCGAAGGGAAGAACAGGCCGCTGTAGCCTCCCATAAGTTCAGTTCCTAACTCTGCCGAGTGATGATCAACCGGAAACGTCCCGTGCTGCGACTCAGTGGTTCTTAGCTGCTACGAGACCTGGCCGCTGACATGCTCAAAAAGCTTCACCGGTTGAAATCTCTCGAACCCTGAAATCGGTGTTTTCACGCCGGATTCAGGTGATAGGTCTGGTTAATTTCAAGTGCCCGAATGTCCTCGTGGGTCAGGGCCACTCCTGGGCCGTTTTATAAGAGAAGGCGACAGAAGTTTTGGCTGTGGCCAATGAGACCACCGCAAACCCTACGGCCTAGGGGGGGCACTGTCAACGACCGTTTTTGGTGCAGTGCTGCGGGCTTGGTTCTCAGGCGCTCTTCTTTGAGGTAATGGCGGAGAGGACAGACCAGCGCTGCTCGACGTTCTTGCTGCCGCAGTACGGGCAGAGGATGTCGCCCTCTTCGTAGTCGACGAGGGACAGAATCTTGTCGAAGAATTTCCTGCAGTCATGGCGGCGACACCAGCACAGGGCGGCCGAACGCCAGCGTGCCGGACTTTTGTCCAGTGCGTCGTCCCAGTACTTCGGAGACTCGGTTGTAGAGGATTTGGTTTCAGGCCAATTCTGACGGGGGATTGAGAGATGTAAGTATGCTGAAGCATCCCGCGCGAGGATGCCAAGGTCACTCGATTGACATGCGAAGCTCTATCGAGCGCTGGCGTGCATCTTCCGTTCTCCGTCAGTCTGTGCCTCGCCGCCGCCCGCGAAACCAGACTGTTTCTTGGTGTTTCTCAACCACGCGGCGACTCTGCCTTCGGCCTCTTCCATCTGTTGAGGAGACATTTTCCGGCTGATGTTTTTCTTGCCTTCCTCGATTTGCTCGAGCATTGGGGCCGCCGTTCTTTCTGCGAGCAGGTACCACGTGTAAGCAGAAACCGGGTCGGATTGGGCGCCCGCGATCTGACCGTCTTCGATCCGACCGCCCTCGATCTGACAAAAATGCTCGGCCAAGCGAAGTTGTGCCGAGGGGTCGCCGGCCTCGGCGGCTTCGATAATCACAGAGAATGCGTGGCCGTCTCCGTTGGCGGGGCGTTGCGGTTGGGCTTGCGAGTTGTTCAGGGTCAGGTAAAGCAACTCGGTGCGGCTGGAGACGCCCAGCTTGTCAAAAAGACGGAACAGGTAGTTCTTGACCGTATGCGGGCTGAGTTCGAGAGCGTGCGCAATTTCGCGATTGGTCATACCCTCGGCCAGATGCTGGATGACTTGGCGTTCGCGCGCGGAAAGCAGTTCGATTCCTTTGTGATTGGTGGCGCGGACGAGCGGCGTGTTGGCAAACGCGTCGAGCGCCTGATCCAGATCGACGCTCCGCGCCCAGATTTGTCCTTCATGGACGCTGCGAATGCATTTGCAGAGGCTCTCCAGCCGCTCTTGCTTGGAAAAAATTCCCCTTGCGCCAGCGCGAAAGCACTCCAGGACTTCCTGGGGCTTCGAAGAGTCCAGCAAGATGACGCCCTTGATCTGCGGACGGAGCGCACGCATCTCCCGCAACACCTGGGTGCCGCGGCCAGGCTGGTCGTCCAAATTGTCACTGATGACCGCGACATCGATGGGCACGCGAGTGATGGCGGCCAACAGTTCCTCGGAACTCGAGGCCGCAGCCACGACCTGCAGGCCGCGATCGTTGCGCAGAGCGTCGGCTAAAAGTTGGGTGTGGATGCGCGTGCCGTCGGCAACTACGATACTGACAAAGTCCGAGCCCACTTCTTCATGGGATGGCATCGGGTCTCCTGACATTTGGTTATGCGAATCGGATGGGGGGAATCACTCCGTTCGTTTAGACGGACGATGGCCTCAGGGGAGGAAGAAAGTGAGGCAAAAACTCGGCCAGGGTCTCTTGCTACAGTTGAAAATGTACCACCACACTGACGAACTGGCAAGCAAAGGATTTGCAACTATGCAAAAAAGTGCACTGGTAGTCCTGGCCTCTGTTGCAGTTTGACCGGTTGCACGACAATGCACAAGGATCAACTCCAGCGGGGGATGGATTTAGTCGATGGTCATAAAGCAGGAATGATGGACTAACATTAACAGTATCAATAAGATAGCTAATATATGCTCGACGGACCGATCACTGTGCGGAGCGAACTGGTCGACCTGCGCAGGTGCGTATACCACGGCTGTGCCAAGGAATAACGTCTCTAAGCTGTATAGCTTGGTCATGAGAAGATCAGCCCTCGCCTAAATAGGGTTGATATGTCCTAGGAAGTTCTACCACTTGCACGTTCTTGCAAGTGCCCTTAAGTTTAGACCTCAAAGAAATTTCCCCTAGTCGTTCCTGTTATTTTCCTTCCCCCGGAAAGCGTTGAAGAGACCTGCCATGCGATCCAGCATGCGGTCCAATCGGACCCAGTTCAATGGGACCCAGAGGGCGAAGCTATGAGCACTCCCAATCAGAGCTACGAAGTCGGCAGCGGGATAAGCCAATGGGTATCGCAAGAAGAGCTGCGCTGGTACGCGCTGCACACCAGAGCGCGCCATGAAAAAGCGGTCGAGCGGCGGTTGCGCGATCAAGGCATGGAAACGTTCGTGCCCACCACGCTGGAAGTGCATCGCTGGAGCGATCGCAAGAAGAAAGTAGAAGTGCCACTGTTCAGTTGCTATGTGTTCATCCGCTGCGCTTTGAGCGCGGAAGACCGGACGCGCGTGTACCAGGTGGAGAGCGTGCACGGTTTTGTGGGCGTTCGCGGTGCGAGCCTGCCGATTCCCGATGAGCAGATCGAAAGCATCCAGAAAGTTCTGGCGCAGACGGCGCCCTGGCGTTCGTACCCCTTTCTCAAGGCGGGGCAGCGGGTGCGGATACGCGGTGGGGCAATGGACGGAGTGGAAGGCGTATTTTTGTCGGAGAACGGCGACCACAGCCTGATCATTTCCGTCGATGCGATTCAGCGGTCGATGGCCGTGCGAATCGATGGGTACGACGTAGAGCCAGCCTGAAGAGATAGTCTGAAAAAAGTGTTGCAGTTCGCCAATCAACCAATTTCCCCGTAAGCGATCCAAGATTTTTTTCCATCTTCCGTCAGCCACTCTTCAACATGTATCAACCAGAAATCGAGCGAATCAATGAAGAGCTGTATTTCATTGCGGCCAGCCCGGCCACACGCCGGCTACGCACGCAAGCGGAATTACTCTCGCAGACTGACGTGCCGGTGCTGATTACCGGAGAAGAGGGAAGCGGGAAGACGACCGCGGCCCGGCTTATCCATTCGCTTTCGATTCGTTCCAGCTTCCCGTTCATGCCGGTCAAGTGCGCGGTGATCACCTCCGACCTGCTGGAGAATGAACTGTTCGGTTACGAACACGCTTCCGCCAACGGGCGGCCGGAATCGACGTTAGGGAAATTCGAGCAGTGCGCCAAGGGAACGATCTTGCTGGACGAATTCGATGCCATGCCGGACGCGGTGCAACGGCGGCTTCTGAAACTGCTGGAAACGGGAGAGTTTGTCCGGTGCGGCGGCCAGAACCCGATCCGGGCGGATGTGCGCATCATCGCTGCCACGTGCCGGGACCTGGAGTTGGCAGCGGCGGAGAAGAGAGTTCAGGAAGAGCTGTTCTACCGCTTGAGCGTTTTCGAATTGCGCGTGCCACCCCTGCGGGAGCGGCACGAGGAAATCCCGCTGCTGCTGGGGCACCTGATGAACCGGCTGACCCGGCGCTACAGCGTGCCGGCCCCGCGCCTTTCAAGCGTGTTGTTGGATGCATGCCAGCAGTATGCGTGGCCCGGCAACCTGCGCGAGTTGGAGAACTTTGCCAAACGCTTCCTGGCGCACGGCGATGAGGGCGCGGCGTTGCACGAATTGCATTCGAATCCCGATTACGGGTTCGCCAGTAAAGGTGAGAATGAGAAGGGGAACGGAGACGGCCACGCGACAACCAGCGTTCCCCCGTCGAGCCTGCCCACATCGAAAGGAAAGTCGTCTCTGAAGTTGCTGGTAAGAAACGCAAAAGGGGAAGCCGAGCGCGGCGCGATTGCCCACGCGCTTGAGCAGACACACTGGAACCGGAAAGCGGCAGCTCGTTTACTGAATGTCAGCTACCGTGCGCTGCTTTACAAAATCCAGGAGTACCACTTGGCCCCGCCGGCAGAGTCTGCACGATTCTTTGGTGCCGACGGTTTGCGGGAAGCGAAGTAGCGCTGACATGGAAGCAGCTACGATTGAACCCGGTGGCACTGAACAGCTACGATTGAACCATCTACGATTGAACCGGGGAATGGCTGAGAGGCATTGCTTATGACGGAATCCATGACGACCCATCGAATCATGTCGGTCCTGACGCTTCTGGTGCTGGTGTCCATCGGAGCGTTCCCGCAATCCGGGTCCGCATCGCAACCACCGGCGCCCAGCGCCGCTGCAGCCGATAAGCAAGCCGGCGAGACGAAAGCGGAAGGCTCGCGGGCCGCACATTCGGACAGTTCCTACGTGATCGGTGCCAACGATGTGCTGGCAATCAATGTGTGGAAAGAACCGGACATCTCGCGTTCCGTTCCCGTTCGTTCCGATGGAAAGATTTCTTTGCCGTTAGTCGGGGAGTTGCAGGCGGGTGGCGAGACGCCACGGCAGCTGGAACAAGAGATCACCAAGCGCCTGCAGAGCTATATTTCCGAGCCTGAAGTCACGGTCATCGTTACCGCTAGCAATAGTCAGAAAGTGAACATCATGGGTATGGTGAGCCGACCTGGCGCCTATTTGTTGACGAGCTCGACCACCGTGCTTGATGCGATTGCGATGGCCGGGGGTTTCAAAGACTTCGCGAAGCAGAAGTCGATCTATGTTCTTCGACAAGCTCCGGATGGAACGCAGAAACGAGTCCCGTTCAACTACAAAGACGTAATCAAAGGCAAGAATGCGGACCAAAACATCCGCCTGCAAGCTGGCGATACGGTGGTGGTCCCGTAGTTGTGGCGATGAGTATTCGACGCTATTTGATCCTCGGGTGGATGTTGGCTGGGTTGCAGGTTCTCTCGGCGGGGCAGAACCCGCCTTCGCAGAACCCACCGGCCCAGAGTCCCATCGACAACAGCGCCAGAACAGCTCCGGCTGCCGCACTCTCGGCCCTCGCAGGAATGCAGACCGAAGGCGGGACAGAGGACGCGAGCAGCGATCTACCCCGTATACCGGCACTGCTTGGGGGAGCTGGAATATCTTCGGCCTTCATCTCCGAGTTAGAAAGATCGAACTATCTGCGAGGCGGGGTGAATGTGGGCGCGGTCTATGATTCCAACCCGTTGCTGCTTTCAAGCGGGACGGAAAGCAATACGAGCGAGTCGATCTTCCCCAACATCAGGATTGAGGAATCGTCGTCGCGAATGCGCTGGACGCTTGGATACGCTGGCGGCCTGACTGTGAATCAGAAGATCACGAATCAGAACCAGGGGTCGCAAAACCTGAATTTCGATTCGCAGTACCGGTTGAGCCCGCACGTGAACCTGCGGGTGGCAGAAACCTTTTCCATGACCACGGGATTCTTTGACGCGGGCAATGGCGCCGAAGTTGTAGCCGGGTCAGGCGGATCGAACGCCAGTCTGATTGCTCCATTGTCCACACAAAGAGCCAGCATGACGACGGTAGAGACCAACTATCACTTTGCCTTGAACGATCTGATTGGGGCGAGCGGGTCGTTTTATGATTTGCATTTCACCAACGTCCCCGCGGGAACTCAGCTGACGGATTCGCAAACCGCCACAGGGTCCGCGTTTTGGCTGCACCGGATCTTTCGCGGAGATTGGGCCGGCGCCAGCTACCATTTTGATCGGATCGTGTTCAATCCCGGCAGCGGTGAAAGCCGCGTCCATAGCTTCTACGCTGTGGACACACTGAACCTTTCGAACCGATTCACGCTGACTGGCTTCGTCGGCCCTCAGTATTTGGAGAACCAGGGCTTTGCCCCCGGCGCGCTGCAGGTTACTCAATCAAATAATTGGTCCGTCGCGGGCGGAATAGAAGGCGGCTGGGCGAACCAGCGTACTAGCGTGTCTGCCGGATTCTCCCGAAACATCAGCGACGGCGGCGGCGTTTTGGGTGCCGTCCGTTTGCAGACCGTTCATGGCACGTTCCGCCGCGAACTGGTTCCGGGGTGGGCGGCTGCGCTCACCGCGAGTCACGGAACGAACCAGTCGCTTATCGTGCCTTATCTATCCAGCGCGAGTTCAATCAATTTAACTTCGGCAGGTATCTCGCTGGAGCGTAACGTTGGGAAGAGTATCGGGCTCCGAATGGGCTACACCCACGACTTTCAAGAGCAGTTCGGAGTGCCTGGCTCAGCCAAGACGCTCGATGCGATCCGGAATCGATTTTTTGTGACGCTTTCGTACCAGTGGGCCAAACCTTTAGGAATGTAGCCATGGAAGAAGAACCGCAAGAATCAAGCGAGCTACCGGATTTTACCGAGATCAAGGGAATTGTCCGCCGTCGGCGGTGGCAATTTCTTGTGCCCTTTTTCTGCGGCTGGGCGCTGGTATGGGGAGCGAGTTGGTTGATCCCGTCGACCTACCGGTCGGGCACGCTCATTCTGGTCGAGCAGCCTTCCGTGCCGGAGAAATATGTTGTCTCGAACATCGAAAGCGACATTCAGCATCAGCTGGACAGCATTACGCAGCAAATCCTGAGCCGCACCCGCCTTATCCGCATCATTGACCATCTCGGTCTCTACGCCGAGGACCGGAAGCGCAAGAGCCCGGACGATCTGGTGGAGAAGATGCGCAAGGACATCGAAATCGAACTGTCGCACGGCGACGATAGGAAGCTCTCCGCCTTCAATATCTATTACGTGAGTCGCGATCCGAAGATGGCGCAGTTGGCGACGAGCGAACTTGCCAACCTGTTTATCACCGAGAATCTCGAGGAGCGGCAGAAACGCTCGGAGAACACGACCAACTTCCTCGGAGATCAGCTCGATCAGGCGCGCGCAAAGCTCGCGGAACAAGAAGCGAAAATGCGCGTGTTCAAAGATCAGCACCTGGGCGAGTTGCCCACCCAGACCCAGAGCAATCTACAGATCCTGACCGGCCTTCAGAATCAGGTGCAAGCGAACCAAGACTCGCTGAACCGGGCCAAGCAGCAAAACACTTATCTGGAATCGCTGATCAATCAGTATCGCGCCCTGGATCGCGGTTCGAAGCCGGGCGAGGCCGGGCCCGCCGGGCTGGCCGAGATTGACAAAGAGCTGGATCAACTGAAGGCGCAGTTGGCGGATTTGACTTCTCACTACACCGATAAACATCCCGACGTCCGCAAGACCAAAGAGCAGATTGCCCGGACCGAAAAGATGCGCGAACGGATCATCGCTGACATGAGTAGTCGAGCGAATAACTCCAATCCGGAACCGGCCGCCACTACGCGGCTCGATCCGAAAAGCGCACCGATGCTGGAGCTGGAAAGTCAGTTGAAGGCCAATCGCCTCGAAATCGCGAACCGGGAGGCGGAAATCAAAGACGAGCAAAGCAAGATCAACCAATATCAGGGACGGCTGAATATGGCCCCGGTGATGGAACAGCAGTTCGCCGACATCACGCGCGACTATGATCAGTCGAAGACCGATTACGAGTCGCTGCTGGCCAAGAAGAACCAGTCGGAGATGTCGACCGACTTGGAGAAAACGCAACAGGGCGAGCATTTCCGCATGTTGGATCCGCCGAATCTTCCGGTAAGACCCTACAAGCCGAACCGTCTGCTGCTATGCGGCGCAGGATTAGCGGTGGGCCTTGTTCTCGGCGGGGGCTTCGCCTTCGGCCAGGAAAAGCTGAGCGGCAAGATCTACGGCGAGCGTGAGATCAAGAAGCTGGTTCCCTTCGATGTGATCGCGGAAATTCCGCCGATCGAGAGCTTACAGGAGCAGTCGTCCAGCCGACGCAGAGCCTGGATCGCGGGCGCAGCAGCAGTGGTGATTATGGGTTTCATCCTGTTAGGATCGGCAGTAACGTATTTGTACGGCTAGAGATCATGTACAAGAGCTTCTACAATCTGCAGCGAAACCCGTTCGAGATCACGCCGGACCCGTCGTTTTTGTTTCCCACGACGCGGCACAACGAAGCGCTCGCTTCGTTGTATTACGGAGTGACCGCGCACCGGGGATTTGTAGTTTTGACGGGCGAGGTGGGCACGGGGAAGACGCTTATTCTGCGCTCGTTGCTGGGGTTGCTGCAGCGCCGCGATGTTGCCTTCGCTCTGATTTTCAATCCGACGCTTTCGCCACTGGAATTCATGCGCTATATCGCGGGCGATTTCGGGTTGCCGGTAGCGGGCAAGGCCAAAGACGAGCTGATCCACGTGCTGAATGGATTCCTGCTGCAGAGACATCAGAAGGGATTGACGACGATTCTTGTGGTGGACGAGGCTCACCACCTCTCGGCGGAAGTACTGGAAGAGATCCGGCTTTTGACCAACCTGGAAACGTCGCAGCAAAAGTTGCTGCAAATCGTGCTGGCGGGTCAGCCGGAACTCGATCAGAAACTCGATTCCCATGAACTCCGGCAGCTAAAACAGCGGATCGCGCTGCGCTGCCATCTCGACGCGCTCAGTTTGGACGAAACCAGGGAGTACATGGGCCGCCGTCTTAAGATTGCGGGGGCGCCGGCTGCCTCGGATATTTTTTTCGGGCCGGCG
>Ga0208821_1001549_pt1 | contig 12333 bp, 14 predicted proteins | sample June2015DPH_20_5_FD_184720 | JGI IMG/M metagenome (GOLD analysis project Ga0208821, IMG submission 184720) | Peatland microbial communities from SPRUCE experiment site at the Marcell Experimental Forest, Minnesota, USA - June2015DPH_20_40... | ecosystem: Environmental > Terrestrial > Soil >... | reverse complement strand
TCCGGGTCGTCTATTTGATTCACCAACCCTCAGGTCGTGGAGAGAAAGAGCAATGACAGCCGCTGGCAGTAAGGTTCTTATTGTGGACGGGAATGAGCAAATCGCCTTGCTCTCCACGTTCCTCAAACAAGAGGTGATAACCCCCGTGGTGGCCCACAGCGGGCAAGCCGCCCTGGAAAAGATCCGCTCCGAACATCCCGATGCTCTGGTCGTGGACATGAAGCTGCCCGATATGGACGGCATGCAGATCTTGAAAGGGGCAAAAGCCCTGGACGAGGACCTCCCCGTTATTCTGATCACGGGCTACCCGGAAATCCGGGATGCGGTGGCAGCGATGAGGGCAGGCGCTCACGACTACCTGGCAAAACCCCTCAAACACCACGAGGTGTTGCGCGTGATCTTCCGCGCTCTGAACGAACGCGCTCTCAAGCGCAAGCTGCGACGTCTCTCCTGCCAGATCGAGGACGAGTCTTCGCTCCGGGAGTCCATGGGGCCCAGCAGTGTCGTGAGGCGGTTGATCGCCGATGTAAGCCGGGTAGCCGGCACCAACTTCAGCGTCTTGATACTGGGAGAAACCGGATCGGGGAAAGAGCTTGTGGCGCGCGCCATCCACCAGAGCAGCCCTCGCTGCGGGGCTTCTTTTATGGCCGTAGATTGTGGGGCCATCCCTGAGACCCTTTTAGAAAGCGAGCTGTTTGGACATGAAAAGGGAGCCTACACGGGCGCGGACAAACAGAAAAATGGAAAAATCGAAATGGCCCATGGCGGAACACTTTTCCTGGATGAAATCTCCAACATGCCTTTAGGCTCCCAGGCCAAACTTCTGCGCGTGCTTCAAGACAAGACCATCTGCCGCATTGGCGGCACCCAAGCCATCAACGCGGATGTCCGGGTTCTGGCCGCCAGCAACCGGGATCTGCAACGCTTGGGGGAATCCGGTGCATTTCGCCCCGACGTCTATTTTCGGTTGAACGAGTTCACGATCTGGGTTCCACCTTTGCGCGAGCGCCAGGAGGACATCCTGTATCTGGCCAAGCGCTTCGTGGATCTCACCAATCTCGAGTTGCAGAAGAACGTGAAGGGCTTGACGCAGTCTGCGGTCGATGCTTTGCTCGCCTGCGACTGGCCCGGAAACGTTCGGCAGCTCCGTTCCGTGATCCGCCGCGCGGTGCTTCTGGCGGACGATATGATCACCGAGCAGCACATGAGGATCGATTGTGTATCGCCCAAACTCACCCTTCCGGACCCGGGAGGCAATCAGGAAATTCAGGACACGCCCGGGGAAGGCCTTCCCCTCAAAGAAATCATGCAACACAGGATCGTCGCCATCGAGCGGGAAATCCTTGTTCATGTGCTGCGGGAAACGGGAGGGAATAAGGCCAAAGCCGCTCGCTTGCTACACATCGATTATAAGACTATACATTCAAAAGTCAGGCAATATGGCATTCCTATAGACTGAAAGGGATAAGGTGCGTTATGGCGGAAAAGAAAAAAGAACGAACTTCGCAGGGTGGGATGGAAGGCGGCCTGGGAGGGATACTCAAGGGCCTGGGAGACCTGGTGGAGAAGCTCGGCGAACTAGCCGAAAGCGGCCGAGAGCTCTCCAAAACGGGGGAGATTCGCGGCTCCGGAAAAGAGCTGAAGGGGATTTACGGATTCACTGTTAAGGTCGGGTTGGGAGATGAGGGGCCGAGCCTCGAGCCCTTCGGAAATATTCACCGGGACGCCAAATCCGGACGAACCGAAGTTCAGGAGGTCCGAGAGCCCATGGTGGACGTTTTTGAGGAGGAGGACCACCTGCTGGTTTTGGCGGAGTTGCCCGGCATCGGCAAGGAGGACGTGCGGGTTGAGGTCAAGGACGATGTGCTGACGATTTCCGCCGAGAGAGGCGACAAGAAATACCGCAAGGAAGTTCTCCTGCCCCGGAACGTTTCCAAGGAGAAGATGCAGGTCTCCTGTAACAACGGGGTCCTGGAAATCAAGTGCCTTAAGTAGCCCGCTGGGGAGGAGCCACCATCGAAACCGCAGAGAAGTCGTTCAAGCTTAAAGTCAGCGAGGCGCTCAGCAAGGACGTGAGTCGTGGGTACGCCCGCATGGGGCCGGAGGATCTTGCGCTCTTGCAGGTGGACGTGGGAGACATTGTGGAAGTTGTCGGCAAGGGTAGAACCGTGTGCAAGGCGATGCCGGCTTACAAGGAGATGCGCGGTCAGTCCCGGATTCAACTGGACGGAATCACGCGCGAGAATGCCGGGACGGGACTGGACGAGTTCGTTCAAGTGCGCCGCATAGCTTGCCCACCCGCCGAGCGGGTGGTGCTGGCCCCCACGAACATTACTCCTTCCGAACGCGATTTGGAATACATCGGCAGCCGGCTGGATGGCCTGCCGGTTTTGGCCGCGAGCCGCATCCGGGCCATCCTCTTTGGAGCGCGCTGGGCGGATTTCAAGGTGGAAAGCACGGTGCCCAAAGGGCCCGTGCTCATTAACCCCATGACCCAACTGGTGATCTCCAAAGGGGCCCAGCCCGAGGAGATGGCCGCTCGCGCGATTTCCTATGAGGACATCGGTGGCCTGAAGCCCCAACTCCAGCGTATCCGCGAAATGATCGAACTGCCCTTGCGTTACCCCGAGGTCTTCGAGCGCCTGGGAATTGACGCACCGAAAGGGGTGCTTCTACACGGGCCTCCTGGATGCGGTAAGACGCTGATTGCCCGCGCCATTGCGCATGAGACCCAGGCGAACTTCTATGCCGTCAGCGGGCCCGAAATCATCCACAAGTTTTACGGCGAGAGTGAAGCGCATTTGCGGAAGATTTTTGAAGAGGGCAGTCGCAAGGCCCCCAGCATCATCTTCCTGGATGAGATCGACGCCATTGCCCCCCGCCGCGAGCAAGTGGTGGGCGAGGTCGAGAAGCGGGTCGTAGCCCAGTTGTTGGCATTGATGGACGGGCTCGCCAAGCGGCAGAAGGTCATCGTTATTGCGGCGACCAACCTGCCCAATGTGCTCGATCCCGCCCTGCGGCGGCCAGGGCGGTTTGACCGAGAGATCAGCATCCCCATCCCCGACCGCCACGGACGCAAGGAGATCCTGGAGATCCACAGCCGAGGCATGCCTCTGGCCGAACAAGTAGACCTGAATCACTTGGCGGAGATCACGCATGGTTTCGTGGGGGCCGACTTGGAAGCCCTATGCCGGGAAGCCGCCATGATTTGCCTGCGGCGCATCATGCCCGATGTGGACTTCGGCTTGGCGCGAATTCCTTATGACCAACTGGCCAAGCTCGAGGTGGGAATGGATGATTTCCTCGAAGCCCTCCGGGATATTGAGCCTTCCGCGCTGCGCGAGGTATTTGTCGAAGTTCCCAACGTGCGCTGGCAGGACGTCGGGGGTCTGGCCGAGATCAAACAGCGCCTCGTGGAAGCCGTCGAGTGGCCTCTCCAGCACCCCGACCTGTTTACCCAAGCGGGGATCCGGCCGCCCAAAGGAATCCTACTCTCGGGTCCACCAGGCTGCGGAAAAACTCTCCTCGCCAAAGCCGTGGCCAGCGAAACGAAGGTGAATTTCATCTCGGTCAAAGGGCCGGAACTGCTTTCGAAATATGTGGGGGAATCTGAGCGAGGCGTGCGCGAGGTATTTCGCAAAGCGCGCCAAGCTGCACCCTGCATCGTCTTCTTCGATGAGATTGACGCCCTCGTGCCCAGCCGCAGCGCCGGTGCGTCGGATTCGCACGTGGCGGAGCGCGTCCTGAGCCAGTTCCTCGCGGAACTTGATGGGGTGGAAGAGTTGAAAGGGGTTCTGGTCCTGGGCGCGACCAACCGGTCAGATCTGCTCGATCCCGCCATTCTCAGGCCTGGGCGGTTTGACGAGATTGTGGAAATTCCACTTCCCGACGAGAGCGAGCGCAGCGAGATTTTCGCCATCCATTTGCAGAACAAACCTCTGGGCGCGGGGATCAGTCTCAAGAACCTGGCCTCACGAACCGAGGGGTTTAGCGGCGCCGATGTCAGTTCGATGTGTACCCGAGCCGCCCGGCGAGCTGTCCGGCGAGCCGTTCAGGCGGGCGATAAAGCACCGGCCGGGCAGGCGCGGGTAACCATCGAGGCCAGCGACCTGGAGGGCGCACTGCAAGAAATTTGTTAGCAGACTCTCGACGGATGGGGTGAACAGTAGATGGAGACGGTCCAGAGGGCGCTTTATCTGTTTTGCTTTGCTTGCTCGAACCTCATCGGGGAGCTCGAGGGGACCGGTGTGGATGGCCAGCATCCTCTGTCTGTATTTCGGCGCTTCCCGAATCTGTGTGCCGTCCTAAGCGAGGTGTGCTTGGAAGATTTTTGCGGCGGAGCGGCCGAACTACGCATGCGGGATCTGGCTTGGGTAGGGCCGCGCGCCTTGCAGCACGAGGCGGTGGTTGAGGAGGTGATGCGCCATTCTCCCGTGCTGCCCGCCCGTTTCGGGACCCTTTTCTCGTCGCAGGAACGCCTGGCAGAATTTCTTGATAGGCATGGTGCGGCGATTGGGCAGTTCCTGGAGCGGGTGGCTGAGCAGGAGGAATGGTCAGTCAGAGGCTTGCTCGACAGAAGGCAGGCCGGGCGCGCCCTCACGTCCGCTAGCCTGGCCGGGCGCGAAGCCCAACTCGCGGCGCTGCCGCCGGGGAGACGCTACTTCGAGGAACAACGAATCCGGGCAGGTGCAGAGAAAGAATTGAGCCTCTGGCTAAAGGAAACCCGCCGCCAGGTCGCGAGCCACCTGATGAAGCAGGCTTCGGGTTTTTGCGAAAGTCCGCAGGTGCCTCGTGAGCCCCCGGAAAGCGGAATCGAGGTTGTGCTGAATTGGGCCTTTTTGCTGCCCAAGAGTGCGTCCCCGGCATTTCGGGCGGGAATCGATCAGGTGAATGAGAAACATGCAATGGGGGGGCTGGTCCTCGAACTGTCCGGACCCTGGCCCCCCTATCACTTCGTTCCTCCTTTATCGATAGGAGCAGCTCCATGAGTTGCCTGCTTTATTGCATCTTTCGCGGCCGCTTACCGGCTGCCCTCGAAATCCCCGACGGCGTGGGGGGGCACCGTGTATTCACTGCAAATTACCATGGCTTTGGCGCCGCACTTTCTGAGCTTCGAGAGCCCGACTCGCTTCCTGATATCTCAAAACTTCTCGTGTACGAGACGGTCGTAGAGTCCTTTTATCGCCACCTGACCGTGATTCCCATGCGATATGGGTGTCGGGTTGGGTGTCCGTACGAGGCCATTGTTTTCCTGAGAGAAAATCACGCTGCCTACGGCGCACTTCTCCACGAACTCGAGGGATTGGCAGAGATGGGCATACAGGTTCTCCTCGACAACCCCAGAGCCGAGGCGGAGACCGATCGACTCGCGATCCCTCCAGAATGCTTTCCTCCCCGCTCGGGTCTGTCCGGGGCCGCCTATCTGGACGCGAAGAAGCTACACTACCTGGGCGCTCAGCGGGCGACCATGCTTCAGAACGCGTTGGTTGAGAAGCTCTGCGATTCGCTGTACGGCTCCTTCCTTCGCCACAAAGTCGAATTGCCTTCTTCCCGCCGAAGTCATCTCATGTCCCTCTATTTCCTCGTGCCCCGCGATTCAGTCGAATCCTTTCGCCAAGCCGCTCGTCACCTTCCTCCGAACCAATCTGTCAAGCTACTCTTGAGCGGCCCCTGGCCACCGTACAACTTTGTTGATTCCCTGCAAGCGTAGGTGGACGTGCAAAGAGTTCTGGAAGATCTGGCAGGTCGGGGATTACATGTCGCGCATCTAAGGCCCGCGTTCTATGGAGTGAATTCCACAATCGCCCCGGGCAGAGTCACTTATTCTTTGCCGGCCATCGCCTTTCTCTTGGGAATCAAGATGATGGAAAAACGGCGTGCATTTTCTCGATTTCGGCACCCGACCTGCTCAACTGATGGCTGGGGCAGGTCACATTAACGTGAGGCTTGCCCTAAGCGAAACTTGGGTAGCTTGTTACCCGGAAGGAGAACTGCCATGGCGAAGGTTGCAAAGTCGACCGACTCCTCGAGCTTGGCGGAAGTGGTCGATCGGATTCTCGACAAGGGGATCGTGATCGACGCTTGGTTAAAGGTGTCGCTAGTCGGGATCGAACTGCTGTCGGTCGAAGCCCGCGTCGTGATTGCCTCGGTCGAGACCTACCTGAAGTATGCCGAGGCTATCGGTCTGACAGCCGCTGCTGCCGCTCCCGCCTAATACCGGTGGGGGACCGACCGCTGTTGAGCGGGGGGCTCTTGTGCAGCCCTCCGCTCGGCAGATGGAGGAGAGACAAGAGGCCGGAAAAATCAAAGGAGGACCACTATGGGCAGATTGTTGGAGGATATGACTCGATTATCCGGGGAGATCCAGGCGCTGCGTGGAAGCCGTCGAGCGTTCCGAGATGAACTGCTGGATGGAAACAGGGACCGCCAGAAGGATGTGGCTGAAATGTGTGGCGATTTTTCGGGCACACAGACTCGAATGGCGGAAAGGATGAGAGCGGGGCGTCTTGCTTTCCTGAAGAAGCTGAAGCAAACCGTTAGCGGGCAGCAACGGGAGATGAGGGCGGATATTGCTGCCGCGCGTCGTGCCTGGGCAGGGAGGAGCGCATAGCGGCCCAGCAATCAGCGAGCCCTCGGGAGTTGCGATCGAAGCGCTGCCTGTTGATGCCTGCGTGGTGCTCGACAGGTAGCCGCGCGAGGGTCCCTGGCCGTGGCAAAGAGAAGAGGCTCGAACTGAAGCCGCCCGCAACCCCACGACCAGCTTAGAAACGAGAAGGAGGAAAATCATGGGTGTGTTAACCGAGCATATGACTCAATTGCGGAATGAGATCCTGGCCTTGCGCAGCGCGCGCCAGGGATTGGCCCAGGCTTTGGAGCGAGAGACCGAGGAGCGGCGGGCCGATGTCTCCCAGATGCTGGCCAACTTTTCCAAGAGCTTCGCCGCCCGGGCCAGGAGGACGAAAGCCGATCGTTTGGGCTCCCTCTCAGACCTCAAGCGTACGGTCAACGGCCTCCGCACGGAGGTCCACACAGACCTCAGCGGCATTCGGCAAGCATGGCGTGCCTTGGGTACGCCAGCGCGCGGGACGGTGGAGAAAGTCGCAAGCCAAACGATGCAGGAAACAAAAGCCAACGTGCAAGCAAGCCAGAGCGAAACAGGTGGCCAGCCACCGCTCGCAGTCGGCGGCAGAGAGAAGCCGGCACGAAAGAAACGGAAACACTAAGCTCACCGCCCTAATCCGGGCAAAGCTCCCACTGGACCGCAAAGCTCAAGGAAAAGGAAAAGACAGCCATGAATGGCGAGGATGCGAAGTTTGGTTCAGTAGCCAGCGAAATAGTCGAACCCCAAGGACAAAGCATTGTCCCGGAGCCTAGCGAAGAATTTGTCTTGACCCCGCATATTCAGGCCTTGACCGACCGGGCGCTGAGCTATCTTGCTGTGGGATACGCAGTCCATTTTGCCGGCCTGGCAGGAACGGGGAAGACGACCCTCGCCCTGCACGTTGCCGCGCAGCTCGGCCGCCCGGTCGTCCTCCTCCATGGCGACGACGAGTTTGGCAGCTCCGACCTGATTGGCAAGGATTCCGGCTACCGCAAGTACAAGCTTATCGATAATTACATCCACTCCGTGGTGAAGACCGAAGAGAGCTTGAGCACTCTTTGGGAGGACCACCGGCTTACCACCGCCTGTCTCAATGGACACACGCTGATTTATGATGAATTCAACCGTTCCAGGCCGGAGGCCAACAACGTACTGCTCAGTATCCTGGAGGGAAGGATTCTCAATCTGCCCGACCCGGGCAGGTCCGGCGAGGGGTGTGTGCGCGTACACGAGGACTTTCGAGCCATCCTGACCTCGAACCCCGAAGAATATGCCGGTGTTCACAAAACCCAGGACGCGCTGATGGATCGGCTGATCACCATCAACCTTGGGCATTACGATCGCGAAACGGAGATCCAGATCACCCAGGCGAAGTCGGGCCTTCCGCGCGCGGATGCGGAAAAGATCGTGGATATTGTCAGGGAACTTCGTGGGATGGGCGTCAACAACCACCGCCCCACGATCCGGGCCTGTATCGCCATCGCCAAGATCCTCGCCCACCGCCACAGCAGCGCTCGGATCGAGGATCCCACCTTTTGGTGGGTCTGCTCCGACGTTCTCAAGACGGACACCGCAAAGGTTACTCACGACGGGAAGTCGCTCATGCTGCAAAAGGTGGAGGAGGCAATGGAGAAAGTCTGCGGCAACCATTCCAAGCGGCGGAAGAATCACCACCGCCTCGCTACCGCGTGAAAGAGGCACACCTATGCCTATACCTGTAAGGGGCTTGAGAACCATTCGTACGTTGGCCGGTCGAGTGGACCGCCTGACTACTCCCCACAGGGCACACTTGCAAATCGCCTGCCTGGAAATCGAAAAGGCTCGGCGCGCCTCAGAAAGAACAACCGCCAGCCGCCGGCTGGCAGAGCTTGATGCCCGGCTGCGCGAGATCGAGGCCGAAGAGTCCACCCTGTTGCAGGGTCTGGCCGAGCGAAGCAACAGCAAAGGTGCCGCTCCGTCTCTGACGGCGCCAAAGCTCACTCCGCGTCGCACTACCGGTGCACTTAGGATCAGGTACTAAGCGAAGACAACCGAGCGTTGACATTGAAAAGATCCACCACCTGCAATCATTGAAATCGTCGGAGGGGACAAGAAGAAATGACTCTGAAAACCGAAAAAGAGATCAGGCAGGTCGTACAAATCGGGGTAGCTACGGCACTGTATTTGTGGGGGTTTCCTGCACTGGCGATCACGCTAGTTGTTCTAATCTTGCCCTGGAGTCCCGTCTATCGGGTAGCCGCCTACCTTGGGTGCACGGTCCTGGAAGTCAGAGCGAAAAGGACGGCCAAACGGGCGATGAGGAAGCTGACCGAGGAGCCAGTGCATGTTACGTAGCCGGGTCGGGGCAGTCAGCGGGGAGGGCGCGTGGCCTTCCAGCGCGCATCGTCGAGTGAGAACGGTTCTGTCAAAAGTTTTATGAAAGAGCCGTGAGAACGGTTCTGCCAAAAGTCTTATGAAAGAGCCATGAGAAATGAGCGTGCCAGAGGCAGGGAGGAGAAGGCATGAGAGTCAATTGTCTGGGCTGCGGATACAGGCTGGAGCTGGACGATGCCTACGATGACTATGAGGGGCAGGTCAAATGCTTCGCGTGCAGGGCGACCCTTGAGATTCGCACTGAACAGGGCAGTCTCAGAGCGGCCAAGCAAGTATATATCGCACGCCACCCTTCGGCCGGGGAGGCCTTCGAGCGCGTGCGCAGGCCGATGAACGAGGCGCCTAGAGAGGTCGCTTAGTTCCGGGCGCGCGCTGGTCGGCCTCGGCGAGTTTTCCTGCTCCCGGGCCCCGATTGACGGAGGGCGATGAATTGCTGATGTCTCTCCTCGGAAATCAAATTGAGGAATCGAGATCATCCTCCATTATGCCCGCCGCGCTATGAAAGAGAGGGCTCTATGAGTACCGGCGATACCTCGATTGCGAAATCCGCGCCCAAGCACCCGCGCCACCAGGTGGCAGCGCGACCGAGGGCATACCTTTACGCATTTATCGCCGATGCTCGAGGCCGGAGGTACGGAGACTTCGGCATCGACGGAAGTGAGGTGTACTCCATCCCGTGGGGGCAAGTAGCAGCCGTGGTCAGCAATGTACGAGTCGAGAGGGTGCGGCCAGAACGCGCCCATCTTGCCGCCCACCAGGAAGTCCTCAAGAAACTGATGGCGGAGACCACACCTCTACCCATGTCCTTCGGCATCCTCGCGGACAGCCCGCAGGCCGTACGAAACCTGCTTTCTCGCAATCAGCATGTGCTGCTCGAGCAACTGCGGCGCGTGGCGGGCAAGGTCGAGATGGGAGTGCGAGTCACCTGGGACGTGCCCAACATCTTTGAATACTTCGTTAATACCCATCCGGAGTTGAGGCAGGCCCGGGACCAATTCCTGGGAGGTCCAGGCGAGCCTACGCAGGAGGACAAGATCGAAGTCGGCAGGATGTTTGACCGTCTGCTCAACGAGGATCGGGAGACCTGCACCGGCAAAGTGGAAGCGATTCTGGCGCCCCACTGTGCCGAGATCGAGCCAGGGAAATGCCGTACTGAACGCGAGGTCATGAATCTGGCTTGTTTGGTCGAGCGTCCAGCGATGCCGCAGTTCGAGGGTCGCGTCTTCGAGGCCGCGCAGCAGTTTGATAACAACTTCACCTTCGACTTCAACGGGCCCTGGGCCCCGCACAACTTTGCCGAGATCGATCTCAAGCTCTGAGACGGGTTGTTCGTCATTCGTAGAGGAAAACGCCACCGCCTGTCATTCTGAGCCAGGATAGCCGAAGACCGTTATCCGTGATGTCAGAAACGCAGCGCATGGCAAAGCGGGTCTGCCCCCTCCCAAGGGGAGAGGGTGGACCGCGACGCCGCTTTCTTCAGGCGTCGCGGGCCGGGTGAGGGGTTAGTTGCGGGGCGAGGACGGCTCAGACAGGCTCGGCCCAAGCTGCTCAATGGAAACGAGTAATGCGTCGAGTTTCTGGAGAGCCCTTGGCTGTCATCCTGAGCCCTTGGCTGTCATCCTGAGCGCAGCGAAGGATCTCGCTCTGCCCGCTCAGGATAAACTGCGCGAAGAATCCCCGCATTTGTAAGCTCAAACAGTGCGGAAAAAATGCCCAGATGCTTCGCGGAGTTTACCCTGAGCGAAGCGAACGGGCTCAGCATGACAGACCCGAAAGTAGTAGGAGACGGGCGATGCGGGAGCATGCCATGGTGCTTGTGGACGACCTTTTGAAACTTCCGTTCACCGGTCTGGTCTGGATCGCCCGTCAGGTTCAGAACGCCGCCCAGGAGGAGCTTGCCAACCAGACCGAATCTGTCACCGCGGAGTTGAGTGATCTCTACATGAGGCTGGAAACCGGAAAGATCTCGGAGGAAGAGTTCGCAGACGAAGAAAAGACCTTGCTCGAACGGCTGGACAGAATGCACGAGCGTGGCAGAGGCCTCCAAGAGGAGCATGGCGGAGAGGAAAAGCGAGGCCAACGTGAACACCGAAGGGTGGCGTGAGGGGTGCAATAGATGCGCGGGGAGCATGGCGGCTCCACCCTTCTTGGACCACCGAGGCCTACAACTGCTGATCTTTGGCGGCAAAGGGGGAGTCGGAAAGACTACCTGCGCCACCGCCGCCGCGCTGCATTTGGCAAAAAACTCACCCCAATCCTCTTTTCTCCTGGTTTCCACAGACCCAGCTCATTCACTCGTCGATAGCCTGGCGGACTTGGTCCCACCCGATAACCTGAAGGTTCGCGAACTTGATAGCCAGGGATACCTGGCGCATTTCAAGCAGAAGCACTTCGGGAAACTCCGGGAAATCGCCTCGCGCGGCACCTTCCTCGATAGCGAAGAAATCAACCGCTTTTTGGAGCTCTCCTTGCCGGGCTTGGATGAACTCGTGGCCTTCCTGGAGATCTCCACCTGGGTGGAGAAGTGCAGCCACGATTGCATCATTGTGGACACTGCCCCCAGTGGCCACACCCTGCGCCTGCTGGCCATGCCGGAATTCCTCCGCCGATGGCTCGCCATGCTGGAAACTCTGTTGGCAAAGCACCGCTACATGAAATGGGTCTTTGCCCGTTCCCGAGATCGCGATGAACTCGACGCCTTCCTGGAAGAGCTGACCGCCTCAGTAAAATGCATGGAAGGGGTGCTACAGGATTCGCTCCGCTGCCGTTTTGTTCCGGTGATGCTCGCCGAAATGATGAGCATTCGCGAGACCGTCTCGATCGTAAAGGAAGTGGACCGCCTCAGATTGCCCATGACCGACATCGTGATCAACCGGCTCTATCCCCATAACCCGTGCCCCGTTTGTGGGGACGAGCGCCTCCGCCAGGTTCGGCAACTGCGGAATCTTTTCAGCCAAACCTCTTTAGCCAGGTTTGCACTCTGGGGGCTGCCACTTTATGCCGAGGAGGTTCGGGGGCAGAAAGCGCTGGAGTCATTCTGGGATGGAGTGGGGCAAATCACCGCAGCCCCTCCCGCAACCACCGAACCATCGCCAACTCTGGCGCTCCGGGTGGAGGCAGGCATCGAGTGGCCTCCACCCCAGACTACGCTTCTGCTCTTTGCAGGCAAGGGTGGCGTAGGAAAGACAACTTTAGCTTGCGCCACGGCTCTGCACTTGGCGCAAGATGGCGCAGGGAAGAAAGTTCTTCTTTTCTCCACCGGGCCTGCCCACTCTTTATCAAGCTGCTTGGGGACACCCATCGGCCCCCGGCCAAAACTCGTGTTCCCCGGCGTGGAAGCCATGGAGATCGATTCGGAG
>Ga0208821_1001548_pt1 | contig 12334 bp, 11 predicted proteins | sample June2015DPH_20_5_FD_184720 | JGI IMG/M metagenome (GOLD analysis project Ga0208821, IMG submission 184720) | Peatland microbial communities from SPRUCE experiment site at the Marcell Experimental Forest, Minnesota, USA - June2015DPH_20_40... | ecosystem: Environmental > Terrestrial > Soil >... | reverse complement strand
GCTCCAGCAGGTCGGCCAAGAATTGTTCCAAACGGTTTCGGCATTTCTCAATTTCGCTCGTGGTCATGGACCGGAGCGTAACACCTCTCAAGTGGAAGGTCAACAATAACCTAACGTAGTAGTACTAGGTCAACTAAGCCATTTTAGAAGGATCTATTGTGGCATTGCTGGTGATAACGTGGGGCCTCGCAATGTCCAAGGATCGGGAAATAAGTGGCCCCGGTACCCGAGATTTTGGACTTGTATCGCAGGTTAAGTAGATGTCTAATTAAGTCGCCCTTTCGCCAGCCCGAGGATCCCTGGGAGGCTAGGCGTCATGAATAACTCCCCGGCCGATCGTCGATCACCGTTGGGTCTGTTCCCTGGCGAGCCGACTGCGAGGCTCTACGATCGCCTGGTAGAAGTCCTGCGCACCCAGCATTACAGCCTCCGTAGCAAAGAGGCCTACCTCCGCTGGCTTCGCCGCCTTCTCCTGTTTCACAACAGCACGCATCCGCGGGAACTGGCCGAGAATGATTACGAGGACGTCCAGACCACGGTCGGACAATTTGGGGGAACAAAGCTCTTTGCCAGAGCTGACAACACCAGCTTGTGGTTCACGGAGAAGGATGGCAGTAGGATCATTCCCAAGGGAGCTGAAGCACTTCTAATCGCCGAGGCTGACCTCGAAAAGCAATTTGAAATCATGCAGCTAGTGTAGTGCGTCATAAATAGCTTTACTTATTGTCGGCCTTCGGGTATGATGCCGTGCATGAGCCGAAGAGCCGTACCCATTTTGCTTTCCGACCAGGAACGCACCACCTTGCAGACGTGGGCCAGATCCAGAACTCAGCCCCAGCGCCTCGTTCAACGGGCCCAGATCATCTTGCTGGCGGCCGTGGGAGTCGAGAGTCAGAAGATCGCCACCCAGCTGCGGACCTCACGACCTACCGTGCAACTGTGGCGTGAGCGGTTTTTGGCACTGCGTACCTCCGGCTTGGAGAAGGATGCTCCCCGTCCAGGCCGCATCCCGGCGATTGGTGACGCGCAGAGAGCCGCGATTGTGGAAGCCACGCTGCACAGCCAACCGCCTAACGCGACGCACTGGAGTACGCGCATGATGGCCAAAGCCCAAGGCGTCAGCGAAGCCACCGTGCGCCGCATTTGGAAGCAGCACGACTTGCGACCCCACCGGGTGTCGACGTTCAAGGTGAGTCGCGATCCCCAGTTCGTCCAGAAGCTCACCGACGTCGTCGGCCTTTACCTGAACCCGCCCGACAAAGCGTTGGTGCTCTGCGTCGATGAGAAGAGCCAGATTCAAGCCCTCGCCCGAACCCAGCCGGGTTTGCCCTTGAAACCGGGCCGCGTTGGCACGATGACGCACGATTACAAGCGCCACGGCACGACCACCTTGTTCGCGGCTCTGAGTACGCTCGATGGCACCCTCCTCGGTGACTGCATGCCGCAGCACCGGCATCAGGAATTCATGCGCTTCCTGAAGCGCATCGACCAGCAGACGCCGAGCGAACTGGACTTGCACCTGATCGTGGACAACTATGCCACCCACAAGCATCCCTGTGTCGAGCGTTGGTTGCGTCGCCATCCCCGCTTTCACCTGCACTTTACTCCTACGTCCTGTTCTTGGCTCAATTTGGTCGAACGTTGGTTTCGAAACCTAACCGAGCAGCGCTTGCGTCGCGGCTCGTTCCACAACGTCAAGGAGCTGATCCAGGCCATTGGCGATTACATCAGCGGTCATAACCAAAACCCGCGCATCTTCTTCTGGAGTGCCTCGGTCGAACGCATTCTGACGAAGGTCGCCAAATGTAAAGAAGCGTTAGACGCACTACACTAGGGCCGGAGGCGGTGGAGGACCTCGATTTCGAGGCGCTGGAGGTGGCCCTGCGACGCCGAACCCTAGGGCTGGCGGCGCGGGCGATTGAGCAACGACTCAATGCCGACACCTCCGACCACACCGGGCCTCAGCAACCCTGCCCCTGCGGTCAGACGGCTCGTTATGTGGATCGGCGGTCGAAACGCTTGCAGAGCGTGCTGGGAGAGTTGCGCCTCGACCGCGCCTACTATCATTGCTCCGCTTGCGGAGAGGGTTTTTGTCCTCGCGACCGCGCCCTGGGAGTGGAAGGTACTTTTCTGTCTCCGGCCGTGCAGCGGATGGTGGGCACGGTGGGGGCGATGGTCAGCTTCCAGGAAGGGAGTGAATTGCTGCGCGACTTGGCCGGCCTCCCCGTCGACGCCAAGCAGGTGGATCGCGTCGCCGAAGGACTGGGAGCCGAGATTGCCGAGGAAGAACGGCGTCACGTCGAGCCCGAGGCGGATGGTCCTGTCCCTCCCACGCTGTACCTGGGCCTGGACGGAACCGGAATCCCCATGCGGGCCTCCGAGCTGGAGGGGCGGGCGGGCAAGCAAGCGGACGGTTCGGCCCAGACGCGGGAGGTTAAGCTGTGTACGATCTGGAGCGCCGAGGGGCGAGATGCCGAAGGCCTGCCGGTGCGCGATCCCGGCTCCGTCACCTACTCGGCGGCGATCGAGAGCGCGGCGACCTCGGACACCGATTCGCGTCTGGCGGAGTTTACCCAACGGGTGCAACGGGAAGCGACGCGGCGCCGCTTTGAGAAAGCCCCTCGCACCGTAGTCTTGGGCGACGGGGCGGCTTGGATCTGGAACATCGCCCAGGAACTGGCTCCCCAAGCCATTCAGATCGTGAACCGTTTCCACGTCAAGGAACACCTCAGCGGGGTGACCAAGGCGATCTACGGGACCGCGAGCGAAGCCGGGAAGCGGTGGGCGCAACGGCGGCACGAGGAACTCGACGCAGGGCGTTGGCGGCCTCTGGTCGCCGCTCTCGCCCGCCAAGCCCCGCACTCCGAGGAAGCTCGAAACTGTGTTCAATATCTGCAGCGCAACCGGGAGCGCATGCGTTACCCGGAGTTCCACGCCCAAGGGCTTTGCACCTCCACCGGCGTGGTGGAGGCTGGCTGCAAGCTGGCCATTGGAACCCGGCTCAAACGGGCTGGCATGCATTGGACCGTCCGTGGTTCCAACGCCATCATCGCCCTACGCTGCTGCAAACTGAGCGGTCGATTCGAGGACTTCTGGGAACGTCGTGCGCGTGGGGAGACTTGCTGCGTGAACTAATGATCTCACTTTTTTGTCGTGCACCCCCTACGAATCCTCAGATGTTGGATGGCATCAATATTTATGCGGCTTTGAACGCAATGAAGACGCTTCGGAGGATGACACCTAATGGGTGAGAGACAAAACGGGCCATTTCAGCTCTGCTTTAGCACTTCTCTGAAGGTGGATTTCCAGGGATCGCGGGTCACCTCCGACGGCGGCCTGATTCTGGTTCGTGAGTTGGACGAACGTCTAGGCTTCGGTGATCTCGTCGCCCAGCACCTGACCGACTCACGACGCGGGAAGAACACGCAGCTTCCGCTGGCGGACCTGTTGCGCCAGTCCGTCTACAGCCGCATCGCGGGCTATGAGGATGTCAACGATGCCGAGCGAGTCTCGCAAGATCCGACGTTCCGGTTGATCGGTTCTGAGAAAACATGGGATCGTGGTGCGGCGCTGACCTCCCGCTTGCAGACTTTTGAGACCGAGATGCCGGCCGAGGAGGACAACTTCCGTAGCTTGGCCCTTATCAATCGCGAACTCATCGCCAAGGCCGAGGCCATCGATACGCCACAGCGGATAGTGCTGGACATGGACTCGACCGAGATTCCCGTTTACGGTCAGCAGGAGAACAGCGCCTACAACGGTCACTTCGAATCCACCTGCTACCACCCGCTGCTATTGTTCAGCCGCGAGGGCGACTGTCTGGCGGCCAAGCTGCGGCCGGGCAACGTCCACAGTGCCGACGACTGGGAAGAACTACTGCTGCCCGAGATCGAGCGGCAACAGAAGCTGGGCAAAGAGGCGGTGTTTCGTGCCGACGCGGCCTTCGCCAAGCCGGAGATCTATGAGGCGCTGGAAGAACGGGGCGTGAAGTATGCGATTCGCATCGCGGCCAACGACAACCTGGAGCGGGACATCGCGGGGTTGCTGACGCGGCCAGTGGGAAGACCGAGCCACAAGGCGGTGGTCAGGTACACGAGCTTCCTGTACCAAGCGGCGAGTTGGAAGACGGCGCAACGGGTGGTGGCGAAGGTGGAGTTCCACTCTGGGGAGTTGTTCCCTCGGGTCGGATTCATCGTGACCAACCTGGAGGCTGACAGCCGGGCGGTAGTACGGTTCTACAATAAACGGGGAACGGCGGAGCAGTGGATCAAAGAAGGCAAGCAGGCGGTGAAGATGACGCGGCTGAGTTGCCATCGGTTCCGGTCAAACGAAGTGCGGCTTTGGCTGAGCCTGATCGCCTACAACCTGGGCAACCTGTGGCGGCGGTTGGTACTGCCGAAGAGGATCGACAACTGGTCGCTCACCAGCTTGCAGCAGCGGTTGGTGAAGACCGGCGGACGTTTGATCAAGCATGCCCGCTACTATTGGCTGCTCCTGGCGGAGAGCCATCTGACTCGGCGGCTCTTTGAAGCCATGCTGGGCAAGATCATTGCGCTACCCTTGCCAGCGGGGTAGGCGAGCCGCAAACCTCAGAAGATTTCATCCACGAGGGAGGCAGCGAAAGGGAAAAGTGTCTGAGGACAGGGTCGGAAAAACGGCAACTTCTAGCTTTGGGATCCTCCGGAGACGTAAAACTGACCCCTTCCGTGGTCCGTGCAAGCACCCAGCACTGGAAGCTCGGCTGGACATTGAATTCAGAGGCGCTCGGGTGTACATTACCGGTTGTACGAAAACTGAAAACGGAAATTCTGGAGGAATACTATGGATAAGATTGGACGCCGTGAGATGATCAAGAAGATGGCCGCGGCCTGTCAGGGACTCGCCGTTGCGTCCGCTCTGGGCCGGCCGGGGTGCTCGCCCGCTCAAGGCACGCAAACGGACGAACGGTCCGGAAGGCCACGAGCCTTCAGGCGTTCGGATGTAGTCTTCGCGTTCGTCTTCACGCCGCAAGAATACAAGATGTGGCACGGTAACGTGCTCTTCGGCTGGTGTGGAGCTCCAGTGAACAAGGAAGAAATTCCGAAGTACCTGGATAGACAGAAAAAGTCGCTTGAGGTCGGCGTACGTGAAGGTGCGAGCATCGATGGTTTCGCCGAGGATATCTCCTGGTTTCAGCAGCATGACCCGAACTGGCAGGATGCTCTCTGGCGTAACTTCGAGGGAAAGCTACTCACGTATCCGTGGGCGCGTCCCCCGGACCCGTTCCCGCCGGAAAAAGGCAAGATTTGCACGAATCACCCGCGTTTCCTCGAAAAAAAGAGGGCCGAAACCGAATTGGCCATGGCTGTAAGTCCGTACGCATTCCATATTGATGACCCTCTGGGAAGCGCACAGGAGCTCAGCGTCAGCGGCTGTTTCTGCAAGTACTGCGTTGCAGGCTTCCGCGACTATCTGAGAAAGAATGTCCCATTAGCCCGGCTCAGGGAGGCAGGGGTCACCGATCCCGCCCACTTCGACTATGGGGACTTTCTAAGAGCCAAGGGCGGGCGAGCTTTCTCGTATGAGTTCGAAACCTTCCAGTTGCGGTCGTCCGTGGAGCACGTTAGGAAAATATTCGATTTTGCACGAGAAAAACGTGCCAAGCGGATCCCGGTAGGTGCCAATGCACCACTCGCGGGCGCGTCCATCGTCTTCGCACCATATCTGGATTACATCGCGGCTGAGATCGGCACCGATGCGAAGGAGATGAAATTTGGTCCAAAGCCCTTGCTCAATTACAAAATGGGGGATGCGCTGGGCATCGCCATTGCCGCGACAGGTATCTATAAAGATTGGGCAATGTTGACAGAACATGACATCCCCGACTTGGTTCGTGGGTGGGTGGCCGAAGCGTATGCAATGGGTCACAACTTCATCGTGCCGCACAAAGAATGGGGTTTTGTTCTGCCGCCGGGCAAGGTGGAATCGCAGACGACGGCATATCCCGCGAAGCCCGAGCTGATCGGCCCACTTTATGGTTTCGTGCGTCAGAACCCTGAATTGTTCAACGACTATTGGGCTGTAGCCCGCGTAGGCCTGCTTTACGATTACAAAGCGAACCGTGTGCGCGGGTCGGGCCAGGAGATGCCTCAGACGCCTGAACAGCAATCCCCGCCCATCCATCAGATTTGCCTGGAGCTGGCCAATGCCAATATCCCCTTCGGAATCGTAGTGGGTGGGAGCGAGCCGCTCGATTGGGAGATGACCACGCGCGATCTCGAACGGTACGATTTCCTTGTTCTCAACGAGCCGACGATGCTGGAGGGAAAGCAAAAAGAGATCCTCGACAACTGGTCTGCAAAAGGCCGAGTGGTGAAGTGGAATGGCATTAACAGTGTGCTGTCAAGGGCACAGAAATTAGTTGCAGCGGATCCCGGCGGTGGCAAGATCTGGGTGCTGCCGCGCGTCAGACCCGGGGACAGGAAAGCGCCGCTGGTTTGCCACGTGCTGAACCGTGTCTTTGATGCGAAAGCCGAGAAGATGGAACCGCAACGAAACGTAAAGGTCAGCCTACACCGGGCGATCTTTGAAAGCCGTAAGCACGAGAAGTGTACCATATACGTCGAGCGGCAGCCTGCGCGCGGCTTGCCGGTATCCATAAATGGCGATATGGTCGAAGTGACGCTGCCGGAGTTGGAGCTGTGGGGAGTTCTGCGGTTCGCATGATTCGGCCATTGCTTTATCTGGTACTCTCCTGCGCCATGTTGCCCACCCGGAAGGGACGCCGATTGACGATGAAACGCGGAGCTTCATCGAAACTCACGTTCTTTCGGCGAAACGTGCCGAATCGGATGCGGATCTCCCCAAGGCTGCGGCGGAATGCCAGACGATTCTACGGAGGTACCCTGAGCTTGTACCGGAAGTGTACTAGAACCTCGGACTGGATCTTTGTCTCGAGCGGAAATACCAACTCAGAAGTGGTAAAACTGGTCCCTTCCGTTCACGCTGGAAGCTCCCAACGCTGAAAACTCGGCTGGCGATTGCATGCGGGGGCGGGCGAATGTATGATGTTCCTCGGGTTGGAATGCATAATGGAAATTCCGGATAAAGCAGAAACGCTTGTTTCGCATAGGGAATTCAACAGATTGACGGTTTAAAGAAGGCAAGGTCTTGACAGCCCGCGGATGCTTTGCAGGAGGCCCCATGATATTCCGATTCCTGGTGCTTGCTACCCTGTTCTCGTCTACGTTGGTGATGGGGGGCCAAGGGCGTCGCCCCATACCCCAGGTTATTAGGGAAGCTGACAAGCTGCCGAACCCGGCAGACATACCTCCGCAACTGACCGCCAAGCGCCAGCCAGCGGATTCTGCCCAGCTCCAGCGGGACGCCCAAGAACTGGCGCGGCTGGCACAGCTCATTCCCTCCGAAGTTGAACAGATGAGGACAGGCCGGCTGCCGAAGGATTTGGATGGGCAACTGAAACGGGTCGAAAAGCTCTCGAAGCAGTTGCGCCGCGAAATCTCCCGCTGACCGGGATTTCTCGCTCAAGATGTAACGCTTCCCATGAGTGCAAGGCTGATGTAGAATCCCCGCCTGCAAAATATCCTCCGTTGACGAAGGGACAAACTACATTGGCCGACAAAGAGTTAATCGCTGATCACAGGACTAAACGAGGCTTTGGCGAAGCAGTTCAAAGTTCCTGACACCGCAGGAGCGTTGGTCCAGGACGTAACACCGGGTGGCCCCGCCGATAAAGCGGGGATCAAGAATGGTGATGTGATCCGGAAGCTTAACGGGCAAACCGTCGAAAGCAACAGCCAATTGACCGCCATGGTCACAAATATGAATCCGGGAACCGAAGTGAGAATTGACCTGATTCGAGACGGCCAACCAATGACCGTTCAAGTCAGATCGGGTGAACGTCCGTCCAATCTTGGGGTCACTGCCGGTGCGGGAAGGGATCCAGCGCAAGGGACGCTGCGTGGGATCACGGTGCAGACCCTCACGCCGGAAATCCGCGTTGAGAAGGGAGTAGACGCAGTTATCATAACGGACCTCATCAGTATGGCGTTTGACGACAACTATGACCTAGGAATTCTTATTTCCGGCGATGCCGACCACGCTCCAGCGGTTCAATACATACAGAGGAAAACGGATAAGCAGATTGTCCAAGCCTTTTTCAAGGCACACGGTGATGAGCTTCGGAACAAATGCTGGGACCATGTCTTCTTTGATGATCTTATGACAAAATTGATTCCCCCTTCATCTCATACTTCTCAGTCAACACACGCTTAAGTTTGAGTAAGTCACTTCAGGATAGTTGACACGCTACTGGCTTTGCATGAGAGAGGTTATCATAGGGTTCGCTGATTCGCTTCGGCGACCACGTTGGTATTATGCTATCCTGCGTGAGTCTAGTTGTTCGTCGCCCTTCTTAGGGTAGGTGGTCGAATTCGCGGGTGCCCGCCCTTCCCTTGTTGACGCTCAGTCCCCGTAGATTCCCTTATCCAATATAAGATGGAAAAGATTTTTCTTGACAAGGCCGCTTCCCTTTGCTATTGAGCAGAGATATTGTATACAATGTGTCGCGAAACTCATTGTCCTCGAGATGGCAGCGTATGGTAAGGAGCTAACTATTTAACAGGCCTAGCCTGTCATTTAATCTTGTGTCGGGTTGCGGGGTGGCGGAAAGGCACGTAATTCTAAACCTTCCAGGAAAAGGAGAGCTTTATGACACGATTAGTTTCTGTAGCACTAACGGTGCTGGGCTTCGTCCTGTTCCTATTCTTTGCCCCGGGAAACCTACGAGCCCAGATTGTTGAGGGATCGATCGTCGGGGTCGTTACCGACCCGAGCGGCGCTGCCGTTGCGGGATCACCGGTTATTGCAACCAATGTTGAAACTGGAGTCGTGAGCAAGACTACCACGACCTCGATTGGCTACTATCAATTCCCCGAGCTACCTTTTGGAACTTACACGGTGGCGGTGGAGCAGCGAGGATTTCAGCGCGCCGTTACTGCTCCCTTGGTTTTGCATTCCGGGGACAAGCTCAGGGTTGACATCGCACTGGCTATGGGGACGACGACCCAGTCCATCCAAGTTACGGCCGCTGCACCCTTGGTGAACGCTACGACGACAGAACTGGGTACGGTGTTCGAATCTCGCGAAATAAGCGAGCTTCCATTCAATGGCCGGACGTTTACTGAGATACTTTCCCTCGAGCCCGGCTGGAATGTAGGCAGTGTTTCCGCACAAACCGGCGGGTGTCACTGAATGGCCTCTCCGGACTGGGCAATAACTGGCTACTCGACGGCGTTGACATGTCCATAGGCGAAAACAACGGCGTGGGAATCGCAGCCGAATGGGGCACACCGTTTCTGGTTACAAATGTGAGCATGGATGCCATTGCAGAGCTGAAGGCAACTTCCGGCGCAGCCACAGCCGAGTATGACCGCGCAAGCGGAGGGACCATAAACCTTACAACCAAGTCCGGAACAGACCACTTCCACGGCACCGCTTGGGAGTACTTGCGAAATGACGCCCTCGACGCCAGTACCTTCTTTTCTAATCTGTATAACACGCCAAAGCCTACATTAAGACAAAATCAATTTGGCGGAAACCTCGGCGGCCCTATCCTGCGTGACAAGCTGTTTTTCTTCGTTAACTATGAAGGAGTGAGAAAAATAGCCGGATCGCCGGTGGCTGGGACCGTACCTACGCCACTGATGTATAGTGAGATGACTAATCCCCTAATGGTGACCTGGCTCCAGAGGTGGGAGCCTCCAGCCACAGCGCCCACAAGCGACCCACTGATAGGTCTCTATTCCGCCAACGGCGCGCTAAAAGACATTGAGGATATGGGTCTCGCCCGTGTCGACGGAAATTTCGGAAAAAATCGTCTATCATTTCGGATGACTTACGGCAATCAATCGATAGGTGGGCCCAGCTGGTCGTTTCTGTCGCCCAACCTGGAGGCGGATACTCCGCTGTATAGCAGGAACTATGCAGGATCCTGGACGCTGACGGTTACGCCCACGGCCGTCAATGTACTCCGGGTGGGCTCTAACAGCGCTCTCAACTGCCGGGCCACTCATGCCATTGGCTCTCTCAGCGCCGACAATGTAACCCTTCCTGGAGCAGGGCTGAACACCATGGATCCTCAGTTTCCAGGGCTAGCCATGTACCCCGGTCCATTCTCTTATATTATGCCTATGAACCAGGTGGCAGTGAATTCGCCGACCAAAACGGTCGCGGACGACTTCACTTGGGTGCATGGGGCCCACACGGTGCAGACAGGTTTGAATTTCAGATACACACACGCCAATCGGATTCAGTATGGCTCAGGTGTCTTCTACGGTTATTACAGCGCGGAGGACATGATCGCGGATCAGGCCGACTACTTCGAACTGGATATCGGCAATCCGGGAAAGAATTCCATTGCTTTTTGGAGTTATGGCGGCTATGTTCAGGACAACTGGAAAGTGAACAGGCGGCTGACGGTGAATTATGGCCTGCACTATGACTATTTTCAGCCGATGAAGGGGCCCATAGGGCTCGCAACCAGTGACCCCTACGGACCCACCACTGCACTAGGCACCCCGCTCTATAAGTCCCCCAAAGACAACTTTTCCCCGCGTCTGGGGATTGTGTACAACCTGACTGCCGATGGAAAAACCGTCTTACGCCTGGGCTATGGAACTTACTTCGGGGCACCGCAACCGTATTATTATTTTAGTGGCCCCTGGATCGCAGCTAATGTTCCGACTTTTCCAACGGTGGCCCGAGTCGATATGCCGTCCAACCTTAACCTCTCATTCCCCAACATCAATTGGAACTTCGTTCAGGGAATCAGGGATAACCCTTCCTCGGTTCCCCCGGGCTTGGCAGGTGGTCTGCAGGCACCAGATCCCGACGATCATAAGGACGAGTACTCCGAACAGTATAACGTCACCATTGAGCGTCAATGGACCCCCACGCTCGTGGCCAGCATAGCCTACGTTAGTAGCCGCACGCTGCATCTGACATCTGGCCGTATAGTCAACCTGATCGACCCGGCGACAGGCCAAAGAGATAAGGGGGCATCTATCGGCCCTGTGGATCTTATGGGGACATGGGCCCGCCTATGGTATAACGGGCTTAACCTGAGGGTAAGGAAGACAACCAGCCACGGTCTCGCCTTTGATGCCTTCTACACGTGGAGTAAGAGTATGCAGTTCGGCTCCGCGGACCAGAATGGCGGAAATGATTACGATGTGCAAGACCCCAATAACTATAAGGGATCCATCGGGCCCGCATCGCATCAGATCCCGCATCTGTTTAGTGCGGACTACGTTTGGCTTATCCCTACTGGTAGACTGACGAAAAATTCGGCGTTGGCGCGTGGCATCTTGGGCGGTTGGTCTCTCACAGGGATCTTCAGTGCCTTTAGTGGCCCCTCGTTGAACATTGTGACCGGTCTGGATCAAGTCGGTAACGGCAATGGTTTCGCAGACCGCCCCGACGTTGTGCCGGGGGTGTCGCCTTACGCGCACACGGCGGATCGCCTGCAGTTTTTGAACCCTGCCGCATTTGACACCGCCACGCCCGTGGCCCAACACAGATTTGGCAATTGTAGTTACGACTCAGTCTACGGACCCGGGGGGTATACGTTCGACGCGGGGATCCGCAAGTCATGGAAAATTCGCGAGAAGCACGAACTTGGTTTCCGATTCGAGATGTTCAACGCGCTGAACCACGAGGTGTTTCAGGAGCCATGGGGCAGCTCGAATCTCACTACGACTAACGGAGCTTTCGGCCTACTCCAAAGTGGCACTCCTGGGCGCCAGTTGCAATTCGCACTGCGATATAGTTTTTAGGCTCCGGAACATGCAAGCACAAGGATCCGGGAAGACGTCTGTCAACGACTGAAAGAGGAACTGGGACTGGAGCACTACGAAGGGCATGGTTGGCAAGGCGGGCATCGTCACGTGACGACCGCCGACGCTTGCTGAGGTCCGACGTTGTTTGCAGCCGGTCCCAGTTTGCATGTTTGGCTCGTCTCTGCTCTGCCGCCAGCGATGGCCAAGCGGAAGAAGCAGACATCCTACTTAACGTTGGAGTACCAGCAGTTTGCTGAAAAACTCGGAGTTTTTACTTTACTCAGTGAAGGAGGAGAGATCATGGAGTTGTGGAAGAAATGGCTGAGCGTATTTCTTCTATTCGGCTTCGGTTTGGCCTTGAGCCAAGCAGGCCCACTAAACCCCCAAGGAAAAGGTAAAAGCACCGGCCCGGTGTTTGAGGAGTCGGATTTGTTCCTCGCCGGGAAGGGTGGCTACTTTTGCTATCGAATTCCTGCGCTGGCGGTTTCGACCAAGGG
>Ga0208821_1001542_pt1 | contig 12376 bp, 9 predicted proteins | sample June2015DPH_20_5_FD_184720 | JGI IMG/M metagenome (GOLD analysis project Ga0208821, IMG submission 184720) | Peatland microbial communities from SPRUCE experiment site at the Marcell Experimental Forest, Minnesota, USA - June2015DPH_20_40... | ecosystem: Environmental > Terrestrial > Soil >... | reverse complement strand
CTTTCCCCTCGACTCCAGTTAGACGCTGCCTCGATCCCCTTGAATATCCTCATCCACCCGACCGCTCGCGAAGCGTGTGGCGCGCAGGCACTCGTGTGCTCGCGCTGCAGCCCACTGCCGCGCCCGAAACTGAGGCATTACCACAATGCTACGACAATGCTACCCCAATTCGCCGATAAGGTTGTGGAAAGCAGTAGACACTGGGTTCCGAGCGCGGGAGGTTAGCGCTGGCGGACCATGCCGAGCGTAGCCGCCTTGCGTTTGGGCTGAGATCAGTGTTCCAAGGGTCGCTTTACCGTCCGCTTACACTCCGCAAGGAATACCTCGCCCTCACCCTCCCTCTGGGCTCACGAAAAATGGCTTGCTTATCCGCTGATAAGACCCTCCTTCAGGTCCGCAGGGGAAGCAGCCTCCAGGCTTCCATCCATTCCCCCAACCGCTCCAGCCTTGTCACCAAGCGCCACACCATCCTCCGCGCATGATAGGCTACCCGCCCCGGCGTATTGAAAATCAGGAAGCGCAGCCGCTTGGGCCGAGCCCTCAGCAACTCCGCCGGCAGCGCCAACCGCTTCAGGGCCGTCAGCACGTTGTGGGCGATCACCGCCAGCCGCAGCCAGGCGGCGTTAGCCCCGAAGTACTTGCTGGGTAGCACCCCGCCCGCCAACTCATTCTTCACCACATCATGCACCGCTTCGATCGTCCCCGCCTTCTCCCGGTGCCACTCCATCAGTCGCCCCGCCTTCCAGTCCCAAATATTGCTCAGCAGCGCAAAATGCCGGGCGGCAAGACCGCCCTCAAACAACCCCCCCTGCCGCTTGCGAATCCGAATCCCCACGTAGCGCAAAGGTTCTGTCCGTTTGTGTTCCGACTTCTCCCCCGGTACAAACGGCACCTCAGCACATTCCCGAATCTCCTCCCGTTGCGGCTCCCCATACGGCTCCCAGGCTTCCTCCGGCACTGCCAGGATCGCCGCCTGCAGCGCCTCGCTCATGCGCGCGCTGATCGCAAACCCGATGAATCCCTGCGGACCGTCCGCCCGCTTTTCGTCCCGCAGCCAGTTCACCAATCTGCTTTCGTGGCACGCCGAACCCCCTCGGAAGTAATACGTTTTCACCGTCCCGGGCAGCGCTGCGAACGCCGCCTTCGCCACCCTCAACGGCTCCATCATCGCCGGCACATTCCCGTCCCGAAATTGATCCGCTAACACCACGTCCATCTCTGCCCACACCGCCAGCATCGGCTGATAGCCCCGTTCCCCTTCGTAGGTCCACAGCGCCTCCTGTTTCCGGCTCTCGATCATGGTGGCATCCTGATCGACCGTGGCGATCCGCTGCCCCGCACAGCGTGATCCCAACTCCTGCACCAAACTGCGGTTCACCCGCCCCAGACCCTGCAACTCGACACTCTCCTCGGGAATATAGGCGATATCATCCGGCCCACGCCTCTGCTTCGCCTCCTCAATCTTTTGCTCGTCGTGAAACTGATAGAGAAATTCCAGCGTCGCCCGCGGCGAGGGAAAATCGTGTCCCAGCAACTTGCTCAGCGCCGCGTCTTCCCGCAATCGCTCCAGGTCCTCCGCACAATCCCCTCCCACCGCGTTCAACACCACCAAACTTTCCACCTAGGTGGCTTCGTCATAGCCCCGCTCGCGCTGCTTGATATGCACATGTTCCTGGATTGCAGCCGGCAGGCCCAGCGACCCAAAGGCCCGCACCACCAGCGGCACTCCCCCCAGCCCCGTCAACTCTTCCGCTAACGGCTTGGGGTCAATCTCAAAAAGCATCGGCAATTCCGTGGGTGAGCGTCTTCTTGGTTTCTTCATGTGGCGAGTGTAACGGCATTCCACACCTGAGGGGTGAAATTTTCTTACTGCCTGCAAAATCTTGCCGGACTTCTAACTCCCCCTCTGCCAACTCATTCAGCGCCTCCGACACTACCTTCCCCACCGGACCCGGTCTGTTATCGGCGAATCAGGGTGCTACGAATTCTGTTGACAAAGGTTTTCTCGTGTGCTTTACTTTTCGCTGTGTGGCAGTTTAGCGTTTTAGTAAAGCGTGCATGAAAGATGTATCTGAATTGGAGGCTGAACCTGAATAAAGCAAGTCTTCGTTAGATTATGTGTGGTATGGGTGCGTGCCAACCGCTGGAAATCCTCAACTCGGACCTGTGCCGCGTCCGAAACTGAGGCATTACGACAGCAGGCAAATTCAGCAATTGACACGCTCCTGGGAAACCTGTAGGCTTCGGTCGGGTATCGTGTGGGAGTCCGGTCCGAGTAATTGAACATACAGCACACACGATCCGCTCAAGCGCGTGAAGTTTAATGATGCGCAAACCTCTCGATGTGTTTTGCGTGGCAGACGTGAGCGTTGATCTGGTGTTGGCCGGCAACGTGCGACCCCAGTTCCGCCAAGTTGAACAGCTCATCGACGATTACATTCTTGATCCCAGCGGATCGGCGATTATATTTGCCACTCAATTTGCAAAAATCGGCGGTCGCGTCGGCGTAGCAGGTTGGGTTGGCCGTGACGTCTTCGGGGAGTTCGTTCTTGCCAATCTCAACAGCCTCGGGGTGGATACTGCGCACGTCCAGCGCCATGATACACTCAAGACGGGCATCAGTGTGGAGCTAACGGAGCGGGATGACCGGGCTATTCTAACTTACCTAGGAACTATCGATGCCTTTGAGCCCTTCGAACTTACTGGGCACTTGCTCGCCACTACCCAGCACTGGCATGTCGCTTGCTATTTTCTTTTAAGAAAGCTGCGCAGTCATTGGAAGAGCTGGCTCGAACGCTGTCGAGCCGAGAAGCTGACAACCTCGCTCGACACAAATTGGGATCCTGAAGACCGTTGGGAAGGGGTGATCGAAATATTGCCACTTGTTGATGTTTTCCTCCCAAACGAAGCGGAAGCTAGGGCAATCGCACGTGAGACGGACGTCACCAAGGCGGGTGAGCGACTGGCCGGCTATGGGCCATTGGTGGTGATAAAACGAGGAAGCGATGGGGCGGTGGCCTTCAAGGGGAAACAGCGTTGGCAGAGTCCACCTACAAGCCATCCCGACAATCCAATCAAAGTCGTGGACAGCATTGGTGCGGGTGATAACTTCGATGCTGGCTTTCTCCGTGCTTGGCTCTTGGGCCGGGAGATTGATCAGTGCCTCGATCTGGCGTCGCGTTGCGCGATTTCCAGTCTGGGGGCCGCCGGACCAATTGAGGGGCAGTTACGCGAAATTGTTGAGTAGCTCCTTGAGTTCGACGTAATACTCCCCACATGTTGCGAAGTGTGCAAGGCATCAGAGCTAACAGGACTGGGAGAGAAAACACCAAAAAGCGTGACCGAGTTGGTGAAAGACAATTCAAAGGACCCCTGCGCAACAGTTGTACAGGAGGTGTATTCCAGTCGCGGGGACTTCCCGCGTGACTAGGTTCGAGAAGATCGCCCAGGCTCCCCGACCCAGAACACCGAGGATTGAACACCAGAACGTTTTCGCTCGAGCGTGTGCACGGATCTGCACGGGCGAGCTCTCCATCATCTCGATCCGTGTTGCCTCGAACCTCTTACTATACATGACGCCACAAATGAACGCGGATGAATGTCGCCAGTACCCAGCATTTATGCGGCTTTGCTTCTTCAACATGCGCAATTATTTATGACGCTCTGTATAATAATCCTGAGCGGTGACCAAATCTCGGCGTATCCCTGAGGAGCTTGAATGGTTGTGCAAAAGCACACAGTGGCGAGCTCGCCCAGTCCGTTGTTGAAGCGCTTGAAGAACAGAAAGAGCAGTTGCAACACCATGCCATCGCCACGTTGATTCCTCCGGGTGTGCGGCCCAGGTTTCGAAAGATCCCAAGCGGATTGAACTGGGGCGGGCCATTTTTCGGGGAAGTGTTGCAAATAACGTTTGTTGAACCGTTTCCGCAGGAACGTTAATTGCTAGAATGCCCGTAAACAGCGGGTGCGCGACAAGGCAATGAGGCCTGCCACCGCTCCGCTTAGCCTATTTGCAACACTTCCGGCGAAAATGGAAATTCGTGCGCCGGGATAAACCGGCATGAAGCAGAGAATGCAAGAGTCTCACGAGAAAGGGGTAGCGACCCGCTCGGCCCCGAGTTTTGCGCTGGATACCGCGAGGCACCCAGCGAAGCGTAAACAGGGGGGAGCAGCCGACAAGGCTGCGGATCTTGCGGGGTGAAAGTCCCCGTGTCGCCAATTGCCTGTATTCGGGCGACTAGCATATCCGGTGCGAGCGGAGGCAACGAAGCTCGATATGCCCGGACGTAGAAGCCTCGGCTGCCCTGTGGCTGCACGCGCAGCGGTAGGAACGATCGGGGAGGTGAGCAAACTCGGAGGCCTGAACATAAAGAAGAAATGTCTGCAGCCTCGAAAAACGCTCCGCGCAAAGTCGTGTTCGCGGGTGAAAGCGGGAAGCCGACCCACACCCCTGTTGGGGAAGGCCGAAGACACGGAGGAAGAAACAGGTATGTGCACTCCGTGGGACCGCCGTGGCAAGGGACCAAGCATCCGAGGAAAGATTCGCAGAGATAACGTCGGGAAGATCCCGCTGGCAGCAGGGGCTGGTAGTAACCTGCCAAGGCTTTTCGAACGAGGCTATGGCCGAAGGAGAGGAGAGCCAGAGGGGATCGGCGCATGAGTCCGTATGAGCGATGGCGGAGGAGCAATGTTCTCCGAGGAGGTGAGGCACGCCTCCCCAATGAAGGTAACACCGACATTGGGCAAAGGGACTCTGGACACTTGGTGGTTTCATCGTCAGCGTGGTGGCCGGACACTGAGCCGGTGAGACGCCGACGTCTGAGGTGAAACGAGGCTGTGGGTAAACCACGGAAACCGGGGCGTATGCGAACCAGCGCTTAAACCTCGACGAAGCTGGGAAGGCCCATGGAAGAAAGGCCAAGGTTTCAAACCGGACCTGGGAAATCCGGCCGTCCGGAATTATAGGGGGGCCTCGGGAAACGTGGCTGTGAGCTGGCGCGCCCGAGTTCTATCCCAACTATAGGTGGGCTGGGTATTGAGCTCCGAAAAATTGCAATCAGGACGCCGACGCTCTGGATTTGGCGGAAGGCAATATGACCGGAGGCGCTAGCGCGAGCCCCCGGTCAGTCCTGCGTAGTCGAAGACCCCAGACACGCCTAGAAACTTCATGCACGAGAACCGGGAGACCTCGGAGATGTCTGTGGGGAATGAAGCCAGCAGACCGGCGGGAGAAGGCGAGTGCCACACGGCCCGCGTGCACGTCTTCGAGGAGTCGGACAGCGGCATAGTACCGATGAATCACTCGAACCAAGGCGAACGAGGGCTGAGGGAGAGTGAGGAGGGAAGGCTGCTGATCGAGGAGAACACTCATCAATCTAGCACGCACCCGACACAGAGCGGGGCTCGTGTGTCCCAGGGATTGGCGGGTGTGCGGAGAGCAGCCAGGGAAGGGAAGGAGACAAAGTTTACCGCCTTGCTTCACCACCTGACCGTTGATCTCCTGCGGGAGAGCTTTTACGCCTTGTCTTCGGTGAAGTACTGGGTACAAGCAACCGAAGAGTTCCCCGTGGTCGTAGAGGGCGACATGTTGTGAAAGAGCATCGATGGAAGCTCAGAACCAGTCGTGGGTCGCCTAGGCAGAGGTAAGCATGCACAGCGAGGGCGTCGCGTATAAGCCGCTATGCGGTGAAGTCGGGACGCGCCTGCGAGTGGGGCGGATGGGGCCAGTTAAGTGAGGATGGACCGGGACAGAATAACCCGGACCGGAGCGAGGACCCCTGGGGTAGAGCGGCTTGGCCCGCTCGCACGGAGGTGCCTACAAGCGCATCATCCCTGACACTGAGCAGGGGGTAAACGATGGCAGCAGAGAGCACGAAGGGCGATGGTAAACCCGTCTGCGGGGAAAGCCCGCCGTACGGAATTTTAGGGGAGGCGATGGAGACGTCGGCATCATTCGAAGCCCGGTCCGCGCCATTGCCTTACCCGACCGCTAATGAGCGCCTGTACGGATCCGTGCGGGGGGTATCAGGTAACTGGTATCCCTACCGCGACCAGTCTATAGGGAATTGTCAAAGGGTTAAGGAGGACTCGAAATGATCAAACCCAGGTGGATCGCAAGTCTAATGATGGCATGTCTCGTCGCTTCGGGAGTCATCATCAATGTGCGCGAGACTCGGGCCGACAGAACCCAACCTCAGGGAATTGTCCTGTATGTTTCAACGGAAGGAAACGACACTTGGTCGGGATCGCTGCCGTCGCCCAACACGGCCCGGTCCGACGGCCCCCTCCGAACCCCCGCTGGGGCCCGTGACAAGATTCGTCAGTTGCGAGCGAAAGGGCCCCTCGTCAAGCCGGTGTATGTCCTCATTCGCGGCGGCGTCTATTCTTTGACAGAGCCTTTAGTTTTCAACCCGGAGGACTCCGGCACGGCTGAAAACCCGGTTGTCTACACAAATTACCAGGGAGAGGTTCCAGTGTTGAGCGGCGGGCACCAGATTCTGAACTGGGAGCCGGCGAATGTTTCAGCTTCGGGTGAGCCCAACGGCGTTATGACGTGGCAAGCGGAGGTGCCTGGCGTGAAAGAGGGGAAGTGGTACTTTCACCAGCTTTTTGTCAACGCAAGGCGCTGCCAGCGGGCGCGTACTCCCAACCAGGGTTTCTTTCACGCAGAGGGGGAAATTACCGAGGATAATCCGGCTAAACTAAAGTTTCATGAAGGCGACATCAAGCCAGCCTGGGCTCAGACGGGCGATGTGCAGGTCGTGGTACTGACCACATGGATGGACTACCGGCTGTTCATCAAATCGATTGATCCGTCTACACGCGTGGCGACGCTCTCCTTGAAACGTCCTTTCTGGGGTGCCGAGAAAGATCCTCGTTATTGGGTCGAGAATGCTGCCGACGCCTTGGACGCCACGGGAGAGTGGTACTTGGACCGTACCGAGGGGAAAGTCTTGTACATTCCCACGCCGGGCGAAGACCTCCGGCGCGCCGAGGTGATGGGTACCGATCTTCAGCAGTTGGTTCGTTTCGAGGGTGACGAGGAAGCTCCGAAGCTTGTCCACGACATTTGCCTGCGCGGCATCACGTTTGAATACACGGACTGGTCGATCCCCCCCGTCGGCTACGTGAATTGGCAAGCGGCTTACGACGTTCCAGCGGCGGTCGAGATGGTGGGCGCCGGAAATTGTTCCATCGAGAAATGCCGGTTCGCGCACCTGGGGCAATACGCCGTTGAGATACATCGGGGTACAAAAAAGGTTCAGATTACGGGAAATGAAATGATGGATCTGGGCGCGGGGGGCGTTAAGGTCGGAGACCCCAAAGACCCCAACGAAGATGGGCAGGCTACCGAAGGCAACGTTATTTCAGATAACCATATACACGACATTGGGAGGGTCTACCCCGGCGCTGTCGGTATCTGGATTGGCCAAAGCAGCGGAAACACCATTGCGCACAACGAAATTGACCACACTTTCTATACAGGTATTTCGGTTGGGTGGACTTGGGGCTATGGACCCACGGGGGCGCACCACAATGTCCTGGAGGCTAACCTCCTCCACGATATCGGGAGCGGAATGATGAGTGACCTAGGTTGCATTTACACACTGGGCGTGCAACCGGGCACTGTGGAGCGCGGTAACGTTTGCCATGATGTGACACGTGACGAGCACGGTTACGGAGGCTTTGGCCTCTATACGGACGAAGGCAGCAGCGGCATACTGATTGAGAACAACCTTGTCTATCGCACCCAGGACGGGGGATTCCACCATCACTACGGCCGCGACAACATTGTTCGCAACAACATCTTTGCGTTCGGACAGAACGCCGAAATTCGGCGCTCGCGAGTGCCCGGTTACACGCCCATCGACGAACCGCATCGGGGCTTTGCTTTCAAGCACAACATAGTCTTCTGGAAAGACGGACCGTTGACGGAGGGCACGTGGAATTACGGCCGCTACCAGTTTAGCGACAACCTCTACTTTTGCACCGGTGAGGCGCCGATCAAGTTTGGGAAGTGGTCATGGAAAGAGTGGCAACAGCGTGGCCAGGATGTACACTCCGTGATCGCGGACCCGCTCTTTGTCGATCCGGAGCACGATGACTTCCGGCTAAAGCCGGGTTCTCCGGCGCTAAGAATCGGCTTTAAGCCCTTCAAGATCGGTGCCGCCGGGCCCCAGCATGAAAGCAGCCAGTAAGCAAAAAGCCGGCTTGCCTGAATCGGGGCCAGGAAGGCGAAGCTCCGCGCTATCCTTCGGAAGCTAACTCTCCGTTCTCCGGATCCTCAGTCTCATTTCAAATCCGTTCTCGACCAACTGGCGGAAGACCCAACTTGCGACCCGATCCGCTTACTCTTTCCCCTCGACTCCAGTTAGACGCTGCCTCGATCCCCTTGAATATCCTCATCCACCCGACCGCTCGCGAAGCGTGTGGCGCGCAGGCACTCGTGTGCTCGCGCTGCAGCCCACTGCCGCGCCCGAAACTGAGGCATTACCACAATGCTACGAATTCTGTTGACAAAGGTTTTCTCGTGTGCTTTGCTTTTCGCTGTGTGGTGGTTTAGCGTTTTACTAAAGCGTGCATGAAAGATGTATCTGAATTGGAGGCTGAACCTGAATAAAGCAAGTCTTCGTTAGATTATGTGTGGTATGGGTGCGTGCCAACCGCTGGAAATCCTCAACTCGGACCTGTGCCGCGCCCGAAACTGAGGCATTACCGTTATGCGAAGGAAGTTGTTGCTAAATTGAACGCTTTCGCCTCCCAATACAGTATTCCTTTCGCGGGAGTGGTTGAGCCACAGAACCTCGGTGACGTCGACGCCCTTGTTTCCAACTTTCCCAAGTCTCTCCAGCAACTCCGGTCGCAGCACCCGATTCTAGAAGACCAGGGTTCCCTCCTAACGGCCAGAACAAGGCTGGAGGGTGTCAAGAAAGGTTATGACAACCAGCTTTCCGCCGTTGCTGAAGCGGAGAAGGCCATCGGCGCACTTCCTCCCGAGAAGCGAGATATCGCACGGATGGAGAGAACGGGCGCCGAGCTTGACGGCCAAATCGCGAAACTCACCAAGCAGATACATGAGGTCTCGGCCAATGCGGCGCTTCTGGACAAGGCGCTGGGCTATTTTCAGTCGAGGGCGCCTAGCGAGAACAGCGTCCCGTGCCCCATTTGTGGCCAGACGTCCAAGAACATCGGAGAGTGGGAAGAGCATCTGAGGCTGGAAATCGAACATGCCCACACCTTGCCGCTCCAGACCAAGAAAGGGGAGCTTGAGCGGGCAAAGTCTGATGCGAACAGGGATAAGCGAAATCTGCTTGTTTTGAACGCTAAATTGGAACGAGAGAGGCAATCGCTGCTGCGCATCAAATACGAAGTCGAGGCAGCCCTCGGCGCGAAACTCAAGGAGACCGATGATCCCGGCGCAGTTCTGGCCGTGAAGATCGCGGAGGTTGCTGAGACCCTGAAAAGCCTTCAGTCCCAGGTGGAAGAGATTAACAGCCAGCTACAGGCATTTCAAGATTCAGGCCGGATTCTGGATGGCGTAGTCCGCATCGGAAAGACGCGCGGGGAAATCTCTCAGATCGAGGGTATCCAGACCAGCCAGGCCTATAAACCTGAATTGTGGATTAGGTATAGTTCTGCGCACGAAACGAATCCTGGCTCAGTAACTCGCCTTGGGGTTGTCAGTGCCACACCAAAGTTATGGGAAGTCAACGACATGTTGAGGAAACGGGCGGTTTTGACGTGGGGGGGATGTCCATGGGGATGACGATTCGCGAGCGAATGATGGCTGTGTATCGAAACCAGACTCCGGATCGAATACCGGTGTCGATCTACGCTCGATACCTTCCCCGTGGCCATGCCGAGCGGCAGGCACGAGAGCTGGGAGTCGGCATCCTGGATTTCCATCCGCTCACGACTCTGCTCGCTCCACCATTGCACCTCTACCCAGGGTTCCTTTCCGAGGTCCGAGGTGCCGACTTCAAGATCCGCTTTACATGGCAGAACGGACAGCGAATCGAGGAGCGGAGCTATGAAACCCCAGTGGGCACCGTGACGCAGCGATCCCGTCAGGAGCCGACTTACGGCAGTGACTGGACCGAGAAATTCTACATCGCTTCGCGAGAAGACTACCGGATCATGCAGTATTTGGTAAAAAACACCGTCATCCAGAGCAACGAAAGTGCTTTCCCGGCGAAACGGGAGGACATGGGGGATGACGGCGTGATTCTGGGACGCGTCGACCGCTGCCCATTCCAAAAACTGCTGATTGAGCTTGCAGGTCCCGAACGATTCCTGGTGGATCTCGCCACCGATCCGGAGCCGGTGCTCGAGCTTCTCAACGCGATGGAAAAGAAGATGGATGAGGTTTTCGATTCGGTCTGCGAGTCTAGTGCGACAGTGATCTGGCAGCCCGACAACATTTCCTGTGACATGACTTCGCCAAAGTACTTTGAGAGATTCTGCCTCCCTTATTACATCAAACGCGGAGAACAGTTACACGAACGCGGCAAGGTCTACGTCGTACACATGGACGGCCGCCTAAGGGCGATCCGAGAACTCGTAGCGCGCACACCGATTGACTGCATCGAGTCTTACTCATTCCCGGAGATCGGAGGGGATCTGCCTTTCGCACAAGCGCGGGCTTCGTGGCCCGACAAGGTCATTACGCCCAATTTCCCATCCTCGCTGGCAACCCAAAGCAGAGAGCACATCGTGTCGTTCATAGAGGGCTTCTTGCGGGGGACCAGACCCTACAAGACTCTCATGCTTCAGGTGAGCGAGGATCTTCCGCCTGGCACATGGAGCCATGTTCTTTCGATCCTCTGTGAGTGTGTTCAGGAGTGACCGCGCTGCACCTCCGTCTTGATGACACAGGCTGATTCGGGGTATTCGTCTGGTGAATCCCGCCACGGGTTCACAGGACACTCGTGTCGAATTGGTGGCGGCTCTGACCCATCTTCGACAGTTTAGAGCAGTTCTCGTCAACCATGGTTTCCGCAACTGCTTCAAAACTGGCCTGAAACATAGTTTTCTGGGGTCTTTCGAGCTCGAATTCATAGTGCAATCAACAGGCCGCATGGTTCCTATTTTGTTTACTTTTCCCCTGACATTTTCCTTTTTCCCATTATTTTAGCTAGTGGAATGTTTCTGCGCGTCAAAACCCTCCACGCCAACCACCGCACCTATCAATATCTCCACATCGTGGAAAACCGCTGGGAGAACGGTAAGGTTCGCCAGCGCCTGGTGGGCAGCTTGGGCCGCCTGGACCAACTCCTGGCCTCGGGCGACTTGCGGCAGGTGATCGAGGGGCTGGTCGCCCAGTGTCCGCAGCTGCGGCTCCTGGAGGCGCAGCGGCAGGAGGCCCTGGCGGTGGAAAGCGATCGCCTCTGGGGGCCGGTGTTGATCTTTGAGCGGCTGTGGCAGGAGTTGAGGTTGGAAGAACTTTTCAATGAACTGGCCCGAGGTGGTCGCCTGGGCTTTGCCGTGGAACGGTGTGCCTTGGCCCTGGTGCTACAGCGCCTGCCGGAACCCGGCAGTGATCGGCGAGGGGCGCAGTGGATCCAGACGCTGGAGGCGCAAGGCTTCGAGGGCTTGCGTCTGCCGCACTTCTATCGTACCGCGGGGTGGTTATGGCGGCGGAAGGATCGTATCGAGCGGCACTTGTACGAACGCGATCGCGACCTGTTCAATGAAGGACTCGACCTGGTGTTCTTCGACACCACGAGCACCTACTTTGAGGGGTGGAGGTGGGAGGGGCGGGCGAAGCTGGGGAAGAGCCGGGATCACCGGGGTGATCACTTGCAACTGATTTTGGGGGTGGTGATGCACCGGGATGGGGTGCCGGTGACCTGCGAGATCTGGCCGGGGAATCTGCACGACACGAAGACGCTGGAGCCCGTGCTGGAGGGGCTGAAGAAACGCTTTCGGATCGGCCAGGTGGTGCTGGTGTGCGACCGGGGGATGGTTTCGGCCAAGAATCTGAAAGCGATTCGGGAAGCGGGCTACGAGTACATTGTGGGGATGAAGATGCGAGGGCTGCTGGAGGTGCGGCAGCAAGTGCTGAAGCGCGCCGGGCGCTATCGCGAGGTGAAACACAACCTCTGGGTGAAGGAGGTCTGGGTGGGGGAGCGGCGCTACGTGGTGTGCGTCAACCCAGAGCGGGCCGAGAAGGATCGACAGGATCGCCAGGCTATCCTGCAGAAGCTCGAGGCCCAGCTGGCCTCGGGAGGGGTGAAAGGCTTGATCTCCGTAAGCGTCCGGTGAACCCATCTTTCGACGCAACATGCTTGCAGTGCGGCTGACAATCCGCTACAGATGAAGGGAGCATGGACTCGGAGATTTGCTCGGGGGAACAGTGACGTCGAAGGGCAAGACC
>Ga0208821_1001540_pt1 | contig 12405 bp, 6 predicted proteins | sample June2015DPH_20_5_FD_184720 | JGI IMG/M metagenome (GOLD analysis project Ga0208821, IMG submission 184720) | Peatland microbial communities from SPRUCE experiment site at the Marcell Experimental Forest, Minnesota, USA - June2015DPH_20_40... | ecosystem: Environmental > Terrestrial > Soil >... | reverse complement strand
GGCGACATTCGCACAACGGATGCCGGCTTCTGCCACGGCAGAAGGCTAACAAATCCGAAAGGAAATTGCCAGCGGAAAATCGCGTTGTTTTAGATTGTTACACTTCTGGGACTTTGACGCAGCCCTAGGCTTCTCCGTGTTCTCCGACCCTTCAAAGCCTCAACACAGAGACCACGGAGGATCTCAGTGACCTCTGTGTTAAGTTTTTCCTGGTCACGGAGGACACGGAGGCTTATCAGCTCGAGAAGAAATCTTCGCCCGCCGACAAGAAGTTTGGGAATAGTAGTACAGGAGGTGAACGCAAGGTAGCGCAGACCTCTGCCTTTGACGTCTGCGGCTTGACTGGTCTTATTCGTCACGCTGCGCCTGCTCAAGTGACGTAGATTTCCACTTTCCGGAGTTGCTCCAGCGTGAACGCTTATTGCGGCATGAGCGCGGCGCAACCCATGCGTCGCTGCGGGTTGACGACGGCCAGTTTGCCCTTGGATTGGAAAGCGCGAATCTGAGCAAGAACCGCAGACCTCCCGCCAGAGCGGGACGGAGGTCTGCGCTACACTTGCTTGCAAATGCGGAGATTCTTCGCTTCGCTCTCCTGAAAATCACCCCATGCCAGTCATTCCCGCGAAAGCGGGAATCCAGCCGTATGTGGACTGAACTGGACCCCCGCTTACGCGGGGGTGACAACACCGGCGATTTTCATCTCCTTGGGTGGGCCGCAGGCCCATCAATACTCTCCAGAAACTCGACGCATTACTCGTTTCCATTGAGCAGCTTGGGCCGAGCCTGTCTGAGCCGTCCTCGCCCCGCAACTAACCCCTCACCCGGCCCGCGACGGCTGGTGAAAGCGCCGTCGCGGTCCACCCTCTCCCCTTGGGAGAGGGCGGACCCACTTTGCCATGCGCTGCGTTTCTGACATCACGGATAGCCATTTTCGGCTATGCACGCTCAGAATGACAGACAATGGGGTTGTCCTCTACGAATGACGGACGTTGCGTATGAGGTCCGCGCAACGCTTCCTTGCGGCGACCTAATGAAGCGTAAGTCCCGGTAAGGCGCCCCCATCTCGGACCTCGATGGGTACGTGGAGGAGCCTCCGGCGCGCCCGAGCCGGCCAACGGCTGTCGAAATCAGGCGAGGCGAGAGCCCCGGAAATGAAGGGCTCTCCTTGCTCCCCGAAACGAAGGGCTCTCCTTGCTCCCCGAAACGAAGGGCTCTCCTTACTCCTCCTTCTTTCCATTCGTATCGTAAACCTCCACCGTCCCATACTTCTTCAGCACGTCACGGATGGGCTGCTTCTGATCGTTGCGGGCTGTTTGGGGTCGCCGACGCAGACGATTTGCAGGTGGTCAAGGTCTACGTACTTGCGGGCCGCCGCCTGGACGGCGTCCGGCGTTGTGTGGGCGACTTCCACCGGGTAGCGGTCCCAGTAGTCCATGGGCAGGCCGTAGTCCTGGACGAGCATCCAGCGAAACAAAAGTCCCTGGGGTTGCTCGAGGGAGAGGGCGAAGTTTGCGACAATCGAATGACGCGCTTCGTTGAGTTCCGTCTCCGGCACCTTCTCGTTGCGGATGCGCTTGAACTCTGCCATCAATTGTTCCATCGAGCCGTCCGTCACGGCGTTGCGAACTTCGGTGTTGGCCGCCCACGCTTCGCGGTATTTGTCATCGCCCACCCTGCTATAAGCTCCATAGGTATAACCATGGACTTCGCGGAGGTTCAGAAACAGGCGCGCCTGGGGGCCGCCGCCGAGCACCCGGTTCATCACATAAAGCGCGATATAGTCCGGATCGGTGCGGCGGGCACCGTAGTCGCCGGCGACGATGTTCGTCTGCACAGAGTCTGGCCGGTCCACGAGGCAAATCTTGGCGGGAGCGGCTGGCGGCAGGTGACTCCAATCCGGCTTGGGCGCCGGCTGACCCTTCCAGTCGGCGAAGCTCTTCCGGATAAGCCCCATGATCTCGTCCGGTTTGACGTCGCCGACCACGCCCAGAATGGCGTTGCCAGGAACATAGTAATGGTGGTGAAACTCTTTCAAGCGCTCCGGCGTGGTGGCCTTGATGGATTCCGGCGTGGGCAGGGTGACCGCTGCCGGGAAGTCCTGGTAGAGCGCCTGACGGAATCTCTCCTGGGCCAGCACGTACGGCTGGGAGCGATCCTGCTCGAGCTGCGAAAGCTGCCGCCGTTTGTATTTCTCCAACTCGTCGCTGGGGAAGGTGGGATTCAGCACGACATCGCCGATCAAATCCAGAATTTGGCCGGCGCTGGGCGCCAGGCCGGAAGCCATCACCGCGGAATTAGTAGACCCGAAGTCGGAAGATGCATTCAGCGTGGCGCCGATCTTATCGACGTCCGCCGCCAGTTGCGCGCTCGTCCGGTGCGTGGTGCCCTCCCGCAGCATCCCGGCCGTGAAGCTGGCCAGACCGGGCATATCCTTGGGATCTGACATGTCGCCGGTTCCGATCCAGAGTACGAAGTCGACCGTCGGCAGCTTGTGCCGCTCGAGCACCAACACGGAAAGCCCATTCGGGAGCTTGGTCACCACCGGCCTCGGCAGGGTCACCTGGAGGGTTTCATTGCTCACCGGGGCGCGGTTGAGGCGGACCACCTTGGAGAGTTCAGCCGCGTGCTGCTCTTGCGGGAAGGCGGGCATGGCCACCGCCATTGCGGCGGCGAGCGCCGCCAGAAAGGAGATAGAAGATCTGCATTTCGCCGTCATGGTTATTTCCCCTCCTTTTGAGCCGTCGCTGCTTTGCCCTGGGGCGCGGCCGGCAGATCCGTGACCAGCGATAGCTGCTCCCGGACCAGGTACTTTTGGGCGGCTTCCTTCACCTGATCCGCAGTTACCGCATTAAACTTGTCCACGACGGTGTTGATCAAATCGGGATCCCCAAAATAGACCGCGTACTGGCCGATGCGCATGGCGGTATAGAGGTCCGATTGCCGGGTTTGAATCTGCTCGCGCAAAAACTGCACGCGCGCCTTCTCGACTTCCTCCGTCGTGATACCGTCCTTCTGAACCGCGGCGATCTCATCCCGTATGGCCTTTTCGCAATCCTCCGGCTTCACCCCCGGCCGCAGGAAGGCGTAAACATAGAGTATGCTCGGACCGCGGCGCTCATCGGCTTGGGCAAAGACCTGAGTGGCAAATTGCTTTTCCTTGACCAGGCGCAAATAGAGGCGGGAGCTTTCTCCCTGGCTGAGCACACTCGCCAGCACGTGCAGGGCTTCGTTATCCGGGGTGTTGCCGGGCGGAATGTGATACGCCATAATGACCAGCGGAGTCCGCGCCAGCGGATCGTAGATGATTTCTCTCCTCTCGCCATAGTGAGAGGGCTCCGTCATGTTGACCGGCGGAGGCGCGGGTTGCGAGGGAATGCTGCCAAAGTACTTCTTCACTTTTTCCAGAGTTTGGGCGGGGTCGAGATCGCCCACCAGCGTCAGCACAGCATTGTTGGGCGCGTAGTAGATGCGGAAAAACTCCTTCACGTCGTCTACCGAAGCCGCGTTCAGGTCAGCCATCTCGCCGATCGTGGAATGCTTGTAAGCAAAATTATCGTAAGCCAGGTTGTCGATGTCCAAGAAGGCCTTGCCATAGGGCTGGTTGTCTACGCCCAGCCGGCGCTCTTCCTGAACCGCGTTTCTCTGGTTGTCGAGATTAGATTGGTTGACGGCCAGGGCGCGCATGCGGTCGCTTTCCAAAAACAAGCCCAGATCCAACTGGTTCTTGGGAAGCGCCTCGAAGTAATTGGTGCGATCCTCGTTGGTGGTGCCGTTCATGTTGCCACCGTTGTTGAAGATGAGGATGAAATGCTCGCCCTTGCCCACATTTTCTGAGCCTTCAAACATCATGTGCTCGAAGAGGTGAGCAAAGCCCGTGCGGCCCGGCCGCTCATTCCGCGATCCCACGTTGTAAGTGACCGAAATGCCAAAGAGCGGCGCCGTGCGATCCACCGCGATGAACACGCGCAGGCCGTTCTCAAGCTTTTGGTCGGTGAATTCCACCCGAGGTAGCTTGGGCTGATCTGCCCCCACAAGTTGCGCCGCCATCAGCAACCCGCCGAGCAGCAGCCCACACCATCGATAGCTTGTCATGGTCGGCTCCTAATGATCGTTTTCTCCACTTGGGGTCACTATTCTGTTCCAAATTTGTTCCCGGTGCAAGCCCCCGAATCGTCTGTCATCCTGAGCCCGCCGTGCTTTCGGGCGGGCGAAGGATCTCTGCAGTTGTCTTTTGCGCTCAGCATCCAGCGACAAACTGCAGGGATGCTTCGCGGAGTTAACCCTGAGCCAACTGAGGAGATCCTTCGCTTCGCTCAGGATGACAGCGAACGGGCTCAGGATGACAGCGAACGGGCTCAGGATGACAGCGAACGGGCTCAGCATGACAGCGAACGGGCTCAGTATGACAGCACTCGGCTTACTCATACCTCAGCGCCACCATGGGATCGACCTTGGTGGCGCGTCGGGCGGGCAGGTAACATGCGCCGAAGGTCACGATCAACAGCAAGATCGTGACCGTAGCGTAGGCAAGCGGATCAATCGGACGAACCCCATAGAGCAGGCTCTGGAGATACCGTGCCAGGCCCAGTGCCGCGCCGATGCCAATCACCATGCCCAGGGCAACTAGTCGAATACCCCGTCCGAGGACAAGAGCAAGCACCTCGAGCGGCGCGGCTCCAAGCGCCATGCGGACTCCCACCTCGTGCGTGCGCCGCGCCACCTCGTGGGCAAGGAGTCCGTAGAGTCCGATGCAGGCTACCACCAGCGCAAGCAGGGCAAAAGCTCCTGAGAGCCACGCTACCAACCGTTCCTGGAATATCGCTCGGTCGATTTGCTCCGTTTGCGTCATAAGGTGATAGATCGGCAGGTTGCTGTCCACGCTCCTCACAGCGGCGCGGATGGACGGAAGTAGTGCCTTAGGGTCTGAAGCCGTGCGGACTTCAAATGTCCCGCCGCCACCCAGCATCGGGATGTAGATGGTCGGTTCGATCCCCTCACGCAGGCTGTGGTACTTTGCATCTCCCACCACGCCGACAATCTCCACGCTGGGTGGCTTTCCTTTCTCCAGGCTGATTGACTGGCCAACGGGGTTGTGCTTAGCAAAGAAACGCTGCGCGAAGGTGTGATTCACAATGACCACTTTCGCCTTCTTTCCGGATGCGTCTACGAAATCGCGCGAGTTGTACGTTCGCCCGGCAAACAGCGGGATGCGCATGGTTTCAAAGAAGTTCGGACCCACAAGGAGAACATCAACCTGAGGAGATTGGCCTGGTTCATTGGCGAAGTAAACATCCTGCGTCATTTCCGTGTCACTGAGCAGAGGAAACGACGAATACCCGACCGAAGCGACCCCAGGAACGGCGCCAAGACGCCGCTGCAATTCGGGGAAGAGACTCGCCAGCCGCTCGCCTTTGTAGCCATTCAACTGGGGCTCCACGCTGAAGAGTGCGAGGTTGTGCGCATCAAAGCCGACGTTCATGGTTGCGAGGTTGATGAGGGTGCGCGCCAGCAGCGAGGCGCCCACCAGGACGAGAATCGAAAGGGCCACTTGGGCGACGACGAGCACGTTGCCCAACCCGAATCTCCGGCCAATCAGGGCGGTCCCCGGAGGGCTGACGGCGCTTTCCTTCAGTGCCGGAGTCACGTCGATTCGGGTGCTACGCAGCGCCGGCGCAAGGCCGAAGAGAATTCCCGTGAGTACGGCGATGGCCATCGTGAACCCGAGGACTCTCAAGTCGGGATGAACGTTGATCTCCAGAGAAGAATACCAGTTCGAGGAAAGAAAGGCGGCCAAGGCACTCGCCCCCAGGTAGGCAAAAACAATACCGAGGCGAGGTAAGGCACGACGCCCAGCCAGGTGAAAAAGGTCTGCTGCGCCGAATCAAAACCAGCGGCCGCTAAGCCCTCGGCCAAAGTCTGGTGTTTGAAATCGATGGGAGCGAAGGTCAGCGAGTTCGGTATGGGGATAGCGGCATCTACGAGGCGTTGGCGTTTCCAGGCCTGCGTAGCTGGATGGTCAACTTCGAAGATACACAGCCGGTCACGCAATGTGCTGCGATAGGCATAAGTGTCCAGTCCCGCGCCGAGCACTACAACTTGACGCACACCGCGTTCAACAGCGGCCGCTAAAGCATCCTCCGCGAAGCGCGTCCTCACGGCGATGAAAATTCGCATCCTTCGTCCAGAGGGTCGCTCCTCGGCCTTGCGAGCTACGGTCTCGGAGTCTTCACCCAGGATACGCAGAGCAAGTGGATCGGTGAAGATGCGACCCTGTTCCAGGACCTGATGAGCGGCACGGTGAGCGGCGGCGGCCCAAGCCGTCCGGCTTGGCTTTCCCAATTGCACGAATAAAGCGCACCACATCTCTCCAGAAACTCGACGCATTACTCGTTTCCATTGAGCAGCTTGGGCCGAGCCTGTCTGAGCCGTCCTCGCCCCGCAACTAACCCCTCACCCGGCCCGCGACGGCTGGTGAAAGCGCCGTCACGGTCCACCCTCTCCCCTTGGGAGAGGGCGGACCCACTTTGCCATGCGCTGCGTTTCTGACATCACGGATAACGGTCTTCGGCTACCCTCGCTCAGAAGACTGGCCTTATTCGTCGCGGCGCGCCTACTCGAGCGGCGCAGATTTCCACTCCCTGGCAATGGTCTCGCATGAACGAGTATTGCGGCATGAGCGCGGCGCAACCAATGCGCCGCTGCGGGTGCTTGCCTTTGGATCCGAGAGCGCGAATCTGAGGAAGAACCGCAGACCTCCCGCCAGGGCGGGACGGAGGTCTGCGCTACGCTTGCTATTCCGGGAGCATGGCTGGTTCAATTCAAGAATGCAGCACACCCTTTGATGAGAGAAGCGCCCACCGAATTCGCCAAGATGGTCTCAACTTTATAGTTGTCTCCGCCGATAACCAGAACGAATGCTTAGGGCGAGTCAATATAAGTCTGCCCATGGAGAACTTCACCAGGAGTCTGGAAACGATTTTGACTCAGAGGCAATGGAACCCAGGGTATCATTCTGCCGGACAGCCGAGTGAAAACGACTGTTCCTGTTCGGCCATTTCGAAGGCGTAGTGGACGAGGCGTCGTGCGGCACACCGATTGGTGATATGATCGCAGCTCGGCAATCCCCGAGTGGAGGAAATGGTCTCTTGCGAACTCGACTCATGATGAAAGTTGGGTGCATTGCGCTTATCGCCTGGGCGACGGTTTCCGTCGCGTATTCACAAAGCGCTGACGGTCAGGCTCCGGTAATTTGGATTGCCCTGGAGGGCCGCACGCAGCTCAAAAAAACTGCGCCGGGAACCTCGCTGGAGGGCAAGCTGGCGCGCAGCGTTTATTGGCGGGATACGGAGGTTTTTCCCAAGGGCAGCACGGTGCGGCTGGTGGTGGATCAGATGGAGTCGCGAAAGAAAGCTTACGCGGTAGACGACCGGCCTTTCGTGATTCACCTTTTTGCACCCCGGCACGATGTGGTGGCGCGATTCCGGTCGGTGAACGTGTTGATGCCGGGAGGGGGTCAGGTTCCGCTGCGGGCGACGTTCATCGCCCTGACGCAACGCGCTGAGCTGCGGGCGGAAACAGAGAAGGCTGCGGCCAAGGGGGGGAAGGCGGCGGCAGATCCAAGCGCGCCCGCACCGAAATCGAAGCAACAGAAACCTGTTCCGCCCTGGGTACTCACATTGCAAGTGGAGCCTGAGGGCACAACTTTTCCGGCGCTGGCTGAGGCGCGCGCAGGGAAGGACGCAGGCGCTCCGGCGGCCTGCCCGGAGCCTTGCACCATCGCCGACGGGACGCGGATGCCCCTCGTTCTGCTCGAGGGCCTCAGCGCGGCCAAGAACCATCAGGGCCAAACTTTCCAGGCCGTGTTGCTGGAGCCCGTGCGCGTGGGCGCCACCATCGCCATCCCCCAGGGCAGCATTCTGCAAGGAGTGTTAGCAAAGCGCGTCCCACCCCGCCGCTTGTACCGCCCTGGCTCGTTATACCTGTTGTTCACTCATTTGGCCTTGCCGAATGGCACGGCCACCGCTATTGCCGCTTCCCCCGTCGCCGCGGAGGTGGACAAGGGAACCCACATGACCATGGATTCCGAGGGAAGAATCCACGCCCAAAATCCCGGCAAGGCAAGGTTTCTGCTGGATTTTGCTGTGACCGGGGGGATCTCCAAGGTCAGCGACGATACCACGCAATTGATCATTGAGGCGATCAGCTCAACCGCCACCGATGTTTCCACGGCCGGGGTGGCCAGGTTTGCGGCGATGGGCGCGACAGGAATCTTTCTCCTCACCCGCCACGGTCGCGACGTGATTTTGCCCCCCTACACGGAGATGGACGTCAGCTTGAGCCGCGCCGTGTCACTGGGAAGTGAATCACCAGCCACAGGACCTCCCAAGTAAATCGCGCCCCCGCCGGGGGCGATATTTAAACGCCGGATTTCTGATTACGTACCTTCCCGGCGGCAGCTCACCTATGAGGAAGTTTCCATCCTCACCTTCTTTCCAAAAGGACTATCAGCTCCCTTGTGGTGTCAGGCTTCACCTCTTGATGAGAGAAGCGCCCACCGAATTCGCCAAGATTGTCTCAAGTTTATAGTTGTCTCTGCCGATAATACAAACTGAAATTCATGTTTGTGGGCCGAAGAAGGGAACCTGGCCAAAACGAAATCCCAGCAGGGGTAAGGCAGAACACCAGGTGGGGTAGGTTATACCCAGGTACTTGTGTGCTATTGCAACGGTCTAGAGTCCCTCTTTAGCATGAATTATGCTCTTGGCGAGTCAATATAAGTCAGCCCATGGAGAACTTCACAACGAGTCTAGAAACAATTTTGCTTCAGAAGCAACGGAACCCAGCGTGTCTTTCTGCCGAACAGCCGAGTGAAAACGACCGTTCCTATGTGGGCAGTGGCGAAACACCGCGCCATGTCATGGCGCCGGTGACGATGAAACGGGAGGTTTCTATGCGATCTATCCAATGGCTTGGTCTCATTCTGACCGCAGTATTCCTTCTCTTCTGCGGGTGTGGTGGCGGCCCCAGTGCTGTTATCTCCCCTCAGCCGCCCTCGGGACTCAGCTATACTACCGCCACGGCGGTCTACATCAAGGGGACGGCGATCACGCCGAACAGCCCCACCAGCACCGGCGGAGCGGTGACCTCTTACAGTGTGAGCCCGGCCCTTCCGGCGGGCCTGAGCCTGAGCGCCAGCACGGGCATCATCAGTGGAACCCCCACGGCCGTGACCGCCACGGCCAGCTACACGGTAACGGCTTCCAACTCGGCCGGCAGCACCACGGCGACCCTGACCATCACGGTGAATGATCAGCCGCCCTCGGGACTCAGCTACACTAACGGCACGGCGGTCTACGCCATACGGGTGCCGATCACGCCGAACAGCCCCACCAGCACCGGCGGAGCGGTGACCGCGTACAGTGTGAGCCCGGCCCTTCCGGCGGGCCTGAGCCTGAGCACCAGCACAGGTATCATCAGCGGAACCCCCACGGCCGCCACCGCCACGGCCAGCTACACGGTGACGGCTTCCAACGCGTCCGGCAGCACCACGGCGACCCTGACCATCACGACGGCTAAAATTGTGCCCACAGAACCAGCGATGGATTGTGCCAACATCGCCCAACTTGTTCTTCCTAATACTCAGATCACCACAGCAGAATTGGTAAGTGCTAACTCTACTCTTTCCACTCTTTATCCCGGTGCGGGGTTTTTACCAGAGCACTGCCTGGTTCAGGGCATCGTGAATCCCCGCCTTGGAGTTCCTGCGCCCGCGATGGATCAGTATGGCAATTTGACCCCAGCAACGCCATCGGATCCAAATTATGGCATTTCGTTTGAACTGAGGATGCCTACCACCACTTGGAACGGCGACTTCTTTTTCACGGGAGGCAGCGGGAATGACGGTGTGGTAGCAGAGGCTGTTGGTGCCACCCTGGGTGGGGGTACTGCATACCAACCCGCTCTCTATCGCGGGTTCGCAGTTATAACTCAAAACTCGGGCCATACCTCCAATACGAGCGGACCCAATCAGAATGATGGGTTTGGATACGATCCTCAGGCCAGGAACGACTACGGTTATCAGCAGACTGGAACCATGACTCCCATCGCCAAGTCCATTCTGACGTCGTTTTACGGCATTAGCCCCGTCTACTCGTATTATTGTGGTTGTTCCAATGGAGGGCGGGAAGCAATGGTTGCCAGCCAGCGCTGGGGTGACATGTTCGACGGAATCGTCGCTGGCGATCCCGGCTACCGGCTTCCTCATGCAGCCATCGCTGAAGCCTGGGATACGCAACAATTTGCCCAGGCAGCCCTGGCTGTCGGAACCACCGGACCCGTCTATGATGTCAATGGGAATCCTAACCTTTTCTCCGCCGCCAGCCAGGCGGACTTGGCGCTTGTGGGGCAACTCGTGCTCCAGGCGTGCGATTCACTCGATGGACTACAGGATAAAATGATTTTCAATACCGCTGCCTGCAAGACAGCATTCAACCCGGCCACGATTAGCCAGCTTCAGTGCACAGGGGCGAAAACCTCGACCTGCTTGCTTCCTGCGCAGATCACAGCAATTCAGAATGTGTTCGCGGGGCCCGTGGATTCCCAGGGGAATGCGCTCTACTCGAATTGGCCGTACGATGTGGGAATCAGCGACATTAAATGGCTGATGTGGCCGATTGGTCTCAACCCTCCTTTGTACCTTCCCATGGGGTATCCGCAACCTGTCAATTTCCCCCTTCCGTTATCCGCATATCCGCAAACCCCTGCTGCGAATATAACGCAGGGGGCACAGTCAGCAATGTATCTCTTCTCAACCCCACCGGATCCTTCTCTGAATCTGTTCCAGGCGTCAATGGACGATCTGAATGAGGCCGTGAATGCCACGAATTCTACTTTTACACAGTCTGCCGTAACCTATATGGAAGCGACCTCGACGAACCTGGATACGTTTACAGCCCACAACGGCAAGATAATCTTCTTCCACGGGGAGAGCGACCCGGTGTTCTCGATGTATGATACGGTGAGTTACTATGAGAACCTGTCATCCCGGGACGGAAGCAACACGGGGACCTTTGCCAGGCTCTTCCTGATTCCCGGAATGAACCATTGCTCTGGCGGGAGTTATGCCCTCGACAGCTTTGATCCACTTGGTGCGATTGTTAGTTGGGTGGAAGCAGGCACGGCCCCCGACTCCATGATTGCCCGCAATTCATTTAACCCGACGGCGAACCCCCTTAACCCGACGCCGAACCCCCTTTCCGGGAGCGCGCTGCCATCTGGCAGGAGTCGCCCTCTGTGTCCTTATCCGCAATATGCCCAGTACACAGGTACAGGAAGCAGTGAAGATGCTGCAAATTTCACGTGTGTAGCACCTAACCCGGATGATGAGTTGGCCCCCAAAGTCAAGACCATTTTTCATCGGCAATAAGTTAGTGTCGGTGAAGTCTGATTGTCTCTGTGCCGTGTCATGGCGCCGGTGGCGATGGAAAAGGAGCATTCTATGCGATCTATCAAATGGCTTGGTCTCATACTGACCGCAGTATCCCTTCTCTTCTGCGGGTGTGGTGGCGGCCCCAGTGCTGTTATCTCCCCTCAGCCGCCCTCGGCACTCAGCTACACTACGGCCACGGCGGTCTACATCAAGGGGACGGCGATCACGCCGAACAGCCCCACCAGCAGCGGCGGAGCGGTGACCTCTTACAGTGTGAGCCCGGCCCTTCCGGCGGGCCTGAGCCTGAGCACCAGCACGGGTGTCATCACGGGAACCCCCACGGCCGTGACCGCCACGGCCAGCTACACGGTAACGGCTTCCAACTCGGCCGGCAGCACCACAGCGTCCCTGAGCATCACGGTGAATGTCGCGGCCCCGGCTGGCTTGGCCTACACTACTGGCACGGCGGTGTACACCGTGGGGACGGCGATTACGCCGAACAGCCCCACCAGCACCGGCGGAGCGGTAACCTCATACAGTGTGAGCCCGGCCCTTCCGGCAGGCTTGACCCTGAGCACCAGCACCGGTGTTATCAGCGGAACCCCCACCGCCGTCACCGCCACGGCCAGCTACACGGTTACGGCTTCCAACTCGGCCGGCAGCACCACCGCAACCCTGACTATCACGGTGAATGTCACTCCGCTGAGCGCCGACAACATCAACCTGATCTTCGTGGTAAGCGAGGATTTGGCTTACCAAGACCAAGCTCTCGGGGACGTCAATCCAAGCACGGCAAACCTCACCAACAAGGGTTTACAGCGGTCGCTGCTCATGGCCCCGTTCCTGCAGCAGGTATTGGGGATGAACAATGTAACCGGCATCTACGCGCTCGAACCGATGACCCATTTGCAAACCACACCCACAGGCAATTACCCCGATATGGCGGCACTGGAGACCATTCAGCAGTTCGCCCTTCT